>Ga0208359_1000193_pt1 | contig 12360 bp, 15 predicted proteins | sample LakMenEpi26Aug09_FD_150732 | JGI IMG/M metagenome (GOLD analysis project Ga0208359, IMG submission 150732) | Freshwater microbial communities from Lake Mendota, WI - 26AUG2009 deep hole epilimnion (SPAdes) | ecosystem: Environmental > Aquatic > Freshwater > Lake > Epilimnion/Euphotic zone ... | reverse complement strand
AGCTAGGCGCTCGGAACGTGGCTAAATTGGTTTACTCCCTCAAAACTTCAGAAAGTTGGGGGAGTAAAATTCAATGGCAGTAAACCTAAAAATAATTTCATTGTTTTTAAAGTTCTAATTTGTTGACTTTCCAGGCCCCCTGATTGCCAATCTTACCCGCTCTAACAAACTCCCACCCGCCCCGGTGGAATATTTCACCTTTGGGTTTAACCCCAATTAACGCCTCAACCTCAGAACTAGACAGAATCCAACCTTGTTTAGCCGCTTTCTCCAGTTCATCATGAAACCACAAGGGGGAACGGGGTTGAATGTTGGAGATGATCGCACCCACCAAACGCTCTAACATGACTATCGGGGTGTCTATCTCTGAATTTACAGTGTCTACTATCTGGTAGACAGTAGAGGGTTTAGAGGTGTCTATCTGACTGTCTGCCGTGGTGTAAATTTCAGGACTAGACACAGGGGTAAAACTGCCTAACGTCCCCCCTTGTTTTAGATGTTCTACCAGTTGGTCTAAAACTTCAATTTGTTCCGGTGTTGCGTAGGCGTGACCCCTATCATCTTTCGGTAAGGTAATCTTTGCAGCTTTAATCCAATCATAGATTGATTGCCGTGTTTTCAGCCCGTACCGTTCCTGTAATTCCTTAATTTTCATCTGTCTACCAGGGTGTAAATTTACAGTGTCTTTAATTTCTAACTGAGTTAGGAAAACCCCAACGGCTTTTTCTTGGTCAATAACAATCGTTCCTCTACCCCCACTTTGAGAATAAAAGGAAAGGGCTTTTTTTAGCTCATAAGCTAACCCTAAATAATCAACAATCAAACCCCCCGTTTTCTCAAAAAAAACTCGGTTAATTCGTGCGATGGCTTGCATTAAATTATGGGCTTTTAACTTTTTGTCAATGTACATCGTATGCAAACAAGGCGCGTCAAACCCCGTTAACCACATATCACAAACGATGACTAATTCTAGGGAATTATCGGGGTCTTTGAGACGTTGAGCGAGAATTTGACGGTCTTTTTTATTGGTGTGGTGTTTAACAAGGTTGGGTTCATCGGATGCCGCCGCCGTCATCACAACTTTAATCTTGCCATCGTGGAGAGTGTCACTATGCCAGTCAGGACGCAATTTAATAATATTCTCGTAAAGTGCGGCGGCAATGCGTCGGGTCATGGTAACAATCATTCCTTTACCCCGATTAACTGTTTGTCGTTGTTCAAAGTGGGTAACAATATCCTCAGCAATGGTTTTTAACCGCTTGGTAGAACCAACAACGGCTTCTATTTGGGTTTGATTCGCTTTAGCTTTTTGAGTGGCGCTGAAGTCTTCATATTGCAAATCATCATCCAGTTCATCAAGTAGTTGTTTTCCCTTTGCGTCGAGGTCAACTTTCACTAACCGACTTTCATAATAAATGGGAACCGTCGCCCCATCTTTCACCGCTTGAGCAATATCATAAACATCAATATAACCCCCAAAAACAGCCGGGGTATTTTTATCAGTTTGTTCTACAGGAGTTCCGGTAAAACCCAGAAAAATAGCCTTGGGGAGAGCATCCCGCATATACTGAGCAAACCCTTTTTTTGTCTGTTTCCCAATAACCTTTTTTTCTGCATCTTTGATGTCAGCTTCTTTAGGAGTAAAGCCATATTGACTGCGGTGGGCTTCATCTGCTAAGACAATAATATTAGAGCGTTTGCTAATTTCAGGATAAAGGGTTTCGTTAGTTTCAGGAGAGAATTTCTGTACTGTTGTAAACACAATCCCCCCAGAATCAACATTTAAAAGCTCTCGGACTTGGGGGCGGTTGTCGGCTTGTTGTGGGTCTTGGCGTAACAGTTGACGACAGCCAGCAAAGGTATCAAACAGTTGGTCATCTAAATCATTTCTATCGGTTAAAACAACAATGGTCGGGTTATCCAAAGTTAATACTAATTTTCCCGCTAAAAAAACCATTGATAGAGACTTACCGCTTCCTTGGGTATGCCAAACCACACCCCCCTTAGAATCTCCTCTGCTCACGGCTTTATTAACGGATTCAACGGCTTTATTAACAGCATAATATTGATGATAAGCTGCAATTTTCTTAATGGTTTGTAGGGTCGTAACTTCGGTTTCAGGGTTAACAAATTTAATTTTTTCAAAAACAGTAAAATGCCGGATAAAGTCGATAAGTGTGGTTTTATTGAGGATACCGTTGGTTAAAATTTCTAATTCATTGCGGTTAGAATCTTGTTCACCGTTGGGGTTTTTCCAAGCCATAAAACGGTTATAATCAGCCGAAAGTGACCCCGCACGGGCTTCTAAACCATCTGAAATAATTAATAAAGCGTTATAGGTAAATAAACTCGGAATCTCTCGTTTATAAGTTTGTAATTGATTGTAAGCAGCTTTCAAATCTGCTTGTTCATCTGAGGCGTTTTTTAGTTCAATGACAACCAAAGGTAAACCATTAATAAATAAAATAATATCCGGTCTGCGGTTGTGGTTATCTTCAATAATCTGATATTGATTAACGGCTAAGAATTCGTTATTTTCAGGATGATTAAAGTCAATTAACCAAACCTTTCCCCCTCTGCTTTCCCCATTCCATTGATACTCAATATCTATTCCTTCTGTTAGGTATTGATGGAAGGTTTCGTTATTATTGAGAAGGTCAGGAGTGTTAAGGGTTGTAATTTGTTTAAATGCTTCTTCTCTAGCTTCTAAGGGAATATCAGGGTTAAGCTTGGCGATGGCATTTTTCAGCCTATCTTTTAACAAGATATCGCTAAAAGTTTCTCGTTCTGAGTGTTGACCTTCCGGTTGAATATCATAACCATATTGATACTTGTAACCGAGGGTTTCAAGTAGTTCTAGGTTGTAAAGCTCGATTTCGTCTTCGGTCGTAAATGCCATAATTTAAGATTATATTTGATCGAGAAAGCGGGCAAAGTTTAGAAATTCTTCTGGGGTTTAATCATTGTTTTCTTGTGCTTGGATTTTTTCATAAAGACTATCAACGGTTTCTCCAGCAAAGAGTTTGTCTTTGAGTTGGGAATATTCCCCACTTCCTAAGTTACAAATTGCCCAAAAACGGCTGATTTTAGAAGGGTCTAAATTTTCGATTAAAATATTAAAGACTTCATCTATAATTTGTTGGTCGTTGTTAAGATTAATTTTCATCATCTAACTCCTCGATAAAATTAATAGGATTAATAGCTGGGATAGCTAGGGCTTCACAACGGTTGAGTAGTCGTTTATCACAAGTGATAAAATAATTACTTTTTGAAGATTCAAAACTAGCAACGTGAAGGGCATCTATGGGCTTTATGCCTTCTGTTTCCAGTTGTTTTGCTCTTTGCCTGATCGTTTCATTTAGAGGTTGAAAGAGACTTGCTTTGGTGAGGTATTTCTTAATAGCTGTTTGGATGATAAGAACTGGGTTTTTCTGATTTTCATATTCTAATACTGATGAGTTTACGGATTCTATCTGTTGGGTTTCTATTAAATTAAGGATGATTAGGACAGCTTGAGTCTCTAGGTATATTTTAGCTTGTGTTTGGTCATCATAAGGGCGATTATATACACTGGTATCTAAATATATTCTCATGGTTTTACTCCTCCTCTATTATACTCTCACCTTCCTTAACCCTAATTTGACCACTCATTAATTTAGGTAATAGAGCGTCACGGGTTTTAGTTAGGGTTTGAATTTGTCTATAGTTAACTTCAATTCGCTTAAATAAAGTTTCTACAACTTCTGAAAAGTAAATAATTGTTTTTGCTTCAGGAATAATCACTTCTATAGATGTCATGTGACCAACTTTAATACTAGGCTGTGCTGTTCTTAGTAATCGTCCAAGCATAGACTCTACAAAATATCTCGTATTCATGAATGACCTCAACCAATAGGGGCTACATATTTTTTTATTAGCTCTTAAAGCAATAATGTTTTGAGCTATACAAATTTTTCTATCCTGTGGTGTAAAGCCCCACTTTGGAAGTGTTCCTACTGTTGCACACAAAATATCTAAATATTTAGGATGTCCTGAACGAAACCAGTTTTTATATGTTTCTTCGGAAACAAACTTTTGCTTATCTTTATCAGTGTATTCGGGAAAAGATTGTTCACAAAAAATTTGATTTCCTTCTATCATTAAGATTCCATTTTCTTCCAAAGGCGGCGTTTTCCCTCTATTGTCAATAATAGTTTCAATAAAATCTTCAAAAACACCAACACGCCAACCTGCGGGAATATCCCCCAACTCAGAAGCAACCATCGCCCCACCGGATGATTTATAAGGTTTGCCGTCATCGTTGGGAAATTCAAAGTCAATAAACCAATGCTTAAACAGCGTTTGTGCGATTTTTTCTAGGGTTTCGTTTTGGCGGCGGAGATTGTCTATTTTGTTGTCGAGACAGGATAATATGTCAGCTATTTGTTTTTGTTCTTCTATAGGAGGGAGATTTATCTTTAATTTACGAGCAGCACCGATATTAAAGTGCTGTTGAACAGCGCCCACACGATAAGAGTTAATATAATGTACAGCAATTGAGTTTAAATAGTAAACTAAAAATCTTTTATCTAGTTTTTCTCCAGGGCGTACAATAACTAAATCAGAACAATTTGCTTCAGTTAAAGATTCAGGAATAAGAGAGGCAGCACCTGGGTTTCCTGTCCGTACAATAACAACATCATCAGGAGTTAATGCTGATTTTTTTATTTTTTTATGAAAGTTTTGGCTAATATAACGAATGTCATTCCAGTTAATTCTATAAGGTTCAACATTTTTAGAGCGTAAAAATGGGACTCCTGATTCTGTATATTCAGTCGTCATAGAACCAACAAATCCTACTGTAATTTCATCAGCAATATCTTCAAGAAATATCTCTTTCCACTCACTCATAATTCAAACCTCACCCTCACTAACATTAACCCAATTTTCTATTCTCAACCTATCAAAATCTTGAAAATCAGAATATTGAAAATCAGAAACATTATTAGTTACTAAAACTAAATAATGATAAAACCTTAACTTTTCCATTATATTATGATATTGTTGCGGATGTTTAGCCTCAGATCAAATATTCCTATCTAATCTATTCAGAATAAAACTTGACTTTTATATACTCCTCAATCGCAGAAATAAAAACATCAGCCTGATCTATCAACTCCCTCGCGGTCAATTCATCAGGTTCTAACATTTCCCCATAATCACTCATTTGGCGTTCCTCAAAAGCACGATGCAAACTACGCGATAAATCCTTAGACAACTCACCTGTTTTGACAAACTCCCGATCAAAAAAACTAATAACCCCACTATGCTTAGAACTGCCAAGATTTTTAAGGCTTAACAAACCCATCGTCGCGTAAAACATCGCATAGTAAGAGCGATTAATACTGCCCCGATAAGCGCAATTATTGACTAAAATTCTAGCCTCTTCTAAAGTTTGCTTTGCTTGTGAAAAACGATACTCAACTAATAACCGTAATTGCTCAGACATCATATTTTAATCCCTTCTTGAGCAATTTTAGCCATCAAAGGACTAGCACCCACAGCCCCAGTTTTTAGCTGTTGCTCCGTCACAATAAAAGTTGAAATCACGCGATCATATTCAAACCCAACCTCCCAAGCCAAATCGATAATTTTTTTCCTCAGAGAACGATCCATCCTATCAACCTTAATAAACACATCCAAATCCGACTCATTCGTTGCATCACCCCGCGCCCTGGAACCAAAAACTTTCATCTCCAAAACCGTAACAACCTTTTGTAAGCGTTGATAAAAAGCTAAAGAAACTTGGCGATCAACTTCTAACATCATGGTTAACCTCTCTGATTTAATCTCTAGGGAATAATTAACCGTCATAAATTAACTTCTCTCCCCGGTGATTTATCCCGTAAATTCTCAAAAGTATCATCATCAATACTGTCTAAATCTACCCTTTCTCTAAAATCCTGTAAAGCCGACCAAAAATCCTTAACTTCTCTAATTTCTAATAAAACCTCTTGATTATCGGGAAAATCTACATCTTCCAATAATTCAATGATTTTACCTTTTTTAATCCCTTTAACAAACATTACTAAAACCTCCTTTCTCTAAAAAAATTTCTGCTTGCTTTTGTTGGGCAAAATTCTCACTACTCAGCCTAGAATTAGAAGCCATCCCTCTTAAACTTTTAACCCATTTTTCTTTCTGCTCTTGAGTAATGACTTCTGAATCAGAGTCTTCAATCTGAGCCAACCGTTTTTTAAGCTGCTCCAATAACAAAACCTGATCCGCGATCGATAAATTATCAAGGGATTTTAGCACTTCCTGTAATGTCATAAAACCTCCTTGTTTTTTTTAAATCTAACCCTCAATCCTAAAACCAACTTTAGCTAATTGTAACTTAATTTCCAGATCTAACGCCTCAGCTTCTCGCATCTGTTGGGATAACTCAGACGTTAATAACTCCATCTTTTCCTCAAACGTTATATCCTCTTCCTCCTCATCAGGAATGCCCACATAACGCCCTGGAGTCAACACAAACTTATGCTTTTCAATCTCTTCTAACGTTGCTGATTTACAAAACCCCTTAATATCGTGATAATTGCCGTTTTTCTGCTTCCATTCATGATAAGTATTAGCAATTTTATTAATATCGTTATCCGTTAAAGTTCGGTTTCTACGGTTAATCATTTCTCCGAGTTCAGAAGCATCAATAAATAATACCTCTCCTTTTCGAGAACGATTTTTATTGCCGTTTTTGTAGCGACTCAGAAACCATAAACAAGCCGGAATTGCTGTGTTATAAAATAACTGCGTCGGAAGCATGACAACACAATCAACTAAATCCTGTTCTACTAACTTCTGTCTAATCTCTCCCTCACCACTGGTATTAGAAGAAAGGGAACCATTTGATAATATAAACCCTGCGCTTCCCGTTGGGGCTAAATGATAAAGGAAATGTTGCACCCAAGCAAAGTTAGCATTACCCACTGGGGGAACTCCGTATTTCCATCGTCCATCGGTTCTTAACAGTTCCCCGCCCCAATCACTATCATTAAACGGGGGATTAGCGATAATAAAATCTGCTTTTAAATCAGGGTGAGCATCATTGAGAAATGACCCCTCATTGTTCCATTTAATATTAGATGAATCAATCCCCCTAATGGCTAAATTCATCTTACAGAGTCGATAAGTAGTTTCGTTACTTTCTTGACCGTAAATCGAAATATTATCTAATCGTCCTTGATGATTCGCTATAAACTTCTCACTTTGTACAAACATCCCACCGGAACCGCAGCAAGAATCAAACACCCGCCCGTTGTAGGGTTCCAACATTTCAACTAATAATTTAACAATCGGTTCTGGGGTGTAGAACTGTCCCCCTTTCTTCCCTTCTTCTAAGGCAAATTGTCCTAAAAAATATTCATAAACCCGCCCTAAAACATCCGCTTGTTGTAGCTTTTTAACATTTTGTTCTAAATCTAATTCTAACTGTTCAGATGAATTCTTCTTATCACTAACTAATTTAAAACTACCGATTAAATCAATTAAACCACCCAAGGAGGTTTTATCTAAGTTTTGTTTCGCATAAACCTTAGACAACACCCCTCTTAAACCCGGATTTTCCTGTTCAATAGCAATCATCGCCTCATCAACATATTTCCCGATTTCCGGTTGTTTCGCTTGGGCTTGTAGATATGACCAACGGGCTTTTTCAGGCACAAAAAAGACGTTTTGGGCTAAATATTCGTCTTTATATTCGGGGTCGGCTCCGGCGTATTCTCCCTCGCCGTCAATTAATTTTTGATGCAATTCTTCAAAGGAATCAGAAATATATTTGAGGAAAATCAACCCTAAAACAACGTGCTTATATTCCGCCGCGTCCATATTTTTTCGCAGCTTATCAGCAGACTTCCAAAGCTTCTGCTCTAAGGTTCCGTTGTCTTGAGTTTTACTGTTACTGGTTTTCGCCATTATTACCCTAACTTACCATGGAGATTCGTTCAGCTTCCAACGTCGCCACTCGTTTCTCAAGCTGAAACACCATTTCTCTAAGTGAAATATCCTGCACTGAACCCAAATAAGCCGCCAGCGCACTAGCCATCACTTCGGATTTAGATGCTCCGGTTTTCTCGATATGCTCAGATAACCGTTGATGCAAAGAGACAGGGATTCTAGCCCCCACATAGACCGTAGACATTATAAGTGCCCAAATTGAACGGTTTTCAGCTTGTTGGTGTTGTTTTCCATGCTTCAGTTTAGGAGATGTCTTACCTTTCTCTACAGTATTTTTACTAAAGTTATTAGTGAGATGGTTTTTAGCTTGGTACTTTAAGGCGAAATGGCGAAGCTGTTATGAAGTGCAAAGTAGCTATTAAAAACCCCTCTGTGTAAGGGTTCTAGCGATTAGTCGTAATAAATCGTTACAACCTGTCCCATTTTGCGGGTATCTCGGTGGCTACCGGGCTTTACCTCAAATAACAAAACGTCAAAAATCAACCGATGGGCTATTGTCGTTGGATGGTAAAGGTTCTAGGGTAAGGTTGTGAACATTTACAGGTATATTCACAGGGGTATCGTCAATAGGGGAAAGCATAGAGAGGATACTCACAGCCCCTCTAACCTGTTCGGGTTGAACCTCTAAATATTGCTGTAGTTGCTCAAGGTTGCGATGCCCTGAGACTTCCTGAATGGTTCGGAGTGGGATACCAGCATTACTCATCAAGGTTAAAGCGGTGCGACGCATTGAATGGGTACTAGCCCCATCAATCTCAACCCGGTCAAAAGCTTTTTTAAGAACCCGACTGGCAGAACGAGGGTTCAAATGAGTGGCTGGGTTGTCTCGGAACACACCACCGGGAAACAACCATTTTCTACCCGCTTCTGGTCTGTACTTTTCTAAATACCCCCTCAACTCATCAATCACTGGGATGGTTCGGGTCGCTAGTTTTCCCTTGGTGTTGGACTTCCGAAAGGTTAACTCAACTCTAACGTTGCCTCTCCTGTCGTAAACATCCAAGGTGTGAAGGGTGCAAGCTTCATTAATCCTTGCTGCGGTAAATAAACAAACAGCAAAAATTACCCGATCTCTGAGGTTGTTGAGTCCATCATTAAATAGGGTTTGAATTTCAGCATGGGTTAAAATTTTAGCCTTGCCGTGCCTGTTTACCTTCATGAGCGCCTACACCCGTTAAGAGGATTGTTAGGTCATGAGTGGTGTTCTGGCAAGTGGGAGGAAAAAGTCAATCAACTGAGATTTAAGAAATATCTAAAAACTCACAAATTACTTAAATTACTCTGTCAGCATTTTTTTTGTTTTTTTTTACTTTACGTCATTAATTAAGCTAAAGTGTGTAAGAAATGAAAACATCTGCCGATCTGTTGTTTTTGAAAGAATATAGGTAGCTTTTAGAAGTGTCCAATAATTTGTTAATTAGCTGTTATGAATGAGTCAGTGAATCTTGAAGCAGTTAGAAATGAAGCACTAAGAAAACTCGGAAGAAACATACTTAATTTTTCACAAATCGAAGCAGCGTTCAAAGAATTGCTTTCAATAAGCCAATTAAAGGTGACTGGAAAAAATTTATCTGATCAAAGCTTAGAACAGTTAGATAGGAATCAGACCAGACTCCAAAAACAAACCTTGGGGGATTTAGCTCAGGAATATAATCAAAAGATTTTGAGAAATGCTAGTCAATCTGAGCCTACACCAGACCTTTCTGAAACAGAGATTTCTCTCTCATACTCCGTTAAGGTTATTTATAGCGATCCAGTTTTCTTAAAAGAACAAAAACGCAAACTTGCCAGTATTGTAGCTGAACGGAACAAATTAATTCATCAAGACCTAGGGTTTCTTGATACCAGTTCTGTAGAAGATTATCACAATTTAATTACCCTTTTAGACGAACAAAATCCTCGACTATTAGCTCAACTTGAAGAACTGAAGTGCATAATAGAACCCATGAGAGGGTTTTTGAAAGCCTTTAAGGATAGGTCTAAATCACTAGATTTTATTTTGGGAGAGTGAAGTGCGATCGTTAGATTTACAAGGATTCCATCTGCCCCTTTCCCTAAATAAACTGATCTATGTTTCCCCCCACTCCAAAACCTTAAATACAGGTACGGCCCACAACCGTTAATCATTTTTTTCTCAATGCTTCCTCTACCAGTTCCCCCGCCGTTGCCATCATTGGTGCTGGACTTAGGGGAATCATTATTGGCATTGAACCGAGATTTTTAGGGTGTAGGTGTTGTGGCAAGTAGGACTAAAAAATCAATCTTAACCTATGCTTTTGTTTTACTTTATGGATGAGGAATAATAGAAATAATTATAATTGTTGGGACTACATCAATTTGGTTTTTTTCTGGAGCCTTGTAGCACCAGAATACTCTGTAAGCTCCAGAAGTGTCATTTTCTACATAAGCTTCAAATACTTGTTCCTTGTTAGGCCCTTTAAATTCATCATATTTATGAGTCTTCAATCCTTGATGACGCGGATTTGTTTGTAACAAACCGAGTGTTTTCTTTACCTTTTTGTGTTTTTTTGGATTCTGTTCCTTTAACAATTGAAGTTTACTTGCTGCTTCAGATTGAAATATTAATTTATATTCCACTGGTCTTCTATTTAGTTAGTCATCAATTTCCAAATCAACATACTCGGCGAAAGACCCTAAATAAACGCCTTTTTCAGATTCAGCCTGAGCCAAGCCACGCTTTACAGAAGCTAACGCTTCTGGATTATATTTTAGCCAGTTATCTTGAGTGATTACGGTTGAACACTCACACTGTAATTGTTCTCGTAAATTATGTTTTAGTGTTTCCACTGCATATTTAAAATCAGTTATTTTTTGAACAAACTCTTCTTTTGAACTAACTACTAATAAAACAAAATTTAATTTTACAAGAAACTTAAAAACTAACTCCGATAAAAACTGAAAAAAATTTTTATTAGAATAATTTTCTGATAACTCCATACTTATGCCAGAGTCAGATATTAAATCTTTAAGCATTTTTTTCTGCTCATCTGAAAATTCATCCCAATTGTTCTGAACTTTAGAAGCAAGAACTTCAGTTTGTAATGTAATTTCTTCTATCTTATGAAGTGTCATTAGGAATGACACTTTTCGATTAGTAGGTAGATTATTTTTATTATAATTTAGTTTTTTCTCTACTTTCTCAACTTCTAGGAACCCCTCTAGTGAGTGGAAAACAGAAATATTACTAGGATAAAACGCTACTAAATCAGGCATTTCAGCTACTCTCCCTACATCAATCCCGTAGATGGGATTGAAACCTTGTATATATAATGACACGACTTGACATTTTTTTCATCCTAAATTTGAAGTATCAGATAGATTGAGGGGGAAAGGGTAGCACCATACCCATTAAAGAGAATTGTTAGGGTGTGGGTGTTGCGATCGCAAGTGGGATGAAAAAATCAACTTATCCGGCTTAATTTCAATAACTCAGGGCGGTTGAACGGGAATAGATTGTCTAATTCCTTATCAAAACCCGATCCTTGAGAATTTGGAGGAGGAGTAGCGATCGCACCATTTAACTAACCCCATCAAATTCTAAGCAATCCATGGGAATATTATTAGCTCCCCCAACCCCGTCAATGGCTCGGTAGATTATTTTTTATTCTGCCTATAGTTCCTTTCCAGGTTATAGGTTGAGGTTCCGAGGTTGTTAGTTGTTGCATTTTTAGCCTAGATATTGTTAATAACTAAGCGGTTTCTGAGTGTGGTGATATTGGGATAAATTCCGATAGCAATTGGGGAGGGACAAACCTCAACACCGCCCCTAACAGCTTACATAAGGTCTTGATAGGTGTCGCGGCTAAAATATGCCTGAATTGCCTTTCACCAAACGCTTTAGCGGTCGTTATCATCTCAACCACTACATCGGCAGGCGTGATTTGACCATTTTCCAAGTCTCGGACGACATTAGGTAGGTATTCCAACGCGATGTATTTACTCTCCTCATCGAGTTCAGAAAGTTTACTTTTGTTATTAATAGCCCTATATAACAAAAGTAAACTTTTTTTTACCACCCTGAACCCTATACCTAATCGGTCTTTGAGGCATTTAGATATCCCCCCTTTGGTGATACCCACAGCTTGAGCTATCGTGTCAATGGTTGCGACTACACCGGACTTAACCGATGACCATAAAGCCTCAATAATCCCCCGTTCGGTTTGTACCCCCTTAGAGGCGGCTTCGGGTGCGATATCGTAAACATCCTCAGTGATGACGGTAGCAGTCGGGTAGGCGAGTCTAATGGCGCTGATAGCATCATCATCTAAGTCAGCGACAAAATAGCAGTGCAGTTCCTCAGTCGGTCTGAGGTGCGCTCGGAGCCGTCCCCCATATTGAATTAATTCG
>Ga0208359_1000185_pt1 | contig 12739 bp, 8 predicted proteins | sample LakMenEpi26Aug09_FD_150732 | JGI IMG/M metagenome (GOLD analysis project Ga0208359, IMG submission 150732) | Freshwater microbial communities from Lake Mendota, WI - 26AUG2009 deep hole epilimnion (SPAdes) | ecosystem: Environmental > Aquatic > Freshwater > Lake > Epilimnion/Euphotic zone ... | reverse complement strand
ACCATCGTGATGACTTATCACATTGACTTGGCAAGTCCACGTCGATCCGTGCTGCTGATCGGTCTTGCCACCGATGCGCAATTCGATGTTGGTACCAACGGATACTCCCTGGCATTGCGCGACGCTTTGGGGATCATAGATGCACACAAAGCTTGGCCCAATTTGCCGATTGAAAAGGGACTGTGCGATCAGTGTTCCATCGGCAGCCGAACCGCCACCAACATTATCTCCCATATCGAGCAAACAGAATCTTTGGGACGCTTCGAGCTCGACTTGATCGAGGGCTGTTTCGATCGGTATCAAGACGCCTTGCATCGCATCTTTGGATTCCCAGATCGCGTCGTAGAGTTCCTTGGCCATGCTTCGAGCTAGCTCGGGGTCATTGTCGGTGACCGCAACAACGGCTGATCCCATTTCAGGCACGTCGGCGTAAGGGAACCCCAGCAGGATACTATTGCTAATCGCCTTGGGGTTCTCAAGCTGCCTGTCGGCAATCTCATAGATACGTTTCAAGTGCGGTTCATCGGTGCTTTGGCGTTCGATGTTGATGACCAGCGGCAAAAACTCTGCGTGCATCGTCGGTCGAATTTGTCCGCTTAATGTCTTCTTGAGTATCTCGGCAGCTTCGAGGCCTCGGGCATGTTGATCCAAATGGGGATTGGTGCGATAGGCACTCAGCGCATTGCAAGCTCTGACCATTCGTGCTGAGAGATTCGCATGCGGATCGAGCGTCGCGATGATCGGCAGATCGGGACCGACGAGCTGACGGATCCGGGACAGAAAATCTCCATCGGCATCTGGAGCATGCTCAGCGACTGCGGCACCGTGAGCTGCAATCAATAGCCCATCAAGCGGCATCGCAGAGCTTGTCCTGCCGATGAGATCCTCAACGATCCTCTCCCAGGTCTCTTCGGGAATCGCTCCTGCAGGGGTGGCTCGGTAAGCTCCGATGGGTACGATCTGCGAGCCGGAAAGACCTTGTAGGAACCCTCCGAGCTCATGATGGCTCTTGGCGAACTTGTCGAGAAGTTCCTGGCCAAAAACAACAATGTCTTGCTCGAATCGCTCGAAGGTTGTCGGAGACTCGACGAACGTATTCGATTCGTGCAATAGTGCCAAAATACCGATGCGATGCATGCTCAAGCTGGGGGGTACAAGGTGGGAAGGGAAACTGTTTTCGAGTATTGTATTGCAAAGAGCTGCGGTGGTTGCTCTGGTTGTCAGTCTATGAGTCACGAATCCAAAAGGTTTACGGATGCTGATCTCCTTCGAGAAAATGCGTGAAGAGCTCTATTGTGCAGTGGTATGCGATGCTCTAGATCAGGTGGGTTTGCATCATCAATCCCCGAGGATTGCTCTGCCGAGGCACACCGGAAGCGGTCTGTTGGTCGGTCGATGCAAAACGACGCTCTGGGCCGATATGTTCCACGCCGACCCTAGGCCTTATGAACTTGAACTCCAAGCCGTCGACGCCTGTGAGCCCGACGACGTGTTGATCGCTGCTGCAGGAGGATCGATGCGATCAGGGATTTGGGGTGAGCTGCTCACGACGGCTGCAAAGAATCGCGGCTGCAGCGGTGCGATCGTCGATGGTGCGATCCGAGATGTCGATAAGATCGCTCCAAGCGGCTTTAGCGTTTTTGCCAAAGGGCGTTGCCTCTACGACAGTCTCAATCGTCAGCGAGTGATCGATGTGGATGTACCTGTAGAAATCGACGGTGTCGTGTTTGCCCCGGGCGATTTGATCTTTGCCGACTCCGACGGGATCGTGGTGGTTCCCAAACGAGTCGAACAAGACGTATTGAACTTGGCATTTGCCAAGGTGCATGGCGAAAATAAGGTTCGAGATGCGATCCGTGGAGGAATGAGCGCCGTGGGAGCCTTTGAGAAATTCGGTATCCTCTAATCGGTCACTCAGGATGTTTAGCGCCTAGGTGCCTCGACGCGGATCGACCGACCTTCGAGTGCAATGATTAATCCGGAGGCTTGTGCAAGCTTGGCCAAGAGTTCCTCGAGCGTTGCGTCTTGAAAGCTCACATCGACCTCCTGTCGAGCAAGATTGTCGGTAAGGTTCTTCGGGGTCAGTTGCAACGAGAGTTGCTGGCTAAGGCTTTCGAGTATTTTAAGTATTTCTCCGCGATATCGACCGGTGTATTTCTTGGCTCCACTGGGATTGGTCGGTTTCGGCTTGGGGGCCGGAGCAAGCGACTCGACCAGTTCACGATGGGCAGCAACCGGAGCGAGAATTTCCCAAGACTCCGCTTTGCCTGGGCCCGATGGCTCGACCCGAGTGACGGTCGCTTGTGGCCAGCGTGCTCGCCATGCTTGCCAAGCGACTTTTCCAATCTTGGGAATCTCGGTGTTGTACTTAAATCCTACGAAATCCCCGTCGGGATTCTTTTTCAAGCGACTGTAGGTTTCGGAAAGGGGGTAGATGCTCGGCGGGCCATCGGCGGGCCACATTAGGCATTGGTCGTATCCCGATAGAAGCAGTGTAGAGATCGCAGCAGCATTGGTGTTCTCCAGGCGAGCGGCTCGCCAGCGATCCAATTCGGTCACGAGCTTGCTGGCCTGCAGGGGCGCGCCCAAGCGGTATTTCTCTTCGAATGCTTTCCAGATTTCCCGCGTATCGGTTCCGTCGTTCCATTCCAAGCCTTCCTTCTGTGTGACACGCAAGGATCGATGGCTTAGCTCGCTGCATAGATTCCAGTAACTCCATTGGATCGCATCGCCGCAAGACTCAGGAGCAATAACGACATAGCGATCAACGTAAGCGACTTGCGCGTTGATCTGCGAGGCAACCAGTTCGATCACTTGTTGGTTGGTTTGATCCTTCGGGATCTGAATATTCAGCTCTACGTCGCTTGGGATACGACGATCAAGCCATATCGGGATTTGGTTTTGCACGAGCAATCGTTGGATCCAATCCGCAAGCGGCATCGATAGTTTGGAGTTCGAATCCGGCCATGTTGCTTGCAACTGGCTCGTCAATGCGATCGCTTGTGGTGTTCGAAATGGCTGAAGCGATTGAGACTGCGCAGCACTAGCCGATGCGAGCCACATCAGCGCACACATGCATAGAGTTCGAGTGGTTGTGAAAGTCAAGCGCATAATGGGATCTTTGATTTCTTTTGCCAGATTGACCGAATGCCGTTGCGATCGGCGATTGAGCAACTACTCTGACTTGTATCGAACACGTTTCAGTGAATTGGAAAATGAACACTCGACTCTCGACGTTAATCTCATTTTATCGCCAACGGAGCCACTGCGGTGACTCGGTCAAGCAGTTCGTTTCGAGAGATTACTCGGCATGGACTCTTCGACGCTTGGTTTATTCGAGAGACCCTGAGATTCGTTGTGCGGCAGTCTGGGCCTTAGGTTCCGTCGGGCACCACTCGGAGTACCGCTTCTTAGGGCCTTTCCTTAGGGACTCGGATGCGAGTTTGCGATTGGAAACCGACTTGGCAAGAGAGCAAATCCTCTTGCGAATCCGATCCGATTGGCATTGCCAGTTCGCGCAGCAAATCGAAGAGTCGATGGCCGACTCGCATTGGAAGTCTGCCAACCGAATGGTTGATAGATTGGTTGCTAAGCACGCAGAACATCCTCAGAGTTGGTTGCTCCGGGTTTCAGTTCGAATGTGCACCTCGCAACTGCTCGGAGCGATCGAGGATTGTAGGCATCTTTTGTCGTTTGATCGTGACTGCTATAGGGCCTGTGTTTTTCTTGGCCAAAGCTACTGGTGGATGCAGCGTCTTGAAGTTGCCAAGGAATGCTTCGAGGAAGCAAAGCGAATTTATCCGAACTGGTCAGCCTCAGGGATCGGTTCGTTTTCTTAAAAACCAAACCTCTCCAGAGCGAATCCCAGGTTTGATCTCGCCGCTTGGAATCACCCAACCATCGGACCAAGCGACACAGGGGACAGTTACGCGGGAGATCGCCAAGGGCTCTGTATGCTGCTGCCATCGATTGCGGGCGATATCCAGCGAATAGATTGCTTTTGAAAAACCGCGATGCTCGTTGGGACTGGCTCCGACTTGGGTTCCGTCATCGCCACCTAGGATCCATAGACAAGCTTGGTCGACGATCGCTGGGCTAGGACTGGCGGCCAAAGCGACCGGAAGATCGGCTTGAGGAATCCAGCGTCCACTAAAATCGGATCGATCCAACTCGAACTTCCAGCACTCCTTCAAGTACTGTCGCTTGGGTTTCCCATCGGGATCCGACACGAGCGTCACTCCGCCGATGATCCAAAACGCACTCCCATCGCTGGCAGCAGTGCTGAGCATTCGAGGCCCAGCAGGAATCTCAGGGAGCTGGATCCACTTCGAAGACTCCGGATGGTCTGCTAATGCTCGAAGATCCAACGCCCAGGTTTGGTTTTGGCACTCGGTTGCGTCTGGATGGTTGAGACCCCCTGAGACGATCAAGACCCCATCGACGATTGCACCGCAGGCGTTGGCCTGGGTTACAGGCAGATTGGCTAAGGGCTCGATGACAAGCTTGGAATTTTTGTAGCTCAATCGGAACACTTCCGAAGTGTGCTCTTTGGCATCGCTTCCACCGACGCAGATGATGCTATCGTGCCAACTGACACTCACTCCGTAAGCCCGAGGTTTGGGCAGCCGTCCTATCTGTTTCCATGATCCATGAGGCTCCTCGAGTGCGTAGACTTGGTCATACCAAACCTTCTTGCCACCCTCCCAAGGTTTCTTATCCGGAAAATTTGCTCCACCGGCGACTAGGAGAGCCGAGTTGGATTGGCCTGCAAAGGGACTGGCCACTCCGATGGGGTCTGGATAGTCGGCTAGTCTCGTCAGTTGCCACTGCTGGGCTTGGGAGTCTGAGGAACCCAGCATGAGGGCACAGAAGAACAACGAAACGATCCAAAGGATTCGCATTCGATCAGCTTGCCGAGTTGTTGCTCGTTGCTTTGTTGCCAACGTTCATCTGGGGAGTGGTCTCTTGCGAAGACGCTTGGGATGACGGATTGGATTCCAAAGCAGAGTTCAGATCGATTTCACGACCGAGTTGGTTGTGTTCGATGGCTAGCTGAAGGTACTGTACGGTCTCATCGATCGTGTCGGCTTGAAGGAGCATCAGGTCGCCGGCTTTGATGAGCGTCAGTGCATGTTCGACTGCTTTTTCCCAGCCAATAAAATCGTAGACTTCTTTGACTCGTTTGCCTGAATCCATACCTCGTTTGAAGATCGAGGATATTTCGCCGGGTTTGCGTCCTCGAAGGTATTGATCTTCGTAGAGGATGACTCGGTCGAAGTGATCGGCAAGGATTTCGCCTTGTCGGATCATATCGATATCACGGCGATCGCCTGCAGCGGAGTAAACGACGGTGCGATGGGTGTGTGGGAACTGGCCGAGGGCTTCGATGATCGCAAGCAAACTTGAGCTGTTGTGACCGTAATCGGCAACGACAGTAGCTCCATGGACATCGAGCAGGTTGAAACGGCCGGGGACTTTGTCCATGTGGGCCCCGAAAGATTCCAGACCGATGACGATTTGTGGGATCGATAGTCCGACACCCCAGCAAGCAGCGACGCTTGCAAGCACGTTTTCGACTTGGAATAGGATTCGACCTTGGTGGGTCAGCGGGATCTTATCGAGGGTCGTCAGGGCTGTCTCTTCGGCACCTTCGGCGATGACGATCATACCATTGCGAACAAAGACGACGCGTTGTCCTTTGACGCGGTGATCGGTAAGTACCGGATCGTTTTCATCGATGGCAAAGAAGATCACGCGGCCTTTGCACTTTTCGGCCATTTCGGCGGTGAGTGGATCGTTGGCTTTAAGGACACCGAATCCGGTCTTATGGACTGCTTCGATCACACAGCGTTTGACTTTGGCGAGTTGTTCGATCGTTTCGATATCCGATAGTCCCAGATGGTCTCCTTCACCGATGTTGGTCACGATTCCGACATCGCAGAAATCAAACCCGAGACCTTCACGGAGAATACCACCGCGAGCCGTTTCGAGCACGGCGGCTTCGACAAAGGGGTTCATCAAAACCGATCGAGCGCTTTGCGGGCCGCTGCAATCCCCGGCATCGATCCGCCTGCCTCCGACGTAGATTCCATCGGTGCAAGTCATACCGACTTTCTTACCGCTACTAGCGACCATGTGAGCGATCAATCGGGTGGTGGTGGTTTTTCCGTTGACGCCTGTGACACTGATGATCGGAATTCGTCCGTTGCTTGAACCAGGATACATCATCTCGATGATCGACTCGCCAACGGGTCTTGGTAAGCCCGAGGAAGGCTCGATGTGCATGCGGAGTCCAGGTCCAGCATTGACCTCAACGATCACTCCGCGCTGGCCTTGCAAGGGTTGCGAAATGTCTTGGGCGACAATATCCACACCGGCGATATCCAATCCGACGATTCGAGCCGCTTCGATAGCATGCCGAGCCACATCCGGATGGACTTGGTCCGTCACATCGGCGGCCGTTCCACCGGTGCTCAAGTTGGCGTTACGTCGTATGAGAACTTTCTTACCGACAGTCGGAATCGTGTCGGGGGTCATGCCTTGGTCAAGCAGAACGCCCAAGGCAACGGTGTCGATTTTGATCAGGCTCAGTGAGGTTGCGTGACCATCGCTGCGGCGCGGATCCTCGTTGACTTTATCGATGAGTTTTTGGACGGTCGATTGGCCGTCACCGATGACGTGAGCCGGTTCGCGTCGGGCAGCGGCGACGAGTTTTCCGCCGACAACAAGCATTCGATAATCATCACCAGGAGCATGGCGTTCGACGACGATCGATCGACCTTCCTCGCGGGCTGCATTGTAAGCCGCGACGACTTGCTCTTGTGTTTGGAGATTGGTAGCAACACCTCGCCCATGGTTGCCGTACTGAGGCTTAACCACCACCGGCAGACCGATATCCTCGGCAGCTTCCCAAGCTTCCTCGGCACTTTCGACCGAGCAACCTTCGGGGGTCGGGATGCCGATCGAGCGGAGCAATGTTCGGGTGAGTTCCTTGTCTTGGGCGATCGATTCGGCAATAGCGCTTGTTGCGTCAGTCTCGGCCGTGCAGATACGTCGCTGATGGACACCGTATCCGAGTTGAACAAGGCTTCCTTCGTTGAGCCGTCGCCATGGGATGTTCTTGGCTTTGGCAGCTTCGACGATCGATCGGGTGCTGGGGCCTAAGCAAACATCGTAAGCGTAATCCTTGAGCTCGGCGACGACCTTGTTGACATCAAAGGGTGTGTCATGAATCGCAGCTTGGATCAATTCAAAAGCGCGATCCAAACAGGCCAGGGCGAGTTTTTCCTCTTTGTAAGCGATCGCGACTTTGTAGATGCCGTCGGTGTTGGTTTCCCGCGCTCGCCCGAAACCGACCGGGGTGCCAGCTAGAGATTGCAGTTCCAAGGTGACGTGCTCGAGGATGTGTGCCATGTAGGTTCCTCGGCGAAGTCGGATGAAAAAGCCACCTCGTTCACCGATGCTGCATCGATGCTCGACCATCGTCGGAAGCCAGCCCATGAGCCGCTCGTTGAAACCTGGAATCATCTCCGACGAGGTGTCTTTCATCTCCTCGAGGTCAACCCAAGCTTCCAGAACCGGATAGTTCGCCCAAATGTTCGGGCCTCGAAGCTTGTTCACCTTAAGTATCTTCATAGTTTCCTCTGGTGGTCGTTCCTGATAGAAAAGTAGCTTTCCAGCTCGGCTTTGGCATCTCTCAATCTGCCCACGACCGTTCCGCGGTCACCATGCTGCTCGAGGTTCCATGCAGCCAGTGGATCGATAAGAGGATGTTGAGGTTGTGGCGGAAGCCTTCCGCCTTGGATAAGCGTTCGATTGAGAAGCAAATTCCGTTCCGCGCGATCTTTACGTTGTGCCAAGCGTGATTTCTGAGGAAATCTGGCTATTTTCGCAAGTTTCGCCAAGGCGGGCTGCCAAGGGGCTGTTGTCAAATTGAACACAGTGTGTATCGGGCGGGATAAATCGATTGAGGTTGGGATCACCGAGTCCTTGGCTAGTTGGGTATTCGGAAGCGGGGCTTGGCATCCATGAGAAAAACCCCGCACGGTCGGTGCCCTGGGGCACTTTAACCGACTGCAGGAACCTCGAAGCCCTTGCGGTAGGATTTCGTAAGGAGGCTTTGAGCCAGGGGCTCACCCGAGATCTTCATATTGGCTGCATCCCATTGCAAAGTTTTGCCGGCCAGGCGAGCAGCGATGTTTCCGAGTTGTACTGTTTCGGTCAGTGGGCCTGCGTACTGGAAACCGTCGGTGGTCTTGCTTCCAGCGATCACCGCATCGACCCAATCGTGCCAGTGGTTGGTACCGGAGACTTGAGGTAGTTCGATGGCTTTAACCTTGTTGGCTTGATAGAGCGAAGGCATACCGACGTGGGGCAGAACCATCGTGCCACCTTCTCCGATAAACAACGAGCCTCCTCCGGGTAGATCAACACCCTCGGGGAGTTGGGCCAGTTCACGAGGTGGTTTGAGTCCACCGTCTCTCCAAACGATTTTGATTTCCGAACCGGAGGTGTATTTGGTTCCTGGAAAGATGTAGGTGATAGTCTCGGGTCCTGGCCATACTTCGCTTGTGGTACCACCATTTTCAGCCGTGATGCTTTTGGGTGCCGTTAGAAGCAATGCGCCGAAGACAGGATCCAGGATATGACAACCGAAATCTCCCATGGCACCCGACCCAAAGTCTTGCCAGTCTCGCCATTTGAAGGGGTGATAGACATCGGGAGCAAAGGGGCGTTCCGGTGCAGCACCGAGCCACAAATCCCACCGAACGTTGCTTGGTACGGGAGCCGATTCGGGCCGATCGGTTCGATTGCAATATTGACGTCCTTGAACGCCGATCCATGAGTGCACTTCTTTGACCTTGCCGATAGCGCCATCATGGATCAGTCGAACACCGAGGCGATATTCTTTGGCCGAATGGATTTGGTTTCCCATTTGGGTGGTGAGGTTTTTCTTTTCGGCCAGCAATCGCATTTGGCGAGCTTCCCAAACCGTATGGGTTAGGGGTTTTTGGCAATAGATGTGTTTTCCCATACCCATGGCCATCATGGCCGCAGGTGCGTGCATATGATCGGGGGTCGAGACGATCACGGCGTCGACTTTATCTCCGAGTTCGCTGAGCATTTCGCGATAATCTGAAAAGTGCTTAACGCCAGGAAAGCCTTTATCGACTTGGTCGAAGCGATTCGAATCGATATCGCAAAAGCCGACGAATTTGACTTTCTTGTGACTGCCTACTTGGGACAGATCCGACCAACCCATGCCATTGACGCCGACGACCGCAACCTGGAGTTCTTTCTCGATCGATGAAGCTCGGATCAGGTTTGGGGCAAGAGCAACAGAGCAAGCTGCAGCGGTTGATCCTTGAATAAAAGCGCGGCGGGGAACCTGAAGTTTGGTTGTCATAGGAGATTCGAGGGCCAGAAGAGGATTGCTGGGGGAGGAAATTCGGCTGTGGAACCACGGCCTAAATTATAATGCCTCGGAATATCCAAGTGGTAAAGAATTTTGTTCTAAGTCGGCATCTGGTATACTGGGGGCTCAGTCGCGTCGGGCCCCGTTTTGCTCACTTTCAAAGAAATACGTCTGCCATGGCCCAATCATCCTCGGTTCAATCGACTTTTGGCCCGTCATCGACGGGCCAGACGCTGCTTACTCCCGAGATGATGGCCAAGCTCGAACGCATGGAGCTTGTGAGCCGCAAGATATTTCGTGGTCGGATGAAGGGAGAGCGTCGCAGCAAGCGCAAAGGGCAGAGTGTTGAGTTTGCTGACTTTCGAAACTACGTCGCTGGGGACGATCTTCGCTTTATCGATTGGAACCTGTTTGCTCGGCTCGATCGACTCTATTTGAAGATCTTCCTAGAGGAGGAGGATTTGCATGTTTACACGTTGGTCGACGATTCTCTATCGATGGATTTCGGTACTCCGACAAAATTTCTGACGGCCAAACGGATCGCGGCTGCACTCGGATACATTGGCCTGTGCCGTGGCGATCGCGTATCGGTATCGACATTTAGCAAGGCTGCATCACCTTTGGTGGTTCGAGGCCGCGCCAGTTCGCATCGTCTCATCGGACAGCTTCAAGGTTCGGAATGTCAAAGTTCAACACCGAGCATGGAGGAGTCTGTCCGCCGATTCTGTTTGAAGAACACCGGCAAGGGCATCGTGATCCTGATTACCGACTTGATGAATAAGACCGGTTATGAGGCCGCATTGAAGATGCTCGTAGCCCGCGAGATGGATATCTACTTGATCCACATTCTAAGTCCCGAGGAGTTGCAACCAAAACTCACCGGTGATTTGAAACTTATGGACGCCGAGGATTCCGATATGCGAGAGGTCTCTATCTCGTCCTCGTTATTGCAACGCTATCGGCTGACACTCGATGCTTTCATCGAATCGGCAAGGAGTTTTTGCAATCGTCGCTCGATCGCTTATGTCTCGGTTCGCAGCGATCAAGAGATTGATCCGCTGCTGAATGAATACCTTCGTACACGCGGTTTGGTTCGTTAAGGGGCATTGCCATGACTTGGATTAATATGCTCTCACCGCTTCAGTGGGCTTTGCTTCTTGCGATCCCACCTGCGATTTTGAGTTTGTATTTTTTGAAGCTCAAAAGACAAGAGGCGCTCGTGCCCAGCACGATGCTTTGGAAGCGTGCGATCGAAGACTTGCACGTCAACAGCATTTGGCAAAAGCTTCGCAAGAACCTTCTTTTGTATCTGCAACTGCTCTTTTTGGGATTGCTGATTTTGGCTTGCGTCAGGCCCGGTTGGAGTGGGACAAACCGCGTCGGGGAACGGCGGATCTATATCATCGACCATTCGGCCAGTATGCAGGCAACAGACACAAAGCCCAGTCGCTTGGACATCGCTCGTGAAAAAGCACTCCGGCTCATCCAAGACGCCGGAAGCAACGACTCGGCGATGGTCATTTCAACCTCCGATCGCGCGAGTGTTGAACAAGGCTTTACGAACAACCGAAGTCTCTTAGAAAAAGCGATCCAACGCATCGAACCGACCACACAACTGACCGAGGTCAGCGAAGCGTTTCGGGTCGCGGCCGGATTGGCAAACCCAGGTCGCTTGAGTTTCGAAGACAACGTCGATATCCAGGTGGCCGATGCGGTACCGGCTACGGTTTATTTCTTCAGCGATGGTGCCGTAGGTGAATTGAACGAAGCCGAATTCGGGCAGCTTAAGATCGAATATGTCCCGATCGGAAATATCGAAACACAAAACGCAGGGATAGTCGGTTTTGCAATCCAAAGACCCGAGTCGAAGGAAGCCCAAGCCAAGCAAGGAGCCATCTCCGCATTTGCTCGGATGGTCCAATACGGTTCCGATCCAGTCGAGTGCACCGCATCTCTGTACTTGGACAATACGCTCATCGATGCCCAAAAAGTCAAACTGCCCCCCGGCGAGGAAACCGGTATCCAATTCGATTTAGAAGGGGTCGACAGCGGAGCTTTGAAACTCGAACTTGATCATCCCGATGCTCTTGCTCTGGACAACGTCGCTTATGCTGCCATCCGTCCAGATCGACAGGTCAATATCTTGCTGATCACCTCAGGCAACAACGCCCTCGAGACGGCCCTTGGAACCCAGCGAATCGGGCAACTAGCCAACGTGCAAGTCGAACCCCGTAGCTACCTTGCAAGCCCGGAGTATCAAGCCGCAGCAAGCGATGCGAAATACGATTTGATCATCTACGATTCCTGTTCGCCGGAGAAAATGCCCGCGGCAAGCACCCTCTTTATCGGAGGGATGCCACCGGCTGATATTCAACCGCGATTGCCTGAAAGTCTCGCCGACAAACCCACGGAGGAATCGCCTCCGGATCAATGGAGCTTTGGAGAACCAAGCGGACCGGTCATCATCATGGATGTCAACCGAAGCCATCCGATCAGCCAATACCTCGAGATGGCTTCGGTCGGTATTGTCGAGGCTAGGGTGATCAAGCCACCGGCAGCCGGAACGGTATTGATGCTTTCCGACGCAGGTCCGATCTTTTCGATCAGTCCACGGGGGGCATTCCAAGACGCGGTGCTTGGGTTCGACATCGTGCGCCCTAGTGAATCCGGCTTTGAAATGAACAGCGATTGGGGGATCAAGCGATCGTTTCCGGTTTTCGTATTCGCAGCCGTCGAGCACTTGGCCGGCGGAGTGACCGAAGCCAGCGCACCGACGGTGCAACCGGGCATGCCCATGCCGCTGTTGCTGTCGAATCGTTTCAAGACCTACAAGGTGATCGATCCAAAAGGGCGTTCCGAAACGATCGATCGCGGAGCCGACGGTCGGTTTCTGTACACGCAAACCGATGAGTTGGGGGTCTATGAAGTTCGAGCCGAGGGTTTGGAAGAACCGGTCGAGAGATTTTGTGTGAATCTATTTTCGAATCGCGAGAGCAACCTCAAGGTTGGATTAGAGCTGCAGACGGGTGCTGAGTCGATCGCAGCGACATCCAACACACTCCGTGCCAGGCAGGAGCTCTGGCGCTGGCTCCTGCTTTTGGCACTGGGTCTGCTGATGCTCGAATGGATTGTCTTTAATCGACGAATCTTTATTTGATCGAGCCGTTGCACTAGGTTCCGATCGGGGCTTTTAGAACGATCTTCTCTTCGCCTCGTTGAACCTGAACCTCCAGGTCATCTCCAGGCTTGTAGTTCTGGAGAGCTTGATCCATGTCTTCTCGACCGGCGACCTCTGTCTGCCCGATCTTAAGGATCCGGTCATCA
>Ga0208359_1000180_pt1 | contig 13074 bp, 12 predicted proteins | sample LakMenEpi26Aug09_FD_150732 | JGI IMG/M metagenome (GOLD analysis project Ga0208359, IMG submission 150732) | Freshwater microbial communities from Lake Mendota, WI - 26AUG2009 deep hole epilimnion (SPAdes) | ecosystem: Environmental > Aquatic > Freshwater > Lake > Epilimnion/Euphotic zone ... | reverse complement strand
GCAGAGCTGCGACGAGCAGGCCAATGGCGATGCGGCGAAAGAGGACGCCGGATTGGCGGCCATCATCTCGTTCGCGAACGAGATCGGCGAGGACGCGGCGGCGGTCGGCGGAGACGGTGGTCAAGGTAAGCCCCGAACGGCTCCATCATAAACGGCACGGGCCGCTCAAAGTTGTGGCCGGGCGGCAGGCTGGCGGACTTCGGCGGGGTGTCCCTCAGGACCGGACACGGCCGCGGCCGGGGTTGGGCGATGCCCGCGGCCGGGCCGGTGTGGCAGGCGTAGCATGCCGGCCCGGAATCCGCGAGTCGTGCCATGACCGTGCCCCCCCCTTCCCCCGCATGGAGGCGGTCATGCTCGAAAGCCTTGTCGGCGGTGCTCCCGTTGGCACTGGCCGCGACGGCAGCCGCAGGCGCGGACCAGGCGTCGCGTTGCGTCGTGGTGGACGCTTTCGCCAGCGAGGCGGATGACGCCGGCGACGCCGCCATCCGCGGCGTCGAAGAGTTTGCCGCCGGGCGGCCGGGCATCGTCGTGGTGCGGCGGTTCCTCGACGCGAGCGACCGCGACCGCGCCGACCTGGCCCGGCTGGCAAGACGGCACGGCTTCGATCCCGCGCGGCCACCGATCTTCGCGGCCTGCGGGGTCGCGATCGCCGGCGTCCGGGAACCCGCGGCCGTCGTCGCCCGGCTGCGGTCGGCGGTTCAGGTCGAGGTGTTCGTGCGCGAAGGCTGCGGCCGGTGCACGCGGGCCAAGGCCTGGCTGGCGGGGGTGCGGGAGCGGTATCCGGGACTGGACATCTCCCTCTGCGACCTGACGCACGACGCCCACGCGCGGGCGCTGCTGGCGGAACTGGTGCGTGTGCATCACGTGGCGGCCGCCAGCGTGCCGGTCTTCCACCTCGGTGGCCGGCTCGAGGTGGGCTTCGATCGCGCGGAAACGACCGGCCGGCGGCTGGAGGCGATCCTCGACGGCTGGACCTGCCCCTGCCCCGCGAAGATCGACGGCAGCGACGACGGTGCCTTCGCGCCCGCGGCGGAGCGGAGCCCGACGGCCATCGACCTGCCGTTCCTCGGGCGTGTCGATCCGGCGACGCTCGGCATGCCGGCCTTCACGGTGGCGGTCGGCCTCGTGGATGGCTTCAATCCCTGCGCGATGTGGGTGCTGTTGCTCCTCCTGGCGGTGCTCGTGAACCTCCAAGATCGGATGCGGATGCTCGCCATCGCGGGCACGTTCGTGGCGGTCAGCGGGGCCGCCTACTTCGCCTTCATGGCGGCGTGGCTCAGCGTCTTCGAATGGATCGGCTACCTGCGGCCGGTTCAGGTGGTGTTGGGGCTGTCGGCCGTGGCCATCGGCCTCGTGCATGTGAAGGACTTCTGCGCCGCCGGGAGCGGGCCGTCGCTCTCGATTCCGGCGGCGGCGAAGCCGGGAATCTATGCCCGCATGCGGCGGGTCGTGACCGCCGAGAACCTGCCTGCGGCCCTCGCCGCGGCGTTCACACTCGCGGTGCTGGTGAACGTCGTCGAACTGCTGTGCACTGCCGGCCTGCCGGCGCTCTACACGAACGTGCTGTCACAGCGCGGCTGCGGAGACGCCGCCCGCTACGGCTACCTCGGTCTGTACATCGCCGCCTACATGTTCGACGACGCGATCATGGTGGCGATCGCCGTGGCCACGCTCTCCCGCCTGAAGCTGCAGCAGACGGGCGGCCGCTGGCTGAAGCTCGTCAGCGGCACCGTGATCCTCGGGCTCGGCCTCGTGATGCTGCTGCGGCCCGGATGGCTGGAGTGAGCGACCGCGGGCTCAGGCGGCCCGCCGATGGGCGACCTCGGGAAACGCCTCGCTGAACGCGTGCCCGGTGCGGGAGCGGATCCGCAGCGCCGCCAGCAGCCGGCGGCGGACCGTGCGGAAGGGCACCGCCACGCAGCGATGGGCGCGGATCCACCAGGGTCGCAGCCGCTGCATGTCTTCCAGCGACAGGCCGATCTGATCCGGCCGGTGCTTCACGCGGTGCTTGAGCAGGTGGTAGTCGTCGCACCGCTGCAGCAGCCGCAGCAGCCCGCCGAGGACGACGGCGGAGACGCCGCCGGTCGGGATGCCGAACGAGATCTGGTAATCGATGAGGTGCGGCCGGCCCGCATCGTCCACCAGGAGATTCTCCCGTTTGTGGAGGTCCACATGGGCGACGCCGCGGCGGTGGACGGCCTCGAGGATCGCCGACAGCATGGGGAAGAACCGGTCGTCGACCCGCTCCCCCTCGGCGAGCGCGTGACCTGAAATCCACTCGTGCGCCACGGCGTTCGGCAGCGGCCGACCGGCCAGGTGGACCTCGCCGAGCGACACGGGGATGCCCTGGATGCCGGCGAGCCGGTCCATGAACCACTTCTCGCGGGCGGCGAGCAGGCGACCCAGCCAGCGCATCGGCAGCAGGCCGATCGACTGTGTGCGGTTGAACTTGCACTTCGCCGTGCGGCTGGCCGAGCGGTAGACGGCGGTGGCGGCCCAGGAGTCGTGCTTGAGCGTCTCGACGTGGCGGAAGGTTTCGCCGTCGAGTTCGATGGTCGCCGGGGGCTCGGCGTGTCCGAGTGCCCGCAGGAAGGCGGGCCGGGGCCGCGTCTGGCCAGAGCCGGCGATCGACACCATTCCGATGCTCAAGGGCGTTCCTCCGCCAAGGCCGCCGACGGCGCGGCCATCGGCCACGCTCCACACGCAGAGCATCGGCCGGGGAGACGGCAAAACCTTCGCGGTCGCTCTCGCCGGAGAAAATGTCAGGGCTTACCTCGCCCGCCCCCGCGACCGGCAGGGGCTGCGCAGCGACCGCCGCTTACCCCGCCTGCCGCGACGGCAGGCGGGTTCCAAGGCCTGCTAGCCGCAGGACGCCCGCCGGCCGCGGACGCCGGCCGCGAGCCGTTCCAGCAGCCGCACACTCTCGTCCCATCCCAGGCAGCCGTCGGTGATCGATTGGCCGTAGACGAGCTGTTGGCCGGTCGCGAAGTCCTGCCGGCCACCGACGAGATGGCTCTCGACCATCACGCCGACGATCCGCCGCTCGCCCCCTTCCAACTGAGCCGCGATCGCGTCGGCCACGGCCGTCTGCCGCTCCGGCTGCTTGCTGGAATTACCGTGCGAGGCGTCGATCATCAGCCGCTCGGGCAGCCCGTGCCGCGCGAGCTCCGCGCAGGCGGCGGCGACGCTGGCCGCGTCGTAATTCGGCACCTTGCCACCGCGGAGAATGATGTGGCAGTCGTCGTTGCCCTTCGTGGACACGATCGCGGTGTGCCCGGCCTTCGTCACCGACAGGAAGTGGTGCGGCTGCCGCGCGGCCTGGATCGCCTCGGCCGCGATCCGCACGTTGCCGTCGGTGCCGTTCTTGAAGCCCACGGGGCAGGAAAGCCCCGAGGCCAGTTCGCGGTGCACCTGGCTCTCGGTCGTGCGGGCGCCGATCGCCCCCCAGGAAACGAGGTCGGCGATGTATTGCGGCGTGATCATGTCGAGAAACTCGCAGCCGGCCGGGAGGCCCAGCGCGTTGATCTCGGAGAGCAGTTCCCGGGCCACCCGCAGGCCGTGGTTGATGCGAAACGTGCCGGTCAGGTCGGGGTCGTTCACGAGCCCCTTCCAGCCGACGGTCGTTCGCGGCTTCTCGAAGTAGACCCGCATCACGATCTCGAGGTCGGCCCCGAGGCGGTCGCGTTCCGCCCGCAGCCGCCGGGCATACTCGACCGCGGCCGCAGGGTCGTGGATCGAGCAAGGTCCGATGACGACGATCAGCCGGTCGTCGGCACCACCGAGAATCGCGTGCAGCGCGGTGCGGCACGCCGTCACCACTTCGCTCAGGCCGGGGGCGCACGGGAACTCGCGGATCAGGTGCGCCGGAGGCAGGAGTTCCTTGATCTCTGCGATCCGCAGATCGTCGGTGGAGGCGGGCATCGGCGGCGAACGGAGGGGGGTGCGGAATGGAAAGCCCCCGATTGTAGCCGCCGGCAGGGCCGCGCGGGGTGTCAGGTCGCGAGCCCGCGAGCCGCGAGGGCGGGGCTCTGGCCCCCGGCGGGTGAGCGGTTCCACGACTCGCCGAGCTTGAGCAACGCAGCGCGGACGCGACTCTTCACCGTGCCCACGGGAATGCCGATCCGCTTGGCCGCCTCGCGATATTTCAGGCCCTGGTCGTAGACGAGCTCCACGACCATCCGCTGGGGGGCGGTGAGGCCGGCGATGGCCGATCGCACCTGGCGCCGCGTCTCGTCCGTCTCCGCCTGCTCGTCGGCCGTGATGTCGCGAGATGCCAGCGCCGTCACGAAAGCGTGGGCCTCCTCGTCGCCCTGCCGCCGGTCCAGCTCCACCATCCGGTGCCGGCGGTTGCGGCGCTGGGCGTCGATCGCCTGGTGGGTGGCGATGGCATACAGCCAAGGCCGGAACAGGCGGCCGTCCGCGAACGAGTCGCGCTTCAGATGAACCTGGAAGAACGTGGCCTGGAAGACGTCTTCAGCCATTTCCACGCTGCGCAGGTATCGCCGCAGATAGCCGAACAGATCGTGCTCGTAACGATGGACCAGCGTCTCGAACGCGAACGCGTCGCCGGTGAGGCGAAACTGCCGCAGGAGTTCCTCGTCCGTCGCTTCCGGGGGGCATGCTGCGGCGCTCATGATCGTTTCTCCCGGGACCATCCTTGCCCCTCGCGTCCTCAGGCCCGGCGCGGGCCGGCGGTGGGAAGGTGCTCGACAGATCGTGCATACGGCGTGCCGAACCCAGGCGCGTCGCAAAATTGAGAAAAATCCTCAACTTACGGCGAAAATCGGGCTCGTGGGCCGCGGTCGAAGCGGCGGAGTGGAGCCTTTTGCAGCGCCGGTTTGCAAAAAGCGGCACCCGCCGCGGCTCGGCCGCTGCGGTCGCGGCCCGTACACTCGGCACCCGCCCGGCTAGTCCACGTCCTGCCGCTCCGCTGAAGTCCATGCCCATCGCTGCCGAACGTCCCGGCTACCTCGCCAGCCAGCTCGTCACCTGCCTGGGCAACAAACGGGCGCTCCTGCCGCACATCCAGGAGGCCGTCGAACGCGTCAAGCGGCGACTGGGCAGGGACCGCCTGCGGTGCCTCGATGTCTTCAGCGGCTCCGGCGCGGTGTCCCGGCTGCTCAAGGCCCATGCCGAGCGGCTGGTGAGCAACGACCTCGAGGATTACGCGGCGGTCGTCGGGCGGTGCTTCCTGGCGAACCGCGAGGCGGTGGACGAGGCGGGGGTGCGCGAAGTGGTGGCCGACTTCAACGACCAGGTGCGCCGGGGCGGATTTCCGCCGGGATTCATCGCCGAGCTGTACGCCCCGCGCGACGAGGCGCGGATCACCCGGCACGACCGGGTGTTTTACACCCCGGAAAACGCCCGGCGGATCGACGACTATCGCCGCCTGATCGAGACGGCACCGGCCGCGTTCCGCGACCTGCTCCTGGGCCCGCTGTTGAGCGCGGCCTCGATCCACGCCAACACGGCCGGGGTCTTCAAGGGGTTCTACAAGAACCGAGAGACCGGGGTCGGCCAGTTCGGGGGGAGCGGCGGCGACGCGCTGGCGAGGATTCGCGGCACGATCGAGCTCGCCGTCCCTGTGCTCAGCGACGTCAGCTGCGACTGCACGGTCATGCAGGGCGACGCGAACGAGGCGGTGCGTCTCGTCCGCGGGCTCGATCTGGCGTACTTCGATCCGCCCTACAACCAGCACCCCTACGGATCGAACTACTTCATGCTCAACCTGATCGTGAACTACCGCCGCCCCGAGCGGATCAGCCGCGTCTCCGGGATTCCCTCCGACTGGCGGCGGTCGGGCTACAACGTGCGGGGCCGCGCGGCTGACCTGCTCGCGGATCTCGTGCGGCACACGGATGCGGCCTTCGTGCTGGTGTCGTTCAACGACGAGGGATTTCTGTCGCCGGGCGAAATGCGCGACATTCTCGGTCGCGAAGGGACCGTCGAGGTGGTCGAGATTCCCTACGCGGCGTTCCGCGGCAGCCGCAATCTACGGAGCCGGTCGCCGCGGGTGACGGAGCGGCTGTTTCTCGTGGAGCGGTGATTCGAGCGGTTGCGAGTGGTCGGTATGCGTTCTCCGGCGTCGGCGGCTCCGAACCCGTTTTTCCGGCCAGCCTGCGGCACGGGGCTAGGATGACTCCAGGGTCGATGAGCGACCTCGTTCGTGGAAATGCCGTCGTGAACCCCGCCGCCCCCTCCGTTGCGCCAGCCTGGATGAGCCGTTGGCTCGTGGCGGCGGGACTCTACAACCTCGCCTGGGGCGGCCTGACCGTGCTGGTGCCTGCCTGGCTGTTCGATCTCACGGGCATGGAGCGGCCGAATTACCCCTTCATCTGGCAGTGCGTGGGGATGATCGTCGGCGTCTACGGCATCGGCTACCTGGCCGCCGCCGGCGACCCATTTCGCCATTGGCCGATCGTGCTCGTCGGTTTCCTGGGCAAGGTCTTCGGGCCGCTCGGCTATGTGGCTGGTGTGCTCGACGGCACGGTGCCGGCCGCGTTTGGCGTCACGCTGCCCACCAACGACCTCATCTGGTGGGTGCCCTTCGCCCTGATCCTCTACGGCGCCTTCCGTGCCAACACCGACACCGCCTCACCGGGGCCCGCGGCTGACCTCGATGCGGCCCTCCAGGCCGCCCGCATTCAGACCGGCGCCACGCTTGCGGAACTGTCGCGGCAGGGGCCGGTGCTGCTGCTGCTTTTGCGGCACACAGGATGCGTGTTCTGCCGGGAGGCGATCGCCGACGCAGCTGCTGCCCTGCCGCGGATCGAAGCCGCCGGCGTACGGCTGGTGATCGTGCATCAGGGCGCGGACGACGCCCTGCGGCCGCTCCTCGAGCGATATGGTATCGGCAAGATCGATCGCGTCAGCGATCCCACGAAGGCGGTCTATCGGGCCCTCGATCTGCCGCGCGGCACGCTCGGCCAGCTCTTCGGCCCGCCCGTGTGGAGCCGTGGAGTGGCCGCGGTGCTCGCGGGCCACGGGATCGGCCCGCTCGTCGGCGACGGCTTCCAGATGCCGGGGGCGTTTCTGCTTCGCGACGGCCGCGTGGTCGCCGCCTACCGGCATCGCCACGCGGCCGATCGACCCGATTGCGGGGCGTTGGCCTGCGGGCTGGCGCAGCCGCTGCCCGCCGCAGGGCCGGCCGCATGACGGCGACCGATGTTCTGCTCGTCGCCCAGGCCGTCGCGTCGGGGGCGATGGGCGGCCTGATCTGGTTCGTGCAGATCGTGCACTATCCGCTGTTTGCCCGGGTGGTCGGGCCGGGTGAACGGGCCTACGCGGCCGAGCACCAGCGGCGCACCGCCGGGGTCGTGATTCCGCTGATGCTCGTCGAGGGCCTCACGGCCGGGATCGTGGCGGCGGCCCCGCCCCCGGGAATACCGCGCGGCCTCGCCATCGCCGGCGTCGTGCTCGTGCTGCTCGTCTGGGCAAGCACGGCGCTCGTGCAGATGCCGCTCCACGTTCGGCTCGGCCGCGAGGGGCACGTGCCGGCGCTCGTCGCCGCCCTCGTGCGGTCGAACTGGCCGCGCACGGCCCTGTGGACGGCCCGCGCGGTGCTCGCCGCCTGGATGCTGCGGTCGGCTGGCTGACTGTCCGTGGACAAATCCATCCCTGCCCTGCGGCCGACCGGTCGAAACGCCTTACTTGGCCCTGTAGAACCAGTCGAAGGCGCGATCGTTCACCCGGTGCACCCGCGGCAGCGGCCCGCAGTCATGCGTGCCCGTCCTGGGCTGGCACGGACCGCGATAGATCGGTCCGCGTGTGGGCATGCCGGCGACGCCGATCAGGTCGAAAGGCCGCGGCGGGTTGGCGGGATGGCAAGGCGGCGGCGGAACGCACGGCGGGAGCAGCCGGGGCTCGCCGCAGGAATGGAGCGGCTCGAGTCCCGCCTGCCAGTCGGCCGGGGAATCGGTCCGCGGCGGAAGCATGGCCTCCAGTCGCGCCCGGTCCGGCGCCGGCTTTTCGCCCGCGCTGGTCATGCCGATGCCCAGCGTGCATGCGATCAGTGCGGCAGCCGTAACGCGGGCGGTCTTCGATTCGGTGGATGTGTGAATGTTCATGGGGCTATCACGGTGCGGGCAGCGGCTGAACCGGTGCCGGTGGTGGGAGCAATGGAATGGGCGGCTGATTGGGGTCGCGGCCCACCCGCCGTCCGTCATCCCCCAGTTCCCCGCGGAAGTCGGCGGCCGCGGCGGCAGGGGCATCGAGCGTCGGCGGAAAGGCCTCGAGCTGCAGGAGGTCGGCCACGGCGACGGCGCCGTTCCAGCGATCGGCCTGCGATTCGACGAACGCCAGTTCGGTCTCCGTGAGGATTCGCTGCGCCTGCAGCAGGCTCAGGAACGTGACCTCGCCGCGGGCATACAGCTGCTGCGTCAGCTGCACGGTTTCCCGGGCCTTGGGCAGGATGAACTCCTCATACCACGACACGAGCCGCTGCGCCGTGCGGTAGTTGGCCATGATCTGGGCGGTCTGCGTCGCCAGGTCGAGCTCGATGGCCCGCAGGTTTGCCCGTGAGGAGGCGATGTCGGCGCGGGCGGAGCGGATGTTGCCCTGATTGCGATCGAACAGCGGCACCTCGACCATCACCTGCAGCAGCCCCTGCTGCTGTGGAGGGAAGTCGACCTGCCGCTGGTAGCCGCCCAGCACGTTGACGTTCGGAATCGGCTCGACGACGTTCCGTTCCAGCGCCCATTGTGCCCGGGCGACGTCGGCCTCCGCGGCCCGCGGCAGGGCGTTCCGCTGCACGACCGCTTCCTGCAGCGTCTTGAGATCGAAGGCGGGGAGCTGCTGAAAGAGATCGGCCTCGATCGCGCCGACGTCGGCGCGGGGCAGCCCGACGGCGGCCGCCAGCTGCCGCCGGCCCGTCTCGATGAACACCGTCGAGTTGAGCAGCCGCACGTCGGCCCGATCCCGCTCGATGCTCCAAAACAGCACGTCGGCCTTGGTGCCCTCGCCGGCCTTGGCCAGGTCGTTGCCGATTTCGTACGAACGCTTCGCGATGTCGAGCAGCTGCGTGTAGATTTCGACCCGCCGCTGCGCGACGAGCAGGGCGTAGAACGACTGCCGGACGTCGCGGAGCACGTCGAAGCGGGCGCGAATCAGTTCATACTCGGCCTTCTGCACCTCCCGCAGCGCGGCCTGCTGGGCGAGCCGCAGCTTGCCGGCCGTGACGATGTCCTGCGAGGCGAAACCATTCCACTGACTGTTGGCGCCCGCGATCTGGGGCGAACCGGCGGCGAGCATGGGGTTGGGATAGAGACGCGCCTGCACCGCTTTGCCGCGGGCCGCCTCGACGGCGGCGCGGGCGGCGCGGAGTCTCGGGTGGTTGCGTTCGGCGAAGGCGACGAACTCGTCCAACGTCCGCGGGGACGGTCCGTGCACGTCGGTGGGCGACCCGTCGATGACGGGCCGGGGCGGCGTCGGATAGCCACCGAGCGGCCGGCCGGGATCGTCGATCTGCGTCGGCGTGACCGGTGCCGGCCAGGCCGGCTCACCATTGGCGGCAGCCAGCCGGGGCGCCGCGACGCCCGTCGCGGCAACGGCCACAAGGGCGAGCCAGCGCCAGGCACGGCTGCGGCTTCCTGATGTCCGCGGAAAAAGCCTGCCGAGGCCTTTTTCCATTTGGCAGAGTGGTCGCCAAGCGCAGGCCTTCGACGGTCGGGCATCGCCGCATCCTGCGGCGGCAGACGTGTTCCACGGTCTGCGAGCGATCGGCGGCTGTCGTGTCATCGGCATCGGTCGCTACATCGCGGCGGGAGGTCGATCTGCCAAGAAGCATCGACCAGCCGCACCGGCCGCGGCCATTCAGGCCGCACAAATTGCCTGTTAGGAAGCGCCGGAAGACCTGGTCATCGGCAGACTGCGGGCAGCCGGCGGCACGCAGGGGGGCCGCAGAGAATGGGCAAGCCTGCGCCCGGTCGTCGCGCTCGAGGTCGCGCGGGAGGCCAACAGCCCGAGATCCGTTCATGAGGGGTCGAGAACGGCGTCCGTCACGCACAGCCCACGGACCGCGAACTCGAGGGCAGATTCGAGTGCCCGCGACCGCTCGCGGCCCGCTGGAACGGCGGAGTGGCCGGCGAGCGCCAGCGAGGCAAAACCGTGGACGACGCTCCAGGCCTTGAGTTCCGCGCCCACGCGTCGCTCGGGAGGCAACACGCCCTCGGCCACGAGCGCGTCGAGCGATTGATCGAGCAACTCCCACGGTGTCGGCGCCGCGAGGCCGGCTGCACCGCGGTTCAAACATTCGACGCCGCTGCCGCTGAACATCAACCGAAAGAGTTCGGGATGGGACAACGCGAACTCGACGTACGCCCGGCCGACAGCCGTGAACCGCACGATCGCCAGGCTTTTTTTGCCCCTGCTTTTGCCAGCCCGGTCCATGGCCGCCTGCATGAGGGCTGACATCCGCTCCAGCCCACCGGCCGCCGCGGCGGTCAGCAGCGCGGTCTTGTCGTCAAAATGACGGTACGCCGCGTTCGCGGACACGCCCACATCGCGGGCCGCCTCGCGCAGGCTGAACGCGGCCTCCCCGCCCTGCTCGATCAGTCGCACCGCCGACGCGACCAGGGCGTTGCGGAGATCGCCATGGTGGTAGGCATCGCGTGCGTGGCTCATGACCTAATGTTGACACCGTCCACTTCGTTTGTCAAAGTGTGCGGCGCGAACATTCTGCCTGGGCCGCCGGATTGCATGGGTGAGCAGCGTGATTTCTTTCATCGCGTGCGGGATAGCACTTGCCGTGGCGGCATACAGCTGGCGGCGGATGCGCGTGGTGTCACTCGGGGTGATGGCATGGTGTGCTGCGGCCTGGGTGCTTTCGCTCCAGGGCTTTTTTCAGGACTCGCGCGGGTGGCACGCTGCCGATCTTCCAGGCTTCCTCCTCTTCGGCACCCTGATGACGCTGCCGCTGATGGTGGTTGCCTTCGTGTGGTATCGCTCGCCGACGTTTCGCGGGTTTCTGCAAGCGATTCCACTTCCGACGCTCATCGGCACTCAGGCGTATCGGCTGGCAGGCGTCGTGTTCCTGTGGATGCATGCGGAAGGCCTGATGCCGCCCGAGATTGGCATCGTCACAGGGTGTGCCGATGCGTTCATCGGCATCACGGCGATTCCGTTGGCGTGGGCGGTCGCGAAACACATCGGTGGTGTCCGCTGGCTCGCGATCGGCTGGAATCTGTTCGGTATCGCCGATTTTCTGATCTCCGTGAGCATGGTGTCGCTGTCCTTCATCGGTGTCCTGGCTTTGCAACCGGCCCCCGTCCGAATCGGCCTGCATCCGCTGGCGCTCATCTCGCTCTTTCAATTGCCACTCTCCATCGTCATTCATCTGCTCGCGCTGCGCCGGCTCATGTCGCCGAGCTGCACCGTCGCACGCGTCCTCCACGCCGACCGTCATCACCCACGAACCAGCGACCAGGAAGCTGCCTCATGAACTGGGTCGCCCTCAAGATGCTGACCGGAGACAGGGCCAAGTACTTCGGCCTCGTGTTCGGCGTGGCGTTCGCGAGCATGCTGATGTCGCATCAGGTGAGCATCTTCTGCGGGCTGATGCGCCGCACGGCCAGCCAGATTCTCGACGTCCGCGACGCGAGCATCTGGGTCTGCGACCCCGAGCTGCAGAGTGTCGACGAGATCGAGCCGCTCTCGACGACCGCCCTCCACCGGGTGCGGAGCGTGCCGGGAGTGCGGTGGGCGGCACGGCTCTCGAAGTCGCTCGGGCGGGTCCGCACGGCGGACGGGCTGTACCGCACCGCCATCGTGATGGGGCTGGACGACGACAGCCTGGCGGGCGCTCCGCAGCAGATGCTCCGCGGGTCATGGCACGACCTGCGGCAGCCTGACGGCGTGATCCTCGACGACGCGGGCTACAGCTATCTCTTTCCGGGTGAGCCGGTCACCCTCGGCAGGACGCTGGAGATGAACGACCGCCGCGTGGTGGTCGTCGGCATCTGCCGGGTGACCGCGCCGTTTCAGACGTTTCCCGTCATGTACTGCCGCTACAGCCAGGCGATGCAATACGTGCCACGCGAGCGGAACGCCCTGGGCTTCGTGATTGCCGACGCCTTTCCCGGCGTCGATCCGCAAGAGGTGTGCCGCCGGATTCGCGAACGCACCCGGCTGGCGGCCTACGATTCCTGGTCCTTCATGTGGCTGACGATCGGCTACTACATGCGGTCCACGGGCATTCCCGTGAACTTCGGGATCACGGTGGCCCTCGGCTTCATCGTGGGCACGGCCATCGCCGGCCAAACCTTCTATCTGTTCACGCTCGAGAACCTCAAACAGTTCGGTGCGCTCAAGGCCATGGGGGTGACCAACAAACGCATCCTCTCCATGATCCTCCTGCAGGCGAGCGTCGTGGGCGGGCTCGGATACGCCCTGGGGATGGGGGCGGCGAGCGTCTTCTTCGAGGTCACCAAAGACATCTACCACCTCCGCGGTTTCTACCTGCCCTGGCAGGTGGCCGTCGGCACGGCGGCGGCCGTGGTGGTCATCATGTTTCTCGCCAGCATCGTCAGCATCCGCCGGGTGTGGACGCTCGAGCCGGCGATCGTCTTCAAGTAGGCCGCCCCCGAACACACCCATGATCGCCACCACTCCCGGCACCGCCGTCGCCTGCACGGGCGTCACGAAATCGTTCGGCTCGGGCGACGCCCGGGTGCAGGTGCTCCGCGGCGTCGACGTCGAGGTCGCCCCCGGCGAGATCACGCTCCTGGTCGGCCCGTCGGGCTGCGGCAAGACGACGCTGATCTCGATCATCGCCGGGTTGCTCGAGCCGACGGCCGGCGACGTCCGCATCTTCGACCACCGCCTCGGCGACCTGCGGGGCGACGCCCTCGTCGCCTTCCGAGCGCGGATGATCGGCTTCGTGTTCCAGCAGTACAACCTACTCCCGGCGTTGACGGCGGCCGAGAACGCGAGCCTCCCCCTCCTCGTGCAGGGCCGGCGCCGCAGCGCGGCGATCCGCGAGGCCCGCGAGATGCTCGCGGCAGTGGGGCTGGGGGAAAAGGCGGACGCCCATCCCGCGCAGCTCTCCGGCGGCCAGCAGCAGCGGGTCGCGATCGCCCG
>Ga0208359_1000179_pt1 | contig 13144 bp, 11 predicted proteins | sample LakMenEpi26Aug09_FD_150732 | JGI IMG/M metagenome (GOLD analysis project Ga0208359, IMG submission 150732) | Freshwater microbial communities from Lake Mendota, WI - 26AUG2009 deep hole epilimnion (SPAdes) | ecosystem: Environmental > Aquatic > Freshwater > Lake > Epilimnion/Euphotic zone ... | reverse complement strand
GCCGCCTGGTCGAGCCTGATGCGTCTCTTTCCTTCCGACCGTTACCCGCTGCCATTGCCCGAGGGGCATCGCTTTCCGGCGGCGAAGTATCGCCTCCTCCGGGAGCGGCTCGAGGCCCATGCGGCCGCCGGCGCGGCGCTGGAGTTCGTCGAGCCGCACGCCGCCACCGACGACGAGCTGCTGCGGGTCCACGACCGGGCGTACGTCGGCCGGGTGCTCTCCGGCACGCTTTCGCCGGCCGAGGTGCGCCGCATCGGCTTTCCGTGGAGCCGGGCGCTCGTGGAGCGGTCGCTGCGGAGCACGGGCGCGGCGGTCGATGCGGCCGCGGCGGCCCTCGAGGACGGCGTGGCCGCCAGCCTCGCCGGCGGTACGCACCACGCCGGCACCGATTTCGGCGAGGGCTACTGCGTGTTCAACGACACGGCCGTGGCCGCCCGCGAGATGCAGGCGCGGGGCGCCGCGCGGCGGGTGTTGATCCTCGACTGCGACGTCCACCAGGGCAACGGCACGGCCCAGATCTTCGCCGCCGATCCGAGCGTGTTCACGATGTCGATTCACGGCGCCAAGAACTTCCCGCTGCGTAAGCATCCCGGCACGCTCGACGTGCCGCTCCCCGACGGCACCGGCGATGCGGAGTATCTGCGGGCCCTCGCGGCCGCGATCGAGGAGTCGTTCGCCCGCGCCGGTGCGGACCTCGTGCTCTACATCGCGGGCGCCGACCCGTACGTCGACGACCGGCTCGGACGGCTGGCGGTCACGAAGGCGGGGCTCGCGGAGCGGGATCGACTCGTGCTCGCGACGGCCCGCCGCGCCGGCACGCCCGTGGCGATCGTCTGCGGCGGCGGCTACTGCGCGGATCTCGATGCGATCGTGGACATTCATGCCACGACCATGCTCCTGGCGGCGGGTGAAGTGGTTTGAAGCTGACGGTGGGCCCGGCGGTGTACGATCAGAAGGGTTCGAGGACCGGGCCGTTCGCCTCCCAGGCGGGAACTTTCGAGGACAACACGTCATGCAGATCATGATTCGTTCGATGGTCGCCCTCGTCGTGGCGGTGGCGATCCGCGGCCACGCCGGGGCGGCCGAATCGCCGGCCGTGTTTCAGTTCGCCACGTCGGTGAAGACGGCCAAAGGGGAACGCGACGCCCACCTCTGGATCCCACCGCGGGCGGAGCAGGTCCGCGGCGTGCTCGTGGCCGGCATGTCATCGGCCGAACGTGAGCTGGTGAAGGATGCCACCGTTCGCCGCGCGTGCGCGGAGGAAAGCCTGGCGATCATCTATCTGAAGACCGGCATCGCCGACGTGGACGTGCAGCATGTGCTGGACGACTTCGCCGCGACCAGCGGCTATCGGGAGCTTTCCGTGGCCCCGCTGTTCTTCATGGGCCACTCGGTCGGCGGTCCCCAGGCCAAGGCGGCTGCCGTGCGGTTTCGTGACCGCTGTTTCGGCGTCATGCAGTACCGCGGCGGCTCGCCCGGCATTCCCGCGAACACCGTCGACCCCGATCCCGTCCCGCCGGGAGTGCCCGCGTTGATGATGCTCGGCCAGTTCGACGAGTTCGGGAAGGTGCATCGGGATGCAAGCGGCCGCGAGAACTGGGAAAACGGCGTCGACTCCATGCGGATCTTCCGCGGCAACGACGCCCGCAACCTCGGCAGTTTCATCGTCGAGCCGGGCGCCGGGCACTTCGCCTGGTCGGATCGCAGCGGGGAGTACTTCGCGCTGTTTCTTCGCAAGGCGGCCCAGCGTCGCATCCCCGACTGGCCGCTCGACACGACGTCGGCCGTCAGGTGCCGCGACATCGATGCCGCCGACGGCTGGCTGACGGAACTCCCCACCCGCGCAGCCGCCCGGCATGCCCCGGCGCCGGCCAGCGACTACACCGGCAAGAGCGGCGACGCTTCGTGGCATTTCGACCGCGAGATGGCCGAGGCCACGGTCGCCCATCACCGCGGCCTCGTCGGCAAGCAGGATCAGTTCATCCGCTGGCTCGATCCCTGCAAGGTGGAGGCTGGAGCGAGGTTCTTCTTCGAAGAGATCCGGTGGGTCGGCGATGGACAGACCTTCGAGGTCAGCCCGCGGTTCGCGGAGACGTATCCCAAGCAGTACGACGGCAAAGGCCCTATCTGGGCCCAGGCCGGCCAGCCGGTGGGCCATTCGGCCGCGGTGATCCGCATCCGTCCCATCGGTGGCCCGCTCGTGGCCGTCGGGGCGAACGCCCTGCGGGTGCGGTTCGACGCCCTGGCACCGGCCACATCGTCCGCGGGCACCGGGTTCCTCGCCTTCACGGAGGGCGACGACGCATGGCGGTATGCGGAGCAGATAGGCATCATTCGCCGTGTCGCCCTGACCGAAGGCAAGGATCAGGAAATCACCTTTCCCCCGCTCGCGGACGTGCGGGCCGCGGACGTGCAGGCCGCCGCCACGGCCGTCGACCTGCGCGGCACGAGCGACAGCGGACTGCCCGTCGAGTATTACGTGGCCCACGGGCCGGCGACCATCGAAAACGGCAAACTGCTGATCCACGACATCCCCCGGCGGGCGCGGCTGCCGCTCGAGGTGAAGGTGGTCGCCTACCAGTTCGGCCGCGGCCTCGAACCGCTGGTGAAGACGGCGGACCCCGTGACCCGGGTCCTGCGGGTGCATTGACGGCTCTGTGTTTTCGTCCTCAGGGAGTCTTGCCGTGGAGTCTGCAGTGAGGTTCGTGGCATGTGTGGCCATGCTGGTGGCGGCTGCTTGGGGGGCGCGGGCGGCCGAACCGGCCGACGCCATCTATGGCGGTGGCGTGATCCTCACGATGGCGGGCCCCGAGCCCGAGCGGGTGGAAAGCCTGGCCGTGAAGGATGGTCGGATCGTGTTCGTGGGACCGGCGGCGGAGGCGGCGCGGTTCGTCGGTCCTGACACGCGGCGGGTGGACCTCGGTGGTCGCACCCTGCTGCCCGGCTTCATCGACACCCACGGCCACTTCGTCTACTTCGGGAAGAACCTCGTCGACGCCAACCTGTTCGGCTGCACGACCGTCGCCGAGGTGCTGGAGCGGATGCGGCGGCAGGTGGAACGCACGCCCGCCGACGGCTGGATCGTGGGGTTCGGCTACCAGGCGCGGCAGCTGGCGGAGGGCCGCACGCCCACGGCCGCCGAGCTTGATCGCGTGTCGGCCGATCGGCCGGTGCTGATCGTCGATTCATCCGGCCACCTCGGGTCGGCCAACGCGGCCGCCTTCCGCGCCGCGGGCATCTCCGCGGCCACGCCCGATCCGGACGGCGGGAAGTTCGCCCGCGGCGACGACGGCCGGTCGCTCCAGGGCCCGATGGAGGAGACCGCCCTCAATGCCGTGCGGGCCAGGCGGCCGCCGTTCTCGGGCCCGCTGGCCGACCGCGTGATCACGGGCGCGGCCGAGGTCTGGGCGAGCCACGGGCAGACCACCGCGATGGAGGCCGGCCTCGGCCTCGGCAACGACGACGTGGCGGTCGTGCTCAACGCCATCGACAAGAAGCTGTTGCCCATCGACCTCTACGTGGCCGCGAAAGACTCGGCCATGGACGAGACGCTCGCGGCCGCCTACTCGGTCGCCTCGGCCTACGACGTGCGGGCGGTGGGCGCGCTGGCCAAGCTGCGGGCCGCCCGGCCCGACCTCGACTCCCGCTACGTCAACCGGGTCCGCCTCGGGGGCATCAAGTTTTGGCTCGATGGCAGCCTCGACACCGCCTGGTTCACCGAGCCCTACACCGTCAATCCGGCCGGCAAGACGGGGGCCTTCGCCGGCTACCGCCAGATTCCCGACGAGGTGCTCGACGCCGCCTTCGACCGGTTCTGGAGCAGCGGACTTCAGATCCACATGCACATGAACGGCGATGCGGCGGCCGATCAGGCGCTCGCCGCGATCGCCAAGGCGGTGAAGAAGCACGGCATGCACGACCACCGCCCCGTGTTCGTCCACGCCTCGTGGCTGCGGCCTGACCAGATCGAGAAGATCAAGGCCTGCGGCGCCATCCCGAGCTTCCTGCCGTCGGGGATCGTGCCCGGTGGCGACGCGGTGGTGCGGCTCTGGGGACCGGTGCGGTCGGCGGGGGCGATGGCCTCGCGGTCGTTCCTTCGGGCCGGTCTGCCGTTCACCTTTTCGCACGACGCGCCCGTGTCGCCCGTGCCGTCGATCCTGGCGCTCGTCGATGCCGGCGTGAACCGGATGTCGGGCAGCGGGCGGGTGATCGGGCCCGACGAGCGGATCACGCCCTACCAGGCGCTGCGGGCCGTGACCGCCACCGCCGCGTATCAGCTCAAGGAGGAGAAGACGAAGGGCACGCTCGAGGTCGGGAAGCTCGCCGATCTCGTGATCCTCGAGAAGAATCCGCTCGCGGTCGAGCCGACCACGATCAAGGACATCGCCGTGGTCGAGACGATCAAGGAAGGGAAGACGGTCTGGCGGCGATGAGCGGCGTGATTACGCCGCCTGGCAGCGGCGGCCGTCGGGCGGCTCGTTGACCGGCAGCCGGAGGCTGGCGGCGGTGTCGGGCAGGGCGGCCCGCTCGCGGGCGTAAAACTCGCGCAGCCGGCGGGTGTCGATGCCGAGCGTCCGCCGCACCGTGCCGAGCGGTCGGTCGAGCAGGGCGGGCCCCACGGCGCGGTGAATGTCGCGGGCGCCGATCGTGCGTCCGGCCTCCAGTCCCAGGTCGTAGGCCGTGAGGAGCGGCCATGGGATCCGGTACGGCTCCGGGTAGACGTGGGCCAGGACGTGCTTGAACAGCCAGCGCTCGAGCCGCGAGACGGCCTGCGTGCTCCCCATGGTGAAGCCGATCACGAACGCCTCGTCCTGGCCGAGCAGGCCGCGGCCGAGGAGCACGTGGATCATGTCGTGGCTGGCGAGATCGACGGCACCGTGGAGCCGCAGCCAGCCCTGCGGGTTTTCGAAGAGTCGCACGATCCAGGGGATGGCCTGCGGCGGCGCGGCCGGCAGCGTGGCGAGCACCTGCCGCAGCGTCAGGTCGTCGTTGTCGAGCCCGGGAAACCAGTGTCGCCAGCTGCGGCTCCGGGTGTCGCAGCCGGCCGTCGGCGTCGTCTTGCCAGTCGTGTCGTGCGTCGTCATGGCTGCACCTTCAGCCTGCCGTGACCAGTCAATCGTATGTCCGGGCAACCCCCGGATTTCCCAGGGGCTGGCGTCCCGCGGACCATGGTTGTCCGCGGCGGATGGGACACTTCCTGCACGCGGTCCCATGGCCACGACACCCAGGAGGCAGCAATGAAAGACCCACATCGCAACCGCCTGCACGACTACGAGGCGGGCTGGCTCACGCTGCTGTTGCAGATGGGCGTGGCGAGCGAGGCGGCACTGCGCGAGGCCCAGAGCCGCGTGGCCCAGGCGGCGATCGAGCGGATGGAGGCCGAGAAGGCTCGTCGTCGCGAGCGACGCCGGCGCCGTCGCCGCGACTGATCGTCGGCGTCGTGTCTGGCATTCGCCCGTCTCGTTCCTCGACCCACTCGCCGTCGCGAGCGATGCGGGCGAACAGTTCATCGCGACGGCGGATCGCCTCGTCGAGCGATCGAGTCTTGAGCGGACGGCGAATCCGCCGTTTCCTGTGGTCGAAGTGCAGCGTGTAATGGGCCCACCAGGTGCCGTTGTTGAGCCACAGGTGATGGCCCGAGCCAGACTTGGTGCTTCGGGCGGACAGATATCCCAGCGGCATGAGCGTGGCTCCTCGGGGCGTCGTGTTTCGCCGGGAACCGCTCCCGACGCGCATCCTCGGAAACCGTTGCCGGTCGCCGGAACCACCTTGCAGTGCAGGCTGGTACGGACTCCCACGTGGGGCGTCCGCTTCGAGACGAATGCTGGAGCAAGTATACGCGACATCCCGCCAATTGGTTTGGGTGGGTTGTGTCATAGGGAACCGGCCGCCCTGGAGCGGTGCGTCCCGTCTTTGGACAGCTTGGAAAACGGCTCTTTGCGGTGAGATAATAGAAGCGTGGGCTCGGGGGGATGGGCTGGCGTTGAAGGCGCTCTTTCTCTCCGGGCAGGGGGGCGTTCGGGAAGGCATGGCAAAGGCGACCGTTCCCTCGACCAGGTCAGTCGAGTTTTGCGAGCGACTCCCGAAAGGACACAGGAGGCTTTCGACCATGTGTGCAAAAATGCTGTCTGCTGGTTCTGGCCGCCGCAACGGCGGCTTTACATTGATCGAGCTGCTCGTCGTTGTGGGCATCGTCGGATTGCTCATGGCGTTGTTGATGCCGGCTGTGCAATCCGCCCGTGAGTCGGCACGTGCCACGGCGTGTCGCAATCATGTCGGTCAGCTGACGAAGGCCGTCCTGGCCCACGAATCATCGCAGCGGCATTTTCCGTCGGGAGGATGGGGTGATGCCTGGTTGGCCGTCGCGGAGCGAGGAAGCGACGCGCGGCAACCCGGTGGCTGGACATTCGGCATCCTGCCGTTCCTCGAGCAGGCCACGTTGATGGAGATGGTGGCAGGAGTGACTGCCGGAGATGTGGTCGCCCGATATCGGGAGCTCGTCGCCTCACCCGTCACACTCTTCGCCTGCCCGAGCCGGCGGTCATCGTCCGCCCTGCCGCTGCCTGCCGGTTCGTTCCGGGCCGCCCTCGACACCTCTGTTTCTCTTTCGGTCGCCACCCGCTCTGACTACGCGGCCAATGCCGGGACCTCGGCATCCTGCCCGCCGCTCACGATCTACCGAGCAATCGCCTCCGACCCAGCCGTGGCGAGCAAGTCTGTGCAGATCTGTCACGCGAACGAAGGGAAAAAAGAAGGAACAACGCAAACGGTTTCGATTTCCGCGATGTTCGGCAACGGCGGGCACGGCAACCACTCGGGCGACCACGTCGGCGTTTGCTCTTCGTGCTCGGATCCTGTGGTGGTCAACAGCCCTGCATCCCTCAGCGAGGGCGACTCATGGACTCGCGACTCGGTGGCGGCCAAGGTCAATCGCTCCGACGGCGGACTTCCGGATTTGCAGGACGGCCTCGTCTTTCGCATGAGTGCCCTGACGGCCGGTGCGGTTCGAGACGGCATGTCGACGACCTACCTGCTGGGAGAGAAGTATGTGGCCGGCGGGCTGGCTGGGGCTGGCACGGACGCAGGCGACACGGCACCGCTGTTCGTCGGGTATTCCGACGACAACCTGCGGTGGGCGTATGACCCACCGCTTCGGGACGAACGAGGCAAGTCGCTGCCGCAGGCGTTCGGCAGTCCGCATATAGGCGGGGTGAACATGTCCTTCGCCGACGGGAGCGTCAGGTCGATCCCCTTCGAAATCGATCCGGCGGTGCACAAGGCACTGGCCGGACGGAATGACAGGATTGTCGTCAGCCCTCCCTGACCAAGCCGAGCCACGTGAGGTAGCGATCGGCATGGCTGGGCACGCCATTGATGGCCCGATCAGTCGCCCTGAGTGGGCTCCGGCGACTTCCTCAGCCCGGGCGCAGCGACGACGTTCATGATGATCATCCTGGCGTCGGCTGCTTGCGCAGCTGCCGTGGGAGCACGATGGCGACGTTCGCCCGCCCGGTGGGTGGCGAGGATGGCGGCGACGCCCGGCGACGGTTCGCGGACGTCGGAGAGCAAGAGTCCCGGAGAGAAAGAGGCCCGACAATCCGGCGCTGGGCGAGGTGTTGGGCCCGGCGGAGCGTGAGGTGTTTCAGCTTCTGCAGGCAGAGAAATCCCGCCCGCCGGCCGAATGCCTCGGCCGCACCGGCGCCGAGTCTCGTGAGTCCGTGCAAGTGGAGCCGGCCGCCGTGCCTGGACAGGTGCGTCGCCACTTGGCCGGAGAGCCGCACGAGGCCGTCGAGGTAGAGGTGGGGCTTGTAGCAGCCGACGACGGCGGCGGATCCGCAGTCATCGGCCGGGCGGGCGAGGCTGACCCATCCATACGCGGCCGATGCGATGGAATCCGCGTCGTCCACCGCGAGGTCGTGGTGGCGATCACGAACGGCCGCCTCGACTTCGGGCCGTGGGAGCAGATCTTCTACGGCGAGTTCGACGGCCGCCGCCCGAAGCGCGTGCTCGTCAAGTTGATCGGCGAGTAGCCGCCGCGATCGCAGCAGAACCACGCCAGATCAAACTCATCCTCTACGGCGACGGCGCGGTAGTGAATCTCGGCTCGCATCAGGCGATGCGCAAACAACGACCTCGCGACCAATCTCAGATGATGGCAAACGCTGACTCGCGCATCCGGGGCCGGCAGAAGCAGCCCGACATTGTCCGGAACTTCTGCGAAGAAGAGCACGTTCGCTACGCAGCGGCGGCCGGATAGAAAGTGTCAACTATTGGATGCTCCCGGTAGTATGTCGAAAGTCATCGCTATGGCGGCCGACTCGCCTGGCCCGAGTTTTTCGTCGGGCAATCCGACTGCCGTCGCACGCTCGAAAACGCGCTCAAGCAACGAATCGTGTTTGAAAGCCTGGTCGAGCGAGCGGTCGATCTCGGGAAGAGCAGCGGCCACGAAGCTGCCAAGGAGGCCGCACGACAGCGACAGCGGTTTCAGGGCACGGGCTTGACGTAAAAATGTACGCCCGTATACGTTCCTGCACCGGCTTGCGATGGCTGTAACATGGAATTGATGCCAAACCCGCGAGGTGCCTCATGAGCTCAATCCCGCTCGAAAAGATGTCACTCGCCGAGAAGTTCGAGGCCATGGAGGAGCTCTGGGCGGACCTTTCGCGAACGCCGAGCCAAGTGCCCGTCCCCGATTGGCACCGCGAAGTTCTGAAGGCTCGCCGCGAGTCGCCGGCAAAGTGGCTCGATTGGGAACAAGTCAAGGCGTCGCTTCGGGAGATGGCAGATCACGATGTAGGCGATTCTCATGATCGTCGAGATTCGTGACGAGGCCCGCAGCGACCTGCGCGCTGGCTACCAGTTCTACGAGGAGCAGGCGGCCACGACCCGCGAACGGAAGTCGATCTCCGCCTGCACGGCCGCAATGCATGCCTCGACGTGCGGCCGAAATGCGTCGACATCCTCCGACGCATACTCCTCGGGCAACAGCGGCCGCACCGTCTCGAAGGCGAGTTCGGCGACCGTCTCGCAGGAAACCGCGAAAAGAGCGAGAGCGCCGAACATGGCGACGTTCGCAAGTACTCCCGACAGGGATCGAACCTGTAACCTTCAGCTCCGGAGGCTGCGGGCAGGATGTCATTTCGCCCAAGAAAACAAGGGCTGAAACGACACCGTTCGCGGAGTGTTGCACCCCACGTTGCACCCGATCCGCGAATCGGCTCGACGTGCTCGCCCGCGCCGTGGCCCTGGTCGCCGCCATGCCCGGGTGACGGACGACGAGCGCGTGGCCCTCGTCGAGCGGCTCGCCGCCGGCACCGACGTCGCCACGGCGAACGACGCCACGGCCTGACCGCACGGCCACTTCGGGCCGCACTTCGCCGGTCGATTGCGTGATGGGTCCCGACGGCGGTAGCATCCCCCCGCCTCCGGACGGACTCCACCATGGCCCGAGATTGGTACGTGCGACAGGGAACGGCCGTCTATGGGCCATACCCGTCGGCCCGCGTTCAGGCGCTCGCCCGCGAGGGCCGGATCACACCGGATGCGGAGTTGTCCACCGGCCCGGCCGGCCCATGGCATCGGGCAACGGCCGTCCGCGGGCTCGTGTTCCCCGCGATCCCACCGGTCCCGGCCGCCCGACTGGCGCCGCTCGGGGCCGCATCGACCGGGGAGCGTGACCTATGGTCCGGTCGGCCGTCGCAACTGGTCAACCTCCGCACGTTCGTCTTCGGTGTGCTGTTTTGCTGGCTCGTGCTGCCCTTCGGTCGGGCCGTCTGGCGATACCTGATCGTCCGCACCACGCGCTACGAACTCACGTCGCAACGGCTCCGCACGACCCGGGGGATCATTTCGCGGCACGTCGAAGAGTTGGAACTCTACCGCGTCAAAGACACGGCTTTTTCGCAGTCCGTCTTTGAACGGGTCTTCGGGCTGGCCACCGTGCGGATCACGTCTTCGGATCATTCGACGCCGATCACGACCATCGACAGCGTTCCGGCACCGATCGCGCAGTGGGTGCGGGAGGCCATTCGCGGATGCGTGGAGGAACTCCGCACCCGCAAGCAGGTTCGCGAAGTGGACTACTCCACCGAGCCATGAGGGGCGGCGCCGTCGCCAGCCTTCGAACATCAAGGCGACTGTGGCGGTCCCCGCCCCGGGGCGGCACGACTCCAGATCGTTGTGGGCGGCTTCCGTCGTGCCGCGAAGACAACTCGGGCTGGCGGGTCATGGCTCCCGCCGCCTCCGTCCCAGCCGCGGCGACTCCGTCTTCTCAGGCCTACGTTGGATCACCCTGTTCGCCGCCGTCGAGCGGAATGTATCGAGCCCCTCGCCCGAACACAAAAACCAGGCACTGACGCGCGGCCGCGGTTTCCAATGGCCCACTTCGTTTTCCTGTGACGCCTCAGTCGGTTTTGCTCGCAGCCCAAACGCTTGGCTAGTCCCGCTCTACCGGGGGGCGTACACTCTGGCCCCATGTTGCAATCCCTCACACCTCACGCCTTCATCGCGAAGTGGAAGCCGGCCGACCTTTCCGAGCGGGCGGCCTGCCAGGAGCATTTCATTGACCTGTGCCGGATGCTCGGGCACCCGACACCCGCGGAGGCCGACCCGACGGGCGAAGAGTACGCCTTCGAGCGGGGCGTGGAAAAGTCCGAGGGTGGCAACGGCTGGGCCGACGTGTGGAAACGCGGCTACTTCGGCTGGGAATACAAAGGCAAGCACAAGGACTTGAAGGCGGCGTACGCGCAGCTCCAGCTCTACCGCGAATCGCTCGAAAACCCGCCGCTCCTGGTCGTCTGCGACCTGAACCGCTTCGAGATTCACACCAACTTCACGGGCTCGGCGAAGCGGGTCTACACCTTTGATCTCAACTCCCTCGCCCATCCGGTCAATCTCGGCATCCTCCGCAAGCTCTTTCACGAGCCGCTCAAACTCCGGCCGGAGCACACGACCGAGGAAATCACCGTCGAAGCGGCGCAGACCTTCGGCATCATGATCGATGGCTGGCGTGAACGCGGCATCGAGGGCCTGGCCGCTGCGCACTTCGCGATGAAGATTCTCTTCTGCATGTTTGCGGAAGACATCGACCTCCTTCCGTCGCGTACGTTCCGATCCACGCTTGAAGGCGCCAAGAAAGACCCAACGCGGCTAGCCGGCCGCCTGAAATCACTGTTCGACTGCATGGCCACCGGCGGCGATTTTGGTCCGATCGCCATACCGTGGTTCAACGGTGGGCTATTCAAAAGCGATGAGCCGGTTCCGGCCCTGCTCGCCACCGACGTTGAACGGCTGCTCGCCCTCAATTCCTACGACTGGTCGAGCGTCGAGCCGAGCATTTTCGGCACCCTCTTTGAGCGAACGCTCGACCCTGCCAAGCGATCGCAAATTGGCGCCCACTACACGAGCCGCGAAGACATCGTGACCGTGTTGGAGCCGGTTCTCATGGCTCCGCTACGGCGCGAATGGCTGGACGTGCAGGCCAAAGTCGAAAAGCTCTGGCCGAAGCTTGCCGAGAAAAAGACGGCGGCCAAGGCTCGAAAGGAAATCGACAAGGCGTTTCGTGATTTTGTGGAGCGGCTCGCCTCGGTGAAGGTGCTCGACCCGGCCTGTGGCTCGGGCAATTTTCTGTATGTGGCGATCACGCTCCTCCTCGACCTCGAAAAGGAGGTGATCGCGAAGGCGGCCACGTACGGCACGACGCTGCTGCCGCAGGTGCGACCGTCGCAACTCTACGGACTTGAAATCAATCCCTACGCCGCGGAGTTGGCCCAGGTGGTGATCTGGATCGGCTACCTCCAGTGGATGTACGCGAACGGCTTCAATGCGCCGCGCGATCCGATCCTCGAGCCGCTTACCACGATCAAAAACACCGACGCCATCATCGATCTATCGAACCCCGAGAGTCCGAAGGAACCCGAGTGGCCTGAGGCGGAAGTGATTGTGGGCAATCCTCCGTTTCTGGGTGGTAGTCGCATCTGGGAGGAACTTGGTCGATCGTATCAGGAGGCCCTTTGGGCGACGTACGGCGGCGGACTGATCTGGGAACATGGGCGCCGCTGGGAAACCTGGATGCCGGAAGACTGTCAGGCTCGGCACTTTGCGGAAGTTTCCGACAAATAGACTCCCGTTGACAAGTGTCAACGGCGAGCTAGGATAGCGCCGATGAGGAGGTCACGACACCCTGACCCACACATCGAGAGAGCGATCCAATACGCGGAAGCGCTTGGATGGCGAGTTGTGCTCTCGAATGGCCACGCATGGGGAAGGTTGTTTTGCCCCCAGAGTACCCGAGAGGGTTGCAAGATTAGCGTGTGGTCAACGCCTCGGGTTGCCGAGAACCACGCGCGGCAGATTCGGAAAAAGGTCGATTCATGCCCGCATCGCGATGAAAGCGGGCAGGACGACGGAGAGAATCCATTTCCATGAACACACCAAAAACCTGCGAACGAGAATACGACTTCGCTCTGATTGTGAGCGGCGTTCGGGAACTGACCACCGAGGTGGAAGACGCGCTCTTTGAGGCCGGATGTGACGATGCGACGCTGAGCGTCCAGTACGGTTGCATCTACATGGAGTTTTCGCGAGCCGCGTTGTCATTGAAGGATGCCATCCTGAGCGCCATTCGCGACGTGCGAAGCGCCGGCATCGGTGCGGACGTGTGGCGTGTCGATAGCTGCGATCTCGTCACCCCGTCGGAAATAGCCCGGCGGATTGGCCGCACTCGCCAACTGGTTCACCAATACATCACGGGCACACGCGGCCCCGGCGGCTTCCCCGCACCGGAATGCAATTTGACCGAGGGCCAGCCACTTTGGGCATGGTGTGCCGTGAGCTACTGGCTAGCTCAGAATGACATGATCCGCCCCGAGGAACTTCGGGACGCCACCATTGTGGCCACGATCAATAATGCGTTGGAGCGATCCCACCAGCGGGAACGCGACCCGGCGCTCGTCGATGAGGTTGCCAAGGCGGTAGCGGCGACGTAACGCCGTCGGCTACCGAACGCCGATCCTCTCAAGAGGCTTTCAAGACCACGGGCAACCGTGGCAGTCCGACAACGGGCGATGCCAAGCCCGCTCGTGACTCAAACAAGGCCCTGCGTAGCCCGCGGGGCCTTTGGCATTTCCGGGGCTCGCGGTGGCGG
>Ga0208359_1000164_pt1 | contig 13677 bp, 14 predicted proteins | sample LakMenEpi26Aug09_FD_150732 | JGI IMG/M metagenome (GOLD analysis project Ga0208359, IMG submission 150732) | Freshwater microbial communities from Lake Mendota, WI - 26AUG2009 deep hole epilimnion (SPAdes) | ecosystem: Environmental > Aquatic > Freshwater > Lake > Epilimnion/Euphotic zone ... | reverse complement strand
TACAACAAAATGATTTTTAAGGTCAGCGGTTCGCTGACGAGTGCGACTAATTACCGCTATGTCTGCGATGTGAAGAATGGCGCAGGCACGACCACGCTGGCACGCTTGAAATGCGACAAACTACCGACCACGAATTACGGGTTCTTTGATGTCAGCAGGGTCGTGGAAACATTGATGGCCCCAACCGTACCAACGCTGGCCCAGGTTGGCTTCGCTGACCATGCGGGGTTCTATTCGGGGTATCGCCTCACATTTATGGAGGAATACGGAAGCACTCCAGTTGTGCAGACGGGAACGACAACCAATGTCAGCGGGGTCCTTGCTTTTGCGGGGAACCTGGAGCAGTTAGAGTTAGCCGATTGGAGTGGTGGCACTTACTTCCCTCCTGCCCCCTTGACCGCAAATACAGGCAAATCCCTCACGACCACGCAGGACGGCACAAGCGTCAGCAATGCGATTGCGGTGGTTTACGCTGATTCCTACGGCTACCTGTGCTACGGCAAAGGCTCGGCAAACACAACCAACGCCGTAAGGGTGCGATATAGGGATGCGAGCAATGCGGTGACAAGGGAGTTCTTTGTACAGGAAGGAGCGGCAAGCGGAAGCACTATCGTCCGCTTTGGTTCGGGTCCGATGAACCTCAACGCCTTGACTTCGGCGCAATGCTCCGATGGATTGGCGGGGTCTGCAAGTTTCCCCATCGCCGAGGGTGCAGGATACTCCATTGAGCCGATTGATACGCTGAACACGGGTCTGCCTTATTACCCCGTCTATTATCGCCTCGGCCCTTGTCAACGGTTTGATTCCATCCCCGTCCACTTCGTCAACAAGTACGGCGGGATTGATTCGTACACCTTCACGATGAAGAACCGCAAGCGTGCCAACATTGAGCGAGAGGTCTTCGGGTATAACTCGGATGTCTATGCGACCACGACTTACAACAAGGTTTGGGCGGGGTCCTTTGACTATGTCTATGCGCTGAACTCCGATTGGCTGACGGACGCAGAATCCGAGTGGCTGATTGAAATGGTACGGAGCGGGTATGTTTGGTTGGAACTCAACGGAACCCTTGTGGAAGCGGTGGTCAACGCCAACCAGTATCAATTTGTAACCAGACGGAACGACCGCTTGACCCAACTGCAAATTGAGGTGGCCGTTGCTTACGACAACTCCATCCTATGAGCGTCACCCTAATCGCTTACCCGCTCAACGATTCCAATGTTGAGGTCCCCTATGTTCTTGACACGATGGGCGGCACGGACATCGCCGTCACCTATTCCATCGGGGATATTGAAGATGTGACCAAGCAACGAGGGTCGTTCAGCAAAACCATCACTCTTCCCAACACCCCAACCAATCGGGCCTGCTTTGCGTATGCTTACAATATCCAATCCTTCGTGGGTGGATTCCAACCGAACAAGCGGATAAGAGCCGCTATGTGGGAGGATGGGGTGCAGGTGTTCAGCGGAGTGCTGCAACTGCTCTCCATGTCCAAAACGAAGGGAACCGTCACCTACGAGGTTGGCTTGTTTACCGACAATGTGAGCCTATTCAAAGCCATTGAGGGGAATATGCTCGTCAACACGGCGGGCGTTACAGGAATGAACCACACGCCCACCAGCGGCCATGTTTCGGGTACCTGGACGGCATCGGGTGCGGCAAGCAGCGGGTATGTCTACGGGGTCATTGATTCGGCGGGGTTCACGGATATCCTCAACCAAGGAGGCGGTTGGTTCCAAGCCCCGTGGTGGAGGCTCGGCCCAAGCATCTATGTCAAGAAGATGGTGGACTTGATTTTCACCGAGGCAGGGTTTAGGTACTCATCCAACTTTTTCAACTCGTCCCTGTTTAATAAGTTGGTTATCCCTTACGCAGCGGGGACCATGCCGATAAACCTATCGGGGTCCAATATCCTCGCACAAAGCACGGGGAATGTGACTTTTGCAGGAACGGCAAACGCAACCGCTCTATTCCCCAAAGACACTCCTGCCCCGTTCTACGATAATCCAGGGTATTGGGTCGCATCGTCCAGCGTGTTCTCAAATCCAGCCGTTCCAACCCGTTGGAATGTGGATGTGACCTTGACGGTCAGCGGCACAACTGCTGGAAGATTCGGGGCGAATATGTCCATCCGAAATATCACGAACTCCACGGACAACGCAGTCATCACGGGGATAAGTTTTGCAACCAACACCCAGTTCACGGTTCGCTTCCAAAATGTAACCATCCCCGCCAACACGACGGCCAATATCGGGTTTGCAGTCACGGCGGGTCCGAACTATTTGACGAGTACTTTTTCTATCCTTTCGGGAGCAACAGTCCAATGGACTTGCCTTGAAAATCCTGTTGGGATTGGCGTGCTGGATATGAGGACCGCCCTGCCCGCTGATGTCAAGCAGTCGGACCTCCTGCAAGATTTGCAGAAGATGTTCAACTTGCAATTCATGCCCGATTCGCAGGACCCCAAACTTCTATACATTGAGCCTTGGAAGGATTTCTACTCGTCAGGTGTGGTGGACTGGACGCAAAAGTCTGATGAGAACGCCGAGCAGAACATCACCAACGGCGACCCTAACGCCTACACCAATGTCATCTTCAAGTACAAGGATATGGGCGATTTCCTGTCCAATACCTACAAGCAGTCCTACCCGCTTGCAAGGGAAGGCTACGGAGGCCGAATCTTCAACACTTCCAACTTCTACGGCAAAGGCGATAAGGTCGTTGAAACCCTTTGTGGGACACTTATCCCCGCCTCGTTCAGCACGGACAAAATCGTGGGCCGTACCTGGGACATTGAAGGAACCCTTGCAAGCGGAACGGTCAAAGCCTTGCAGACGGGCTACCGATTGGCGCAGTACAACTTGATTGAAGGGCAGACCGAGTGGGCCTACCAGTACGGGGTCAGCGGGAACACGGCCCTATCCGTGGGAATCTTGCGGATGCCCTTCGTCAGCCACATTGACAACCCCTACGCTCCATCGGTGGACTTGGCCTTTGGTCAGCCTCGCTTGGTGTACTACAACGCCGTGAACGCAAGCGGGTCGCCGTACGCATACACCAACAACAACCTCTACAACACCTACTGGCTGAACTACATTAACGAAACGGTGTCCCAAGAGGCGTTGCAGTTGGAACTCACGATGCTGCTATCAAGCGTGGACATCTACCAACTTGATTTCCGCAAGCCCATCTATTACGGCGGCATCCGTTGGCGGTTGCTGGAGATTCGTGACTACCTGGTCGGGCAGATGAAGCCTTGCCGTGTAACACTCCGACGAATCCTCAACCTTGCTGACTTTGCTGCTACCAGTACCGCTGCAATCGCAAACGACCCATCGGGACTATTCAACGGCCCGATTGACCCCGACCCTGTTGACCCAGGGTATGAAGCACCCGTAAACCCCGAACTCCCATCCGAAGGATAAGATATGGCAGATGTAAATAAAGAGATTGCCCTCAAAGTAGTCGCAACCGATGCGACAGGGCCAGCACTTCAATCGCTTGAAGACAAACTCAACGCCGCCAAAAAGCGGATGGTTGAACTCGCTGCGGCGGGCAAGCAAAACTCCGAAGAGTTCCAACGCCTGCAAGTTGAGGCGGGTAACTACAAGCGAACCATTGAGGGCGTTGAGCAGTCCGTTGATTCGTTTGCAAAGGGAGGCAGCAAAGCATTCACCTTAATCGTGGAAGCATCGCAAGCAGTAGCAGCAGGGTTTGCGATTGCTCAAGGTGCAGCGGCTTTGTTCGGTGATGAGAACGAGGACTTGCAAAAGGCGATGGTTCAAGTCCAAGGGGCGATGGCCTTGGTCAATGGGGTGCAGCAAATCAATATCCTACTGACCCAAAAATCCGTTATCACGACCGAAGCAGCGGCAGCGGCTCAAAGGGTTTACGCCATAGCCGTTGGAACCAGCACGGGAGCATTGAGGGCTTTCCGTATCGCACTCCTTGCGACAGGTATCGGCGCAGCAGTCGTTGGGATTGGCTTATTGATAGCCAAGTGGGACGAATTGACCGCAGCCGTGCGTCGCTACCTCAACCTACCCGACCCAAAGCAAAGGGCAATGGAAGAAGCCCAAGCCTTGATGAGGCAGGAGGCTACTTTGGAGAATTATCGGGATGCCTACGAAAAGCACACGAACGACCTCATTGCTAATGATGCCAAGCGCAAAGCAGCGGCAGAAGAAGCCACAAAGAAAAGGCTTGAAAAACTCAAAGAGGAAAACAACGCCATCATCAAGTTTGTTGAGGATTTGAACCTCACCCTCTACGAGATGAGGTTGGATGACCAAGCAGCCCAAGAGCAAGCCATTATTGATGGAATGCGAAAGGAGGGCCAAGCCCGTGCATCAGCGGCGGCAAGGACTATTCAAATTGAAAATGCCAAAGCCGAAGAAATCAAGCGGATTGAGCAGGCCGTTGCTGACTTTAAGCAGCAGGTCACCTTTGATTCGCTTACTGCTATAAGCCAAACCCTTGCGGCATTCGGCAACGAGAACAAAGGCTTGGCCATTGCGGCCTTGGCGATAGAGAAAGGTTCGGCTATTGCCAATGTCATCATTAACCTTCAAAAAGAGATGTCTGCAAATGCGGCAATGGCTTTCGCTAACCCTGCGAACGCTTTGACTGGTGGTGCAGTAGGTATCGCACAAACCAAGGCTCTAAACACAATGGCCAAAATTCGTGCAGGCTTGCGGATTGCAGCGATTACGGCAGCGGGGATTCAAGCAGGCAAGACCATCATGGGTGGCGGGGAATCAGGCGGTGCGCCTTCACCTGGTGGACCGATGCCGATGGGAGCAGGTGGCGGTGCTGCGCCTCCGATTTTTAGCAACCCCAACACGACCGACTTATCCTCCTTCGGGAACGGCCAAGGCCAAGGGATGCAACCCATGCGGGCCTATGTCGTGGAGCGTGACATCCAGCAGACGACCAGCAGGGTGCGCCGCTTGTCCGAATTTGCAACATTGGGGTAAGGGTTACATATCCCCACATGGAACTTCCAGTTTACCGAATGACCGTGGACGAAGTGGACGAAGGCGTGCAGTTTGTCGCCCTCGTTGATATGCCCGCCATTGAAAAGCCCTTCCAAGCCTTCGCCAAGACCCCGCAAAGATTCGCTGAAACGGGAGAACGCAGGGTGCTGACGGGACCGCTCATGCTGGCAGATACTCCCATCTACCGCAAGGACGACACCTACGGGGAATATTATGTGGTATTTGACAAGGCCACAATCAGGAAGATTGTGCAGAAGTACTTCAAGCAGGGAAACCAGCACAATGTGAACGCTTACCACAACGCCGAACTGGATGGCGTGTTCATGTTTGAGAGTTACATCACCGACACCGAGCGGGGCATCCTTGCACCGAAAGGCTACGAGGACACCCCCGACGGGTCTTGGTTCGGCTCCTTCAAGGTGGAGAACGACGAAGTGTGGGAGAACCGCCACGCCTTCAAGGGTTTCTCCGTGGAGGGCTTGTTCGGGATGAAAAATACAGGAACCGAACTGGAGGTCGCACTCGCTGGCCTCGCAGACGATTTGACTAACTTTTTGCAACATATCCAACCTCAATACAAATCCCAATAACATGAACCTAAAATCAGCCATTGACACTTTGCGGACTGAACTCCGCAAGTTCACAACCCAAAAGCAAGCCTTTGCCGACTACAAGTTGGTGGACGGAACCGTTGTACGAGTGGACGGCGACCTCGTTGCAGGAACCGCCGTTTATGTCATCACCGAGGACGAAACCCTGCCCGCTCCCGATGGTGAGCATCAAGTTGAGGGCGTTGGCACAATCAAGACCGAAGGTGGCAAAATCACCGAAGTGGTTGTAGCCGAAGCCCCAGCACCTGCCGAGGAAGTCGCCGTTGCCGCAGAAATCACCCCCGAAGTTGCAGGCGAAGTGGTGAGTGAAATCGCCGAAGGCTACCCGATGGTGGACCCCGCAATGGTGGAAGAAATCGTCAAGAAGCACTTGGTGTCCATCATGGAGGAACTCAAAGCCGCCTACACCGAAATGGGCAAGATGAAAGACAAGATGGCCGCATTTGCAAGTCAGATGGAAACCATGACCGACATTGTTGAGAAGGTTGCCGAACTCCCCTCCGAAGCCCCCAAGCCAACCGCCTCTGCTATCGTGGAGCAACGGAAGGCATCAGCCGCTCAAAACTTTGCGGCCATCGCACAATCAATCCAAACCCTTAAAAACTCCAAATAACCTTAACCCCCTAAAAACAAAATCATGGCATTTTCATTTGGTAACCTATCAGCCTACACCGACCAACAAAGGCTGCCCCTCATCACCAAAGCGGTTTTCGCCGCTCGCTCTGCTGCCCTCTTTACCAAGCAAGTTGGTATCAAGTCGGCTGCTGCCCTCAACCTCATGGACACCGATGCAAACATCGGGTCAGGAACCGTGTGCGGTTGGTCTGCAACAGGCAACACGACTTTCAGTCAGCGTAACATCACCGTCGGCGTGATGAAAATCCAAGAGGCTCTTTGCCCTCGTTCCTTGGAGCAATACTGGATGCAGACGCAGTTGACCGCTGGTAGCCAATACGATGGCGTACCATTTGAGCAGGCTTTCTCCGAGCAGAAGGCTCTGCGTATCGCCGAAGCCTTGGAAACCGCCATTTGGCAGGGTAACTCCTACTTCAGCGGTGTAAACCAGTTGCTGAACGCCGCATCGGGTTCCACGGTTCTCGCCAACGCTTCCTCTACAACTTGGAACCCAGTATCGGCTTCCGTTGGTATCACAACTTCCAATGTCATCACCATCTTTGACAAAGTGTACAACGATATCCCGCAAGCCATCCTCACCAAAACTGACCTCGTCATTTTCTGCGGATGGAACAACTTCCGCACCTTGATTGGCGCATTGAAGTCGCAGACAGGTGTTATGTATAACCAAGTGGACTTGCAAGGGTTGGCCGATGGTGACATCATCTACCCTGGCACAAATGTCCGCATCGTTGCCGTCCCAGGTTTGACATCTACCAACCGCATCGTTGCAACTTACCTTGGTAACCTATTCTATGGCACCGACTTATTGTCCGACGAGGAAAACTTTGAGTTGTGGTACTCCAAGGACAACGATGAAGTCCGCTTCCAAGCCGCCTTCAAAGCAGGTGTGCAGTTTGCGTATCCCGACTTGATGGTTGACTTCAAACTGGCCTAAGTGTAAGGGGGGAGGGAAACTTCCCCCCGCTTTTTTAGTCTAACATAACCCTCTAAAAATACACTATGTCTTGTTCCTTAACTACGGGCTACGCCCTCGGATGCCGTGACGCTGTCGGCGGTATCAAAACTATTTATGTCCAAACCTTGAACGCAACGGGTTCCGTGAACACGAACGGCAGCGGATTGGTAACTGGATTCACGCCTGCCTCGGTATCGGGGTCTTGGTTTGAATACGACTTGACTAAGGCTACCTCTTCAATGACGGAAACCTTGAACGCAAGCACCGAGAACGGCACTTTGTTCTACACGCCCGAAGTGACTTTCACCATCAATAAGTTGCAGACATCCGTCCGCAATGAGTTGCGCCTCTTGGCTCGGAATCGCCTCTTGGTCATCGTCCTTGACAATAACGGACGCTATTGGTTGCTTGGCGCTGCGAATGGCTTGGAAGCCTCCGCTGGAACCGCTGGGACTGGTACTGCATTCGGCGACAGGAGTGGCTACGAAATGACGCTGACAGGCATGGAACCCGATGCGATGCTGAACATCGCAGCCGCAACTTTCTCCGCTTCCACGACCCAAATAAGCGGTTCGTAAGTATCTTTGACCTGCGGGTTCTCATACTCCCGCATGGTTTAGTGGTTAGGGCCATCTCTCACGGGGTGGCCCTTTTTTTTTGTACCTTTGGGCATGAGAATTTGCATCGTTTACAACGCCCATCCGACGGGGTGTTCCTTCTACCGCTTGGAGATGCCAAACGCATATCTTGGCGACAACTTCACGGAGTTTGACTATGTGTGCGTGGACAACATTGCCAATGTCAAAGATGAGGACCTAAAGACGGTTGATGTGTGGTTATTTAATCGCTTGTGGTGTCAAGGTACACTTGAGCAAATTCGCAATGTCTACAAGGCTCTGACGGCGTTTGGGGCGAAGGTGATACTTGACCTTGACGACTACTGGGTTTTGGAATCGGGACACATTATGTATCGGCACTATTTGTCCACGAAATTGGACGAGCAAATCCGAGAACACATCCGACTTGCTGACCATGTGACCACCACCACCGAACACTTGGCGCAGAAGATACGCCTGCTCAACAAGGCCGTGACCATCCTGCCGAATGAGCCGTACGAGGCTTATCAGCAGTACCTCCCCGACACGAATGCCGAACCCGAACCGCACCTGTTCAAAATCGGGTGGTTTGGCGGGGCGCAGCACCAAGAGGACATTGCTTTGGTGGAACACTCCTTCAGCCTGCTGGCTCACGACAAGTCGCTGGACGGGAGATACAAGATTTACCTGGGCGGGTGGAATGATGGGAACGCCGTCTATGATGACTACGAAAAGATGCTCTCCTGCCGTGGCTTGAACAAGAATTACGGCCGCATCCAAGCGGCTGACATCTACTCCTATGTGGGCGGGTACAACTTCATCAACGCCACCATCGCACCCCTGCGTGATACCAAGTTCAACAGGCTGAAAAGCGAACTGAAGGTCGTGGAAGCGGGCTGGATGGGCAAGGCAATAATTGCAAGCGAAACCATCCCCTACACCGACATTATCACCCACGGCCACAACGGTCTGCTCATCCCATACGGGAAAAAAGACGCTTGGTACAAGGCGGTAAGGAAGTTCGTCAACGAACCCGACTACGCCAAAGCCCTTGCCGTGCAGTTGTCCAAAGATGTTCGGGAGCGGTTTGACATCAGCAAGACCGCCGAGCGGAGGGCCGAACTCTACCGAGCCATCGGGCGCAAATTGTGAAATTCGGGCGCATCCTACATTTAGGGGTAGAGTGATTTACCTATCCCCCAACACCACCAATACTATCGTCGTCACTTGGACGCAGCGGGCCAGCACAGGCGACCGTTACATCTTGCGGCTCACGAATATCGCCAAGAATGTGACCACCGACTTCACCCTGCTGAAATCGGCCAATCTTTCTTCCTACACCAATCGCTATGACAAATTTCAGATTACCCTGGGGGCGGTTGAAACGGGTACCTATCGTTATGAGGTTTACGATACCTCTTCCACGGTTAGCGCAGCCGTTGCGGTGGTTGAAACGGGCTTGGCGTATGTACAGGTAATCAGCCTCACATTCAACACCTTCGCCAATACCATCCAGTATAATGTTTACGGCGCAAGTGCCGTCAGCATCTTTGATTCCACCTTTGACCAAACTTTCCAATGAGCGTACAAACTCGCAGTCAGTTACAGGCTTCGGCCCTGACCATCACCAACGAAACCGCTGCCGCAGCCAATACCGCCGCCCGTGTGGGTGGACTATTTGACGACCTTGCCGATACCGCCACCTTGGACCGAGAGCGTGGCGTGGCCAACCTATTCCTTGATTCGGACACTTCGTTCACCCCAACCCAAGGGCAGATTGTTAAGTTACAATCGCAACTTAAATTAGGCATCCTCTCAACTTACAACTTTTCACGCACCACGACCTCCATCACCTACACAGGAAAGCCTGGTGTGGCTTTGCGGGTGTCGGTTAGCATGGTGATATCCCAAGGAAATGGCAATCAAATCAAGGTGTATATCGGCAAGAGCGGCTCTCCAATTTTGGAGTCCATGACCGACATCACCACGGGCCACAATAACGGCCATGCCATCTTCACCGAAGCGGTGCTGGAAGATACCGAAAATGATGAATATACCATCCTAATCAACGCCGTGGATTCGGCTGCTGCCATCACGATTTTGTCCCTATCCTTCACCGTACACACGCTATGAGTATAAAGCAATCATTCACCCAATGGCTTGGGATTGAGCATAAAGTCCCCGTGATGCTTGAAAACAAAGCGGGCAAGTATATCAGTTACGGGGCGTTCAACGAGTACCCCTATTACCTGCTGGACAACTACCGCCGAAGCAGCAAGCACAACGCTATTGTGAATGGCAAAGTGAACTACATCGTGGGCGGTGGATGGCAACCAGGTGAGAAGATGACGGTTGAACAGCAGGCCCGCTACGCCAAGTTTTTTGACGGCCTATCCGAGCATGACGACTTGAACGACATCACCGAGAAACTCGTCCTTGACTTGGAACTATTCAACGGGTTTGCCGTTGCGGTGACATGGAACAAGATGGGGACCATCGCCAAGATGGAACACATCCCCTTTGAAAAAATCCGAGTGGACAAGGACGAGCGGATGTTCCAAGTGGCCGACTGGTACGACGATGCAATGGTCCAACTATACCCCAAGATTGGCGATGTAGAGAAAATCCCCGCCTTTGATGCAGACAACCGCATCGGCAAGCAACTGTTCTACTATCGGGTCTATGCAGCAGGCGTGAAGTCCTATCCGCTCCCCGAATACATGGGGGGCTTGGCTTGGATTGAAGCCGATGTCCAAGTGGCGAACTTCCACAACAACAACCTGCGCAACAACTTTTGGGGTGGGTATCTCATAAACTTCAACAACGGGATCCCGACACCCGAAGAGCAAGGCGATATTGAGCGTCAAATCAAGCGCAAGTTTTCGGGGACCGACAATGCTGGCCGCTTTGTTGTAACCTTCAACGACGATGTCAGCAAGGCTCCAACCTTGGAACCGTTGACCCCGTCCGATATGGACAAGCAGTTTGAGATTTTGAACAAGGCTATCCAATCGGAAATATTTATTTCGCACAGGGTCGTGAACCCCATGCTATTCGGCGTAAAGACCGAAGGCCAACTGGGAGGACGGCAGGAACTGGTTGAGGCGTACGAACTATTTAAGGCGACCTATGTGAACGACCGAGTGCGCAAGGTGGAGCGAATGATGAACTACTTGGGTTCGTTCAATGGCGTGGAAGGGATGGAACTTATCCCCGTGGAACCCATCACGGAGCGATTGAGTGAGCAAGCCCTGCTGACTATCATGACCCCCGAAGAACTGCGTGAGAAAGCGGGCCTCCCTGCATTGGAAAAGCAACCAGCCGATGTGGTTGGACCCAATCCCCAACCCGACGAGGTTCCGCAAACGCCCATGGTCATGGGCAACGACAACATCAAAAAATTGTCGGGCAGGGAGTACCAAAACCTCATGCGTATCGTCCGTCACTATGCGCAGGAGAAAATCACTCTTGAAATGGCCCGCACGATGTTGTCCGCTGGTTTCGGGTTGACCCCCGAAGAAGTGAACACCCTGCTCGGAGTGCAAGAGCAGGCGTTCAGCGAGCCTACATGGGGCGAGGAAGATACCGAGGACTACGGATGGGGGGACGAGGAGTTCAAGGTCTTGGAGGTGGTCGCAAGCAAGTTTGGGAGCAGTTCGGACGAGTATGTGGTGATGCATTCCAAGCCAATGCGGTTTGACACCGACTTAGATGACCAAGTGCGTCAAGCCTTCGCTGAACTAGGCGAGGAAGAGAAAGAACTTGACGAGAAAATTGAAAAGTACCGCAAGAAGAATCGGGACGCATCGGTGGAAGAAATGGCCAAGGAGTTTGGAGTGAGCAAGGCGAAGGTCGCCAAGCGGGTCGCCTACTTGATTACAAAAGACCGTTACCCCATCGCCCGTGCCGTGGACCAAATCGCCAAGGAAGGTGCCAAGCCAACGGATGAACCCGTGCTGGAAGTACGCTACAAATATTCTTGGGCCGCAGGTTTCAGCAACAAAGACAAGAGGACGAGCCGTGAGTTCTGCAAGGTGATGCTGGACCTCGCTGACCAAGGCAAGGTTTACACCCGTGACGACATCAACGGCATCAGTAACATCATGGGCTATAGCGTTTGGAATCGCCGAGGCGGTTGGTATCACACGGCCAGCGGAGTGAACCGCCCCCAATGCCGCCACATTTGGGAGCAGCAGATAGTAATCCGTAAGGGCAATAAAATCACGAAAGCATGAAGGCACTCTTTATCAGCGAACAAACCCTGCTGGACAATTCGGTCATAAACGAGAATGTATCGTTTACCCAAATACGGCCCACCATCGTGAAGGTCCAAGAGATGCGGATTCAGCCTATCGTTGGGTCTGCTCTTTATAGTGAAATGGTGACGCAGGTGGTGAGCGGTACGACCACGGCCCTGAACACCACTCTACTGGAGGACTACATCCAACCCGCCATGGTGCAATGGTTGTACTACGAACTCCCGATGGTATTGGCGTTCAAATACATGAACAAGGGGATGGTCCGCAGAACCAGCGAGGAATCTTCCCAAATGTCCATGGACGAAATCACCCGCCTCACCGACAAAGTGAAGAACGATGCGGAGTGGTATTCCGAAAGAATTACCAGATACCTCATGGAGAACCGCACCGACTATCCGCTCTTCAATTCCCCGCCATCCGCTTTGGATACCATCTACCCGAACGGCACGAACTACAACACTGGGATGGCCTTGGACGCTCGGACCCTGCGCCGTGGTGCTGGCTTGGACCGCCCTTGGCCATACGGCTACGACCCCTACTGCTCCAACTGCTGAAACCTATGGGAGCGCACTCAAAAAATATTCTGAAATTACAGGCTTATGTCATGGATAAAAATCAAGCAGGCACTCCTTGCGCTTGCAAATGCTCACCCGCAAGTAAACTCCTTCGGGACGGGGGATCCTCTTGCAATAGGGACCGACAACACGATAAACCTGCGAACCCCAAGCCGTGAGCGAATCGTCTATCCGCTCGTTTTTGCGGATGTTCAGTCAGCAAGCACTGACTTGGGCAGTTTGGTTCTTACTGTGGGTGTCTATTTTTCTGACCGAGTGGAATCCATTGCCACGATGGGTGGAGTGGTTTCGGGAAGCCCGACGCTGGGTTGGCAAGACAACGAAGACGAGGTTTTGAGCGACCAACTGCAAATCGCCCAGGACTTCATATCGTCGCTCACAAACGACCCGACGCAAGAATGGACCCTAAGTACCTCCGTGTCATTAACGAGGTTCGTGGAGAGCCGTGATGACCGCACGGCGGGGTGGGTGGCTACTCTATCGTTTGCTATCCCGTACTCTCACTCCGTTTGTGAAATTCCTACCTAAGATACATTTACCCTTACAAGCAACCCAAACAAAATGCCAACTCCAATCTTACAACAAATGCTCGGTCAGGGCGGTTCCATGAAATTCGTGGACGCAGCCGTCACGGGCGAGAACTTTGACTTTATCGTTGTCAACACCGCCGCAACTTTTACGACCTTGACGGGTACAGGAGGCGAAAATCTTCTAACCGCTTACGCAATGAGCGGCAAGTCCGTATCTGCGGGCATCGTCATCAGCGGAAGGAACGGCGGCAAGATTACGGCCGTCACTCCAAGCGTCGGTTCGGTAATCGGATACACCTTCCTCTAAGCAATGTTCATCGGCTACGGCTACGGCTATCCCACGAACATGCTCCAAGGCGGAGTCGCTGCAGGGGTGTGGGCCTTGTTCAACGCAAGGGCTACGGCTGACGGAGCAACCGCTGCCGAGGCTGCCGTGAATGGATGCCTCTTCAATCGCTTTGCAGTTATTTACAACTTCTAACAATGCCGACACCTTCGCTAATCCTTGTCCCTGC
>Ga0208359_1000163_pt1 | contig 13728 bp, 16 predicted proteins | sample LakMenEpi26Aug09_FD_150732 | JGI IMG/M metagenome (GOLD analysis project Ga0208359, IMG submission 150732) | Freshwater microbial communities from Lake Mendota, WI - 26AUG2009 deep hole epilimnion (SPAdes) | ecosystem: Environmental > Aquatic > Freshwater > Lake > Epilimnion/Euphotic zone ... | reverse complement strand
TTGGATTGACGACTACTCGGTAGCAGGTTTCAAAATTGACGTTATTGACTGTTTCGGAATTGACGTTATTGACTGGGAAGTCGTAGGTATAGGAGATAATCGTCAAGTTGGCATTCTATTCGACATTCTATTCGACATGAAGGATAACCGCTATGGCTATTATACGGATTGGTGTCAAACCGTCCTAACTGAGTTAGATAAGACTTACCAAGAATTGTCGGACTGGGGTAGCAAATGGGATTGTTGCCCTGAAGTTTTACGGGAATCCTAAAGCCAAAGCCAAGCGGCTTGCTCTTTGAGATAAGCCGCTTGGTAAAATACTCACCAACGTCGGTTCAATTAATTTAATGGACAAGCAACAGTGTGCCTATTGCGGAAACCCTCTGCGGAGCCATAATAAGACGGGGTATTGCTACAAGCACAGGGAGCTTTCCCCTGAACGCAAGACTAGAGTAACTTACAAACAACGGAAACAAGGAAAAAAAATGACCACAACAACTAAAAGCCTGGAAGATTTTGCCTCTGATTGCTTACAATCCAATGGGTTTGAGAAAAACCCAACGGGAGGGTACACATTGGAAAACAGGGAAATAAACCTTAGTCAACATCACCTAGCCGGATACCTGGTTCTTTTTGTTTACAACTTAGACGACGAAGGGAATCCAATAACAGTTGGAGGCGGTGGGGTGATCCTCCAGTCAGAGCAAACTATCCGTAATTTTATCAGCATAATTGCAAACCTGGAATAATGAACAAAACAATTATTTACCTGTTATTTACCTGTCCGAAGACACGGCTCAATTAGAGCCAAATTCTTGACCATAATCGCATAAAAGAACCAGATAATTACCTGGTTCTTTTTGTTTATGGGATTTGTCTGTTCAACCATCAGCATTAAAAGCAATGCGGCTTCATTGCTCTTAATAAATTTGTCCGTATCATATCATTTTGGGTTACTTGCAGGATAAAATCTCGCATCTCATCAAACCCTTCCCGTATTCTCCCTGAATCTATTGCGAATTGGATTTTCATATCGACTTCGGCCTTGATTGAGGCTAACTGAAATTGCTGTTCTAAAGACAATGCTCCGGGTTCTTGCTTTGCTTGCATGGTTTATCCCTTTCAATAGATAGTGAATTTACCCTATCTTATCCTGTGGATCGCTAAGAGAAAGATGTTATTGATACATTTAGGTGTTGCCCTAACGAATACCGTGTAACACGCTAACCTTTGTCGGGAGGGTAGGGGGGTCTTTTGGGGATTATGTGTTATAGTGAATATGGCTTAGGCTAGAACTGCTCTCGCACCACACGCAGTTTAGTTCAGTCCTTGGCTCCTTAACTCTTTGTTTTTCGATTTATTGTCCCAGGAGAAATCTTGGGACACTTTTTTGTTTATAGGGGTTGAGTTTTCCCTGGTGTTTGAGTTATAGTTAAAGCAGGAAACAAGGAGTAAAAAGCAAGGACACATGAATTGTTTAGACTGGATTAATTGGCGGAGCAATGGCTTCCGCGACTACACCGTTAATTTCCGGCTATGGCGTAACATTATCAGTCGCACTCGCCCCTGTGATTACCAGATCATTGCTTTCTGGTATTGGTTGAATTATCCTAGCTCAGATGGGGGCGGTTAAAATGCAGAAATCACTATCATGGCGTGATCATGCGATTAATCGAATATCAAACGCCCTCCTTGAATATGAAGCACAATGCGCTTGCTTAGGGGAAGAAATCAACCCTAAAGACGCACGGAAGTGGGTAAACGACCGCTACCCCTTCGGAATCAGAGAATGCAGTCCTTACAAAATCTGGCTTGAGGAACTGAAACTAATTGAGAAGTTTCTCAAGTTGGGTGAGCCCGCTAAATACTATCCCCATTGGCGAAATCATGTAACCAGTCGAGGTGAGTCAGGAAGCACTCGCAAATCCAAAGCAGTAGTTTACGAAGGTCAATTAAGTTTATTTTAGTCTAATCAACACAAAGGAACAAATGGAATTATTAACTTTCAAATCATTCAAAGAACAAATCAAGAAACTGTTTCCCCATTTCCACGAAGAAGTGGAGATTCACGCCGCAAACTTAACGGAATCAGCATGGGAATCCATAACGATCTTGTATATTGCGAAGTTTGGCTACGATGATCCGAATGAGCATATTGTTGAATACGAAACAAGCGGGTGTTTTTATTACCACTCCCAGAAAATTATTGGGGTTGGCAAAACACTCTCGGATGCCATAGAAGATCATCGGGTAAAAGCCAAATCTAATCTTTCTTTCCTTTCAATGTCCAAAAGTTAAGCCAGATTACCGTGTAACACAGCAATTATGGCTTGACGAATCCAAGAAAGTGAGTTATGTTTAAAGATAGGAAGTCGCAAAACCAGCAACAGCGAGTCCTATCTTTTTTATATCAAAAACAATGGCAAATCCAACACCAAGGCAACTAGAGTTTTATTTCAAAGGGAAGTGGAACAACCTCCCAACAAAGGTCATTAGGCTCCCTGAAGTTTTCCATAGGAAAACTTACGAATTGTGTAAACTTCTCGACAATGGAATTGATCCACTCGCAAGAGTTGAATCCGTGCCACAAACCTTTCCCTGGACAATGGAGGCGGTTCGGGACTGGATGGTTCACGAAGATCGGGAACTGCCTGAACTCCTGCCGTTAGAGCAAATATTAACAAAAGCGATCGCCGATGCCAGGGAACGGAAGATTGACCGCAGACTGGAACGAGCCGTTTGTTTTTTGGCTGACCGATGCGACGGAGCCAGGGAACATGATGGGTGCGGTTTTAATACCTGCGATTCCCAGTTTGGGAAATGGATTGCGGAACGAGTGCGGAGTGGTAAGCATCTATCGGGAAATATGGCAAAAGCCACACTCAAGATGCTGCAAAAGTATGTCCGGCAGTTAGAGAATAGCGGGTTAGTTCTACCGGAGTGGGAAGCGATCGCCCACCAATATCAAGCTACACCCGAACCCTCACAAGAGGAAAAGCCACCAAAACGGATTGAGGTTATCGGACATCGGCTCTGTGTTTTCCATCCCTTTGACGGGACGGGAGCATTCCAACAGAAAGCTAAAACCGTCCGAGGCTATAAATTTAACGAGTTGAATAACAAAGGATGGTGTTATCCCCACAGCGTATTAGAGGACTTAATTAAGGTGTTTCCCCAATCAGACTTTTACTATGACGACGAGATTCAGACCATGATCCATTTAATTGAAATCAAGAAAGCCGAAGCCGAGGCGGAACTCCATGCCGAAGCATTAGGAAAAGCAACCCGAATTATGGGGTTAGTCGAGAAGGCAAAAATAGACCAACCTCTCTCAAATGGTTGGATATTGCGAGACTATCAACAGAAAGGGGTTGAGTGGCTCCTGGCTCACAGCGAGGGCGGGATTTATAAAGGAGGCATCCTAGCCGACGATATGGGACTAGGGAAAACCTTAGAATCCCTAGTGGCAGCAAAAGCCCTGCAACGGACTCACAACTGCCCTGTGTTTGTGGTTTGCCCTGTATCTTTGATGGAGGGTTGGCGACGGGCAGCTACAATGGTAGAGGTTGAGGTAGAGTTGTTCTCTAATCACTTTAGTCAAATCCCTGCACCCTTAGAAAGCGGGGGGTTTGTGGTAATCTTTGACGAGGCACATAGCTTTCAAGATCCCACATCAAAGCGGACAAAAAAATTCTTGAATTTATGCCTTGCCGAGAATTGCATCGCCGCATGGCTTCTGACCGGAACGCCAATGAAAAACGGACGACCAATTAACCTGATGCCCCTTTTGATGGCGGTTGAACATCCCCTCGTGCAGAACAAACATAAATTTCAGGAGCGATACTGCAACGGGCATCGGAAGGTCATTAACTCCTACGGAAAGACTGTCTGGGACGTGACCGGAGCCGCATTCTTGGACGAACTTAGCCAGAAAACCCATGACGTTATCCTGCGGCGGACTAAAAAAGAATGCCTCCCTGAACTGCCACCAAAGACCCGAATCTTTAAGCAAGCGGAATTAGAGAAAACTCGTGCATCTGAATACCATGCCGAGATTAAAGCCTTAGTTCAAAACTACAAAGACCGTGCCGATGCAGGGGAGGTTGACCCTTCTGCCGAGGCCCTTGTTACCCTGAACATACTGCGAGGAGTGGGGAGCCGATACAAGGCTGACAACGCCATCACACTCGCCCAAGAACTGCTAGAACAAGGGCAGCAGGTGGTGATTTTCACCGAATTTATTGAGAGTGCCAAGGCTATCAATGCGGCGCTTGGGGGTGAGCTACTTATTGGGGGAGTAGATCCATTACTCCGACAGGATATGGTAGATCGGTTCCAAGTCGGGAGAAGTCGGGTGTTTGTCGGGACAATTAAATCCGGTGGGGTAGGTTTGACACTGACCGCGGCATCAAACGTAATCCTAGTGGATCGGGCATGGACTCCAGGTGACTGTGAACAAGCCGAGGATCGGTGTTATCGCCTCGGACAATTAAATGCAGTCTTCTGCCACTGGCTGAAATTTGGGACGGTTGACGATGCGATTGACTCGTTGGTTGGCGAGAAGCAAGAGCGAATTGAGATTGTCTTAAAGGGCAAAACCCACACTATCAAAGCATCCTCCCCGATGGAATTAGCCAAGCAATTACTACGGATTTTATAGGAAAAGATTAAACCCGCCATCCTAGTTAGGGAACGGCAGGTTAATTTTCAGTTCTTTTTGCTTTTAGCTGTTCTCTTTTCTTTAACTTTTGCAACCCTCTCTGGTATTTTTCGAGGGATAATCTCAACGTTTCCCCATAACCACTGGGAATCGTTAATCTCCTTGAAAACCAAGTAATAGCGCGGAGGTTTTCCTTCTTGTAAAACGTGCAGTGTCGTTTCCTCACGATCCGCTTCTGGGTTGTACCGAGTAGGAGAAATCTTACAATAGTATGAAGGACATCCAATCCCCTCCTCTACTCCCTCTCCAAACTCTACAGGAGGGGTGGCAAGAACATAAGAAACTTGTTTATACATAACTTGCAACTTATACTTGTAACACGCGAAACCTAGGCATTTAACTCCCTGTCCAGAAAGCAAAATTAGGGAGCAAGCCGAGCTTTCCCTAATCTATTTTTTTCATACCAAGCTGAAATCTCAGGAACCCATTCTTGAGTATGGGCCCACATCATTTCAGAGAGTTTTTGAATCTCTAATTGAGCATCTTTTTTGAATCTTAAATCGAGAAAATGTAACAGTGAACGCAGGTTACAAGACATAACAAAATGCTGTCTGAAATCGAACGGGATTAAACCCCTGGCGTGTTCTTCACTCATCCCAGACTCAATGTTTTGTTTATACAAACCACAAGCATCTACACAGTGTTGTAAATGGATTTCTCTTAATTCAGGTGAATAATAATATTTTTTGCCTTGGCGATCGCTGTAATTCCCCACCGGACGGAGGTAAAAAACATCTTCTAAACTTCTCTTGAAGTTGATTACATCAACAATCCTCTGCCCTGAGTAGCGCCCAGATTGAACATCGAAACTAGCTATTCTATGCCGGGTTGCCTGTTGCATCACACTATGGGGGAAATATCCCACACTAAAAACGATGTAGCAGTGCTCTAACACTCCAAAGTGTCCTCTATTTCCCTCTAGTAATCGTTTAACGGCTATCTCCCCACACTTAATTTCAGAAGGGGTTTTATCAAGGCTTTCATATATATAATCCTCACTATAATCCTGATGGAGAGCCAGATACATTATTGTCTGGGGATTAGCTGTTTTCGATAAAACCTCAACCTTGAATTTGTCCATTAGTCTCCTCTTTTGTGCATCTTCAGTCAAGAAACAAGACAATCGTTAACTTTGTATTTATGATTGAGAAGGTAAAATCTTAGGAACTAATACCAAAACAAAACCATCGGGAATAGAGCCTATCGCATAATCAAAATCTTTCAACCAACCTAACTCAGTGGCATGATTAACTAAGGCATTAACATGGTTTTGGGGATATTCTTCACCGTACTGACAATAAACGATTTTAGAACGCCCAGAACCGTTGCTTGTTTTAATCTTTGTAAGTTCCGTATCGGTTGCTGGTATAACTTTAGAAACTATGCTTGTTCTGTAAATATCTGGATTTAATAACATTTGATTTTATCTCCTTTTGTTTGAATGTTTGTTTTGGTCGGTTTTATTTTTTTAACCTATAAATATCAAATTAGTCAAGAAACAAGGCAATCATTAACCTTTCGTCGATTCTTTCAGCATCTTCTTGAAAACTTTAATCCAGGGATGCAATAAATATCCCCAAATAAGTCCCAATAAAAAAATCAATATTGTAGTCATATCTGGTATCAAATTAGTCAAGAAACAAGGTAATCATTAACTTTAGGTTAATCAAGAGATTACAGACTTAATGTATTCATCTCTTTTTTCTTTGAAGTACATAAAACAAGAATACACTTCATTTTCTAGTTTGTTATCGGGAATAGTGTTGCATCCTGATTTTTCTAAATCAAGATACATTTTGAATATTACCTCAAACTGCTCTTTGATTTCTTTTTCGGTCGCCATAGCTAAACTCCTAATTTATTCCAATAGAGAAAACGAAAACGTAAGTTTTCAACTTGTATCAAATTAGTCAAGAACCAATACAATCATTAACAATTAGAGCATTTGTGGGTGCGTTGAGATAGCTTTTTGTATCAGATCAATCAAGAACCAATACAATCATTAACCCGTTATATACACTATTGTCGTGGGGGTAGACCCAATCTAGTATCAGATCAATCAAGAACCAATACAATCATTAACTTCTCAATCTAAAATCATTATAGCATTCATTAATTTGTGTATCAGATCAATCAAGAACCAATACAATCATTAACTCACAGGGGCTTGATGGGTGTTTCCTCAAAGAAATTCACAAATTCAAACTAAGTATCAGATCAATCAAGAACCAATACAATCATTAACAAGGATCATTGTCTACCATGGAATTAGTTGCCCGTATTAAGTATCAGATCAATCAAGAACCAATACAATCATTAACTTAGAGCTAACCCAACACATCCCAACAGGGAGAACTTGTATCAGATCAATCAAGAACCAATACAATCATTAACGGGTGAAGGTAAAGCTAATCGTGTTACCCCAATCTTTAGGGAGTATCAGATCAATCAAGAACCAATACAATCATTAACGATAGAGAGAAGAAAATACTCAGGACTTCAAAATATAGTATCAGATCAATCAAGAACCAATACAATCATTAACAATTAGCTAAGGGTTTGGGGTTTGTATGGCTTTAGTATCAGATCAATCAAGAACCAATACAATCATTAACAATACGGGTTTTATCCGGTCGGGGTTGGGTAATTGGTATCAGATCAATCAAGAACCAATACAATCATTAACGATACGGGTTTTATCCGGTCGGGGTTGGGTAATTGGTATCAGATCAATCAAGAACCAATACAATCATTAACGAGTGTTTTGGGGTGTGTTAGATTAAAACTATACTTTGTATCAGATCAATCAAGAACCAATACAATCATTAACGCCACGCCACACCCCGCCGCGCCACGTATCAGATCAATCAAGAACCAATACAATCATTAACCCCTGGCTTTTGAAAGCCTTACACAGAAAGGGTTTTAGACTGCTTTTGCGAGGCTCGGTAAAAATCATTGATTTTGGCTTCTGTGATTTGACAATAAATTAACTGGAACTGCTTTCTTGTAATGGTTCGAGGCTCGAATAGGCATAACCATCGGCTTTCTGAAGTAGGCTCAGGTATTTTGGGTGAACATCCATCTTGTCCAAGGTAAAACTCGGACGTTGCCGAATCGTAACCCGACCATAATGGGTTCCCTTATTCTTTCCAGATGGAATTACAGCCTTAACTAAATCCCCCGTTTTATACCCCATAAAGCTCTTGATTCTTGCTTTATGGCACTTAGGAAAACCATATTTATCAGTCGTTACCCGTTGCCTGACCCCATGCCCTTTAGCTGATATTAATAAAGGTTTGACATCCTTAATAATCAGATTTTCGGGAGTAGAAGCACCAACACAAGCCGCATCAATCCAGTGAGCTTTAGGGAACTTTTGACGGCATCGGTTAAACTTAGTCCGTCCCCCCGTCCCAACTTCTACAGGTAAACCCGTTTCTTTCAATCGGTTGTATAAACACCACCGGGTAGAATTAACGGCGGCTGCATCTTTGAGAGGGGCTTTAACCCGTTTCAGGATTTTATTAAGCAATTCCTTCTTCTTAGAAAGGAAATCTTTAATATCCTTAGCACCCTTTTTCTGATTGCATTTATGGCAAGCGATCGCTAAGTTAGAAACCCGATTAGTCCCACCTTTTGATCTGGGTATCAAGTGTTCAATCTCTAATCTGGTATCAACAGCGCCACAGTAAACGCACTGACGGTTAAACTTCTCCAAAAGGTATTCCCTGACTTCATAGCCCGCGAGTTCCCCTTGCTGATACTCAACACCGGAAACTTCTGGATTCTCCATAATTTGAGTGTCGAACCGTACCAACTCCTGAGATATCGCTGCAATCGGAGCCAACTTTCTTAACCGATTGACCCAGGTAATCACATTTTCGACCCGTGACATCAAGCTCGGAGCTAACCAACCTTTAACCCGTGTTCTGTTAAGGAAACGGGGTTGGCGGTATCTGGTTTTCCGTCCCCTGCGACCCCTTCTTAAACTACGTCGGGATTCCAGTGCATTCTTGATCACCATGCCACGATGTTGAATATCTGCACCCCAAACAACTTCACCCGTGCCGTCGTTTACCAAGGCAATGCCAGTAAATTTAGAACCAGGATCTATCTTTAGCCTCAAGTCTTCAGTTGAAGATTTGACAGCATATTTTAGGATGATTGTAAAAGGTTGATGCCGAAAAACTGCGGCTTTCTTTTGCGTTAAAAGAATCCTAGCTTTTGCGGGTGAGATTGGATTTAATGGACGCTTTTCGGCATCCATTACGAATACTTTAGACATTTAAAAATAACTCTTTCGAGCCTCCGATAAATCGGGTAAAGTGTGCCTCGTCAATGTTATTAAGCGGTACTGTCCAGGTGACACTGACTTAATTGCTGTACATCTGTTTAATCACCTAGTTATAGAGCTTGGAACTGGCAACGCATCCCAAGGTATGAACTTAAACGCTTCTCAATAACGTAGCTCAGTAAAGAGCTTAGACTGGTTAACTGTTTACCAACAAACTACATTGGTAAACCTTGATTCTTGACTATTTACATTGTACACGAATAACGTGAAAAAAACAAGTTTATTTGTATATTTTTAAAAGGTCAAGAGCAATCGTCAACCTTGATAATCTCAATCTCAACACAAAGGGCTTTCAATCTCTCAAAAGCCACCACCGGATCGGCTTCAAAATCAACTGGACTAGATCCGGTCATCGGAGCGTCGGACACCGCCCCCAATGGCTCAAAAGCACGGGATTTATTATTCCAAAAAAACACCCTGTTAATACGTCGCTCTATTGCTTCCGGTGTTTCGAGAAAACAATAGATAAGTCCTGCAACAATAGCCTGCCTGACATCGGTTCTGAATCGCCTTTTATCGAGTTTAATTGTCCATAATTCAGATAGAAGTTCCTCGTCGGTTTCTACATCATACCAGAGACACTCACAAGAGAATGTGTGGAGGTCGTTGGCATGAATTTTTTGGGCGGGTTGAAATCCTTTTTTAGTTGTCTTCATAAAGATTAATTGATTTTAAGATTGCCAGACCTAACTCTTTCGCCAACAACGGCGGCACGGCATTTCCGATTATTTGTTGACTTAAAGATTTGGATTCTGGGAATTTGTAATCATCGGGAAAAGTTTGCAGCCGTGCCGTCGCTTTTTGACTAATCCGTTTGATTTGACTTCCCTGTACGATGTCCGCCCAATGGGTCGAAACACCCGCCATAGCTCGAATTGTTGGACAAGGCTTGTTTTGTGGAGTCGGTAAAATGTTCTTAATACAGGCTCCCGCACGGGGGATTAATAGGATGGGAGAATGGGAATTACAGTGACCCCCTACGATAGTAAAACTTGGATCGTTTGACTCCCGAACTGTAGCCTGTCTAATGAGTTGTTTACCAATATCAATCAAGGCTTTTTCTGGCAAATAACCCAATTCATTCAATCGCTTAATCTGCCAGTCCGCAAGCTCACAGTCCTGCATTTCTGGGATTAAATCACTAATGGCTTGATACCATCCCTTTTTGGGTTTTGATTCAGGAAAATAAGGGAGGGGTTCTGAATTTTTAACTGCCCACATAATCAACCGTTTCCGGTTTTGGGGAACCCCGTGATCCGCCGCGTCTAAAATTAACCAATGATAGCGATATCCGTTACGGATCAATGATTGTAGGATTTTCTCAAAAGTTGGTGATTTTGAATATCCTGGGACGTTTTCAAGAATCACCCATCGAGGGGATAATATGGCAATATAATCACAGCAATAAAGCCCCGCATCTTTATCTTTGTGGTCAGGAATATCACCCCGCCGTGCATTGCTGTATTGTTGGCAAGGGGGACTCATCCAAAGCAGATCAACAGGTTCTAAATGGCGAGGACTAGCTGACCCGACACATTGATTAATTATCTTGGTATTCGGGAAATTTTGTTGCGCTACTTCTGCAATTTTAGGATCTCTTTCAATTCCCCAAATGGACTCAAAACCCGCGGCTTCTAATCCCAAATCTGCACCGCCTCCGCCCATGAATAATGTTGCGAATGTTGGCATTAGAAACCCTCCTCAACAATTGTTAAGCCACAGCCGGGGAGCAATAAATTAGGATCGTTTGATGAACTCAACACCACCATTCCAGAGGGTAAGCATTCTTTTACAGTGAGGATTACATTGCCAAAATTCTTGTCTGTAGTTTTGACATGATCGCCTTTCTGGAAAGCGTAATTTCCGAGGGGGATTTGTTCCCCTTTGACCATCTGAATAAATAGTTTTATCTTGTCCGAGTCTAAGGATTCTGCCAATCCTTTCGCCCACTGAATTTTGATTTTATTCCCCCGGCACATAATCACCCGTCCGATGTAACGGCTATCCTTTTTTAATTGCACAATATCTGTTTTTTTGAATGGGGATGAGTCGGAAACCTCCTCAAAGTCTAGGGTTTCCGATCTGGTTTTTTCGTTAGTTACTTGACAGGTTTGTTTTAATACATTCAAACTTTCAACTCGCCATGCTGTACCTCTTATTAGATAAGATGGGCGGTGTTTATGTGGGTCAATCTCTACCCACTCACCAACTTTTAAAACTCTTTCAAATATCTTGGTTGTTACGGTCATGTCAATCTCCTTTGTTGGGTTTAATGGAATTAATCAATCAAGGGCGCGGTCAAGATTAAGCGGTTAATGAACGGGCGGATTCTGGTCTACCATCACGTTTTTTCATCTCCCTGTCTTCATTTAATAAAGCAATAAACCAACGAACCCCATCGTCTGAGATTCCGTTTAAACAATCAGGATGCGAGAGGATGTATTCCACTAAATGATCATTCCGAATGTAAAACTGTCTTGTGCCTTCAGAGTGATGTTTTAGCCCGTTATTTATCCATCCACGAATCCTTTCTCTTGAAAATCCTAGTCCTATAAAAACTGCCGTGGCTCCATACCAACCACTGTTAGGTCTTAGGCTTTGTCCGAGATTTAATAACTTATTTTGAACGGATAATATTGTTCGCTCTTGATAGCCTTTTTTAACGGCTAGTTGATTATATCGAATAACTAATTGGGTGAACGGTAAAGTTTCTGCTAGTGCTATCAAGGTTTCAGTTTCCTCGTGTGTCCATATCCAACTTGATTCCTTTAGGTTGTTTCTAACCTTTGAATATTTGATATCAATAGATGCTTTTGTTCTCCCTAAAATTTCAGCAATCTGCGCATGAGTTTTTTTGCTGTCTTTTAAAAGTAGAAGTTGTTCTATCTCAGCTTCTGTCCATGTGTTCTTGTAATTTTCTAGCATTCTCAAACTCCTTGATAATTAGTGGGTTTCTATCTTGACCTCGCCATATTTTTAAACTGAGTAAACTGGGAATCAAATAATAACTTAACCGTTCCGGTGGGGCCGTTGCGATGTTTGGTTAAAATGATTTCAGCTACCCCGGCTTCTGAACTGTTGGGATTGTAGTAATCATCTCGGTAAATCATCATTATTAAATCCGCGTCCTGTTCCGTTGATCCCGATTCTCTCAAGTCGGACATCATTGGGCGTTTATTAGTGCGTTGCTCAACACTTCGATTTAACTGAGATAAGACAATAACAGGGACGTTTAAGTCCTTTGCCATTCCCTTTAATCCCCGTGTAATTCTTGACAATTCCTGCACCCGATTCTCGCTGCCACCGTCCATTAATTGCAGATAATCTATTAGGATTAAGCCCAATTTTCCACCGTTTTCGGCTTGCAGTTTTTGAGCTTTTTTCTTAATTTCATTGACAGTAGGGTTCGATGTGTCGTCAATAAAAATCGGCAATTCTGCTAACTTACTAATCGCCTCTGTTAACGATTCCCACTCATCTTGCTGAATATTTCCCGACCGCAGCCGAGTCGATTCGATTTTTGCTTCCCCTGCTAATAATCTTTGGACTAACTGACCTTTGGACATTTCTAAACTGAACACCGCAACAGGTAATCCTTTTTTAGCAATCTTAAAACCAAACTGGACTGCTAAGGCTGTTTTTCCCATTGACGGCCTACCAGCCACAATAATTAAATCTGAACGTTGAAAACCTCCTGTCATTGCATCTAAATCATAGAAACCGCAGGGAACACCGGGGGGAATTTTGCTTTCACTCCGATCTTCAATTTCCTGAAAGGTATCAATCAGGGTTTCACCAATTGAAACTAAATCTTGCTGACTTTTCCCCTGGGAAATATTGGCAATTTGTTCTTCTGATTTTTGAATTACAGTCTCTAATTCTTGACTGGTATCTTCTGCTAACTCAATAATCTTATAAGCGGAAGATACTAGATCGCGACGGGTTTTTTTGTCAAGAATTAGTTTGGCATATTGATCAATGTTGACTGCTGAAACCGTCCGATCTACGAGTTGAGTTAATCCTAATTGTCCTCCCACTTGTTCGAGTAATTTCTGATCTGCCAACCAAAATGTAACGGTCATCAAATCAGTGGGTTTTCCCTCAGAATGCAGGGTTAATACTGCCTTGTAAATCGTTTGATGCGATCGCAGGGAGAATGATTCAGGTTGCAACATTTCTGCAACTCGACCAATGGCTTCTGGGTCTAATAGAATCCCCCCTAAAACGGCTTGTTCTGCCTCGACATTTTCCATGATTACTGTTTCCATTATTTCGCTCCGTTTAAGTTTTTACTCATTTTTGTGGCGATCAGGTTATTTAGAAATTCCTGATTTTTTACCCGTTGTTCCTCTGAAAGTTCTGGCTTGAGTCCATTGGGTTTGAATTCCCGTTGCTCAGGGGGAATGATTTGCACTGGGCGCTCAAATTCTCGCGGGGATTTTCGGTAGGCTTGCCAGTGGATCTTGAAATCGTTGCTCAGGTATTGCAGTTGGGTACTTTCAATCGATCCAAGGTGAGATATCCCACCGAGTTTGAAAATTGCGTACTGGGTAGCATCATCCAAATTATTTAACGGGAGGCGGTTAGCGAGCGATTCTAGGCATCTTGACCAACAATTAGATACCAATTCACGGTCGGACTCTTTAACGAG
>Ga0208359_1000162_pt1 | contig 13741 bp, 14 predicted proteins | sample LakMenEpi26Aug09_FD_150732 | JGI IMG/M metagenome (GOLD analysis project Ga0208359, IMG submission 150732) | Freshwater microbial communities from Lake Mendota, WI - 26AUG2009 deep hole epilimnion (SPAdes) | ecosystem: Environmental > Aquatic > Freshwater > Lake > Epilimnion/Euphotic zone ... | reverse complement strand
GGTGGGGGAATTAGTGGGGGGGCTGATTTATTTTTACCTTCTCTAAAAACGGAATTAGAAGAACGGGTTTTATTGATTTGTAGAGAGGGTTTAGAGATATTAATTGCCGAATTAGGAAACCAAGCGGGAATGATAGGGGCGGCAAAATTAGCGTTTCAGAAGTTTGTTAAGATTGAGGATCAGCTTGAATAGTCATGATTTTATGACTTTTTCAAATTATAAATAGTTAATACATTAAATTAATGTGTGCTAAAATCTACTTTACTAGCTTTTAAATAATGGGAGTCCCTATATGGCTATTGATGAGGATAGAAATAAACTACAGGCTTTAAAGCGTAATGAAGCCATAATAATAGCTTTAAACGAGATTATTGATAAAATCCCTAATATTATTCCTTTTAAAACAGATTTACAAGACAATGTTAACAATCTGCGTTCTGTGATGTTAGGACTGCGACCTCCAAGAATTATGGTAATTGGGCGGTCTAGATCTGGTAAATCATCTTTAATTAATGCAATTTGTGGTTTAAAAGTAGCTGAAGTTAGTGATACAAAGCCAGAAACAGGTAAGGCTGAATGGAAAAACTATTATCACAATGGGACTGATTTATTGCATCTGTTGGACACAAGAGGTTTACAAGATGCTCAAGCTCCAAGACAGTATGATTCAGCTACAACGCCCTATGAAAGTATTATGAAAGCGATTCATCAAGAATGCCCAGACGTAATCCTTTTTGTCTGTAAAGCAACTGAAGTTCACAGTGGTAGTCAAGAAGATCTCAATATTTGTGAATCAATTGTTAATGAGATTAAGAAAAAATATAAACGCGCGTTACCAATCATTGGAGTATTAACTAAATGTGATGAATTAGCTCCTCCTAAAGTTCGGTTACCAACGGACAATGAAAGAAAAAATCAGAATATTCAATCAGAAGTTAAAAATTTTTACGGTTATTTGCAAACAAGAGAAAACTTGCGTTCTCATGTGCAGGATGTTATTCCAACTGTTGCTTATGCTGAATATGAAGAGGGAAAAAATGGTTTAATACTTCCTGACACAGATGAGCGTTGGAATATCAACCAATTAACTGAAAAAATGATTCAATGTACCCCACAAGAAACAAGGGGAGCTTTGGCTCGGATGGCTCATTTTCAAGAATTTCAACTTAGCATTGCCAGGACTGTTGTTACTGCTTGTGTAGCTCTTTCTGGTATTGTTTCTACAAACCCCATTCCAGGTTCTGCAATTCTACCCGTTGCAACTATTCAAACTTTTATGGTTATGTATATTGGTTGGCTAAGTGGTCGTGAGTTTTCAGAACAAACAGTTAAAGACTTTGTTGTTACTTCGGGGGTAGGTATTGGCGCAAATGCAGGAATGATTGCTATTGCTGATATTGGCTTGAAGTTTGTGCCAGGTTTAGGTAGTGTGCTTTCTGCTGGTGCAGGTGCAATTGCTACAAAAGGTTTAGGAGATACTGCGATCGCATATTTTTTACAAGACGCGAAACAAGGCGAAGCATTATAATTGAAATCTACTAAACTGTTTGTTAAACTTCATTAAAACTATTACATTATGAAATTAATCGCCATTCAATAAACATCTTAGTAATCACCCACAACCCCTGTTCAGGACGAATTTCACAACGAATAGGTGCAGAATCATAATTTGTCACGGGAATCCCTAAAACCGATGCCTTTGATTGAGTATCAATAATTGCAGAAAATATATCATCACTATTTTCGATAATACTATAAACATTAATCGACAAACAAGGAGAGACTAAAGATAAATTATCAAAGACTCGTTTTTGGCTACTGATAAACTCCTGTTTTGTAGAAACCCCATATAAATCTCCTTTGTAATGATCTGAAAGAGTAAAACCAAGTCTAATAATATTTTTTGTATCATAAGCCTCTTTAAATCGCTTAAATAGCAAGAGAGCATTATCAGGAAGATGGGGTGGATTAGCTTGTTTTTCATGCCACATCCGAATCCAATTATAACCATGAATTGCGGTTGGAATTAAACCAATAGGATCTATCATTTTAAATCTTATCCTCCCTTGGACTAGGTATAGATTGTAAATAAAGTGTTTCTTGTAAACTTTCCCAGTCTTCTTTTGAGACTAAGACAGCATCACCCTTTTGACTGGTAATCATTCTAGGTAAATGATCTTTATTCACCTGTTCGAGCAAATTTAATAAATTTGCTTTAGCCTCAGTTGCACTTAGAATTTCCATTCAACCTCTCTGAATCTATAAAATTAATTCTACCAAATCTTACTCATATCGTGACTTCTTAGATTTGATCACTTCAAGCACATCATCATGTCTTTGCCCCGCAATAATATCTTTGAGATGAATTTGCCCATTAATATATTGAAGGTGAATACGCCAACCCGATATTTTATCAATATCAGCGCGGTAAATTGCCTGTTTTACACCCTTGACTTTATGTAATCTTGTTTTTGGAAACTGTCTTGTTCTATGACATTCTTGATCTTCGAGTTCTGCTAGAGCTTCTAAAAAACCGATCTTAAGTTCATTGCTGGGTAAAATATTCATGGCTTCATAAATAATGCCATATTCATCACAAAGAGTAAGAGTTTTTGCCATAAATAACTACTACATCTTAACTAATTCTCGATCTTGATGCTGGAATTCTTGATACAAGGACTCTGCTATTGATTTATATACTTTTTCAAGATCACCGTGTTTAAATACTCGAAATAGAGTTAATATGATTTGCTCAAAAATGGGATCTTCATCAATGGCTAAAATCACTCTCAATTTTGGGGAAGTTCTTAGTATGTAGACTGAAGATTCATAACCATTTGGGAGAGATGGCAAACGTAAATGATGTAACTGATGATAGACATTAGCTTTCTGGGATGGAAAGAGACTAGCACAGTGATTGATTTTTGTGATCACTGTAGCTTTATCTTTTTGATCTAGTTTAGCGAGATCTTTTTCAAAATGTTGGGTTGAGTCAATTATAATATCCATAATGCTGATCAAAATCAATAAATTTCCGAGAGACAAAAAAGTAAACAGGCGAGTGATCAAATTTCCACAGAAATGCTAGAAACATTCAAGCAAAATGAAGTCATTCAGAACTATCAATATCAACGTTTCGATTCCTAGACCTAGACCCTGAAGTATCAATTAAGCCACTAACCATAGACTAGAATCCAAGGAATCTGTTAATGATGGAACCCGATCAATTATACCATATTGAGCCAGTTTTTCTGACATTTCTTGCCAACGGTTTGCCGAAATATAACCAATTTGATCAGGGTTAATTCCGCAGGTAAGATAATCAGCAATTAACTGTAAAGATTTGGTTTGATAATCTAAATTGTGATATTCACTATCGGGTTTTATATAGGCATCAACCACAATTTGAGCGGCTTGATTAATATTATCTAGGGCTAATTTCCATCCGGCAAAAGATGCTTTTAAAAACTGATTCACCCATTCAGAATGATGGTCTAATAACTGTTGATGGGCAAAAATTACCTGCACATAGGCATCATATCCATAATCGCTGAATTTTAAAATATTGGGTTTAATTCCAGTTTTATAGCTAAAACCAATGGGTTCATCAACACTATAACATTGAACGGCTGCTAATTCCCCACTTTGTAATCGATCATATTTATCCTGATAGGAAATCGGGACAATTTCAATATCTTGAGGTGATAAACCATTGGCATTAATTATTAATTCCATGACTTTTTTTATGTTTCCATGAATCCCAACTTTTTGCCCAACCAAATTATTAAGAGAATGGATATTTTTTTCGGGAATAGACATTAACCCCAAAGGGGATGCTTGAAACATAGTTGCGATCGCTTTAACCGGATATCCTTGCACTTGGGCGGCTAAAATAGCATCCTGTTCCCCACAGCCTAATATTAACGGATTTTCTGCTATTTGTTCAAATACATTTCTATCTGAATTTACAGGTAGAATCTCAATCTTTAATCCCCGTTGTTTATATAATCCATAATAATCTGCTAATAGTAACCCTGCAAATTGAACATTATATTTCCAGTCTAACTGCATAGTTAAATGGGGAGTTGAGGTTGGGATAATATCAAGAATAGAGGTTGAAGGATTGGCTAAAAGCGCAAATCCCAAACCCCCACAATATTTTACAAAGTCTCGACGCGAAATTAATTCTATTTCTGGTTTATCCATGGATTTAAGGGTTAAGTTTTGGCGCACGACCGATTAGACCTGTCATTAATCTTAATGCCAAATAGCGGAATATTTGCACCTTGGTTAATACCCCTAATCCCAGGCGACGTAAACCAACTTTTAGAGTCCAATTTCCTGAGAAAGTTCGATCTAAGAAATCCGTTAATCCCAAAACAATTAAATTCTCCTTTTGTCGCCAACCTTCATACCGTTTTAACACCCGTTTTTGCCCAATATCCTCGCCTTTTTGAGTAGCTGTTTTCAACACTTCTGCTAAAGCTCCCCCATCCCGAATCCCCATATTTAAACCCTGTCCTCCTACGGGATGACAACAATGGGCGGCATCTCCAACTAGAGCTAATCGGTGTTGAATATAGCGATCGCTCTGCATTAATTGTACTGGATAAACATAGCGATCGCTCAATAATTCCAACTTTCCTAATAATCCTCCGGTGCGATATTCTAATAACTTTAAAAACTCCGTTTCATCTAACTCCTTTAAAGCCTGGGCTTCAGCATGGGGAGCCGTCCACACCACCTGACAGCGATTTCCGGGTAAGGGTAAAACCCCCATGGGGCCACTTGGCCAGAACCTTTCAAAAGCAATATTTTGATGAGATTTTTCCGTTTTAATCGTCATCGCAATACAAGATTGCCAATATTTCCAACCGTGGGTTTTAATTCCCGCTTCTTCCCGTAATCGAGATTTAGAACCATCGGCTGCCACAATAATTTTACCATAAAAAGTGTTAAGATCACCTTGATTTTCGATTTCAACTTCTACATAATCGGGGTGATAATTAACATTCTTTAAACTAGCCGGACATTGCCAAGAAATATTCGGACATTGGGATAAAAATTCATACATTGCCGATAAAATTATCCCATGTTCACCGACATATCCTAATTGATCTGTTCCCAAATCTTGACACATAAACTGCACTACTCTATGATAATCAGAATCACTTAAATTAATCTGATAAAAGGTAGTAATTTTTGTGACAATTTCATCCCAAACCCCAATAGATTTAAGAATACGTCCCGTTTGTAAAGTCAAAGCATAAGCCTGTTTTTTACTAATGGCAACCTCTGGCTGTTGGGATTCAATTATTGTTATTTTCAACCCCGAATCTTTCAACCCACAAGCCAAAGTTGCCCCAACAATTCCACCCCCAACAATAACGACATCATAATCGATCTTGGGTTTTGATGAATCGACCACGGAAGATTGAGTTTGTGAACGCGACTGCACCAGCATTGTACTCTATAACTATATTTACAATTTGACTATAGCAATTCTAAATCAATCGTGGTAGGGGGTAATTCATGAATTACCCCTACAGTCAGGGTTAAATTTGAAAAAATATGACAACTCAAATAGGATTGCTATAGCTCTATTCTTACACAGTTATCAGTTATTCGTCTATTACCCATTACCTATAACGGATTTAAGCGAATTACGCAGATTAACACAGATTAAAATCCGTGAAATCCGTAAAATCCTCTTAAATCCGTGATCTCTATTCCTATATGTCACAATAGGGGAGATAAAACATTAATCACTGTAAGTATGACCTTATTATTAGCCGGAGATATTGGGGGAACAAAAACGATTTTGCGCTTGGTGGATGGGACGGAAATTGTGAAAGATAGCCAAACCCAAGAGCGATTAAAAACCCTCTATGAATCTCGTTATTTAAGTGGGGATTATCCTGATTTAGTTCCCATTGTAAAACAATTTTTACAGGAAGCCCAGGAACAATTAGGAGAGAATCTGCATCCCGAAAAAGCCTGTTTTGCCATTGCGGGGCCAGTAGTGCATCAAACCGCCAAATTAACTAATTTACCTTGGCACTTAGATGCTCAATATTTAGGGTCAGAATTAGCTATTTCCCAGGTGACTTTAATTAATGATTTTGAGGCGGTAGGATATGGGGTTACGGGTTTACCAGAAAGCGATCTTTTAGTATTACAAAAAGGACAGCATCAGGCGGATTCACCTATTGGAGTGATTGGGGCGGGAACTGGCTTAGGTCAATGTTTTGTTACACCTTTAGTTAATGGAATCAAAGTCTATCCCTGTGAAGGCGGTCATACGGATTTTGCCCCACGTTATGAATTAGAATTTCAGTTAATGAAGTATTTATTAGCTAAACATAGTATTGATAGAATATCCGTAGAACGGGTGGTATCTGGGCCAGGGATTATAGCGATTTATCAGTTTTTACGCGATACTGCTACGCAACGCTGGCGCGATCGCAATATGGCTACAGAATCTCCAGAAATTAGCGATATTGTCAAGGAATGGGAACATCAAATCGGGTTAACAGAAGTAACAGTTGATCCCGCCGCGGCTATTTCTCAAGCTGCTTTAGAAAAACGGGATCATTTATCAGAACAAACCATGCAGCTTTTTGTAGAATCCTATGGAGCAGAAGCGGGAAATTTAGCGTTAAAACTATTACCTTATGGCGGGTTATATATTGCTGGAGGAATTGCACCTAAGATTTTACCTTTATTAGAAACTTCTGAATTTATGCAGGCTTTTTCTAATAAAGGACGCATGAAACCCATCTTAGCTAAAGTTCCCGTTTATGTAGTATTAAATCCTCAAGTGGGATTAATTGGGGCGGCGGTTTGTGCCGCGATTTTTTAACCGTTATAAATAGTAGGGGTAATTCATGAATTACCCCTACTAACCCCATATTATTTGTCTTTCCAACTCGATAATGCAGGAGTTTCTATTAATGTTTGACTTAACCGTTCATGTAAATAACCATTAGTTGCTAAAATTCGACCCGAACTAATTTGAAACGGACTGGTATCATAAGCTGTTACTTTCCCTCCCGCTTCTTCTACTAATACAATTCCCGCCGCCATATCCCAAGGAGATAAACCCCTTTCCCAATAGCCATCTAACCGTCCACAGGCCGTATGTGCTAAATCAATTGAAGCCGCCCCACTGCGACGAACTCCCTGGGTTAAATGGGTTAAATGGGCAAATTCGGCATAATTATTATCCGTGGTTTCTCGGCGATCATAGGCAAAGCCTGTGACTAATAAACTTTTATCTAAACTATTGGTTTTAGATACACTAATTAAACGATTATTGCAAGTTGCTCCTAATCCTTTAGCGGCTTGAAATAATTCATCATGGAAGGGATCATAAATCACCCCAACTTGAGGAACGCCATTAATTAATAATCCAATAGAAGCGGAAAAAAACGGATATTGATGGGCGAAATTAGTGGTTCCATCTAAAGGGTCAATAGCCCAAAGATAGGGACTTTTCAAATCACCCAATTCCCCCGATTCTTCGGTTAAAATTCCATGGTCAGGGACATGACGCTCCAATACGGCTAAAATCGCCGCTTCCGATGCCTTATCCGCTTCGGTGACTAAATCCCCAGACCGTCCCTTTTCCTGAACATCTGTTAAATTTCCCAAATAGTATTTTAAAACAGCACCCCCCGCCTGAGCAGCTAAGGTGGCAACATCTAAAAAAAACTGTAATTCATTTTTAGTCATATTATTTCAGCATTCGTAATTCGTAATTCGTAATTCCCAATTCATAATTGTGCCCACTACTCCCTGCCTTCTAAGGCTGTTGCTGTCGAAATTCCGTTGGTGTTAAACCCATGGGTTTATCGGGGTTCCAAATGCCATTTCCCATGAGTCGGGCATATTCCTGAGCATAGTTAAACCTTTGACTATATTGAGTCTGGAAATTGGAAGTCACCGGGCGATAAATAGAGGATGTTTCTGCTAAAACATATCCTTCTTTGAGCAACTGTTCATTAATTAAAATTCCGTCAATCCAGATATAACCTGAGATGCGACCATAGCGATCTTTTGCGGTTAAATCTGCTTCTAATAGGATTTTTTTACCCTCAGAAAGTTGTTTTAAATGTTGTTTAGCTCTGGTTCCCCAAGGATCTTGTTTCAAGTCAGGGGCAATAATTCCTGCTAATCTAACTTGTTGCAACACCGGAATTTTAGCCGTTTTATCAAGAATTTCCAGGGTTTGACCACTAATCACCCGTTCAACTTTGGTAAAAATGCCTTTCGGAAGGTCAGGTTGAGAACAACTGGTCAGCAGGAGTAATAAACCCAATACTATTGCGCCATACCATTTTCCTCTAAACCTGAAATCCAGTAGATTAGTCTTCGTCCAGGGGTAATCTGGTTTTAACTTTACCTTTACCAAAGTAGCGTCCGAATTGAAGTTCATACACTTCATCCTCGTCTTGGGTTTCCACAACTAAATCGGAGTGGGGATAACTGACACAGAGTAACGCATATCCCTGTTTCTGTAAGTCCGGGGAGAGTCCCATGGCTTCCGGTTGGTACAACTCCCCAGAAACTACCCTTACTGCACAACTGGTACAGGCACCATTGCGACAAGAAAAGGGCAAGTCTACCCCTTGATTTTCGGCACTTTGCAGAATATATCGGTCTTCGGGGACGTTGACATAAAAACGCTCACCTGTCTGACGATAATGAATTTCTACGCGATGGGAACTGGCCATAAAAAAAATTTCTGAGATCGTGTTGACTTTCCGAAATTTATGATAGTATATATTTTCGTGGGTAAAAATGAAATATTCCACCTGGAGAGGTGGCCGAGCGGTTGAAGGCGCGACACTGGAAATGTCGTTTAGGGGTGACTTTAACGAGGGTTCGAATCCCTCCCTCTCCGTTTTTGTTAGAAGGTAATGGGTAATAGGTAATGGGTAATGGGTAATAGAAAGAGTTTACTCCCCCTGCTACCGATGCTCCTCTTGTTCGGACATTGCGATCGCTAGATCAGCAACAACCGAACCCAATCCTGTTAATAAGTTTGATACCCTATATACAGGGAGCATACTATCCAAAAATGAGTAGCCTAGGGATCACTATCACTGTATTGAGGAAAGGGGAAGAATGTCTGCGACTGACTATAAAGACTACTACACGACTTTAGGACTAGATAAAACCGCAACGGCGGAGGATATTAAAAAAGCTTATCGCAAACTAGCCCGCAAATATCACCCGGACATGAATCCGGGGAACAAACAAGCTGAGGCGAGTTTTAAGGATGTCAGCGAAGCCTATGAGGTGTTATCCGACCCTGAGAAACGTGGAAAATATGATCAATTCGGTCAATATTGGAATCAAGCTGGAGCGACAGGTTGGCCGGGTGGTGCGGGTTCGGCTCAAGACTTTAGCGGGTTTGATTTTAGTCAATTTAACAGTTTTGATGATTTTATTAATAGTCTTTTAGGTCGTGGGGCTACCGGGGCTAGACCCGGAAGTAGTAGCAGTCGTAGTTATTCCTATCGGACTCAAACTGGAAACCCTTCTGGATTTGGGGGGAGTCCCTACGGTAATGATCTTGGTTCGGGATTTAACACCCGTAATCCTTCCTCTGTCGCTGATACGGAAGCGATTATTACTCTAACTCTGGCTGAAGCCTTTCATGGGGTACAAAAACGCTTTGCAACTGGAGAGGTAACGATTCCGTCGGGAGTTAAGCCTGGAAGTCGGATTCGAGTGAGAGGCCAAGGTCAACTTGACCCCTACAATCAACAACGGGGGGATTTATACCTGAAAGTGGAAATTCAACCCCATAGCTTTTTTCAATTTGATGGGGATAATCTGGTTTGTGAAGTTCCGGTTACTCCCGATGAAATGGTTTTAGGGACATCAATTGAAGTTCCGACACCTGATGGGATGGTGACGATGAATATTCCAGCCGGAATTCGTTCAGGACAGTCGTTAAGGTTACGGGGCAAAGGATGGCCAAAACCTAAAGGAGGCGGTCGCACGGATCAATTAGTTAAAATTATTGTTGTGCCACCAAAAGAAATTAGTCCAAGTGAACGGGAATATTATGAGAAAATTCGTGCCAGTCGCACGTTTAATCCCCGCAATAGTTTAAAAGACATCAAGCTTTGAAGGGGAATAGGCAATAGGAATAGGCAATAGGCAATAGGCAATAGGCAATAGATTTTTATTCCCATAAATACCGAAAATGCTTACTTTTGTATCTTGACAAAACACGCGAAATATGTATATCAAGCCCTAAAAGAATTAAAGTCAGCAATTTTGCCGATCAAACTTGTTAACTTTATAGATTTTCAAACTCCAGTAATATTGCCATAATTGGCGCACAGTAGCAGAGGGATGTGTCCTGTACGCTCCGAGATTATATAAATACTTTTGAGTAATTCAGGGGAGTCTAATATAATCTCAATCCGGTGGCATCTCTCTTTGAAGATGTGGTAGCGGGTTCGTAAGTAGGGGTTGAAGTCACAAAAGGTCTAAGTTCCCCTTTGATGTGATATTTGTTCACCCCTACACTTTTTTTTGCCCTGGCAGGGAATAGGGAATAATATAAAAAGTTCCAATCTATTGGTACACTCGAAAAAGTGATCAATAATTGGTTTTTTATGTCTACTTATGATGTGATTATCATTGGTGCAGGTCATAATGGGTTAGTTTGTGCGGCCTATCTCCTCAAAGCCGGATATAGTGTTTTACTATTAGAAAAACGTTCCGTTCCTGGGGGTGCGGCCACAACGGAAGAAGTCATGGCAGAAGACGCACCCGGATTTAAGTTTAACCTCTGTGCAATTGATCATGAATTTATCCATCTTGGCCCGGTGGTGCAGGAATTAGAATTAACCAAATACGGCTTAGATTATTTATATTGTGACCCGGTGGTGTTTTGTCCGCACCCCGATGGACGGTATTTTTTAGCTCATCGTTCCGTGGAAAAAACCTGTGCGGAAATTGCGCGATATAGTGAAAGAGATGCGAAAAAATATAAGGAATTTGTTGAATATTGGCAACGAATAATGAGTGCGGTTAGTCCTTTATTTAATGCTCCTCCGACTTCAATTATTGATATTGCTAAAAATTTTGATCGGGATTCTTTTCTGGATTTATTAGCAGTATTAGGAGGAAAGGATAAAATCTTGGATTTTGTCAGAACTATGTTAATTAGTCCAGAGGATTTAATTAATGAATGGTTTGATACGGAAATTGTTAAAGCACCTCTGGCTAGATTAGCCTCGGAAATTGGCGCTCCTCCCTCTCAAAAAGGGATTTCTGTGGGTGCTAGTATGTTAGCCATGCGCCATGAACCAGGGATGTCTCGCCCTCGGGGTGGCACAGGAGCGTTAACTCAATCTTTGGTAAATTTAGTTAAACATTTAGGAGGAGTTATTTTAACAGAAACTCCGGTGCAAAAAATATTAATTGATGATGGTCGGGTGGTTGGGGTTAGGGTTTCAGAACATCAAGAATATCGTGCTAAACGGGGTGTAATTTCTAATATTGATGCTCGACGTTTATTTTTACAATGTGTTGACCCGACGGATATTGATGCGGCAGATCCGAATTTAAGAGAACGATTAGAACGAAAAATTATTAATAATAATGAGACTATTCTTAAAATTGATTGTGCGTTGTCGGAACCCTTACGATTTGATGGCTATAATCATCAAGATAGCTATTTAATTGGCTCGGTTTTAATTGCAGATTCCGTAAATCATGTTGAAAAAGCCCATAATTTATGTACAGTTGGTGAAATTCCTGATCAAGATCCTTCGGTTTATTTAGTTGTGCCAACGGTTTTAGATCCTTCGATGGCTCCTGAAGGAAAACACACTTTATGGATTGAATTTTTTGCCCCCTATCAAATAGCAGGAGCCGAAGGAACGGGGTTAAATGGAACCGGATGGACGGATGAGTTAAAATATAAAGTAGCGGATCGGGTGTTGGATAAAATTGCTGAATACGCTCCTAATATTAAGCATTCAGTTTTAGCCCGTCGGGTGGAAAGTCCGGCGGAATTAGGAGAACGTTTAGGATCTTATAAAGGGAATTGCTATCATATTGATATGACCTTAGATCAAATGATTTTTTTCCGTCCCCTACCTGAATTAGCTAATTATACTACCCCAATTCAAGGTTTATTTTTAACGGGTGCAGGAACTCATCCAGGGGGATCAATTTCTGGGATGCCTGGTCGTAATTGTGCTCGTGCATTTATCCAGGCTCAAAAACCTCTTAATCAAGTTTTAAAGCAGACTCAAAATACTCTCAAGTCTGTCTGGAGTCGATTAAGGTAAAGCCATTATCTGAAGAATTGAGACATCAACAAGATGACTAAATTAATATTTTTGATTCCTGTTCCCAATTCCCTGCTATAACAGAAGTATAGTTAGCAACCCATAACCACAAATGTCATGAAGCCACCTGAAACCAGTGCCAATTCTATATTAATGAGTACCCGGGAATTATTGGATCGTTATGCTGCTGGAAAACGGGGTTTTATTGGTGTGAATTTACAATGTGCTGATTTAAGGGGGGCTGTATTAAAAGGGATTTTATTGTGGCAAGCTAATCTCAAGTCCGCTAATTTAAGTGGGGCTGATTTAAGTAATGCCCATTTATTTGCTAACTTAATTCAAACGAATTTAAGTGGTGCTGACCTATCGAGTGCCAAATTGATTTATGCAGATTTAAGAAAGGCGGATTTAACCCGTGCTAAGTTATTCAAAACTAATTTGAAAGGGGCGGATTTAAGGGGGGCGGATTTAAGAGGGGCTAAGTTAATTTATACTAATTTGGATGGAGCTAATTTAAAAGGTGCTAATTTAAAAGGGGTAATTTTATTTGCTGTTAATTTGAATCAAGCGAATTTAGTGGGAACTGATTTGAGCGAAACTACACTAATTAAAACTGATACTAGGTATACAATTTTATCGGAATCTGAGGAAAATCAAGATATAAAATATTAAAGTTGTGAAACTGTCCTAAATATCTGTTAAGTAGTTGCACAAAATAAATTACCTAGTTGAGAGAGGGAACAGCCACCCTAGCCCCCCGTGCACGGGGGGCTAGGGGGGAGGGAACAGGGTAGAGGATGTGTAATTAATTTTGTTTAGGTACTTATAATATTTTTAAGTTTAAAATAGTTTCTAAGGTTAATTGTAGATTGGTTTTAAGTTGGTTTTGTGAATGGCGATCGCTTAAATAATCCAGATGTTTATGTGCTCCTGTGGAAATTTTAAATAAGCGGTTTTCCTGCTGTATTTTTGTAAAGAATGTAGGAATATTACCTCGATTTAGTAATAATATTTCAGCTAATTTAGAATAGTTACATTTTCATTAGGCAAACTCAAGAAACCCGGTTTTTTCCGAGGGACTTTTAGGGATTTCCATCAGCTTACCTGCCTAGCTCTACAAGAAGGAGAATGTCAATGCTAAGATTAAAGAATTGTTGAATTAGGGATTTAGGCTCATTGCAGCTTAAACTATTGTGATAGGACAGGTCTATCTTATTGATTCTATCAAGGGTAAAGAATTTGAGGGTGCAGCTATCTTACCCGAAGTCAAAAATTGAGTTCTACCAGCCATTAATCAACTATGTCAGGTGTACGAGTCGGGTTACTGCATTCTCTAAGTGGAGCGATGGCCTATAGGGAAAGACCATTGCTAGAAACTGAATTAATGACCATTGCCCAAATTAATGATCAGGGGGGGG
>Ga0208359_1000161_pt1 | contig 13763 bp, 7 predicted proteins | sample LakMenEpi26Aug09_FD_150732 | JGI IMG/M metagenome (GOLD analysis project Ga0208359, IMG submission 150732) | Freshwater microbial communities from Lake Mendota, WI - 26AUG2009 deep hole epilimnion (SPAdes) | ecosystem: Environmental > Aquatic > Freshwater > Lake > Epilimnion/Euphotic zone ... | reverse complement strand
CGCGGGCCTCGATCCCGGCCTTCAGCAGCTTCGTCTGGGTGGCGTAGTCGTGGCAGCAGCCGCCGGCGACGAGCAGCACCCGAAGCCGCTTGCCCGGCTCGGCGGCGGCCGGCGGAAGACCGAAGGCCGCGACGAGGAAGACCGTCATGAGGGTCGCCCAGACGCGGGCGTGCTGCGTGTTCGACATGGAGAAGCCTTCCGAGCGTGAGGGTTACGAACTGGGGAACTTCATGCTCGACCGCTGGGGAAGGAGTGTCAAGCAGGTCGAATCGCCGCCGGGACGGTAGCCGACCGGAAGCATCCAATGATTGAGCGTCAGCGCCGCGGATCGGGGTTGCGGTCGTCCTGCCTGGCCAGATCCACGAGATGGTCGATCAAGGCCTCGCCGTCGCCGGGCTCGAGGCCCGCGGGCACGGCGCCGACCTCGTATCCCCCCTCGGCGAACGCCCCCCGATGGGGCCAGTAGCCGTTCCAGCCGTTGGTCAGCGTAGACAGCAGCACCGGCTTCTCCAGCCGCCGACGGAGGTCGATCGCCAGTTCGCCGAACAGTTCGACCGGTGCGGCGACGACGAAGGCGTCCCCCACGTTCCAGACGGCGATGTCGAGCTCATGACCGCGGATGACGACCGTTTTGGAGCGGCAGACGAGATTCTCCCCCTCCTTGATGGCCGGGATCGGTCGCGTGGCCTGGGCGAGGGTGCGGACGAAGGCACCGGCCGTCTCGCCGATGCGATCGACGTTGCGGGGGTCTTCCTGCGTCGCCATCCAGGGATGGACGTTGCCGGCCGCTCCGAGCACGAACATGCTCTTGCCGTCGGGAATGTTGGCGTCGAGCCAGGTGCAGGCGGCGCCGGGATAATCACTGCTGATCATGCGGCTCGCCTTGCCGAACACGACGGGATGGGCACCGAGGCTCCAGACGTTGACCTGCCGTGGACCGTTGACCTGGCGGAACTGGAGCAGCGTGCAGGTCGGATCGGGGGCCGGCCGCGGTGGATGGTCGGCGATGGTCTGCGGGTTCCAGCACATGCGGATCGTGCCGTCGACCGGGACCCGGCGGTTGTAGCCCAGGCCGAGGGCCGCCTCCTGAATCCAGGCCGTCACGGGATGGACGAGGTCGCTCGCCCGGCGGACCGCATCGAGGATCTTCGGCTGGATCGACTCGAGGTAGTCGTCGCCGGGAAACGGCCCCGAGTGCGTGTGGCTGGTGCTGACGAGAACGTTCGCCGGATCGATGTCGATGGACTTGGCGATCTCCGCCCGCAGCCGCCGGCAGGCGGCATTGGGCAGCACGCACAGGTCGAGAGCCACGAGCACGGCCGTGCGGCTCCCCTCCTTGAGGACGCAGGCCCGCGCCAGCAGCGGGAGGTGGACGCCGTCGCTGCCCGACCGGCTGCGAGGCTCCGGGTATCCCATCAGCGGCACGGAAGGGTGCGGCGTGATGTCGCTGGAACCGAACCCACACCGCAGATGAACCGCGGGCGGCATCGCGGAAGGCGTCGGGCGACTCTCCGGGAGTCGTGTCGCCGGCACCGACGCCGCGGGCTGCGGTTCGGCGGCCTGGGGGCCAAGCCCCGTCACGATCCCGACCGTCACGATCCCAACGATCGTGAACATGATGGCTGTGAACTCGGCTTTCATGGCGACACTTCCCGATCCAAGAGCGCCGGCATTGCCGCGGCCATGCGGCAGTCTGGCGAAACCGCGGTGCGAGATGGGCGAATAACGCCCAAATCGATTGGGCACGTGATCAAGTCAGCAATTCATCCAGCACGCGGCGGCTCTCCCCGAATCCCTTGGCAGCCACGCCCATCCGTTCAGAAATCGTGCGGAGCAGATCGGACATGCTGACCGCATCGGGCCCGAGCTTGGGAGGTATCAGGTGCTCGCGCCCCTCGCCTGGAATGGCCTTTTTCTGACCGTTGAAAGCCATGTGCTGCCCCTGGGCAAAACCCAACCCCTCGCCACCGGCCAGCAGCAGCGGCAGGTTGTGGCCGCGGTGCGAAGCGGGCCACGACATGCCGCTGCCGAAGAGAACGGCCGTGCTCCGGAGCATGTCGTGATTGCCTTCCGCGGTGGAACTCAACCTGTCGAGGAACCTGGCCAGCCGCGCGGTCCACCAGGCATCGTACTCGCTGAGGATGGCGTACTTCTGGGGCTTGCGATCCGGCGGCTCGTCGTTCGTGTCGTGCCCGGTACCGTGCCAGTTGCCACAGGGCAGACTCTTGAGAGGCCCGCGTCCTTCCGACTCGGTGGTTGCGAAACTCACCACCCGCGTGCTGTCGGTCCGCAGCGCGAGATAGATCAGCTCGAACATCGTGTCGATGTAATCCGCATAATCGGCTGGCGTGTAGGGGTCGGCCTGCAGCCTGAGGCGGTCTTCATGAACCAGCCCGGCATTGAATGTCGACTGCCAGGCGATATCGGCCTGAACCCGCTTCTCGATCGCCCGAACCGATTCGAGATATTCATCCAGCTTCCGCTCGTCGCTCCTGCCCAGTTCGCGCCGCAGGGCGGTCGCCTGCGACGAGACGAGGTCGAGAATGCTGGCGCGACTCGGGAGTTTCTCGCGGCCATCGGCACCGACGATTTCCGCAAAGATCGCGGCGAGGTCGTGGTCGGCCAACACCGGCTCACCCTGGCGGTCAAACGAAATCGTCCGCCGTCCCCCCGTGGCGCCGACCACCATGCTCGGCCAGCGGGTCTGCCGACCAACGGCTTCGGCGATGTGCTGGTCGATGGAGATGGTGCTTTTGGTCACCGCTTCCTTGCCGGCCGTGTAGTGCTCGTTGGCCGTCAACCACACCGCCAATTCCCCGTGACCGGCCGAGGCCTTGTGGTGATGCAATCCGGAGAAGACCGTGAACCGCTGCCGGAAATCGGCCAGCTTCTTCAGCGGCGGCGTGAGAACGTAATCCTTGCCGGTCTCCGCGGGATGCCATTCCCACATGTTCACGCCGTTCGGCACGCAAACGAAGACAGCGCGGCGGGCCGCCCCGTCGGCCCCGTCGGCCACGGCGAATCGCTCGAGCCAAGGGAGCGCGAGACTGACCCCGCCGGCGGAGAGGAACTGTCGCCGTGTCGTGATTGGATGGCTCATTTCAATTATCTCCGGCGGGGTGTCACTTCTGGAGAAACGGTCGGGAAAGCACCATCGCGGTCAGCAGGTCGCGGAGTCCGCCCTCGGCTCGGGCCACGGTGGCGTGGATGGACTTCAGATGGGCGTCGTCGCCGTGGTCGAGGCCGCGGCCCAGCACATAGGCATACAAGCGTCGACTGAAGGCGTCGGTGAATCGCGGCGTCGAACGCGTTTCCGCCGACGGCTCCATCAACAGACGGCGGAAGTCGGCGAGGTCGGCAAACGGCGTCTTGTCGGGCAGCTGCCCGGCGGTGTTGGCCGCCACCAGCTTGCCAGCCTTGTCCCGCCGCACCCGGCCGAACAGATCGTACTGGTCCCAGGTGAAGCCGAGCGGGTCGATCCGCAGGTGGCAGACCGCACACGTGTTGACGCTGGAATGGGCCGCAACGTGTTGGCGCGGCGACAGCTTCTGCAGTTTCTGGTCGATGTTCACCTGCGTGTCCAACGGCTGCACGTTGCCGGGCGGCGTCGGGATGTCGATACCGATGATCCGTTCCATCAGATAGACGCCGCGGAGAATCTCCGCTCGGTCTCGGCCATGCGACGCCGCCGCGACGCACCCGGCCTGGGTCAGCAATCCGCCCTGGCGATCCGGTGGAGCCGGCACGGCGCGGAACTCGCTCCCGGAGACGCCATCGATGCCATAAAAACGGGCCAGGCGGTCATTGACGACCACGCTCTCGCATCCGACGAGCGACTCGACCGATCGGTTCTTTCGCAACGACTCCGCCAAGAGTCGCGGGGCTTCCTCGACCATGTCCCGGCGCAGCGCCGCATCGTACCAGGCGACCTCGTCCTTGCCGTTGATCGTTTGGTGATACGGCACGGTGGCCCGATCGAGGTGGAGCACCGAGTCGAGGGCCAGCCACTGCACGGCAAACTCCCGACACAACGCGTAGCTCCGCGGATCGTCCAGCAGTCGGGTGAGTTGACGCCGCAGTTCGTCTTCGCGGAGCAGGCTGCCGTCGGCCGCGCGTGCTCGCAGCGGTTCGTCCGGGGCCGTTCCCCATGCCAGATAGGAAAGCCGCGATGCCAGTTCCCAGGCAGTCAACGGACGCTGCTCCGCGTCCTTCGGCTCGATCAGGAAGAAAGCCTGCGGCGAAATCAGGGCCGCGCTCACCGCCGCTTTGTATGCCGCGAGGAACGAGGCTCCCCGCCTCTGCTCGGCTTCGAACAGGCCCAGGTACGCGTCCACCTCGCTCGCGCTGGCCGGCCGGCGAAATGCCCGCGGCAGCCAGGCTTCGAGGGACCTGCGGGCCCGGTCGCGGTCGCTTTCACCGTCTTTCGCAGAAGCCAAAAGTTCCGGAGCACGCGACGGCGCGTCGACGATCTCGACCGCTAGCGAGTTGACGATCAACGCGTTGCGGGTTGGCGGCGTTATCTGGTGATCCTTGCGCTTCTCGTCGGGAGCACGTAACGTGGGTTCGACGAGGGCCGCGGCGTTGTCGATTTGCAGTTCCAGTCGCCCTGTGCGATGGATCCCTTTCCAATCGGCGTCAACCAACGCCAGCGGCACTTCGAGCACGAGTTCGGCGGGGGCATCGACCGGTGCGTTGACGACGACCTCACCGACGGGCACGAGCACGGACTGCTGCGAAATGCTGACCCGGAACACCGGGGATGTTTCGCCGTCCGGAATGCTGGCGGCGGTTCTGGCACGCAACCGCAGCACGCCTCGGCGGGAAACACCCGGCAATTTCAAGGTCAAACAGGCCTGCGGTCTGCCGATCAGGACCGGGTTCGGCGGCAGTGCGATCCCGACATTGGGGTCCATCCGCTTCGCTGCCAGCGGCGTGCGAGCGTCGAAGGACATGCTCAACGTGGCCGGCGGTCCGCCCCCGGCTGTCGCGGGGACATCACGGCGCACGCCATCGCGACCGGCCTTCGGGTCTTCGGACTGATCGGCGAACTTCGCGGCGAAGCCAGGCACGTCCACGTCGTAGCGGACAGGGTCGTTCAGCGATCCTTCCGGCAGCGCCACATTCGCGAGATCCGCCGCCAAATCGAGGCTCCGACGCAGCAGGAGTGGCTGGGTCGATTGCTCGTTGCTGTCGTTGCTGAAGCGATCATCAGGGGCGTCCTGCGGCAGCCGCCTACTCAGATCAACCGGAAAATGCGGAAAAGAAAGGCCGAGCACGTCGAGGCCCGTGCTCACATACTCGCGCGGTGTCAGCCTCCGCAAGGCCCTTCTCCCGATGCCACCCCGGGTGATGGTGGCGGCCCGCGCCGCCGCATCGTCGATCCAGGCCAATACGGATGTCAGTTCCTCGGCGGAGGGACGCGCCTGACCATGGGGAGGCATTTCTCCCTGAGCGATCAGCCGCTTGGCTGTGAACCACTGTTCACCGATCTTGGGATCGGCCAGGTCGGGCAGAGGACCGTCGAACCGCGTATCCCCTTCCTGTTGCTCCGCGCCGTGGCAGGCCAGGCAGTGCCGGTTCAGGAACGGGCGAACCACCCGTGAAAAAGCCTCGGAATGCGGGTCGATCTCGGCAGCCGCCGCCACGGAGCGAGCGGGAATGCCGATCGCGGAGACGACGAATACGAGCAACGATGCAGTGGAGATCCTGCAACAAGCCTGCTTCATGGTGCTCTGCCTCATTGAGCCAAGCTGGCCGCGACGCAGACGATTCGGTCAACCGACGCTTGAATATTCGCTACGGTCATCAAAACCCGGCAGATTCCGACGTTTGTGTACCGTCTCTTCTGTAAATCACCGGTAGGGGGCTGACCGAGTCGAGCGTAGCGAGACGAGGTCAGCCCCCTACCGGCCGCCGATTTGAAAAGGCGGGTCATCGAGGTTTTCTTGGAAGTGCTTCACTCCCCCAAGAAGGAACCTGCGATGACCCACCAAAAAGAAAGTGCTGTCCTTGAAGCCGTCACGGCGATCTTGATCGAGCATGGCCCTGCGGCCATGGCATCGGCCTATTCCATCATCATGAACTGTGCGATGCAGATCGAGCGCGAACAGACTCTCAAGGCCGAGTCTCATCAGAGAACGGCTGACCGTCAAGGCTACGCCAACGGATTTAAACCGAAGACCCTCCGAACTCGTGTCGGCGAGGTGCACCTGCGGATCCCGCAGACCCGCGACTACCATGACGAGGAAGGACGCCCCTTTTACCCCAAGAGCCTCGACCGGGGCGTACGCAGCGAACGGGCCATGACTCTGGCCGTCGCCGAGATGTACGTACAGGGCGTCAGCACCCGGAAGGTCACGAAGATCGTCGAGCAGCTCTGCGGCCTCCAAGTCACCTCCACCCAGGTCAGCCGAGCCGCCGCTGAACTCGACGACGAGCTCGCCGCCTGGCGGAACCGGCCCCTCGGCGAGGTCACCTATCTGATCCTCGACGCCAGATACGAAAAGGTCCGGCATGGCGGGGCCGTCGTGCCCTGTGCGGTACTGACCGCCATCGGCGTCACCCCCGACGGCAAGCGGTCCGTCCTCGGCTGCAGCGTCTCTCGCAGCGAGGCCGAGCCGCACTGGCGGGAGTTCCTCGAGAGCATCCAGGCGCGCGGCATGCGCGGCGTGAAGCTCGTCGTCAGCGACGATCATGCCGGGCTCAAGGCGGCACGGCAGGCCACCATGCCGGGAGTGCCCTGGCAGCGGTGCCAGTTCCACACCATCCAGAACGCCCTCGCTCATGTCCCGAAGGTCTCGATGAAGGCAGACGCCGCCGAAGACGTGCGACGCATCTTCAACGCGGATGATGCTGCCGAAGCTGATCGGCGGCTCAAAGCTACGGTTGTCCGATATCACAAGACCGCCCCAGACTTCGCCAACTGGCTCGAGGCCAACATTCCCGAAGCCCTCACCGTCTTTGCCTTCCCCGCCGCCCATCGGCGGAGACTGCGAACCAGCAACGGGCTCGAACGACTCAACAAGGAGATCAAACGCCGTACCCGTGTCGCCACCCTGTTCCCAAACGAGGCTTCCGTGCTGAGGCTCGTCTCGGCCGTCCTCAGCGAGATCAGCGACGACTGGGAAACTGATCGGTCTTACCTGAACATGAAAGCCAGGTGACCCGCCCGCTCATCACGGCATTTACAGAAGAGGGGTTGCTTTATCATTCCGACGCACAGCGTCGATAGAAGCATACAGCAGATTATAGATCGACCGACAGTTTTGCCTCAATGATCGGAAACGAAGCCGAGCGGAAAATCGTCGCTCCAGACGATTTTTAGCCCCCAAAGCGGCCGTGGATAAGCGTTTTCCGGCCTGGGCGGAGGCGGCTAGGGATGGAAGCAGCTGGGCCCTGCTCGGACGATCGCGGACGGGGCCGGGAGGGCGTGGGAGATGGGTGTCACGAACCGTTCTTGACGCTCGGGAGGCTACGGATCGTTGACCTGCAAAACTGGGGCGACACATAATTGATCGTAGGTGTGTCCTGGCTCTGCGGAAGCTCCCGAAGCCGCATCCGCTTTTTTTCCACAAGGCTGCAAAAATGCTTCATAGGATCCCTCTGCGTCTTTTGTGTTCCGCGGCGATCGCATTGAGTTGCTCCGCACCGGCGTGGGCTCAAAAACCTGGCAAGGCTGCGCCGCCGTCGGCGGAGGAGGAGTGGCCCTCCATCGAGGGAAAATGGCATGTGCTCCTGTTCCACGAGGCAGACAAGAACTTGCTCGACCGTCCGGAGGGCAAAAACTCCGTGGTCACAATCAGCGACAAACAACTGCAGTGGATTTCCGCCGAAGGCAAGCCGCTGTTTACGGCGGACTGCACCTGGAAGCAGGTCGGGAGCCCGAGGTGGGACGTAGACGTCACGCCCGAGGGTGAAGCGACACAGGAGCGGGTCGCACTGCCCGGCATCGCCACGGTTTTCGACAAGGACATCCTCAAGGTTTCTTGGCGACGGCGGGAACACCTCGACAGAGGCCGCCCGAACGGCTTCGCCGGCGACAGGTACCAGGCATTTTTCCTGCTGTCACGGCGGCCTCTCGGGTCGCCCCCGCCTGGCAACGTCAACCTGGTCGGTCAATGGCAGCTGCTGACGGCCATGGACGACTCGCTCGAGAAGATCGGCAGCGGCCGTTCTTCCGCGGTCGTGGAGTTCGGCAAGGACTCGTTCGATTGGAAGGGCAGGCCGCAGGACCAGCGGGGTGGGTTTGCCGGCGGGTATACCCTCGACTTCTCGACCCAGCCCACCCGCATCAACTTCAATGTGACAACTCCCCCGCCTGGTAAAGGCGCGACCCCCACCCCGCTCGACGGATTCGTGCCCGGCATCGTCGAGTTCCTCGACGAAGACACCGTGCGGTTGTGTTACGCCGAGAGCGGGTGGAGGGATTCCGATCCCAAGTCCCGTCAGTATCCGCAGGGCTTTTATTCCGACGGCAACATCAATCTGTGGATTTTCCGGCGGCCAAAGCCCTGACGGCGCGGGGCCTGATTCGATCCGCTAGGTGCGATTCGACCGAAGGGCAATGGAGTCGATGAAGCGAATCTCCCTTGTCATGGTTGTGTTGGGAATCGTCGTTTCGGCCTGCACCCTCGGCTCGGCCGCCGAGCCAACCTATGACCGCGCCGTGAAGCCGTTGCTGGAGCGGCATTGCGTCGAATGCCATGGGCCCGAAAACGCCGAAGCGGATCTTCGTCTCGACGGCGCGGCACCCGATTTTTCAAACGCCAAGGTGCGCGGCGTCTGGGAGAAGGTGTATGCGATGCTCGTTCGGGGTGAGATGCCGCCTCCCGAACGGCCCAAGCTCTCGACCGATGATCTCGACACGCTGTCCTCCTGGATTCGCCGTGATGTCGGGCGGGCGGTGATCGCCGAGCGCGGCGGAGCCGGCCGCGTGACCATGCGGCGGCTGACCCGCGTCGAGTACGCCCGATTGATCGAGGACGTGCTCGACCTTCGCTTTGACAACCTGACCCTGTCGCTGGAGGAGAAACTGCCGACCGATCCGCCAGGGCCGGTCAACGACAGCGATATGCTGGCGTTCCAAAGCCTGCACTGGCGGTCGTACGCCGACTTCGCCGAGCGAGCCGTGGCGGCGGTGCTGGCCAGCGAGCCTCGGCCGGAACCGTGGAGCTATCGCTTCGACTCTGCCGTTCTCCCCGAAATGGCGGCGAAACTGAAAGATCCCAAGCGTTTTGAGGGATTCAGGTACGAAGTCGCGGCGAATGAGCCAGAGATCAAACGCAAGGCAAAGTTCGCGGTCCTCGGCCGGATGGACGCCAAGCATTTTTCCGGCCTCGAACCGATCAACCCGGACGGCTCGACGACGCTGCTGCCGAGCTACCGCCTCCTCGATAATCTGGCGCGGTCGGAACAAAACGACGGCTGCTGGTATCTCCTGTTGCCCTACGTCGAACCGAAAGGCGTGCTCCGGCTGCGTATTCGCGCCGGCGCGATCATTCCGCCGGGCGAAACCGTGCCTCTGATGCGGGTCGCATTTCACCACAACGTGAGAAACGAGTTCGACAACCATCTGCTCGCCGAGATCCCGGTCGCCAACTCGGCGGAGGAGCCGCGGGACTATGAAGTGGAAATCCCGATGGAGCTGATAACGTTCCCCTACGGGCTTTTCGAGCGGCTCAAACTCATGGGCGTGCGGATCAGCAACGACACCTCGCCGATCGTGGATCTCGCGAAACCAAAGCCGGCTATCCTCAACCGCCAGGAGGCATGGCCCTATCAGGATTCCAAGATCGTGATCCGTGAGGTCGAGGCGTTCGGGCCGGGAGCCGGCGAATGGCCGCCGCGGCGACATCGGCGGTTGACCGCCGCGGGCGCATCGGCGAAGGACGACCGGGATCGCGCGGCCGCCATTTTCGCCGACATCGCAGGCCAGGCATGGCGGCGTCCGGTCGCCGCGGAAGAACTGGCTCCCTACCTGAAACTGTACGACGAGCGGCGTCAGGCGGGGGATAGCGTGGACGCGGCACTCAAGCTACCGCTCACCTCCATCCTCGCCTCGCCGCATGCGATCTACATGGTCGAGCGGAAGTCAGAAGCCGTGGCTCCGCTCGCGGGCATCGAGCTGGCCAATCGGCTGTCGTTCTTTCTGTGGGGATGCGGGCCCGACGCCGAACTGCGGCGACTGGCAGCGGAAGGCCGGCTGTCCGATCCCGAGACCCTGACCGCCCAAGTCGATCGGCTGCTCGAGGACCCCAAGAGCGCGGTCTTCATCGATGACTTCATCCGACGACTTCTGGCACTCGAACGTGTCACCCAAGACCCGATCAATTTCAACCTGACTGCGAAGACTCTGGGCTTCCCGAAGCTTGCCGAGATTCGCGAAGCGCGGCTCAAACACGATCTCGCTGCCGAGCCAGCCCGGTTTTTCGAGAACGCCCTGCGGAAAAACGAGCCGGTGCAGCGGCTGATCGACAGTGACACCGTGGTCGTCAACGATCAACTGGCCCACTACTACGGCATCGAAGGCGTCGCGGGCCCCGCCTTCCGCGAGGTGCCCGCTCCGGAAAATCGGCGGGCGGGCTGGCTGTCGATGGCCGGAGTCATGGCCGCGGCCTCGCGCGGGAACAAGGAGGCGACGATCCATCGCGGCGTGTACCTGCTGCAGCGGTTTCTCGGCGAACCCCCAGGCACGCCACCGGGCAACGTCGAGCCGCTCGAAGCCCAGGCCAAGGTCGATCAGGCCCGCCGCAAACTGACGATCCGCGAACAGATCAAGCAGCACACGTCGGTCAACACGTGCCAGCTGTGCCACCGCAAGATCGATCCGCTCGGGTTCGTCTGGGCAGACTTCAACGAACTTGGACAGAAGAGAATTGAGCCCGGTAAGGATTCTGGTCCCGTCGATTGTTCCGGAAGCCTTCCCGACGGGCGATCATTCGCATCGCTGCGGGAATTCGCCGACAATCTGCAGGCCGAAACGCCGTCCGCGCGGTTTCAGTTCGGCGAAATTCTGTTACGGCAACTCACGGCCTATGCTCTCAGTCGGCCGTTGTCCCTGGCCGACGATGAACTGATTCGCGAACTGGCCCAGCGGACTCGCAGCGAGGATTGGCGTCTTCGCTCGATGATCAAGGCGATCGTATTGAGCAAGGCGTTCACCCACGGTTGATTCACCAGCCCCGAAGGAAGGCACCCCTCCCATGTCGACGACCCGCCGATCATTTTTGCAGGCCGCCGGTGTGTGCCTGCCTTTGCCGTGGCTCGAAGCCCTTGCCCCTGCGGCGGAGGTCAAGGCCGGTTCGCCTCCTGGCCGCGCCGTGTTTTTCATGGTCCCGAGCGGCGTCAACATGTGGCGTTGGCACCCGAAGGAGTTCGGCCGGGATTATCAGTTGAGCAGCACGCTGGAGCCGCTCGCCCCGGTGCGTGAGGAACTGACCATCTTCAGCGGGCTGGAGCACACGAACGGCGCCGGCGACGGGCACTTCGAAGTCGGGGCCTGGCTGACCGGCAACGAAAAGTACCGGAGCATGCACGGCAACGTCGAGCCGAACGCCATCTCGATCGACCAACACATCTCCGACGCCATCGGCGACCGGACCCGTATCCCAAGCCTGGTGCTGAGCGCCCCCGGTGGCAGCGTCACGACGTCGTTCAATGCCAAAGGCGCCCCGGTGAACGCCGAGAACAATCTCCGGCGACTCTTCGGCGAACTCTTCGGCTCGCCGGACGTGCTGACCCGCCTCCACAACCGCTCGAGCGTCCTCGACATCGTCGGGGACGAGGCCCGCGGCCTGTCCCTCACACTCGGCCGCAACGACCGCAACCGGTTCGACGACTACCTGCAGAGCGTTCGCGATGTCGAACGACGACTCCAGGTGGACCGCGAGTATTTTTCGTCCCGCCCGCTGCCGATTTCGGCCGACAGCCTGGCGCTCGATTCCGATCCCCAGGCCCAGCGGCAGGAGTTCTTCCGCACCATGCTCGACCTGGTGGCTCTGGCGTTGCGGAACGATCAGACCCGGATCGTGTCGATCCTCGCCTGTGGTTCAGGACACGAGTTCTTCGCCAGGTGGCCCGAGTTCGGCAACTTCACCGGGCACCACTCGGTCTCGCATGACCTCGGCCGATTCGGCACGGAGGAAGAACATCCGCTCCAGTACGCTTTCATGGCGGGCGTTGACAAGTGGTTCGTCTCCCATCTCGCCCGATTCTTGCAGACGCTCAAGGATACGCCCGAAGGCGATGCGACGCTGCTGGCGAATACCATGGTGCTCTACGGCGGCGGCATGAGCTGGACGCACAATCCCGGCAACCTGCCGATGCTGCTGGCCGGCGGAAGCCGGCTGGGGCTCAAGCACGGCAGCCACCTGCGGTTCAACCCACACAAGAATTTCCATGGCCAGCTCGACAAGAGCGTCAAGCGGGACGAGACGACCGTGTGCGACTTGCTGCGGACGATGTCCGAACGGCTCGGCGTTCCCGCGGAAGGCTTCGGGAACAGCCGCAAGGTGATTTCCGAGATCCTGGCCTGAAGCCCGCGCGGGTTCCGCCGCCGCAAAATGTGGCGTTCGTCAGCCGACCGAGGAAATGAAAGGATCGTCCGTGGTCGCACCTGATGCGTTTCAGAAGATCGGCGTGCTTGTCATGGGATTCGGAACTCGGGTCTTGTTTCGGCGTTCTGCTTCTGTGCTCCGAATGTCGGGCTGCCTCCTGCCGCTCGCGTTGCTCTTCAGCCCGGCATCGGCAGCCGACTTCAAGCTGGCCACCGCCGAAGAGAGTCGGCTGGAGTTTGACCGGACTGTGAAACCGTTTCTCGCGAAGCACTGCGTCGAGTGCCACGGCACGAAGGATCCGGAGGGAGATCTCGACCTGATCAGGCTCGACCCGGACATGAAGGCCAGTCCCAGCGCGGCCAGATGGTCGATGCTCGTCGAACGGCTCAACACGGGCGACATGCCGCCGCCGGACAAGCCCCGACCGGATGCGGCGGCTGTAGCGGCGACGATCCGCTGGGCGACCGCCGAGTCGAAGCGAGCCAACCGCAACTTCGCCCGCCGCAACGCCGCCGAGAACGGCAACCTTGTCCCGCACGCCGTTCTGTTCGACCCTCAGAATATCCCGCCCTTCGACGGGCCGCCGCGGGTTCGTCCCGTCAGTGCGGAAATCTACGGCGCGTTCCTCAAGAGCAAGGACGGAAAACTCGACAACGGGAGTCAGCCGTTTTCGCCGATGGGAGGCACTACCTTCAAGGACATGGGCGATACGAAGATCGACGAGCCGATAACCGTCACCTTGTTTCAAAATGCCTTGCGGATCGTCGAGAAACAGACGGCTCACACGGTGGCGGACGGCAAGATCGCCAAATGGACCGGCCGCGGGGAACTTCGGCCGCTGTTCGATCCGGATGTCCAGCCGACCGACTCGCAGCTCAAGGCGGCGATCGTTTCGCAATTTCAGAAATACCTGAGGCGACCGCCGACCGACCATGAGTCGGAAAAGTTGCTGTCCCTGCTGCGAAAGAACATGCTGGAGGCGGGCCGCGTGGCCGGAGTTCGGTACACCCTGGCGGCGATCATGATGCTTCCGGAGGCCTGGTTTCGCAGCGAAGTCGGCCGCGGAACGCCCGATGAAAAAGGCCGCCTGCGACTTTCTCCCCGTGAAATCGCCTTCGCCATCGCCTACGGCCTGACCGACACGGGGCCGGACGACGCCCTTCTGAAGACTGCTGCAGGCGGGGGGCTGGGCACCGACGATGCAGTCGG
>Ga0208359_1000160_pt1 | contig 13778 bp, 26 predicted proteins | sample LakMenEpi26Aug09_FD_150732 | JGI IMG/M metagenome (GOLD analysis project Ga0208359, IMG submission 150732) | Freshwater microbial communities from Lake Mendota, WI - 26AUG2009 deep hole epilimnion (SPAdes) | ecosystem: Environmental > Aquatic > Freshwater > Lake > Epilimnion/Euphotic zone ... | reverse complement strand
ACCTCTTAGACTTTGATCAAGAAATCTCAATTGAGGCTTTAGAACAGCAACTTAACGAAGCGGTGGGAAAGTCAAAAAAATCCCAGTTAGCTGTGAGAAGTTTTTTCGGAGAATAGAACAATTAGAAACGCGGGTTGAGAGAATAGAAGTTATCCTAAAAATCCCTCAACCCAAGGAAATCAGTCAACAATTAGAATTATTAATGGGAGGGTTTTAAGTGGGAATCGTTATCGACTTGGTTAATCTATTTGGAGTTTACTGCTCACATAACGTCATGCCCTTTTTAATGGGAGGTTGTTTCTAATGAATACTATTTATTATTTAACAGCATTCTTTATTGGGTTTTTAATATTTAGCAATCAAGTAGTTTTTAGTCGAATCAGGGAACAGTCCCAAAACTATCAATATGAAAATCCCAGAACCCGTTAAGGCGATCATGGTTGGAACTGTGATTGGTGGTCTTAGTTCAGTCCTGTTATCCCTAACATTAGAACCGGAAATATCAGAGGTTAGAATGGGTCAATACGGGGGTTTTATCGGATTAATAGCTAGTTCCACAACTACTGCACTCTTGGCTATCACAACCCGCAATAACACCCAATCAAACAAGGAAACAAGCCCCAACAGATCAGACACAAAACCAGACTTTAACCTTGTGTTGGGTGAACTGATCCAAAGGGCAACCGAGAATCACCTGAATTGCCTTCAGCCTGGGAGTCCTGAATACTTTGAAGCCCTTGAACTCTATGGAAAGGTACTTTCGCCCGAAAACACCACTCCAAACACCAACGCCCAGAAAATCAAAACCTCACACCATGCACAGGGAGATTGATATAGATGTTAGACAGTTTACAGCCTAGTGATGACTTACCAGCTTTTAGTGGGGATTCAGAAGCCACTCAGAGGGAACCTAGAAAGCCTAATAAAACACGAAAACGAGTAGCGGTTTTACTAACAGTTATTGCAGTTTGTAGTTTTATTACCTTAGTCGGGAATAAATCAGGAATTATCAAGAAGTTTGCTCCTAACGTTCCCGTAGCTGAAAGTGCCGAAGTTCAGCAAATGACGGTAGAACCAACAGGGGAAACCTCGACCGAAGCTAATGATAATTCTGGAGAATTTCAACCATCCCCTGACTTAGAAATGGCACGAAATGAGCTATTAGATAAGTCATTAAACGAGGTAGGTTTTCAAGTTAACAATCTGAGTGAAGCGGTAGCAGAAACATTCCTGTTGCAAGCTCGTTCTGAGATTGAAAAGAAACCCATTTCTATTGAGTTATTTCTGATTAAGAAAATCAACTTTCTGGCTAACAAACTTGATAAAGCTACGCTAGAGGGAGAATTTAACGGTTCACCTAAAGAACGGAAGCAAGCGGCTGATTTGTTGTTTGAGGTTTGGGGAAATCTTTTGGCACTAAAACGCCATTGGGAAACTACGTCGGCAGATCAAATTCAATTAAAGTTTACCTCTGTTAATGTCTCGGTTTTGGCGAGTGATGTCCGTCGGTTCTCTGAGGTTGCCATGACACTTAGAGCTTTAACCTACGAGCAGCAGAAGCGGACTGAGGCCCTTCAAAAGCAATTAGAACTTGAGGCTAAACAATTGGCAGAAAAGGAGGCTAAAGATGCCAAAACCAAGTAATTTTACCAAGGAGAATTGGGGGGTTGCCGTTGCAGCAAGTTTAGGATTTTCAGCCATTGGTTTATTCAGCGCTGCGACTGTTCAGATTGAGGATTTAAAAGGTATCTCACCCCACCAATCTCAGAAAGGAGAATGGGGTAGCGTTTTGGTAATTGAGCGTAAACCGGTTAACAATTCAATCCTTCTATATTTAGCAGGCGTGGGATGCCTTGGTGCTTTAGCGGGGTTGATACTAGGGGATGAGTCTATGGTCAAACTTGAGGATCTACCCCGCACCGTCCCCGATACCTTGGCTAAATCAGTTAGTTGGACAGTTTGGGGAGTTGGTCAGGCTTTGGATAGTCTAGGGGACTTTGGAGAAAAAGGTTATGCCAAATCTTCACAACTCTTAATCAAAGCTATCCCACCGGAAATCAAGTCTAAGTTTCAATCAATCAAAGATGATTCGGGTTGGGTATCTGAATTTCTATCGTTGCCACATCAAAGGCTAACGGGTGGCACGGGGTCGGGAAAATCTAAACTCTTAGGCTTGGTTATCAGTCAATGGCTAGGCAACAATCCAGACGGTCAATTGTTCATTGCTGACCCGAATTATGGAAAGCCCGATAATGACGGGTATCTTAATAATTGGTTTGGGTTGGACACCGAATGGATCAAGCAACCCGATGACGAGATTGATAGCCTAATTGATCACGTTCACGCCCAATTAGATAAACGGATTAAGGCTTGTGTTGACGGAGCCAAAAACGGAGCCAAAAAGATATCAGAAATTCAAGTTGACCTGACTCCGATTTGCCTAATCTGCGAAGAATTTGACAGTATCGTGGAACGATACAAGTCAGACAAAACCAATTCCCGGCTCGATAAGCTAATTGAGATCATTAAGCAGGGTAGAGGCTACAAGATTAAGTTAATCCCCGTGGGTCAATCCGCGTCCGTCGGTGAGGGTGGTTTTACTTTGGCAACACTGGAAAATTTAGCTCAATTAATAATCTGCTACCCATCAATCCCTGAATCGCAGTTACGGTATTTAGCCGGGGAGAAAACGGGGTTAATAGAGATAGCTGAAAGGTTGCTCAAGGAAGGGAAAAGACCCGCTATCTGCACAATCAAAGGGCAATCAAGAGTAGTTTCAATTCCTGACCTATCAGGATTTAACGTTACCTTTGCCAGTGCCAAATCAACCGACCCGGATAGTGATTGGTGGGAGCAGGTTAATACTGCCCTGTTTAAATCTTCTCTTGAACTTCGGGCTTTTAAATATTCCCACGGTTTGATTCCATCACCCCTAAAACAAATTTGTAGCGAGTTAGGAATAGAGCCGCGTTCTACTAACAAGCGTTACATTAACTACCTAAAACCCGCATGGGAGTCTCAATTATCTCAGTCCTCTCAGTCCAAAGTCTTAATTAATAAATAGGAGAATCGTGAACAAAAAGTTAAAACTATTGACCATCGGATTGATTGTTGCGACATCGTTATTATCTACTCCAAAACCTTCGGCCGCCGAGCTATCTGTGTTTAATCGTCCAGGAAATTATCTGGTGTATGTGGGCAGCGAACCCAGAGGGCAACGGATTCACAACCCATCTAATTCAGTGCAGTTAGTTACCGTTTCTTCAGATACCAGATTTTCCTTGCGTCGCATAACCCGACACCCAATAACGGGAGACTACAGCTATAGAGAGCGTGGATTCCCTTCTAGTAGAATGCAGTTTTTTCTTAAAGGGAAAGAGTCGGTAATTATAGTGTTCAATCCATTGAATAAACAAGAATCTAACAAGAAAATCAAGGTAACAGTTGATTTTGAACAAGCTACTCAATCACAAATTAATTAGGAGCTTTACTTATGAAACCCTCAAGAATTGTTTTCGTTTCTGCGCTAACTTTACTTGTCTTTTTTGGAGTTAGAGGGATGACAGTTGAAACCGCTATCAAGACATTATTCGAGAAAAGTGTAGGGACTTTAACCTATTGGTTCGGCGGGTCTATAAATGCCACAAATAATCGTCAACTTCCCCCCGGTCAAGGTGACGATTCCGATTCAACCATTACCCCAATTGAATCACTGGAGGATGTTAAATAATGAGAGTTTTATTCTATTTTGGATCTGTTCTGGGTTGGGTATTTCTGATTTACTTTTGTTGGAATCAGTCAATCCCTTGGTGGTTTAAAAAGGGTGTAGCCGAAACGGTAAAAACCATCCCAGAAATAACTAGGCAGATACCCAAGGAGGACTGGGCAAAACCTAAAGAAGAACCCAAAACCGATGATAAAAAATCTTCCGATTCCACTAAACCCGAAAAGAAAGAGACTGCTAAAAATCTGTTCAGTGGAGAGTTTAAATTAGGTGGCTTGCGATCGCGCTACAACCTTGACGTTCCCAAAAACGATAAATCAGAACAAATAGGCAAGCAAGATATGGGGGGAAAATAAGGCAATGTTGAACCGGAAATTGGAGGAGAGGATAAGGGATTGTGAGGAACAGCTTGATGATGTTTGGTTCTGGTGTTTCGTTTCTGTTTTGCTTGTGGGCTTTAGCATTTTTAAATTTGGATCACCCTCTACCTCAGTTCCTCAATCCCAATCAACAACAACATCAGAAACAATTACGTTAGGTAAAAACGCCCCTAAGTTTATCTATCCCCATTCAACCCCTTACACAATATCTTCTGGGTTTGGTATGAGAGAGCATCCTGTAACGGGAGGGCAAAAAATGCACAACGGGATTGATTTTGCAGCGCCAGGGGGTGCAAACATCTTAGCTGTTGCCGATGGTCAGGTGTCTTTTGCGGGTGACATGGGCGGTTGTGGTAATGCAGTTGAGATCAATCATTCCGGTGGCTACCTGTCCAAATATTGCCACGCCTCGAAAGTTTTAGTCCAGAAAGGTCAGTCGGTCAAAGCAGGTACTCCCATAGCTCTAGTTGGTACTACGGGAACATCTACCGGAAATCACCTGCACTTAGGAATGAAACTCAACGGGAAATATATTGACCCTAAAAAAGTAATCCCAATAATGGAGCCAAAAAAATGATTTTCAATAACTTAATGATGATAGGAGTAGTCGGATTTGCGGGTTTCAATTTACTACAATCTCCCGCCATTCAATCAGTAACGGGTGTTAATCCATCGGGTAATGTTTCCGGTGATATTTCCAAAGCACAAGCCCCTGAAGACATCAAGAAAGCTGTTAGTCAAGCTGGTATAAATGACGAGGGTTTTGCATGGGCGATCGCGCATATTCTAAAAGTAGAAGGAGGTTGGTCGGATCACCCTGCCGATGGCGGTGGGAAAACTAAATACGGTATTACCAATGCTGTGGCAAAAAGGCACGGGATAGAGGTTACACAGATTACCCTACCGCAAGCTATCAAAATCTATCATACTGATTACTGGGTAGCTTCCGGTGCTGATAAAGCTCAAAAACCTTTAAATCTAGCCATTATGAATAGTTATGTCAATAGTGGCAAAAAGTGGGATATTTCCGGTTCAACACCATCAGAACAAGCTAAAAACTATATCCAGAAACAGGATGATTATTATACTTCAATTTACACTGGGAACCCATCTCAGAAGGTATTTGCTAATGGTTGGCATCGTAGAAGTAAATACATGATTGAGGCTGTTAATGGCGGTAATCCGAGTTGGTAATTTTGAATTGTATTAGGAGAGAATATGGCAAAAGCAAAATCACCCTATCCACAAATAGCAGAATTAGTGGTTAAGGAAGCCAAGAAACGCGGCGGGAATCAATTATTAACCGATGTCAATTGGGTAACTAAGACCTTGTTCAAATATCAGAATGGTGTGACTCCTCTGACTGATACAGACTCGGATTGTGTCAGGATTGGAGAGGAGTTAAGACCCCGTTATAAGTGGCAGATCACCAGAGATCATGTAGCTTTTGCTAATCAGAATAGTATTAAGAAGGGATGGAAATAGTTATGAAAGATTTGGAAAGTTTGCTGAATGAAGTAGAAGAAATATCGAAAGAAATAGCTAGTCATCATTACACTATTTTTAGATTTAGTAGTCATTTTAAGGGTGCTTTTGGAACGCCTGACAGACTAAGACTTGAGTTGCCACACCTTCCGTGTTTTGGTACGTTGAGAGAATTATTGATCTGGATGATTGGTGAACAAGTTAATTTCTGGGATATCGAAACAGAGAATATCGAGGGTTTTAGAATTCACAATGGGGTTTATTACAAAGAGGAAGATTTTACCAATGACATCTAGGGAACAATTAGAATATATTTGGTTAGTTGATAGCTTGGTTTTATCTGAAACGGGAAAACATCTTGATAGCTTAACAAGAAAGATTATTGAGGGAATATTAAACGATTTAACCTATTCAGATATTGCCGAAAACTTAGGCTATGATCCGGGTTATATTGGCGATAAAACAAGAATAATGCTTAGGATTTTGAGCAAAAAGACTGGCGAAATAGTTAATAAACAAAACTTTTCCTGGGTACTTGAGAGGATATTAAATACAGACCACAGCCCATCAATCATTAACCTTGCAAATATAAAACAATGATCAATACTTTCATCGGAATTGACCCAGGAAAAACCGGAGGAGTTGCTATCATCTCTCCATCGGGAATCAAACTCATTGATTGTCCAGTTATTGAGATTAAAACTAAGGTTAAAAGCAAAAAGCCAAACCTCACGCTAATTGATCAACTTGTGGACAAGGGAACAGTCAAGTCCAAGGCCAAACCCAAAACTAAAATCACAACGAAGTCAAGCCCTGCATTAATGGCATCGGAGTTAGCACAGTCAATTACCTCAAACTCAATAATCGCCATAGAGAGCGTTCATTCAATGCCAGGACAGGGAGTTCGTTCAACCTTTGATTTTGGGATGAATTTTGGCATTTGGTTGGGAGTGATCGCAGCGTTAAATATTCCTATGGAGTTGGTGACCCCTCAAGAATGGAAAAAGCATTATGGCTTGATAGGGAAAGACAAGGACGCATCAAGGATTATTGCGGTGCAGTTATTCCCCCAGATGGCTATGGAATTAAAGCTCAAGAAATACAACGGGCGGGCCGAGGCACTTCTCCTTGCTGAATATCTGCGGCGCAAAGCAGGAGGCTAGGATAAAGCAGGAGTATAGGGTTTCTAGTCTTTGCCAAATAAAAAGCACTTCTAAATTAATAGAGGTGCTTTTTAGATCGTCAATCCATGTTTACTTTTTTATTTTAGCTTTTTTCCATGCTGCATTAACTTTTATTAGCAACCCAGGGAATGTCCGAGTCCAAAGAATCCCAGACAAAGCAAATCCAATCATGGCAGCTTTTGTACAAGGGTCGCATCTAAAATCAAATCCCCCACTTCGACCATCTAAGGTTTGATAAACTATCACTTCATTGTCAGCACTTGCATCTTTTGTCATGCTTTTGAGCCACTTAACAAAAATATCAAGGTCGGATTCAAAAACCATCTGAGTAATCTTATCTTCCAATAATTCCAACGCTTCTTTCATAATCTATTTTTGATTAAATTACTACCATTTAGAAGTTTGACAAACAGTTCCCCACCCCTCAAAAATTTCCTCAAATCTTTGAGGTTGCAATCCAAAATAAAACAGAGTTTGGGAGAACCTGTTTTGGTCTTGTTTTTTTCCTTCCGCCGCCCGTTTGGGACTGTAGAATGTGAGTCGGGTTGAGGGTAGGCAGAAGCGATCGCACCGATTCAAAGCCTTTTTATACCAGGCTGTACTGTTGTCAGTATTGGTTAACAAAAGGGCTTCCGCTTCCGTCTCGTTCAGGGTTTGAATTAATTTGTCAACAACCTTCTCAACAAATCCCGCGCTGTAGGGAGGGTTTAACCAGAGTGTCTTAGCCCTCCAGTTCTGTTTAAATCCATCATCTTGAATTGTGAATATCTTTTGAGCTTTTACCGTTCGGTTGGCAAGTTCACAGCTAAAAGGGTCTAATTCAGGAAATCCATAAAACTCATGGACTAAATCAATCAAATCAGACGGGGTATAATTTTCGTTTGAATCAAGAATTACGGGTTGTGTTTCAAATAGTGAAAGTTGTTGTATAATCATTATGTTGTTGCTTTGTGTGTTTGCTTTTTAAAAGTATCTGAGATTCTCTACAAACTCAGATACTTTTTCTTTATTATAAGGTATTTGTGTTAAAATAAATATTAACTTAGATGTTAGTAAAATTATGAAATCAGAAAATAAGAAATGTGGTTTTGCTGCTATGAGCCCAGAAAAACGTCGGGAGGTTTCTAGCAAAGGGGGTAAAGCATCTCACGATAAAGGAACGCTTCATAAATTCACGCCAGACGAGTGTAGCGATGGTGGGGTTTCCACATCACGAAACAAAGACTACATGACTGAGATAGGTCGTAAAGGCGGCAAGACATCTCGTGATAAAGGAACACTGTACAAGTTCACTTCTGAAGATTGCAGAAAAGCGTGGAAAAGATCAACATGAACAAATTTAGATAAGAATTGAGGAAATAGAATGACAACAGAAACAGCACTAACGGAAATAGCTGCGCCGTCGATTGTGGGGTATTTACTCGACAATCAAGGAAAGACAATTAAGTGCAAAGCAACGATAAACTCAAAGGGATATATAGTTTTTTATCCCGTGGACGAGGAGTGCGATCGCAATACCAATAACGACTGATTATGTTAATGTTTTCGTGTTATAATAATATTGGTGGAAAGATTCTCTCTTAAAGCTACCCGGCATCCGCTTGGTGGCTTTTTGTTTTATGGGTTTGGGTGTTAGAATATTATTGGAGAGATCAGAGGGAGAAATGCCAACGACAACTGATTATGTTAGTTCGTTTTAACGTTGCCAAAACTAATCTCCAAAAGATACGGATACGGAACCAAATTCAAAACCATTTCCCCGACCTCCAAGCATTGTGCCGGGTGGCTCCCCTCCTCCGATTGGCCAGTTAGGATTACCGGCATTATACAGATTGTTGTACTGATAATAACTAGAGAAGCTACTAGATCCAGAGGTATAAGAAGAAGCGAGGACTCTATATGTTCCACCTCCGGTCGGCCCTCCAGGTGGAGTCCTATATGTATCAATATATTGACCAGCAAGCCCCTCTGCAAAGACGTAGTAATAATAAGATCCGGTCTCCGTGCCAGAATATTCTTCTTCCCACCAGTTCCAAGAATACCGAAAAAATCTATAGTCGTATCGTGTTGTTCTTAATGTTATATAAGCATACTTTCCAACACCCAAATAAGGCGGAGTTCTACGGTTTACTTCCCTATTGTTCACCGGTCGATCCGGTTGTCCTGGGTTGGGTATTTTTTTATTCTTTAACCACAAAACAATGCTCTGATTTACAACATCAACAGCAACATCTTTTATTGCTCTTAAAGCCTCAACTACTCCAACCGTTGTGGTAAATGAAATTAAAATTTCCATATTAAATAATAATTACATCACTTGATTTAATATCAACTTTAGGATAAAAAGCGTAATAATCAATCAAATTCTCATCGTCATTATCTCCCTTGGCGTAAGGTAAAATTCCGGTTTTTGGAGTTTCCCCCGCAAAAGCCACAAGAGTTTCTGCATCTTCGGCCCCTTTCATGTATCCAAATACAAACATTGAATTATACAATAAATCAGCTTTACTCGGAGTGAAACTTGTTTCATTAAATAGACTCGTGACGCAGGTACTTGACTGATTCCAGTTAACTACAATAAAAGTTCCATACCTATGATGTGCAGCTAATTGAAGATTTGGGTCTGTAGAACCGACACCGCTACCAATATATTTTCCCCCTTGAGTTATTGCATTGTCGATAAAATCAGGGGAGCTATTTAATATTACAAAATTAGCTAATTCGACACTGCTATTAATGTTTAACGGTTCGGGTAATGTTGCCAATCCTGCATACCATTGATAATCTGAGGCCGTCCCAAAGAAGGTTTTAAAAGTATCTAAAAACCTTTGTTTCATAGGAGCTAGATTTTTTAACTTGTTCGCCTCAATCTTGCCTACAAAAAGGATGTCAACCATCTCACCCGAATCAATCCCCAACGCAAAGGATTTAGGACTACCAGACGGGGAAAATCGTTTATTTAGGGATAGATTATAAGACGCGGTTGTGCCGTTGTAGCCAAGTTGTATATCATCACTTTTTAGATCAATGATTTGACTTCCTGTAATCTGATCTTGTGTGTTTATGCAGAACAACCCTACGGTTGAATTACCGATAAATTGAGGGATTGAACTGGAAAAAGTTGCAATAAATGTTCCGTTTTGTAATGTACCATTGTTTAAGATTTCTGAATTAGTTCCTTCTATATAAAATTCCGTGATTCTCTCTAAAAATGCTTGAGTTGGCAACATATTGAATGTGTCAACATAGCTTGGTTCAGTGGGAAAAGATGATGACATATTATTCTTTAATATATAGTTTTAAACTTTCAAAAGTAGGCATCCGCCGCCCAACCTCGGCATCCTCAGAACATAACCACCAATTACAAAACGATTGGACTTGATGCTGTTCGGCTATTGATATCAACTCCGACCATAGCCCATTACAAATCGCTTTATCGGCAACGGATTTATACCAAAGACTCGCTTCAATAAAATGCACGGGAACATCAAACATCTCAATAATTTTAGGCAATCTGTTTAGGATCACCGGAGCATTATAGGTTTTCAAATGAGTTTGAATCCCTACCTCAACAGGAAAATCCTTAGCTAATTCGTGACAGATGTTGGCGATCGCATCCCATTTATTGAATAGGTGGGGTTTGAAATCTCCCAAAATTAATCGAGCTTTGGGGTTGGCAATATGCGCGACTTCACAATATCGCTTTAGGTTATCAAGTTTATAACCAGGATAGCCGACACCTAGATCGTCGGTAAATTCATTTGTTAATACCCATTCATTAATCTTAGGGAATTTTGCAACTCGTTTTTTAATCCATTGTTCTATCGTTTCACAACCGGAAAATGGACAGGGCTTTTGATGTTTATGCCCATAAAGGAATTGCGCTCGGATGATTTTATCTGGGAAGTCCAGAGGGTTTTTAGTCCCGTTCCGGTCAACAAATAACTGCCAATAGTAGCCAATCACAACCCCGTCAAATAGCGTTAAGTCCAAAGGTTGTGAACTTCCACAGGTAAATTGAATCATTAAGTAGCTCCCTCTCCTGCTACCCACCCCCCGTTAAAGGGACGATATAAAATCCCTGTCGAGGTATCTCGCCACGTCTCTCTCGCACTATTTGGAGTCTTGGAAACACTTGCCGGGGTGTCAGTGTGTACTCGCATTCTGGCATCTGTCTCTACCCATGCCGTGCCGTTGTAGACATAGGTTAGGACTGAATCATAGTTATTGACCGCCCCATTCTCTTGATATATCCAACGGGTTCCAATCGCAGCCGACCCCGTTGGCGTGGTAGTGGCGACAACCGTAGAATCTCTGGATATAAACCATCTACCTCCGCCCGTGGCAGTGTAGCAACTTTTACTATTTGCTGTTGAAGTCGTGTCGGTTTTAGCTAATGCTAACCAAACTTTTTCAGCAGAAGCATAGAAGACAATTCCATCCTCTAAATCAGTAACACTTAAAGCCACAATCGCGGCTATATTGGCTTTACTTCCCATCCAAGGCATTATCTTAAATCTCCGCTATAGTTATATTCGATAATACAGGAATAAAGTTAGGGATTGCCCCGTTCCAATCTTCTAAAACTTCAGAGTTCCAACCATCGCTAGAATCCCAAAATAAATTAACAGGGGTATCGGTAGCAAAAGCCTTAACCTCTGTTAATGCAGGAGCGAGTAACTTGGTTTGAAGTTGGAATGGAAAACCCCGATCTATCTTAGCATTAACCATAAAAGGTTTTAAGCTAAAATAGGCATCCGTTACAGAAAGATTGCTAACTATTCCCCCGATAATCATAGTATCAGTGGCAGCCGTGAATAGAAGTTTTTGCCCTTCTATTCTTTGGTTTAGGTTTGTTGCGATCGCCATTTAGTCTCCTGTTGTGAGCTTACCTAAAGTTATTCCATCAATTGTCCAACCTTCTCTATCAACTATCGCCACAATCTTTGACATGATCTCTAATTTTTCAGTCAAGGAAATATCATCTAAGTCCATTGTTGTTAACAATTTCTGGATCTCCTTGTAAGCATAGCTCGGCATATCTGAATCTTTGTGAAGTTCTATCTTTACAGTCGTTGCAATTGCCATATTTTGTTAGCGTTTAGAACTGTTTATATTATATAATAAAACAATAGTTTTGTGCTGATTAAATTATGATTAATACTCAAGAACTAGAGAATGCGATCACCATTGTGGAAAAATGGTTAATCCCTCAATTCCTAGGAAAGAGGGCAGTATTTATCTATCCCTCTAAAGCTCAGAAGGATTTGGGATTAAGTGAAAAAGTATTCTGGTTTGCAATTTTTTCTTTAGTTGAGCAGCAGAAAATTAGCTTAGGTGAAAACGATTACATGGCAATTTATCCGGCTACAATTGTATTGAGTACCTAGAAAAATTATCCCCACGATGTTTTGCCACATCTGGGGACTTGAGTAAACCTACAGAACAGGCTACTAATGGACAAAGATAACACGGAAAAATACAACCCGCGCTGCTTAACTTGCGGTGGGAAGATGTGGAAGTCTGGGATAACGCCAACCGGAAAACAAAAGTATTTCTGCAATCCCTGTTGGTTACGGAATCGAAAATCCAATGAAACCAAGAAAAACCCGCCATGTCCAAAGTGCGGACACAAGATGAAAAAAAACGGGGTTCATTCGGACGGTAGACAAAAGTGGCGCTGTACACCCTGCGGAGCGTCCCAAATTTCAGATCCCAAACCAGAGGGGCGACCGAGAATCCATGAGAAAATAACAACCTCAGACCCCAAGCCCGTAGGGAGGCCGAGAATCTATCCAGGTCGGAATCTGACCGATGCCGAATCCTATCTCAGACATAAGAAGAAAAAAGCTATGTTGGCACTCAAGGCAAAATTTGGGACTGATTAAATTGTTATAATAATAAGTGTCCCCGCAATGTTTCCGCATTCGGGGACGTGAGTTCACCTAGTACAGGCGTCTACGAGGTCAAATAAACACACATCCACACTAAAAAGCCTAGGGGTTAAATCCTAGGCTTTTTGCTATTTCACCCTACCCTACACCGCCAAAACATCAACAACGGATTCAAACCATTGCAAGTGTTGACGGGTTGCGTCCTTAATCCCCTTCTGTGCAGCGAGTAACAACTTAGAAAATTCAGATCCTTTTGACGTTGGCAACCAAGCCGGATCTTTCCCGTGAGGGTTTGGGGTTTGCAATCCATTCTCAGCTAATAGTTTGTTGACCCGTTGTGCCGAGTGTTTTTGTCCAGTGCGCTGTTCTAAAATTAATCCGAGTTCCGTGGGCGTGAGAAGTTTTCCCTCAACTTCGACTGTTAGATGTTTTTTGGCTTCTTCCATCGCAGGAGCCAACGCCGGATAAGTTTTAGCGATATTGTTGGCAATAATCCCTGAGACAAGTGTTGGGTCAACATTGGTAGGTCGGAAGACTGCCATAATCGCATCACTAATCAACTGAGGTGAGGGTTTATCCAACAGGTTCATCCCACCAGTGGACTTAGAATATTTTAATTCCTTTTCGCACCGGAGGAAATATTGTCGAGTTGTCTTCCCTTGTTCCGTTCCCGCCATCATCCCCAACGCTTTGAAACAATCAACAGTTAAGAAGATTGACTCAGTACGAGAAGCGGTCAAACCGTTACTGTGAGCGACACTCATCCACTTGGATAAGTAGTCTTCACCTTCCTCAAAGTTGCGAGTTAGCTTCTTTTTGGCAGATTGCTTACTAGAATATCCTAACCATTGCCAAGCGTCTTCAAAATCAACGGGGTATTCTTTACCGGAACCGAGTAAACTTAGAGCTAGTTCTTTGCTAAAATCAATCATTGTGATCCTGTTAGTTAGGTTTACAGCCCTTGGATGTTTCAGCATCGCGAAGGGCATTTACTGTTAATATTATATCACAATTAATATTAATTAATCTGGCAATCTTCCGATTAACTTAGGCTCAATTCCTGTTAGTTTGGTGAATCTTTCTAAAATAATGGTGCAATATTGTGGCGATA
>Ga0208359_1000155_pt1 | contig 13954 bp, 19 predicted proteins | sample LakMenEpi26Aug09_FD_150732 | JGI IMG/M metagenome (GOLD analysis project Ga0208359, IMG submission 150732) | Freshwater microbial communities from Lake Mendota, WI - 26AUG2009 deep hole epilimnion (SPAdes) | ecosystem: Environmental > Aquatic > Freshwater > Lake > Epilimnion/Euphotic zone ... | reverse complement strand
AGAAATACAACGGGCGGGCCGAGGCACTTCTCCTTGCTGAATATCTGCGGCGCAAAGCAGGAGGCTAGGACAAAGCAGGAGGCTAGGACAAAGCAGGAGGCTAGGACAAAGCAGGAGGCTAGGACAAAGCAAAGGACAAAACAAAACCCCGTCCATTAGTATTTTTGAACGGGGGTTTTATACAGAATTAAAAAGTATCGTCACCAGAGCCAAACATATAGCCGTCATGTTTGGCGTTTGTCGCGGCTTTGGATAATTGTCTGACTGCACTCTTGTTTTTTTCAGCCAATGATTCTAAGTCGCGGAAGTTCCCGCCGATCTGATTGACCACCATAGCTTTCAGTGCTTTGAAACTTTGCTCGTAGTCGTCGTTTTCCTCTATCTCGATCGAGATATCCAGCCGTGCCGATTCAAAATTCCCTAAATTTCTCGTCAGACCGTAAGATATAGTTTTGATTTTCATTGTTTGCTCCGTGTGCTTGACTATTACCAATATCCCATAGGTTTTAAAGAATGTCAAGCCTTTTCTAAAAATTTCTTGTAAACTTCCTGAAACTCGGACGGGGATAGCATCCCACGCCCTAGCCTCTCTATGAGTTCGGCACGAGACAAGCCAAAGGACGCTGACAGGACTTTAAGACCGTCCCACGCGACATCGGTGATGTTTATGCCCTTAGAAGTTTTGATTGTGGCGTAGTCACGGGGTTTCCCTCTGCCTCTTTTGGTGCCCATAATTATTTTAATTTGGATTGACATATTTATTATAACCTGTGCTATGATTGTATTATATCACAGGAGGATTATATGACCGAGCGCTATAGATGGGCAGGGTTTTGGGAATATTGTGGAGTTAAGGGCGGTGGAACCGACAGGGAAAACCCCAATAAATATGGATATCCGATGGAGTTGATCCGTTGGTTGTCAAATCATTATCAACAATTCACCTGGGATATTGAGATTAAACTTGGTGCTATGCACCATCTCGACGGCAAGTTTGGAAACAATGTCAAGGTTGGAGCCACTAAAGAAGTTTGGGAACAAGCTAAGCAGGAATTTGAATTAGCAAAAAACAAAGGAGAATCATGGGTGAAGCAAAGCGACGGAAACAGTTAAATCCTGAAGGGTTTAGGAAAGTCTCAGCAACTATCGACGGCAAAAAGTTATTAGTTGACCATTTGAAAATTGAAAGTTATTTTACCGACCCCGATCTAATTGATTGGGTTGAAAACTTGCTGCCAGACACTTGTAAGAAAAAATTAAGGATTAGAGTACCGAATACATTGACAGGGCTTGGATCTGCCATAGTAAAAGGGAAAGATCCCAAGAAACTTTATGCAGGGTGGGAACCCAAAATATCAAGGGTTCCATACATGGGATTCCGGCTCTCAAGTGGAAGATTATGGGTCAATCCTAGTTACCCAGGACTACCCCCTGATTGTAATATTTTGGAATCATGGGTTGATCTCGAAAACCATGTCCCGATCTGGCACAAGTCCATCTGGGATTAGGTTACAAAATTTTATAAGCAAATCCGTCCGATTGTGCTTATAATAGAAAAACGGTCGGGGTGAGAACTTTCTTCTGTTTTCGCCTTGTCGTGTCCCACCAGTTATAGGAAGATTGACATGAAAATTCCCAAAGAAAAACCCCGTCCTGAGAAGACGGGGGATTCAAAAACACCAAGAGAACGAGTCGAAATCTTTTTTAAAAACAGCAAGGACAAAAGCCAATTCATTAAAGTATAACAAAGATATCTTGAAAAAACAAGAGTTTTTGCAAAATATTTTATGAATTGGCGATCGCACGGTCAACTAACTCCTTTTCAAACTTAAACCCCACGATACTAGAGGGATCAACACTATGATTATTCAAAGACATCGAGACGAATTGCTGGCTTCAGCTATTCATCCCCATATTATCGACTTAAACTTTGAGTCACTCAAGGGACAGGATGCTCTTGAAGCCGTATTATACGGGGAGATGGAAGCTCTAGGGAAAAAATCACCCCACTCGCTTCAGTACACCACAACCCCCCTCAAGAGGCTTTTTGAACGCTTCAAGCACCTAGAGGACGGGGGGTGGAGTTTTAGGGGCATTGATCCTCTCAACTGTTCCCAATATATGAAATGGGGATGTTTTAAAGCCGATAGACCTCGCTATAGTTTCAGCGACCTATTGAAGATGATTAAATACGAGCATCCGGGGAAAGTGCCTACACGAGCATTTTTCGTGGTGCCATCCTGGGAGATTGGGGTAAAAATAGCCATCAAAGCAGGGGAGCAATTTTTAGAAAGCTACAAGTCCCGATGTCCGCAGGGGGATTTTGATTGGAGTGAGGGCGATCGCTACTTTTGGGAGTGGGTAATTGAGATCAACTTGCCAATCACGATCACCGAGGGGGCTAAGAAAGCAGCGTGTTTGATGTCGGCGGGATACGCTTGCATCGGATTGCCTGGGATTACTGGGGGAGTGCGGACTAGCCGAGAGGACGGTAACGGATTTAAGGAGAAGTGCGCTCCTTACCTGATTCCTGAGTTAGAGATTTTTGTGACGACAGGGCGACGGGTGAATATTGTTTTTGACCATGAAACAAAAATCAAAACCATTCGCAACGTCCAAAGGGAGATAAATAAATTAGGTGAGCTTTTTCAGAAGGACAAACGGGATGTCCGTGTGATCAGTTTTCCTGGGCCAGAGAAGGGAGTTGATGATTTTATCATGGCGCATGGAGAAGAAGAATTTGATCTTCTATATAACAAGGCTCCTGATTATCGGATTTATCAATTCAACAGAGGGTGGCAACTAACCAAGACTCCGACATTGACCCTAAACGTTCGATATTTGGGAGATTTACCCACTCCTACTACTGGGCCTGTTTTTATCTACTCAGGCATGGGAACAGGGAAAACTAAACGGCTAGAACCTATCGCCCAGGATGCTATTGCTAGTGGGCGGAGGGTTTTGGTGATTACCCACAGGGTTGAACTTGGGCGGGCAATCTGCAATGCGGTGGGTGTGCCTTGGGTTGAGGAGTGCAAGGGAAGCGTTGAAGGGAAAACCCTGGGGTATGGTTTGTGCGTAGATAGTTTGCACCCCCTGAGCCAAGCCAATTTTAACCCAGAGGATTGGGAGGGTGCGGTGGTGATCATAGATGAAGTTGAGCAAGTCCTTTGGCATTTGTTCAATTCAACAACCTGTGCCGAAAAACGGACAGCAATCCTTTCAAGTCTGGAAACGTTACTGAAAAGCGTTCTAACAACGGGAGGATTGTTAATTGCCCAAGATGCCGACCTTTCAAATTACTCAATTGACTACCTTACGGAATTGTCGGGGATTGAAAATCTGGAACCCTACATTGTCGTCAATAAATACAAAGGAAACGGGCGCAAGGTTCATTTCTATAGCCATAAAGTCGAAGCGCTCTATAAAGAGATAGACAAGCAAATTCGTGAAGGCAAGCGAATGATAATCGTGGAGGATAGCCAAAAAGTTAAAGGCAAATTCTCGGCAATCAATATGGAATCACACATCCGTAAGAATCATCCCCACGTCCGTGTTATTCGGATTGACTCGGAGACTGTATCAAATCCAAATCACCCGGCTTTTTGCTGTGCAAAAAACATTGACACGGTGATTGAATCGGGTCAATATGACGTTGTGATTGCTTCCCCCACAATCGGGACAGGTGTATCTATTGACCTCAAAGGCTATTTTCACAGCGTGTTTGGGCTTTTCAAGGGAGCGATCGCCACAAACGATGTCCTCCAGATGATGTCGCGGCTTCGGGACTTGGCGGCTGAATGGCATTTATGGTGCGCTCAGTACGGGTGCAGCAAGGTTGGGAATGGGTCATCTGGCGCGCACGTCCTCCTTGAATCTCAAGATCGGGTGACTCGCAAGCATATCGAAATCTTAGAGAAATACGACAGGGCAGGATTTGATATCGACACCCAAACCGACACACGGCACACAAGTGCATGGGCTAAGTATGCGGCACGAATCAACGCAGGGCAGTGGAAATACCGAGAAACGGTTCTTTACCTATTGAAACAGGAAGGGCATGATGTTTCCAATTCGGATGATTCTCAAATGCGATTTGACGAGGATAGATTAGCTTCTGAAGAAGCGATCGCCCGACAAATGGGGGATTTAGAGAAAGCCGACGATATTCAATACGAACGGGGACGGATTGAAGTCATCACGGACGAGCTTGACAGTAAGATTCAGGTAATCAAAGCCGAGGCGGAGGAGATTCGCACCCAGAATCGGGTGGCGAACGCCGAGGTAATCACGAACGCGGAGGATATTTCCTTCTCTAAATACGAGAAGCTGCAAGACAAGAAAGCCAAAACCCCAGAAGAACTGGCGGAGCAGCAAAAATACTACCTGAAGGACACATATAAAATAGATGTCACGCCAGAGCTTGTCTTAAAGGACGAGGACGGTTGGCTAAAACAGCTACGATTGCACTATTTCTATATGAATCCTGAGCAAGTTCATGATCGGGATGCCAATCACATCAAAAATGCGGTACAAAACGGGGATGGGCAAGTCCACCTGCCGGACATCAAACTTTATAGTGCCTGTGTTGAAATTCTCAAGTTGATGGAACTGGATCGATTCCTGAACGGAGAGGAATTTACTAATGAATCCGAATTGATCCAAAAACTAGGCAAAATCTTCAAGGAACAGGGGCGAGAGATTCGGGAATATTTTAAGGTAGGGCCGACAGGCTTGACCCCGATTGCTCAGATCAACCGATTTTTCAAAGATACTATTGGACTAAGAATGTCTGGGCGGCAAATCCGTGACGAGGAAGGGAATAGAACAAGAGCTTATTCCTTCAAAGGCTTTGAGGATGGACGTTCTGTGGTTTTTGAAGCCTGGGATAAAAATGTAGCCCAATATACCAATAACGAGATAATGGCTGTCACACCAAAACATAATAGAAGATTAATACAAAACACTGATACCACTAATGAAATTCAGTGTGATCAAATTCAGTGTGATCATGGAGAAGAAGGAACACCCTTTCCAGTAGATCTAAAGCGGGGGGAAGAATCCCAGCGAGTAGCGATTTCATTGACCGAGCCAGAAGAAGCTCAAAACACTCCCAAAGATTGGCAAAATCAGGGGAGTGCGGTGGGTTCCGGTACTTTGGTAGAGGCGGTGTCGAATAGCTGGAAGGGTGTTGTGCGGCTGGTTAAGTCGGTCTTCCCTGAATGTTGGGTAGCTAAGTATGAAGTCAGCTTCCTAAAACGAAACCTCTTGCTAGAAACAGCAGGGAAGGCATTTACAATCGACTCACCCGCCGCACAATGGGTTCATAACGCATTAGACCCCGATGGTGGTGCATGGGCTTTCCAGGGCTACATAGAGGGCAGTACGCAGATGTACACAATCCCAGAGGGATGCCTGGAACCTCAATAGTTTCAATCCATAAAATAGGCAATCGTCTATTGCGGGATTCCCGTGTAAGGGGTTTACCGATTTAGTAACACCTGGAGGTATTCAGCAAATAACGGTTTTAGAGGAAGCTGGGGTTTATCAATTGATCTTCAGTTCCAATCTTCCCAACGCTGAGAAATTCCAAGACTGGGTTTTTGAGGATGTCTTGCCTTCCATCAGAGAGACAGGTAGCTACTCCCAGAAACAGGCTATTGCATCACCGTCATCGTTTGATGCTCTTGAATATGCTAAAAAGCCCTTTCGTTATGCGGGTTAAAATCTCCCGTTGTGGAGTCATGGGGACTTGTTACCCTAGCATCTAAGATTGACACCGCAAACCGTGAGATTTATCTTGACGCTCAGAAATTAATCGCGTCCAGTATCGAGTTACCCGAAACCCTCTCAACGGTCACAGAGGTTTGTTCCATGTTTGAGGGTAACGGCGTTAAAATGACAGCGCGAGATATGAATAAAATGCTTTGTAAACTGGGTTTGCAGGTGTCAACCCGTGACACTAAGGGACGGATTCAATATCAACTCACGGAGTTAAGTGATGGTTTGGGGAAGTTGATTTTAACCTCTACCAGTGAGGGTAAAAATGTAGCTCAGTTGAAATGGTATGCAAATAAACTGATTGGAGTGATTGGCGATTGCGTCAAATGAATATAAATCAATAGTTCTAAGACACCATAACCCCCGTAAACAGCAATATTTACGGGGTTTTAATGAAAATAGCGATATTTATTAAATCTATCGCAGCCCAACTCTAAAGTGGGATTCGGGCGAAGTAAAACAAAACCTAGACACCGTAGCCATTCTAGCCCCCTCAAAAATATTTTGCTTTAGGGGTTGACAGGTGTTGACGCACCATGTAGTATTGGAGATGTAGAAAAACAAAGGGCAAAGAGGACAGAGCCATGACAACCTTCGCAAAACCAGAAAACCTTTTTGATTCAGTCCCATTTAAAGGATTTGTCGTCGGAGAAGACGACGCGGTAACAGTATTGCATCGGGGTCAAGTCCCCGATTTTAAGCGGAATAAAAAACAGGTCGTAAAGTTTGACTTCGACCTTCACTGCCTAACGGCAAAACACTGGTTTCTAGCTATAGAGCTATCTACTTCTGACCTTTTGTTTAAGGAGGTAGAAAGTTGTCCTGTTGAACTTCCCAATGAGTTCAAGGATTCAGTTGTCCTGCACCCTGTAAACGGGAAAGTGGGCGTTTGGGTTGCGCCGATGTCACCCACTGATGTTTCGGGTTGGCAAAAAGCTATGGAAACTACAGCGACAGAGGTAAAAGCCTCTGGTAGTGTGAAGTTTCGAGGGCTTCATAGCCTGTTGAACAGGCTATCCCATGTTACCCCCAAAACAGGGGTTGTTGGGGGTGCTAAATTCCCGACATGGAGAGACTAAAAGTAGCGATCGCAGGTTAGCCTCTGACCCGGTTCAATTCCGGGCGATCGCCTTAGCCAGAACTGTTATTCGCTGGCTTTTAACTCAAATGGATTATTTAGTAACAACTCGCAAAGAAGTCATCCCTAGCGATCGTATAGTCGTTATGGTTGACGGTACAGTGCCGGGTTGGAAGCCTTACGACGGTGATTTTCATTATGACCATCACAGCCCTGACGGATCAGCTATTCAAATTGAGGAGATGGAAGAAGCCCCTTGCTTTACCTGGGGACTAAACAGCCCTAACCCTAACCTTCATATCGTCACAACGCAAGTAGATGCTGATGCTTGTGTTGCTGCTGCGTGGCTTCTGCTTTCAACTGCTAACAGAGAGACAAACTATCGGAAATTAGCAGCGATCGCCTACGATTGCGACCATCTCACCGTCCCGCCTGAATTGTCAGACTTAGCTGATTTTGCTGCACAAGCCGTTGCAGCACTAAAGTCCAACTCCGGTGAAATCGTCAAACAGCTAAACCTCAACCCCGACCGCAAAACCTGGACGGTAGAGGACAAAGAAGCATATTCCTCTGAAGCGTTTAAACAGGGAACGGAATGGCTAATCGCTGCCTGTCGAGGTGAACGTTCTTGGCCTGGAGAACGGGGAGAAGCCAAGCAATATTGGGAATCCGTCGAAGCCAACACCCAAACAATTATTAATCAAAACCGAGTGACGGTATATCGGGACTGCTTCCTATTTGATGGGAAAGGATTACAAGGGAAATATATTGATCCTCGATGCTGGTTAAAAGCCGCCCAACAGATGGGGCTAGAGTCCCCCCTCGCCATCACCCTTGTGCAGCGCGAGGTAATTATCGAGAATGAATTCAAGGGTTACAGCTACACAATCGGCTGTGTACCGCTTCACCCTGCGCTTTCGGAGTTAGACTACACCAAAGGGACGTTCGACTCCCTGACCGCTAAGGAAAAGGAACTCAACCCCAATGCGGATGGATGGGGCGGACGCAAGACTGTCGGAGGCTCCGGATGGAATACCCCTAGCCAGCTAAACCCCGAACATGTGATTGATACGGTATTATCGGCAAAAAAGTCTGCACTGAGTGCGGGAGTGCTTTAAGGAAATATGGCATCTCCCGACACGGAAAACAGAGATGGCAATGCCGGAGATGTAAAACAATTAGATCAAAATAACGATCAGAGGGTTAGTTAACCCTCTTTTTTGTTACCCGTTGATCCAATCCCGAATCACCTGAGATTTGCTCCGTTTGTTTGACCGCGCGATCGCCTCCAACTTTTCCCATTCCGAAATAGATAGCCGAACATCAAGGGACATACAGAATAAAGCGACAGCATTAACGTGAAAATAAAACATTATGACATCAGTATCTTTAGTTCTATCTTTCCGATGGTTTGACATGATCGCCTCTGGTATTAAGCGGGAGGAATATCGAGAAATCAAGCCGCGATGGGACAAGCAAATCTGGGAAAAGAAGCCCGATGAAGTAGTTTTCTATAGAGGCTACGAAAAAGCGGACATCAGGAAAGAAATGAAAGTCGAAATCCTAGACATCTCCAAAGGATTTCCAAAGCCCGAATGGAGTGATACGAAGCTATTCATCCCAGGGCGAGAGGTTTATGTTTTGAAGTTAGGGCAAATCCTTTCTGCAAACTAGGAATAGAACAAACAATAACACCAGGAAAAGCATTCTCTCCTGGTGTTATTGTTTGGCTCCGGCTCTACTTAGAAAGAATAATTATTTTCCCCCCGACGTTAGTTCCGCTTTCCTTAAACGCGCCTGGCTCAATATCTAAGACTTCCGCATCATTCTCGTCTAGGAATTGAATAAACTGGATCTGTTTCCGTTGACTCCCGTTAAACCAGGACGTAGAACAAATCGAAACCAACCGACCACCATCATTTAAGCAGTCCCACATCTTTAGGATATGGTCAATATCCTGATTTTTGGTAAATGGAGGATTGGCAATAATCCGGTCATACTTCCCCTCGCTATGATTCAGAAAATCGTCTCCTAGTAAATTGAATTTGAGCTTGGTTTTTTTTAGGATAATGCGATTAACCTCCATCAACTCGTAGCAGTCCACCCTTACATTACAAATGGCGTTTATCGCCCGAATGATGGCTCCTTGTCCGGCGCTCGGCTCTAATATTGAATGGTTATTATCAACCTTCGCTAGTTCAACCAAGTAGTTAGCGAGTGGGGCAGGGGTTCCAAAAAACTGAAATTCTTTCTTGAGATTGCGATCGCCACCATTGGCAATTTCGCTTAATAATTCAGTTGGATCAGTTAAGAAAACAAATCCTTGAACTTTCCCTCCTTTCCACTTGCCACCGATTAAATTAAGGGATTTGGCAACTTCCAGATAAAGTTTTCTTTCTAACTGGTCTTCTGGGAGTTTGACGATATTCCCGTCAACGGTACATTTGGACAAAATATCTTCTTTCGTGGTCATGATTCTTCCTGAGAGTTGTTTTCGGTGCTTTTGATACTTACCATGCTTTTAACTTTGTTACGTTCATCCTCAAAAGACAAATACGTCCCTAAATCCTCTTTTTTGACGAAAGTGATCAACGTATAACCACTGATCTCCTTTTTTTCGGCAACAACCCATCCTTTACTTGCCATCTGCTTCACTGCAAGAGCTATTTTTTCAGGGTTTTGATTTGTATATCCCTTTACCTTTATTTGGACTTTTGAGGCGAAACACCTTTTCGTGATTGTCATATTAATTTAATTCAACTCCTACTCTTTGTTGTTGGATTAGGGGTTATTCCCTATTGCTCCAATTATAACTTAAACCCGATGAATTATCAATGACAACACCACAAGAACAAAAAGAGTGACTAGCAGGGGTTGGGTTTCGCGTGTTACGGGGTGATTAGGCTTTTTGGATGGCAGTCCCACAAAAATCCCTTACAAGAATAAGCCCAGACACCGGACACACAGGGACTTTCAGGGATTTCTAAAAATTCTTTTAGAAATCGCTTGACAATTCCTATGGTTCGAGCTATAGTTAAAAAAGTAGAAAACATAAAGGAAACGGCTGGCTACCCTGCAAAAGTCACCAACCGAATCCCTCCACCTAACACAAGGCTTAAATACCATGTTACACCAAACGAACCACTTAGTCAAACCCGAGTACCGGAACAGAATAATTGTAGCCCAGGTTTTGACCTGGGACAATTACGGACAACAAAAGGTGAAGCCAGAAGAGATCACCCGGATGGACTACAACAACGGGATTTTGACATACAGATTGGGGGCTACGAAAGCCCACCCCATAGGGGTTGATCAGTTCGACCGCTTCTGGAAAGCGATACAAGAAGCTAAAAAAGCCGAAGCGGAAGCCCAGGAAGCAGCAACCGAACCCGAATGGAAAATTGAACACTCCTTTATAGACTTCGATGATACGGAAGTAGATGTAGTAAGCCGAACAATCAACGGGGTCAAAGAAACACGGATGATGTGGCGAGAAGATAGTCCAAACTTTGACCTGGACTTTGCGATCCGCACAAGCTCAGGTGTGGTGGTCAAAGCCTCCTGGAAGTATGGCTACAAAAATACCTGGCTGAATGCCTACCGAGGCCTCTGGACAGCCCGTAACCGCCAACGGAACGCGGAACGGGACGCTATTGAACGGATGGAAGCCGAGTGCAACGATGCCCGATCCTACTGGGAAATGGCAGACGCAGCATCATATTAAGATCCGAGGGGTGAAAATCCCCTCAATAATTAACCTTATTAACTGAAACCATGAACTACAAAGGCTACGAAATCACAACAGAACAAATCAAACAAGGGTTTGTGTTCTCCCAACCTACCTACTGGATTGTTTATGTTGACGGTCAACAACTACCAAATCAATTCGACTCAGAAGAAGAAGCAATTGATTGTGCCAAGTTCTTTATTGACTAAATAATCCGAGGGGTGAAAATCCCCTTCAATACAACTAACAGCAAACCAAAGGACAATTAACCAAAGGACAATTAACCATGACATCTCAACAATCTGAAACCGAATTTCAACCAATCAAATACCCCAACGGGTTAACCGTAACCAAGTCGATGACAACCCCATCAAAACCAGGCAAGAAACCCCGCGAGGTTTGGACTGTGACAGGGTTAACGCTTAACGAATACCGTGATGCACTCTACGACCTTGGTGGTCGCCCCTATCCCCGTAGCTCAAAGCATAATTTCAACTTCTGGGATGACCCCAATAGTGATATCGCAGCGTTAAACGATAGCGATAAAACATCCTTTGCCGAACAGCAAGAGGGAATGAAAAAACGGGCGGTAGCTCGTTCAGAGCGATATAAGGAGTTAGCTCAAAAGAACTCCGATAAATCAAACGCTTATTATCAGACTTCTAGTGACGCTGTAGCAGGCATCCCCCTGGGGCAACCCATCCTAATCGGTCATCATAGCGAAGGGCGACATCGGCGCGATATAGCCCGTTGTCATAGCGCTATGGACAAGAGTGTAGAGCATCAAAAGAAATCGGAACACTACGAATATAAAGCAGCCGTTGCAGCCAGTAATGCCGAAAGCCACGGCATTGAGTTTATTGGCAACCGAATTGCCGACTGTGAGGCTAAAATTCGGGCTTGCGAAAAATACCCAGACACGCAGTTTTATATTCAACAAAAGAAAGAGGAAGAAGAAAAATTAGAATACTGGAAACAGAAGTTCGATGAAGCTGGCGGGTTACGGGTTGAGATTAGCAAGATAAAGAAGGGTGACTACATTAAGGTGCGGGGTCAGTGGTACACGGTAATCAGGGTTAACAAAAAGACCGTAACCCATTCATGGTTTTATGAAGGCGGAGAATGGAAAAGCCCACACCATGAAATTCAAGAGCATAAAACGGTAGTATAGGGCAAAAATAAATGCAACACAGACTGTACGGATTAAGAGGAGAGGCATACACCCAGGAATATAAACGGTTGTACACCGAGCTTGCTCCACAGATCAAAACAGAAATTTTGAAACTCAAGACTTCATCGGGGAGTTTCACGATCTACGACTTTGGCAGTTTATGTATGAAGTTTGAAATCCCTGCAATAGTGATGGACGACTACCTAAACTCAATTTTCCCTCCTCCTTCTGATAGCTTCTTTTGGGGTGCAGGGACGTGGGAGAGACTTCATAGCAATGGGGTCAAAGCCGAAGACATCGGGATAGCGTGGGGTGATTAGAAAGGAGATGATCATTTAGTGCCGCCCTTTTTTGTGGAGGGCGGTGTTTCTATTTTTTGATACAGTACAATTAATTAAACAAAAAGCAAGGAGAAGGCTGTGGAAAACAAATGTCCCAGATGTGGAAGCAAATCTTTCTATTACAATGGAATAAGAAAGCGAAAAACAGGCGACACACAGCAATATCGCTGTAAAAACTGCAATAAACAATGGATTGATGAACCTCTGCCAGGAGGAAGACCTCCTCTATTGACATCCTACGACGACGAATATTGGTGCCGGAACCATTTAGGCGTTAGAGCCAAAGCCAAGGGCTTGTGCGCGAACTGTTACGCCACTCACCGAAGAAAGGAGAGGGGAAAAGGAAAACCAGATCCCCTTGAGTCTCTATTAGTTTTAAGTTGAGGATTAGCCGATAGGAAACCCTGGCATGACCAGGGTTAGGGTGTCTATTTTAGGCGATCGCTTATTTCCCGTCACCTAAAACCGCATCCTCTAATTGCTTTAGCCGCGACTCTATTGCCATGAACCTCTTGCTGTCTGGACTGGGATTGGCAGAATTGATCGCTTCTATCCCTGCTTTTATTAAAAGTTTTAGGGTTCGCCCTTGATTGAACTCCAGCATTTTCCCAGGCGTGGGATAACTCTCTAACCCGATTTTCTCCATCTCCTCGTAGATTTCGGGAGGGCATCGGAAATTGATTGCTATAGAAGATTGTCTGTTCATGATGGAATATGGTTTACATTATTTCCCTTGTTATAGCCTATTGTTGACATTTTGCAATACATAAGTAAACCAGTAGAGTAAACTGTAATTATGTAAGAAATACTAAATGCGAATGGTTGCAAAAAAGTAAACGGATTAGGTACTATGCAAGACAGTTTTCTGAATTTTAAAAAATCTAGGAGCGATCGCATGAATTATTTTATCATTAAAGCTAAAGGTGCATCTGTCTTTTGGACAGGTACTCAATGGCATCATCCAGCTAAAAGATATAAGTCAAGAAAGATAGCTGAGAATGCTATCAGAAAAACAACCAATCACTATGAGTTCAGCAGACGAGAAAAAGAAGTAATAGAAATCAATCTTCCATAGAAATCAATCTTCCATAAAATTCAACCCCGTAAATTAACTTTACGGGGTCTGTTATTATTTCTTTTTCTTCCAACTTTTTCCGACTTTATTTAACAAGCCAGGAAACATTCTAGTCCAAAATATTCCCCCTATAGCAAAAGCAATCATTGTGGCTTTAGTCGGTGGATCACAATTAAAAGGAAACCCACCAGCCCTATTGTCGAAAGTTTTATAACCAACAATATTGTCATCGTCAATATCGGCAGTTTTAGTAACTAGCCTTAACCAATTAATAAATAATTGAGGATCGGATTCAAAAACCATTTCAACAATCCGATCCTCAATCAATCCCAACTTTTTCGCATCCATCATTTTTACCATTTAGAAGTTTGACAAACGGTTCCCCAACCCTCAAAAACTACCTCAAATCTTTGAGGTTGCAATCCAAAATAAAACAGAGTTTGGGAGACTCGGTTTTGATTCTGTTTCTTCCCTTCCTCAGCCCGTTTAGGGGAGTAGAATGTGAGGCGAGTATGCGGGAGTATGAAGCGATCGCACTGATTCAAAGCCTTTTTATACCAGTCCGTGCTGTTGTCAGTATTGGTTAACAAGAATGCTTCCGCTTCCGTCTCGTTCAGGGTTTGAATTAATTTGTCAACAACTTTCTCAACAAATCCCGCGCTGTAGGGAGGGTTTAACCAGAGTGTCTTAGCCTGTCTCCAGTTCTGTTTAAATCCATCATCTTGAATTGTGAATATCTTTTGAGCTTTTACCGTTCGGTTGGCAAGTTCACAGGAGAAAG
>Ga0208359_1000151_pt1 | contig 14121 bp, 17 predicted proteins | sample LakMenEpi26Aug09_FD_150732 | JGI IMG/M metagenome (GOLD analysis project Ga0208359, IMG submission 150732) | Freshwater microbial communities from Lake Mendota, WI - 26AUG2009 deep hole epilimnion (SPAdes) | ecosystem: Environmental > Aquatic > Freshwater > Lake > Epilimnion/Euphotic zone ... | reverse complement strand
CCGCCGCGGCCTGAAGCTCCACGAGGAAGGCCGGAGCGGCGACGGCCTGAAGCCCGAGACGGTCGCCAGGGCCAACAAGCTCGCTGCCCGCGAGAACATGAACGAGGACTGGGTGCGGGAGATGAACGCCTGGTTCGCCCGCCACGAGTCGGCGAGCAAGTCGCCTGGGTGGGACACGCCGGGGGCCGAGAAGCCTGGGTTTGTGGCGTGGCTTTTGTGGGGCGGAAACGCAGCGCAGCGGTGGTCTGCGGCGAAGGTCGCCCAGATGGACCGCCAAGAGTCTCGGTCGATGGAAGAGAACGTCACGCCGCCGAAGCGAGCCCTCTACAAGGCGCTGGAGGACATCGCGGAAATCCACGGGCCGTTCCCGCCGACCGACGTTCACTATATGCCGAACAGTCCGTTTCTTGCTCAGGGAATGAGGTGTGCCAACTGCATCTTCTACGAAGGTGGCGGCGGGTGCGAAATCGTGCAGGGAAGCGTGTCGCCGGAAGGCTTGTGCCAGCTACACATTATTCCAGAGGTCACGATGAGTGAGTCGGAGAGCGAGAGCAGAGAAGGTGCGACGGCAACCGTTGAGGAGGAGCCTTCGGCTCCTCAACTCGATGTTGGCGAACCTTCGCCGGTATCGGCCGCCGAATCCAACAGCGTGCCAGTCGCCGAGCCCGATCCGGTCGAGGCGATTCTGGTCAAGGCAGCCGAACTGAACGCTGCCGTGCTGCGGACTCGTTTGCGGACGATGTAGCGTATCGCATAGGCTACAAGTATTGACTACGCATCGCGACGGAAGTCGCGGTGAGCAGTGCGAGTGGCGTGAGGATTCACGACGCGGCGCGCTTGCGGGAACCACCCGCCGGCCGCCGCATTTTTGTTTGCGTTGGCCGGCTCAACTTCAGGAGCCAGAGCCAACATGGCATCGTCGAATCTCAAGCGTCTTCAGGAACGTGCTGCGGCTGTGGCCGCGCGGATGTCGGAGCTCGGCTCCATCGAGGAGCGGTCGGCCGATCAGACCAAGGAGCTCATCTCGCTCGGCACTCAGGCCGACGACCTGAAGACCTCCCTTGACTTCGAGGAGCGGATCGCCGCGAAGGAAGCGGAACTCCGCAGCGTGGTCGAGAAGGCCGCTCCGGCCCCCGCCCCGGCGGTGGAGAAGGCCGCTGCTGTCGAAGAGAAGCAGAAGCTGGAGATTCGGTCGCTCCTGCCCCATCACACCCAGCTTACCGCGTTCAACGACGACGCCGGCTCGGTGGAAAGTGCCTATCGCTGTGGCCGGTGGCTGCGGGCTCACATCTTCAAGAATGCCGACGACCTGCGGTGGTGCAAGGATCACGGCGTCGAGAATCGCGCCCTCGGTGAGAACAACAACGCCTCTGGCGGCGCCCTCGTCCCCGAGGAGTTCGCGAATCGCGTGATTCGTCTCGTCGAAACCTACGGCACCCTGCCGTCGGTGTGCGAGAACGTCACGATGACCCGCGACACGCTGGTCATCCCGAAGCGGCTGACCGGCACGACTGCCTACTTCGTCGGCGAAGGCTCGGCTGTGACCGAGAGCGAGCCGACCTACGGCAACGTGTCTCTCGTCGCCAAGAAGCTCGCCGTCGGCTGCCGGATGAGCACCGAAGTGGTCGAGGATTCGGCCGGCGTAGTGGGGTTGGCCGACGCAGTGGCCGCTGAGTTCGCTCAGTCTCTGGCCTACAAGATCGACCTCTGCGGCTGGCTCGGCGACGGGACGCAGGGTGAGTACGGCGGCCTTCGCGGCATCGTGTCGAAGATCAACGAGGCCGCTCATACCGCCTCGGTGGTCAACGCTGCGGCCGGCAACACCGGATTCGAGACGCTCGACATCGAGGATTTCCTCGGTGCCGTCGGCAAGCTGCCGATCTACGCCCGCCAGGGCGCGGCCTGGTACGTGTCTCCGGCTGGCTACGCGGCGAGCATCGCCCGCCTGAAGTACGCCGCTGGCGGCAACACGGTCGAGAACATCGGCAGTGCGGCCGGCGAGTCCTTCCTCGGCTATCCGGTGCGGATGGTGCATGTGATGAACAGCACCCTCGGCGCGGACAGCGGCAAGGTGAAGGTGCTCTTCGGCAACCTGTCGCTGTCGAGCATCTACGCCCGCCGGCGTGACTTCTCGGTGCGTCTGTACGACCAAGTGTACGCCACCACGGATCAGCTTCTGCTCCAGGGCACGATGCGGTTCGATGTGAACCATCACTCGCTGGGCAGCACCTCGGAGGTCGGCCCGGTGGTCGCCCTCAAGACCGCCTGAACCACCCTCTAAGGAGTACCCAAGAAGATGATCCACGCTCAGAATGACAAGGTCGTTGCCGCGCTGCCGGCAGGCGTGACCGCCTCCAGCGAGACGGCCACGATGACGATCGACACGGTCGGCTATGACCACGCCAGCGTCACTGTGATGCGGGCGTCGAATGCTGCAACAACCTTCGCCAGCGTGCTGAAGGTCGAAGAGTCGGACGACAATTCGTCCTACGCGAATGTCACCGCCCTCGTTGGCGGCGGCGTTGGCGGCTTCACGATCCCCGCGGTGTCTGCCACTGGCAGCGTCTCGGTTGTGAAGATGGACATCGATACGAAGGCCCGCAAGCGGTATCTCAAGGTCAGCATGACGCCGAGCACCGCGGTCAATGTGGCGATGTCTGCTCGCCTGTCCCGTGGCGAGGTGTCGCCCGAGACGGCGGCTCAGGCTGGCGTCATCGGTTTGGTCAAGGGCTGATTTCCGTCCAAGCGGGACGGCCAATGACCGGCCGATGAAGGCGCAGGGAAGCGCGCCCGCTCCTTCAACTAGGAGCGAATGATGCTGCTGCGGATTGGTAATGTCGAGGCTGAAGTCAAAGTCGCGGCGGTGATGAGCACCCCGCGACTTGGCTTCACCGACAATTTCTTTTGTGTGTCGCAGGCTCTGGCCCCGCACAAAATATCCCCCATCAAGATCACCGGAGCCTTCTGGGGTCAGTGTCTCCAGCGGGCTTTCGAGCAAGTCATCGACACGCACGACGTCATTCTGACGTTCGACTACGATACGATCTTCACGGCGAAAACGATCGAGGCGCTTCTTGCCTTGATGATGCACTCCGGTGTCGATGCGATCGCCCCGCTCCAATCCAAGCGAGAGGCCAACGCGGTCATGTTCTGCCCCCTCGGCCACAAGCCGGAGGACAAGCTGAACGTGGACGACGACTGGTTCTCGAAGCCTGTGCAGCGTGTTCGGACGGCCCACTTTGGGGCGACGTTCCTTCGGACTGCGGCCCTCAAGAAGGTGCCGAAGCCGTGGTTCATCGGCAAGGCCGGCGACGACGGCGGCTTCACGAGCAACCACGTTGATGAGGACATCGCATTCTGGCACGCCTGGGAGGCTGCCGGAAACACGCTCGGCGTCTCGACGCACGTCAGCGTCGGCCACGCGGAGTTGATGATTACGTGGCCCTCGCGAAGCGTCGAGGGCGGCAAGGTTCACCAGCACACGACGGACTACTGGAACAACCAGCAGTCGCCGCCAAAGGAAGTGTGGGGGTTCGTGGCATGAAGGTACGCATCAAGAAGTCATTCGCCGGCTACCGCATCGGGCAGGAGTTCGAGTGGGGCGATGGGATGGCAAGGATTTACCTCGGTAGGGGTATGGTCGAGGAAGTGACAGGTTCGGCCGCCGAAGCTGTCACACCCCGCCCTAACACTGAGGAGCCGAAGTCGCCAGCCCGCACCAGAAAGGCCACTCAGAAATGACCGTCACCATCCGCTACGGCCTGCCAGAGCATCCATCGAGCGGCATCACGCCGTATCGAAGTCTTCGCGTCCACACCGCCCCGACGGTCGAGCCCGTGACGCTCGCCGAGGCGAAGGCGCAGGCGAAGGTGGATATTTCGGATGACGACGCCTACATCTCGTCGCTCATCACGATGAGCCGCGAATACGTCGAGTCCATCCTCGACATTTCGATGATTACGCAGGTGCTGGAGGCCCGCTATGACACGTTTCCGCTCTGGGAACTGATCCTGCCGCGGCCGCCGATGGCGCCGCAGACGGTCACGGTCATCTACCGCAACGAGGCCGGCGTAGACCAGACGATCACCTCGGCGGCGAGTGCCTTTCAAGTGGACTCCTACGCGACGCCTGGTCGGATTTACCCGCTCTACAACGGCGTGTGGCCGGCGGTGCGAGGCGACGAGAACAGCGTCACAGTGCGATGGACGGCAGGCTACGGAGCCAGCGGCGCGAGCGTGCCGGCAGTTCTCAAGCAGCTAATCCTGCTTCAGGTCGCCCACCTCTACGAACACCGGCAGCCTGTGGTTGCGGGCTATTCGCAGGTGCTCCCTGTGCCACAGACTTTCGACACGCTGCTGGCGGCGAGCGGCTGGGGCGGCTACCGATGAGCGTCACGGCACAGGTTCGAGCTCGCGTCACCGCACGGCGGGCGACAACGAGCGGCCTGTCGGTGGCGGTGGAAGAGCAACCGATCGAGTTCAACGTCGATGTTGGCGACTGCACGAAGGTGTGGAGCGACCGCAGGGCGTTCCCGGCGGAAGGCTTTGACGAGATCGACTTCGCAGCCATCGGCGTGTCGGCCGTCAAGCTGCTGGCGGTGAAGAACCTGTCGGCAACGAGCCAGATCGCCTTGTCGGCGGGCTGGACGGGGTCGCAATTCAGTGTCTTCAGGCAGGACGTCACGTCGTGGAACTTCTCGCCAATGATAAACCTCGGAAGCCTGACGCTGCGTGGGTATCCGATCCGCGAGGGCGGGTCGATGCTCTTGTCGTGCCCGAATTCAAGCGGCTTCGCGACGACGAGCGGCGGGAGCATCCTCCGCATCGGCGGTACAGCAGGCCAGCAATACGAAATCTATGTAATGGGGGCATGAAATGCCGCTGAATGCACAACTGACGCTGTCGATCCTGGCTCACGAATCGTCGAGCGGCGACCTGTCGCGGTCGCTGCGTGCGACTCCCGTCTCATACGCCGCGTCAATCGCCGACGGCACAGGCGCAAATCAGGCACAGGTTGTGTGGAGCGCTACCCGCACGCTGTCAGGCGCATCCGAAACACTCAATCTCGCCTCCCTCGCCGACACACGAGACGGCTCGCCGGCGACGGTAACGATCACCGCGGTCAAGGTCGCCTACATCAGAAACAAAGGCGCTTCGGCAATCACGGTGGGCGGGCTGCCTATCACGTCCGTCGCCGCCGGCGCTGCCGCTGTTCACTGCGACCCGTCGGCCGCCGGCCTTGCTGCCGGCGGTGTGACCGTGACCGGCACGGTCGGCGGCACCTACGACGTCGTTCTCATCGGCGAGGGCTCCGTAGCGTGATTATTGGGAAGCTCTCTGAGCGAATCACCATCAAGGCTCCAGCCGAGCAGCGCGGTCTGTCCGGCGAGGCAACGCTGAACTGGGATACCACTGTCGCCACCGTGTGGGCTGAAGTCGGCGGCCTGTCGAGCCGAGACATCCTGCAAGCCCAGCAGGCGAACGTGATCGCGACCCACCGCATCCGCATTCGCTTCCGATCGGACGTGACGCACCTGCACCGCGTTCTCTGGCGAGGCCGAACGATGGAGATCGCAAGCGTCGTGGACCGCAGCGGTCGGGAGTACCTTGAGATTCTGGCGCGGGAGGTGACGTAGCATGGCCGTCAATATCCCAGGCACGCTGCCTCGCGACGTTGGTGGCGGACAGACAGGCTCTCAGCGGGCCGGCGGGTTCGTCACTGTCCAGACGTCCGGCGTCCGCGACCTCGCCAGATCGCTGCTTCGGGCTGCGACCGCGATGGGCCGCGACGCGACGAAGCCCCTGACGGACGCGGCCAAGCAGGCCGCTGCGCCGGTCATGGCCGCCTACAAGTCGAACATCAGCGACGTCACCGGCAACCTGAAGCGTAGCGTGCGCGTGCAGGCCGGCAAGAAGAAGTACGAAGGCGTCGGCATCGCCGTCGCCGGCCCGATCCACGTCGTGAACACCGACGAGTGGGACGTGCTCAAGAAAGGTGCGGGAAATCACGCCTGGCTTTTTGAGTTCGGAACCGGCCGGCGAAAGCCTGGTTCGCAGAACCGACGCACTTATGTCAACGTCCATCAGTCGATCAACGGCAAGATGAACCGCGTGGCGAACGAGCGAGGTGGCCTCGCGTTCGACAACGAGAAATTCGAGAAGATGGGCCGCGGCTACTACTTCTTGATGGGCAGCAAGAACGTCGCCCAGCGCAAGAGCGGCAAGGGTGCGTTTGTGCCGGACGGCAGGGGCGGCACGCGGCCGTATTACCTCGCCTCCGGAGACACATATGGCGCCATGAAGCCGAGCCACGCGATGGAGAAGGCGATTCAACAGGCGTCTCCGGCCGCCCTGAATGCCCTCAAGGCCGCCATCAACGTCCAGATCAACAAGCTCACGAGGTAGGCCATGCTGGTCAAGCCAGAAGATTACGTCTACCACAAACTCGTCGGCTCTCCAGGCGTCGCCCAGTACGTCGGAATGAACGTCTTTCCGATAGCCGTCCCGAACGGCGCCGGCTTCCCGTTCATCGTTTACAAACGGCAGAACATCACGCGGGAGTCGCACCTTTCTGGGCCGATGTTCCTGCCTCTGGTAAGCCTTCAGATTGCTTCGTGGGCATTGTCACACGACGCCGCGAGGCGTCTTGGCGACGAGGTCCGGCTTGCGCTGGATGGAGCCACCGGCACGCTCGCCGGGGTTACAATCGAAGATATGAGGCTGGTGTCCGAGACGGACGACTACCTCGACCCGACGGCCGTGGGAGCCCAGCTTCCTCCGGCCTACGAGGTCAGGCAACTGTTTCAGATTCGGTGGCAAGAGTCCACGCAGTAAAACCTACGCGATTAGACTTCACGCAAGGAGGCGTGTTACATGGCTGGCATTTCGTCCCAGGGACTGACTTTTACCTTCGCTGGCTCGACGCTCACCGTCACCTCCGTACAGGTCAATGACACGCAAGACCTCATCGACGGCTCGCACCTCGGCATCGCCCCGAACGGCCGCCGGGAGTACGTCGGCGGCTTTGCGACCGACCGCGAGGTCACGATCGACTACATCTCGAACGTCATCCTCACCGCTGGCACGTCCGGCACGCTCAGTATCGCCGGCCCGATCAGCTTCAGTGGCAACGGGACGCTCGCGAACGCCTCGATCGGCGGTTCTGTCGGTGCCCTCATCTCTGGGAGCGCGACCTTCCGAGTCGCGTAACGCGACGTGGCTGGGTTTGTAGCTCAAGGGGCAACCTGTACTTTCACGCCGGCCAGTGGCGGCAACGCGGTCACGTTTCTCGTGACGCAGTTGTCCGTCACTGAGCCGCAGGCCGAGGTTGTCGATCTGACTCCGGTCAACCACACCGCGACCGCCGTCCTGCACCTCGTGCCTGGCGACTGGACGGACCACGGCGCGGTCGAGATTGAGTTTGTCTGCGGCACCGCCACGAAGACGCTTCGACCAATCATAGGCAAGCGCGGCACGCTGCTTTTCAACTCGCCTGGATACAGCGTGTCTTTGAATGCAATCGCAGTCGGTGGCTCTGTAGGCGCCGGCGTTAGCGACATCGTGCGTGGCAACGCTTCGTTCCGCGTGACCACGTACACGGCTAGTTAGGTTTTCTTCCCCCTTTGGAGTGCTATTTGTGGCTCTGAGCAAGAAGGACATTTTGTCCATCAATGACACGAAGACCGAGGCGGTGGTGGTTCCCGAGTGGAACAACGCCACGGTGTGCCTGCGGACGATCAGCGGGCTGGAGCGGGAGGCGTTCGAGGAGTCTTACGCCGACCAGAAGATGAAGAACTTCAGGTTGCGGTTCCTCGTCAAGACGCTGTGTGATGAGAGCGGTGCGCGGCTGTTCGAGGACGCCGACATCGAGGAGCTCGGCAAGAAGTCGAGCACGGTCATCAACCGGCTCTTCGACAAGGCGTGGAGCCTGAATGCGTTCACGCCGGAGGCGGTTGAGAAGTTGGGGGAAGCCTAGACCTTCGCCCCGAGAAGTTGTTTCAGTACCGGCTCGCCCTTGCTTTAGGGATGTCGGTGCGAAGGTTGCTGATGGAGGTTGACAGTCGCGAGCTCGCCACATGGGCCGAGTTCGACCGTCGGTATCCGCTAGAGAACCCTTGGCGTCAGACGGCGCGGATTTGCCGCGTCATCATGGCAGCCAGTGGGAACTACAAGCGAGTGCCGGAGGAAGAGGTGTTCATCCCCGCCAGCAAGAAGCCGACACAGTCGCAGGAACAGATGTTCGCAGAGTTGATGAAACTCCAACAGTGAGCCAAGGATGGCAAACGGCTACATCGGCAAAATCTCTGCGATCGTCACGGCGAATACGTCGGACTTGTCGAGGAAGCTGTCCGGCGCGGTTGGCGACGTTAACGGCTTCGCTGTCAGCCTGAATGCCTCGCTAAAGCGACTTGAGAAGTCAGGCAGCGAAGCACTGAACGGCCTGTTTACGCCGCTTCAGAATCTTGAGCGGAAGTTCGCGTCTGCGCTCCAGTTCAACATCCGCACCGACAGCCAGGTCGCGCAGCTACGCCAACTCGTCAGCGTTGCAGAGCAGGTAAACAAGCCGCTTGAGAAGGCTGCCGGGTCATTCTCAAAGCTGTCGGCAGAGGTGCAGGGCGCGTTCCTGCCTGCACTCAATAGGGCGCAGACTGCTGTCGTCAATCTGTCAAACACACTCCAGCAGCAAGGCAGCGTCTCGGAGCGATCTTTTAGGCAGGTGGAGAGCGTTGTCGATCGGACGACGCAGGCGATACAGCGAATGACGCAGGCCCAGTCGCTTGTCAGCGGGCTTGCAACTGGAGGCGAGCTTCGATTTCAGCAGCCAGCCCTTGTTCAGCAGGCCACAAGAGCAGCGGAACTCCAGCGGGGGGCCGCGGAGCTTTCGCCGGAGCAGATTCAAGGCAGCGGCATCGCCTCCATCGTCGGGCGCCAGCGACAGGCAACCGAAGAGGCAGAGCGGCTCCTTGCGGTTCTCGAAAACATTCGACTCACACGAAGCGGTGACGCGGCCGCGGCCGAGGCGGCGTACAACAAGCAAGTCGTCGCAATTCGCCAGGTCAACGACGAGCTCGCCAACGAGATTGCCCTTTCCAAGCAGGCGTCTCGCGCTCTTTCTGTAGTTGCGCAGCCAAGAGAGAGAAGAGGGGTTGGGCTCTTTGGGTCGCAGGCCGGCACAGAGGAAGAGAGGGCTATCGCTCGCGCCAGGGTGCTTGACGCAGAGTATCGAAAACTGCCAGAGGCCGCCCAGGCCGGCCTTCGTGGACTCGCCAACATCGCGGCCAATGTGGCGAACGGCGTGGACGCCGGAACAAGCAACGCCGATCAGCTTACGGCTGTTCTTGACAGGCTAGCCCCTCGAATCAGAGAGGCAGCAGACGCCGCGCGCGACCTTGCTGACGCTCAGTTTCGGCCGATTCAAGGCAACCCGACAGGCCCGTTCGGCCCACTGCCATCCGATAGCACCGATCTTCCGCCTGGTTTTTTGGCAGACCGCGCAGCCGGAGCGGCCAGGAGCTTTCTTGGGACAGACATCAACGACTCGTCTCGTCAGATCGACCTGCTGGGCAACTCTGTTCTTTCACTGAAGACACAGATTTCTTCGCTGCCGCTGTCGCTGAGGACCGATCTAATTCCGGCGATCAAGGCAGTCGAGCAGGAGTTCGTGCGCCTCGCAGCGCTAGGACCGAGTGCTACGGCAGAGGAGATTGACAATGCCTCGCAGAAGGCGAGAGAGCTTGAGCGAAGCCTAAAGCGTGCCGTTTCAGTCTCTCAGTTCAGCGGCAGCTTTGGAGATTTCATTCAGGACAACGCCGCTGACCGCTATCTTTCTCAACTCAACACAATTCAGTCCCAGCTTCTCGCCGTAGGCGCGACAGCATCCGGCCCCGTGGCGTCTGCGGTTGAAAGCTATCGCAGGGCTCTCGAAGAGGCAGGAAAGGCCGGAACGCTTGGAACGGCAGATGTTCAGCGCAAGCTCGATTCGTACATTGATAAGATTGCAGCGGCGGCCGTTGCGACCGGAAACTTCACTGCCGCACAGGCAAAGGCGTTTGCGGCCAGCGCCAGGGGCGCTCTCGCTGGCGGCGACGTCTCTCGGTTCGGCGTGGACAAGCTCCAGCTTGGGCTTCAGCAGGCCGCGTTCGCGATCGACGACTTCTTTAGCGTCACAGGCGACTTCCAGCAGCGTCTACGCGCAATCGGCAACAACATTACGCAGCTAGGCTTTATCGTCGGCGGGACGACTGGCCTGTGGATTTCGCTCGGCACTGTAATCGGCGCCCAGGTGGTCGGCCAGATCGTCAAGTGGCTGTATCAGACCGACCTGCAAAAGGCGAAGCTGAAGGAGCTCAACGACGCGCTACGCTCGCAGGAGAACGCCGTCAAGTCTCTTGCTGATGCGTATGCGCGTCTGGCGAGAGAGATCGCAGGCGCAGGCGCCACTGGATTTGAGGCGAGGGCCGCGAGTCGCGACGAGCGGATCGCAGAAATCCGCAGAGCCGCCGAGGAACGCCGCCGCGAGGACGCAACTGCACTATCGCCGGAAGTTGCCGGCATCCGCGGCGAGCGAGCTCTCCTTGAGCAGCGGCTTGAAAACGAGGGCGACCTCCGCAGGCGAATTGCACTCCAGAACCAAATCGACCGCAATCGTAGGCGAGAGCAGGCAGCCGTGGCTCGCGGCGTCACCGCGCCGGACGCCAACGCTGTCCGTGACCAGCTTATAGCGGCAGAGCAAGAGCGGGTCCGTCAGACTCAGGTGCGGCTCAACAGGGCTCGGCTGAGACGCGACCTCGGCGGCGAGGCACCGCCGGGGGAGGATGTAGCCACGCTTGAGCGAGAACTGCGGCAGCGACAGGCAGACCTTGCCGCCAGGCGCGGGGCGGAAGCAGTCGAGAACAGGCGGCAGCAGTTAGCACAGCTTCGCGGGTCGCTTTCAAGCCTCGAAGAGCAGCGGGCTGGAGTCGTTCGGAGCGGAGCACGCACCGATGAAATCGACCAGGCTATTGACGACGTTACTACGTCTATCCGCCGTATTGAAGCCAGCCTGTCTCCGGCCGTCCAGAAGGTCGTGGAGAAGATTACGCGAGGCTCGCTGTCAATCGCAGCCACGCTTGAAGAGACTTCTGGAATCATTCGGAACTCTTTAGGCGACTCAGTCGAAGCAAGGCAGATTCGTCGAGAATCTCGGGCCAGCGCCCGCGAAGTCAGTCGCCTGCAAAGGGCCGCTGGCAACGCGGCAACTCCTGAAGAAGCAACGGAGATCAGAGCCTCGATTGCCCGCGAGCGGCGGCGCGCGGAAGACCTCAGAAGGAGGGCGCAGGCCGTCCAGACTGCGGCAATCGTTGACCCACAATCTCTCTTCGGCAACAGGCTTGAGAGGGCTCGGTCAAACCTACAAGAGGCTGGGGCTCCGCAAGGCATTATTGCTCGTCGATCTCGGGAGCTTGAAGCCCGCCGCGCCGCACTTGTGCAAGACCTAGACGCGGAGAACCCATTTGTTCGTCGCCGCGCCGAGAAGGCGCTGCCGGCGCTCGACAAAGAGGTGCAGGCGCTGGAGGCGGCGACGCTGGCTCTCCGTCGCTTCTCGGAGGCCCTCAACGCAGCCGCACAAGAGGCCGCCGCAAACCTTAGCTCTGCTCAACAAGAAGCCGATGCGGCCAGACGCGCCCAGCTTGGCTTTGACACGCCACGCAACCGCGCCCGTCGCGAGCAGGCCGACCGCGACCTCGAAGAGCAGCGGCAGGCGAATGCGAGGGTCGAGGATGCAGTAGCCATAGAACGCGACCGGCTTGAGAGGCAGGCTCTCGGCGGGCGAGGGCCGCTTGCTGGCGTCTTTGCCGAACTAGAGGCAATCCAAGAAGAGATCGACTCCGGCAACTATACGGCCGAGCGGTACGCAGAGCTCATTGCGGAACGCCGAAGGCTTGAAGAGCAGGTGACGGCAGAAGCGGCCAAGGGCAACGCCGTCATCGCCGCCCGCGACGACAGCACTCGCATCGCCGAGCGGCAAGGCTCCGCTCGCCGCGGCGAGGAGTTGTCGCTGACGCCGGCAGAGCGTGCTGCCGAGCAAATGGCACAAGGCATGGCCGACATCAACGCCTACTTCGACCAGATGGCCCAGAACATCATTGATGCCGAGAACGGCCTGCCAGACCAGGCAGCAATGGGCGAGCTTCAGCAGAACGAAGCCCGCCGCCGCGAGGCGCAGAAGCGGTTTGAAGAGGATCAGATGCGAGCCGCCGCTCCGATGCTCTTCGACATGATGGATCAGGTCACGACGGCCGTCCTGCAAGGCCCGTCGCGGGCCGCCCTCGGCGCAACCGACGCATCGACGACCCAGGGGCAGGCAGAGCTCAACCGCCTGATCCGCGGCGATGATGCTGCCCGCGACGTCAACCTCGCGGAGCTCCAGCGTCAGACCCAGCTTCTCAAGAGAATCGCAGACAAGCCAGGCGCACCAGTCGCATAAATAAGGAGTACCAAGCGGTGGCAGACGTAACGTGTACGGTTTCAATGAAGGTCAACAAGGGATTCCTGCAATCCGACGTGAACGCCCGCGGCGTCACGGCGAGCATGACCAGCGACTCGATGATCGCGACGACTTACGCCCTGACGACGAACGCGACGACGCTTTCCACGGCGAACCTGTCATCCGTCGGGTTTGCCGTGTTTCGCAACCTCTCGACCGCGACGGCTTCTGTAGCCCAGATCGGCATCGACGCAGGCGGGTCGTTCGTCAGCCTCGCCACACTGAGGGCGGGCGAGCCGGCGTTGTTCCGGTTGTCCACTGGGCAGCAGTACCAGGCGATCGGGACCGCCGGCGCACGGCTTCGCGTGGACATTACGGAGGGCTAGTCAGTGGCAAGAGTTGCGCAGGTACAGAGCGGCCAGCGGTTCGAGAAGTCTGGCATCACGCCGACTCGGCAGAAGTCATTTCGCATCGTCCGCGAAACACCCGGCGAATTCCTCGACTTCGAGAACCTGTGCAAGGTTCGCATCGGCTCACGAGACGCCGAGAATCCGGCTCTGCGGTGCGTGTCATACACCGCTGAACCGGAAGGCGAGGGCCGCCTCGTCTGGCTGGCTACGTTCACGTATACGTGGACGCCAATGGCGTCAGACTCAGAGAACGACAACGGCAATCCATACGTCCCTGGACCGGCTCCGCAGATCGACGGGAACGGCATCGAGCAGAGCTTTCCTGGGCCAGTTGACGGGACTGCGCTCACGCAGGCACCAGACGTCCGGCCTGCTAATTGGCACATACAGTCGTCGCTGATTGAGGCTCCCGTATATAGCTGGAGGAAAGAGGGTCAAGGGTTCGGTTTTAACCCAAATCCAACTAACCCGGCTGGTGATATTTACGAAGGAGTAACAAAGCTTGAGCCCGTAGTCAGCATTCACGTCCAGCAGTTCATGTGGCCCGACCCGACGGCAAACGCAATGCACGTCGGGAAAGTGAATAAGGAGCAATGGACGCTTGGGCAGATGGTGATGCCGCCACGTAGCGTCATGTTTCGTGCAATGAACACGCAGCCGCATAACGAGATATTCGACGGGCAGATTTTTCGCGGGTGGATGGCAACGTATGAGTTTCTCTACAGAACGAACTATGTCGGAAGCCCGATAAACGCAGAAATTGGATGGGACTGGGCGCAGCCTCAGTCTGGCTTCAACGTGCGGGCGTTCAACCCAAATAACGCCCGCGCAGACCAAGACTTGTACGGCCAGCCGCTTCGCCACGCCGCAGGGAGAATTCCCATCCCGCTCTCGCTTCCAGATGGAATTAATGCTGGCGACAAGGTGCGTGCGATGGTGCGAATTGCCGAGGTGGAGGGCGGGATCACGCAGCTTCCGTCCGCGCAGCCAATCGCGCTCAACGACGACGGGACTCCGCGGCTATCAACGGCGTCGCCGCCGGTTCTCGTCTATAGATATGTAATCTACGACGAACTCGATTTCGACATTCTTGGCGTTCGGCTTCAGTAGCATTAATGGAAAAAGGCTTCCTCATAGGCGAAAGCCTGCTGACGCGGATCAAGACGTCGCTCGACAGAGCGGACGGCCAGCCGATACGTCTTGGCGACGCGGCGATACCGACGAGATTGCAGGATGTGCCGCGTGG
>Ga0208359_1000144_pt1 | contig 14551 bp, 10 predicted proteins | sample LakMenEpi26Aug09_FD_150732 | JGI IMG/M metagenome (GOLD analysis project Ga0208359, IMG submission 150732) | Freshwater microbial communities from Lake Mendota, WI - 26AUG2009 deep hole epilimnion (SPAdes) | ecosystem: Environmental > Aquatic > Freshwater > Lake > Epilimnion/Euphotic zone ... | reverse complement strand
CAACAACAGCATCAAACCTTTGCTCAAGACTATCGCAGATTACAACAGGAATTAGTTACTACTCAACAGCAACGTCAAGAATTAGAAGCAGTATTAAAACAAGAAACGGAAATTCAAACCGGATATAATAATTTTATCACCCTACAAACCACCGAAGAAACCCTATCGGTTCAATTTAAAATCTATCAAGATTCCCAACAACAACGCCAACAATTACAAGAACAACAACGCCAACATCTAAACACCTTACAACAGCAAATTCAAAGTCTACAAGCTCGTTTAGAAGCGTTAACCCAACAGGAACAAGATTACTTACAAATTTTAAGCCAAAAAACTGATATTGAAGCGGGATTAGAACAGTTACAAACCGCTCGTAATCGTTTGACTCAGTTTGATCAATTACAATTAGAAGTTACTCCCATTTTACAACAGCGTCAACGCTTACAAACGGAATTAGATCGGGCTCAATCTCGTCAACAAGCACGGTTAGACGAATTAAAAACCTCCGTCGGAAAATTGCAACGTACTATCAAACATCATCGCCCCCAATTAGAACAACAATCACAAACTATTGTTAATAAAATTATTGAACTGGATAAGAAAAAAGTTTATCAAATACGAGTTCGAGAAAAAGGACAGGAGCGCCATAATTTTATTGACCGTTTGAATACGGTTAAACGGGATTATGAAGAAAAATTAGTCGAACTAGATCAGAAGATCAAACTATTATCAAAATCGGAATCCGAGGAAACAGAAACCGCCGAATTACCGTTATTGCGATCGCAGTTTCCCCCTTGTCCTCTTTGCGATCGCCCCCTAGACGAACATCACTGGAATTTAGTTATTTCTAAACAGCAAAATCAACAACAGGAATTCAGAAATGAAATTTGGATGATCCATGAACAGTTAGTAGTTGCGGATCGAGAAATTAAGATTTTACAGGAAGAATATCGACAAATTCAAGAGGATTTATTACCCTATGAAGAATTGCGAGAACACCGAGGAAAAATTCAAGCTCAGTTAGAAGGATTAGATCAAGATGAACAGCAATTACAACAATTAATTTTAGAAGAAAAAGCCGTTCAAAATATTTTAGATACGGGTAATTATGCAACGGATTTATATGCAGAATTACAGGATCTAGAGCATAAATTAAGCCAACTCAATTATAATGAACAAAGCCATGCGTTAGCTAGGAATGAGGAAAAACGGTGGCGTTGGGCGGAAATTAAATATAGTCAAATTCGAGATGCTCAAGACAAATTAACCAAAATTAATACTCAAAAACCAGAATTAGAAACCAAAATTCAATCCTTAACCCAAAGTTTAACTGAAGAAAAAAACAACTCTAAAATTCAACAAAAAATTATAATTTTAGAGCAAAAAATTAACCAAATGGGTTATAATGTTGAGGAGCATAATCGCATCCGTACAGAATTGCGTCAAGCTCAAATTTGGTTAACTAGAACCGAACAATTAAACCAAGCCAAACAACAATATCCTATCCTGCAAAAACGCCTTCAAGAGTTAGAAACCATCACCCAAGAACGGGTAAAAAACCTACAAGCAATCCAAGGACAAATTGAACTATTACAAGAACAATTAAAAGAAACTCCCGACCCGACAGAATCATTAAAACAATTAGAGCAATTAATTCAACAACAACGACTAAAATTAGATCATTATTTAGGACAATTTGGCAGTTTACAACAACAACAAACTCAATTAGATAATTTAAACGCTCAACAAATCGAAATTAAAACCCAATTAGATACCACCCGCCGTCAATATCGAGTTTACGATGAATTAGCAAAAGCCTTTGGTAAAAATGGAATTCAAGCCCTAATGATTGAGAATGTTTTACCCCAATTAGAAGCAGAAACCAATCAAATTTTATCTCGATTATCCTCAAATCAACTCCATGTTCAATTTGTTACCCAACGTACTAGCGGACGGGGTAGTAAATCCTCAAAAAATGCTCCTAAAATGATTGAAACCTTAGAAATTCTAATCGCAGATGCGCGGGGAACTCGCTCCTATGAAACCTATTCTGGAGGGGAAGCCTTTAGAATTAATTTTGCCATTCGGTTAGCCTTAGCAAAACTATTAGCACAACGGGCGGGAACTTCTCTACAAATGTTAATTATTGATGAGGGATTTGGAACTCAAGACGCTGAAGGTTGCGATCGTTTAATTGCGGCTATTAATGCGATCGCTTCTGATTTTGCTTGTATTTTGACTGTCACCCATATTCCTAGTTTAAAAGAAGCTTTTCAAGCTAGAATTGAAGTTAATAAAACTAGCCAAGGTTCTCAAATTTATCTCTCAATTTAATTACATAACTAGCAAATCCTGAAAAAAGTGCTTGGAAATTTAGGTCAAGAATATGCAATTAATTTTGTTTAGGTACTTAACAAAACGAGGTTTTTATGACTTTGGATGACGAACTTAATACAACCCTACTCAGTTTCACTGACCTACAAGCGGAATTAAATTTACGTCATGCTCAAGACGCCCTCCGCGATATTGTAGACCATCTTGACTTAACTCCCACGGAAAGAGAAGGTTTAGAACCTGATATTGGGGGTTTGCAAAGAATGATGGATAAATTAGACCGTACCTGTGTACAAATTGCGGTATTTGGAATGGTTGGAAGGGGAAAATCTTCGGTATTAAATGCTTTATTAGGTCAAGAAGTATTTATTTCTGGCCCAATTCATGGTGTTACCCAAACCACTCAAATTCAGCCCTGGGAAATGACCGATAACCAAATATCTAATATTCCTACGGTTTCCTATAGAATTTGTCAAATTGAACTGATTGATACCCCAGGAATTGACGAGGTAGATGGGGAAACCCGCGAAAAAATTGCTCGTCAGGTAGCGCAACAAGTTGATTTATTATTATTTGTTATTGCTGGAGATATTACCCAAGTTGAATATGATGCGCTTTCGCAATTACGAGAAGCGGGAAAACCGATGTTATTAGTATTTAATAAAATTGATCAATATCCCGAAGCTGATCGACAGGCAATTTATGAAAAAATTAGAGATGAAAGAGTCAAAGAATTGTTGTCTCCCGATGAAATTGTGATGGCGGCGGCTTCTCCTTTAATCGCTAAAGCTATTCGTCGTCCCGATGGAACTTTAATCGCCGAAATTACTCGAGGAGAACCTCAAATTGAGGAATTAAAGTTAAAAATTTTAGAGATTTTGGATCGGGAAGGGAAATCATTAGTCGCCTTAAATACGATGTTATATGCCGGGGATGTGAATGAAAAATTAGTCCGGCGAAAAATGGAAATTCGAGAAGCAAGTGCTAATCGAGTAATTTGGAATGGGGTGATGACTAAATCAATTGCGATCGCCTTAAACCCAATGATGATGATTGATTTATTCAGTGGGGCGGTAATCGATGTGGCCTTAATATTGACCTTATCTAAACTTTATGGAATTTCCATGACTCAACAGGGGGCGGTAGAATTATTACAAAAAATTGCCCTAAGTATGGGAGGAATTACTGCTAGTGAATTAGTCGCAAATTTTGGTTTAAGTTCTTTAAAAAGTATATTAGGATTAACGGCCACAGCTACCGGGGGATTATCATTAATTCCCTATCTATCTGTTGCTATTCCCCAAGCTGCGATCGCCGGGGTTTCTGGTTATGCGATTGGACAGGTAACAAAAGCCTATTTAGCCAATGGTGCATCCTGGGGAGAAGAAGGGCCAAAAGCTGTGGTTCAAAATATTTTAGAAACCTTAGATGAAACTTCAATTATGAACCGAATTAAACAGGAATTATGGAAAAAAATTAATCTTCAAAAAAAAATTAAGGAAATTTAATTCTGTTGGGAATTAAAATTATATATTTTAGCATTTTCCCCAGTAGAGACTTTGCCTGTAACGTTTCTACTGGGGGGTTAGGGATTGTCCCTGATCGCTTACAATAATTAAAGGATTACGCAGATTAACACAGATTAAAATCCGTGAAATCCGTGAAATCCTCTTAAATCCGTGATCCCTATTCCCTTCTAATATGTCTTTGGATACTCCAATCTCTGAATCGATCATAACTAAATCCGAATCTCCTGTAATTTCACCTGAGATTGATCCTAATTTACAAGTTCGGTTTAAAACCGAAGCCGGACGATTATTGTTATTTTTACCACCGGAAAACAACCGTGAAGATATCGAGACCAATGCCAACCTTAATAATACCTGGACAGAACTCTGGCAACAGTTAAAACATCGCCTCAACGGGGGTGAACACGCAGAACAAGATTATACGGAAGTTTATCTAATGGCAGAAAATCGGTTATTAGATGGGCGTCAACTCCAAGATATTGCTGAGGCGCTAACGGAAGTTCAACTGCAACTGAAACGGGTTAAAACCAGTCGCCGTCAAACCGCAGTAGCAGCAGCTATGGCGGGCTATAGCGTCGATCAGGATGTGGAACGGGAAACCTTGGCTCAACCAGTGTTAGAGACGACTACAGCCCCCTTAGCAGAACCGTTATATTTGAAAATGACCGTGCGCTCTGGTGTGGATATTCGTCACCCAGGAACCATTGTAATTGTCGGGGATGTGAACCCGGGTAGTTCGGTGATTGCCGATGGCGATATTATTATTTGGGGACGGTTGCGGGGAAATGCCCACGCCGGGGCTAAAGGAAATCCCAATAGTTTAATTATGGCTTTGCAAATGGAACCTAAGTTAATTCGGATTGCGGATCAGGTGGCGCGGGGGCCAGAAATCACCCCAGAACATTTTTACCCGGAAGTCGCCTATATCAATACCACCGGGATTCGGATTAGTCCGGCGAAGGAAGTGGCCAAGGCTAGAGTGTTGACCCTGGATATAAATGGGTAATGGGTGATGGGTGATGCGCCAGGTGTCAATAAAATAGGTTATTCTGAACACCGGATCGATTATTGCTGAATACAAATTTTTAAAATATGAGTCGTGTTATTGTGATTACCTCTGGAAAAGGAGGGGTGGGAAAAACTACTTGTACCGCTAATGTGGGTATGAGTTTGGCAAAACGGGGCCACAGTGTTGTGGTAATTGATGCGGATTTTGGTCTGAGAAATTTAGACTTACTCTTGGGTTTAGAAAATCGGATTGTTTATACAGCAATGGAGGTTTTATCGGGGGAATGTCGCCTGGAACAAGCCTTAGTGAAAGATAAACGAGAATCCCGTTTAGTGTTATTACCTGCGGCTCAAAATCGGATGAAAGAGGCTGTTACCCCCGATCAAATGAAGCAATTAGTAGCGATGTTGGAAGGCAAATATGATTATATTATCATTGATTGTCCGGCGGGAATTGAACAGGGATTTCAAAATGCGATCGCCCCGGCAAAAGAAGCAATTATTGTCACCACTCCCGAAGTTTCAGCCGTTAGAGATGCGGATCGAGTGATTGGTTTATTAGAGGCAAATTCGGTTAAAAAAATTCGGTTATTAATTAATCGGATTAAGCCTTTAATGGTGGAAGCCAACGATATGATGTCGGTACAGGATGTGGAAGAGATTCTAGCAATTCCTTTAATTGGGGTGGTTCCCGATGATGAAAATGTGATTGTTTCCACCAATAAAGGAGAACCTTTAGTATTAGCAGAAAATCCTTCCCAAGCGGCGCAAGCGTTTACGAATGTGGTGCGTCGAATTGAAGGGGAAAAAGTCGCATTCCTTGACCTTAACCCCCGTCCAGAAGGGTTTTTCGCTAAACTGCGTCGTTTGCTTTCATCTAAAGTTCGCTAAAAGTATATCTTGAAATTGTTGATCTGACTGCTTCTGTATTTATCCTCCAAACCCCCATGAAAATTAATGAACTCATAGAAAGACTTTTTCCTCGAAATCATCAAACCAGTCGAGAGGAAGCTAAACAACGCTTGAAGTTGGTCTTAGCCCATGACCGGGCTGATCTATCGGCGGAAATGGTGGAAGCCATGCGAAAAGAAATCATGGAAGTGGTATCTCGTTATGTAGAAATAGATACCGATGATTCAGAATTTAACTTAGAAAGTGATAACCGAGCTACCGCATTAGTGGCTAATTTATTAATTCGTCGGGTTAAACAAAGGGGATTATTCATGGCTGAATCTCCTCCTCCAGAACTTAAAACTGAATCTCCTAAAGACGAGGAGACTGAGGAAACCTCACCCCAACCGTCCCCAACCCCAACCCCCAAACCATCTACTTCACTTAAATCCGAGTTAAAAGCTCCTCCTCCTCCACCGGAGAAAAGCACAGAAAATCCAGATTGACATCCACCCCACCGTAAAACGGGCAACAACCCAGTTTTTGTAATAGGATAGCTTGTATTAGAGTCCTAAAGGACTCACTACGGTTAATTAAGGGGGAGTTCGGGACTGACCATCAGGGTTAATACTTCGTCCCCAATGCCTTTTAATTTATGGAATTCTTGGCTGATAATTTCCCCCCGAGGGAGATAGTTAGCCACTTCCGTAGAGACTAAAATACTATTGGGATGGGCAACCTCCTGTAACCTGGCCGCCATATTCACCGCCGGGCCAATGGCGGTATAATCGGAACGATCTTGAGATCCGAACATCCCGACAACCGCCGTCCCAATATGAATTCCGCACCGGAAACGCACGGGGACAACCCCATTTTCCCCGACAATGCCCTGTTCTCGCCAGTGTTGATTTAACTTATCAAGCGATCGCAACATTTGCCTCGCTGAATTCACCGCCTGTTTTACCTGTTTTTCGGCCGATAACTCCTCCGGGGCGCCATATAAAGCCATCACCGCATCCCCGACAAACTTATCCACCGTCCCCCCATTAGCAAAAATCACCCGGGTCATCTCTGCTAAATACTCATTTAACACCACTGCAATTCCCTGGGATTGTAACTGATTCGACATTTGGGTAAATCCGACAATATCACTAAATAAAATCGTAATTAACCGAGGTTCGGGACTCATATCCAAAGATAACTCCCCGGTTGCGGCTTTTTTAACCATGGTTTCGGGTAAAAATCGCTTCAATACTGACTCTGTTAAATATCTATTTAACTCAAATATACGCCTCTCATTCTCTTTTAAAGACTGTAAGTTTCTAACTTCTGCCAACAATTCCCGATCATTAAAGGGTTTTGATAAATAGGCATCTGCCCCCCGTTCCACCCCTTCTAAACGGGTATCTTCATCGGCTTTAGCCGTTAATAAAATCATCGGGGTTCCCTTCAATTGCGGGTTATTCCGAATTAACCGAATTAAATCTAACCCTGAGACTAAAGGCATCATTAAATCCGTAATAATCACTTCTGGGTGATATTTTTGGGCAATTTCAAACCCTTCCACCCCGTTACAAGCTACTACCACATTATAACCCGATTGACGCAGAATTTTGGAGACATAACGGCGTAAATCCGGGTTATCATCCACCACTAAAACTAAATTAGTCAGGGAACCATTTTCAGGTAAAATCATATTCTCCTGACGGGTTTCTTCCCCATCAAAATCATCTCCATCGGTTACATCCACATCAATATCGGCAAACTCCACCGATGCCCGACTTGAATTTAATTCAGCCTGAATTTCTAATATTTGTTCCCCTGGTAAATGGGAAGTTCCCTGTTGTAACCAAACCGTAAAAGTTGTGCCTCTCCCATACACGGATTCTACGGAAATTTGGCCTTTGTGCAGTTCGACTAATTCCTTAACTAAAGCCAACCCTAAACCCGAACCTTCATAGGAACGATTAGCCGAGCCTTCCGCTTGTCTAAACCGTTCAAATAAATAGGGAATTTGTTCCGGTTTAATCCCAATTCCAGTATCCGTAACCTGCAAACGACAATGATTTCCCATCGGTTCCACCCTGAGAGTAATTGTCCCTCCGGCGGGAGTAAACTTCATGGCATTAGACAATAAATTATAGATAATTTTATCAAACCGTTCTAAATCCAAATACAACAACGGACAATGGTTTAAATTAGTTTCCAGGTAAATTTCTTTCTTTTGACAATAGAGTTGAAAAGACTCAACGGTACTATGACAAAAAGCAATCAAATCACAGGGACGAAAACTTGGCTGCATTCGTCCAGCATCAAATCGTTGTAAATCCAATAATTGATTGACTAACCTCAATAGTCGTCGGGAATTTCTTAAAGCTATTTTTGCCTGTTCCTGGGGTAAATCCTGCTGTTGATTAATCGCCGATTCTAACGGCCCAATCATTAAAGTTAAAGGAGTACGAAACTCATGGGAAATATTCTGGAAAAATTCCGTTTTCACCCGGTCGGCTTCTAACAATCGTTGCGCCTGTTGTCGAGTTTTTTGATATAAACGAGCCTGTTGTACCGCCAGAGCAGCTTGTACGGCCACTACTTGGACTAAATTAATTTCCGACTCCTGCCATTTACGAATCCGATTATTTTGTCGCAGGGAAATACTACCAATAATCTGACCTTCTGACTGCAAAGGAACTAACATTAGGGCTTTAGAAGCAGAACGTAGGGGTAATTCAGCAATCTTACATTCCGGTTGCAGATCTAAGTTATCAATAACAACGGGTTGGCGGGTGCGTAAAAGTTTTTGTAATACTGGATTTTCTCGAATCGGAACGGCCGACTGAGGTAGGGTTTCTGGGGAGAGCTTAGGGGCGGGAGTAGACGCTTCCGATGACCATTCATCACTAACCATCGAAGCCTGTCGAGTTACATCATACAACCCCACACACTGAACATATTCATCATCCCTTGTCCAGAGGGATAAGGCACAGCCATCCACCTGTAGGGCTTCTCCCAATTGTTGGGTAATGGCGCCGAAAATTGTGCGCGGATCGAGACTCGAACGAATGGCCGATGTAATGGTATTAACTAGGGCCTCCCGTTTCGCCAGTTCCCGCACCTGTTCATAGGCCCGAGCTTGGGAAAGGGCGAGAGCCGCTTGGTCAGAAACCGTAATCACTAACTGCACTTCGTGGTCAAGCCAGATATGGGGTTCTTGGCAGTGATGCAGGGCTAAAACGGCCATTAAGTCCAGTTTGTAGAATAGGGGGACGACTAAACTTGACCGAATTTGAGTTTGATCGTAGGCCTGTTGACGTTCTGTTACCGATAAAATCCGTTCATCCCTAACTGCATCCTGAATCACTTCGACGTCTGTGGTTTCCCAGACTAATAATTGTAATAAATTCTTGGAAGGCTTTTGACTATCGGGGGTTTCTGTGGCATCTAGCCGTCCCGACTGATACATAAACCATTCATCCACCATTTGCCCGTCTTGAAACGGCCGCAGCAGGCAATAGCGGGCTTCAAACATTTGGCCAACGGTTTCCACGATCCGTTGCAGCATTTCCCGATAGTTGGGGGCGGAGCGAATGGTATTGGTAACGGCGTAGAGGAGGGATTCTTGTTGGAGGGCGCGTCGTAATTCTTCGGTACGGGATTTGAGAACCCCATGGGTTTCTAAGGCCTGTTTAACGATGGCTTTGAGTTCTTCCGCATCCCAAGGTTTGGTAACGTATTTAAAAACTTTACCGGAGTTAATTGCTTCGACTAAATCCTCGACGTCGGTATAACCGGTGAGGATAATTCTAATAATATCGGGATATTGGGCCGCGGTTAAACTCAGAAATTCCGTCCCGCTCATTTGCGGCATTCTTTGGTCGGAAATAATCACCGCCACGTCAGTCTCGGACGCTAAAATCTTTAGCGCCTCTGGCCCACCATCTGCTCGCAACACCCGGTATTCCCGATGAAAGGTGCGATACAGCAAATCTAGGTTATCGGGTTCGTCATCGACAACCAAGATCGTCGGCTTAGATTTTTTCTGGGAACTCATGCACCGGACTCCTGCTGCAAGGGATGTAGGGGGCAATGATCTGTAGAATTCACCAATTGGATGTTAACTCGGAGCCCCTATCTAATACGGGTTAAACCACAATCAGGGTATTGATGCACAATATTTATTGTACCCCTATACTTCTGGGCGCGGAATTCCCGTATTCTTTCAGAAAGTATAAAACTGTCACGATTACCCAAAAAAGGGGGATCGGAATTAATATTGCACTATTGATAAACTGTGAATCAATTGTTTTCCACTTCGAGATCTAACACATTTTTCTGGGGTTACGGAAATGGCATGGGTTCAAAAAACCTGCCCGAACAGGAAAATTCGCTACAAAAAGGGAGTTCTGTGGATTTTTCTAGTTTACAAATTCGGCCAGCAACCTCTGAGGACTTAACGGGATTAACGGATGTTTTGGCCGAGAGTTTTCATTCCCAGGAGGGACTTTTGGGCTGGATTTATCCGATTTTACGGTTAGGAATTTATGAGGATTCCCGTTATCGTTTATTGGCAAATACAGATCAATATTTGTGTTTAGTAGCTGTGGTTTCAGGGGTCAGGTCGTCTCAACCTTCGATTTTAGGAACCATAGAAATCGGTTTGCGATCGCGTTATCCTTGGCAATTATCTTTAACCTCTCGCTATTTGTATATTTCTAATTTAGCCGTTCATCCCCAATATCGCAAGCTAGGAATTGCCCAAAAATTACTCGCAAGTTGTGAACAAACAGCCCAACATTGGGGATTTTCTAATATTTATCTTCATGTCTTAGAAAATAATCATCAAGCCCGAGGTTTATATTATAAAATGGGTTATAGATTAATTGAGATTGATTCGGGTTGGAATTGCACATTATTAGGGCAGCCTCGACGTTTGTTTTTACAAAAACCGATTGGTAATGGGTAATAGGTAATAGGTAATGGGGAATGGGGAATAGGTAATAGGTAATAGGTTTTGGGTTTTGGGTTTTGGGTTTTGGGTAATAAGTACCTAAACAAAATTAATTACACATCTTCCACCCTGTTCCCTCCCCCCTAGCCCCCCGTACACGGGGGTTTGGGGGGGCTGTTCCGGTGTTCCCTCTCTCAACTAGGTAATTTATTTTGTGTAACTACTTAATAGGGAACCCTTGGTTAAGGCTCAATTTTGCGTTTTAAGCGTTCTCCTAATCTTAAAATTTGACAGGCTAAAATTGCCGCCCCAAACCCATTATCAATATTCACCACTCCTACCCCGGTGGCGCAGGAATTCAACATGGTTAATAAGGGGGCTAACCCGTTAAAATTGGCTCCATAACCGACGCTGGTGGGAACTGCAATCACCGGACAATCGGCTAATCCTCCAACTACAGTCGGTAAGGCTCCTTCCATTCCAGCGACGGCAATTAACACATCCGCATCGGCAATCATCGGCCAATTACTTAGTAACCGATGAATTCCGGCAACTCCTACATCCGATAACCGTTTTACCTCAAAACCAGATAAGGTAGCGGTGATGGCAGCTTCTTCGGCGACGGGTAAATCGGCGGTTCCGGCGGTTAAAATCGTGATTATTCCTGTAGAATTAGATCGGGGAATTTCATCCGGGTGAATAGCACAAATTTTAGCGATTTCGTAATATCTTAAATCGGGGATTTGGGCTTGTAATTGTTGATAAACATGGGGTTCAATTCGAGTTGCTATCACCACCGGATTTCGCTGACGCATTACCTCGATAATCTTAATAATTTGTTCCGGGGTTTTATTTAATCCCCAAATTACTTCGGGAAATCCGGTTCTTAATTTTCGATGATGGTCAATGCGGGCAAAATCTCCGACGGGTTCAAAATCAAAGTATTTGATTTTATCTAAGGCATCAGTCGGGGTAATTTCACCGGATGCAACGGATTCAAGTAACTGTTGTAATGCTTCAGGATTCATCAGAATTTAAACAGATTATTCAGCAATTTTGAGTTCATACAAATTCCAAAATCCTCCCCCTAATGGTGTGTATTCAACGCCTTCAACCCGATCTCGGATGGCTTCAAAGGCGAGGGGATTTACCATATATAATAGGGGCAGTTCTTCGGAAATAATTTTCTGCGCCTTTCCATAGAGTTCTTTCCGTTTTTTCGGATCAAATTCTTGGGAAGCTTTCACAAATAAATCATCTACTTGTTTTTCCCAATCGGAAACTTGCCAATCGGTAATCCCTGTTTCTCCGGGTTGGGGCCCCTGATTAAATGTGTGTAATCTTCCCTGCACTGACCAAATATTATAACCCCCGTGAGGTTCAATTCCTCCTCCACTGAATCCTCCTAAATAGGCATCCCAATTGCGAGAACTAGAAAGACGTTCGACTAAGGTATTAAAGCTGAGAAATAATAAATCAACTTCAATTCCAATTTTACCCAGATCTTGGTTAATTTGGGTAGCCATTTGTTCCCGAATTTTTTTCCCGGCACTGGTTAAGAGGGTAAAGCGAACAATATTACCGTCACTATCGAGTAATTGTCCTTGATCATTATACTTAAATCCCGCATCAATTAGCATTTTTCTGGCTTTTTCAGGATTGTGTGTATAGGTTTTTAATCCTTCTTCTGGGGATAAATAAAAGGGGCTTTGGACTGGAATGGGAGAATGTTGCAGTTCTCCTAATCCTAAATAGAGATTATTTTTCATCACTTCCCGATTAATGGCATAATAAACCGCCTGTCGGAAGGCTTTATTATTAAACCATTTAGACTTAATTGGATCAACAAAGGGTTTCCCTTGAGCATTTTTTCCCCGATTCATATTCAATGACATGAACACGGTTCCCATATCGGGGCCAGAATTATAAATAGTATATTTCCCTCGTTTTTCTTCGGGTTTTAATAAGGGAAATGTTTCCGTTTGTATGGTTAAAGTATCTAAGGAACCGGAACGAAAATCCAATAATTGAGTATCGGTACTTTCAATAATTTGCCAGACAATTTCTTCAATATAGGGTTGGGGATTTCCCTGTTCGTCTTTTCGCCAATAATAGGGATTTCTTTCTAAAATTACCCGTTGATAAGGAGTATAACTTTTGATCCGATATTGACCATTTCCGACAATATCTTGGGGGTTGGTATCGGTTCCCCAAGTAGTTAAAAATTTGGGGTTTCCCTCACTATCGGTTTCGGTAATTGAATCTTTTAAAATATGGGCGGGTAAAATACTTAATCCGGCTACATATTGTAAAAAAGGTGCAAAGGGTTCAGCAACGGCAAACTCCACCCGACGATTATCTAATTTTTTTACCGTGGGAAAGCTGCGACTTTTTCCTACTCGTAAAATATCTTTAAAACTGCTGGGAATTTTATCGTTTAAATAAATATCGTTATAGGTAAAAATAATATCGTCAACGGTTAAGGGTTTTCCATCTGACCACTTTAATCCGTCTTTTAAAGTAATAATAATTTTTTGTTTATCATCAGAAATCTGCCAAGATTCGGCTAACCCCGATTTCGGCATTAATTCTCCGGTTACGGGGTCGTCCTGAATTAACGGGTCATACAAATAACCAAAGACGGTATAGGCCGATTGACTCAAGGGCGGATTAAAGGTGGCTGGGCCGCTGGGCGTGGCGACCACCAACCGAGACGGAATTTGGGATTGAGCGGTACTACAGGCACTCATAACCAGGGCTAAGAGGATGAATAAAGTCTTTTGGAACCAATGTCTTTTGAATGGAATCATGTTACAAAAACTAGCTGATTGCTATAGTTAATTATAGAACCCATTTGAGATCCTTTAATGATCGCCCGCTAGGAGAGAACCTAAGTTACAATTAGCTAAGGTTGGTTTTAGGATTGAGGGGAGGTTTTATGACATTACAGGAAGTGCTAAAATCGGTCGATAATTTGTCCATCGCGGATCAGGTTTTGTTATTGGAGCAGCTTAAGAAACGGTTTGCTCAGATTGAGGAGTCTGATTCGGAAGTGATTAATCAAGCGCAAAAAGAAAAATGGGTTAAAGGTTTAAGAGGGATGGCTGCCAATTCTAGGCTGAGTAGTGAGGATTTTGCCCAACATAAACAAGCAGAAATTGATTGGGAGGATAGAAACCGATGAAGGTTATCCTAGATGCTTGTGCTGTGATTTGTCTTATTAAGGATGAAATAGGGGCTGATATTGTCGAGCAATATTTATTAGGAGATGATGCTCAATGTATGATTCATAGTGTTAATATTTGTTTTGAATATTTGTCAGATTAATTTTATTCGTTAATCGCCCGATTTTCTATGCGCTATATATATCGCAATTGCGTAAGTCATGAGATCTCAAATGGGTTCTATAAAACACCGATTGATTCAATGGTCGCTCCTCATATCACGGAGTCTGTGTATTCCGAATTTCTGTCTGAATTTGATCAAAAATTCCATTATCTTTAAAAAATTTGTCTTGAATATTATTCCATCCCCCCAAATCTTCAGCATTAAATAATTGCTTAAATTAAAATTCCAGCCCAATAAAAATGCACAGGAATTTTAATTAATTTTTTCTAATAAAGCCACTGCATAGGCGGCAATTCCTTCTTCTCGACCCACGGGGCCTAATTTTTCGTTAGTGGTGGCTTTGACCCCAATTTGATCGGAATTGAGGTTTAAAGTGGTGGCAAGGCGATCGCACATTGCGCTAATATGGGGTTTTAATTTCGGACGTTCTGCGACAATTACAGAATCAATATTTCCGATTTTCCAACCTCGATCTAATATTAGTTGATTCACC
>Ga0208359_1000138_pt1 | contig 14947 bp, 26 predicted proteins | sample LakMenEpi26Aug09_FD_150732 | JGI IMG/M metagenome (GOLD analysis project Ga0208359, IMG submission 150732) | Freshwater microbial communities from Lake Mendota, WI - 26AUG2009 deep hole epilimnion (SPAdes) | ecosystem: Environmental > Aquatic > Freshwater > Lake > Epilimnion/Euphotic zone ... | reverse complement strand
CAGGAGCCAACGCCGGATAAGTTTTAGCGATATTGTTGGCAATAATCCCTGAGACAAGTGTTGGGTCAACATTGGTAGGTCGGAAGACTGCCATAATCGCATCACTAATCAACTGAGGTGAGGGTTTGTCTAATAGGTTCATCCCACCAGTGGACTTAGAATATTTTAATTCCTTTTCGCACCGGAGGAAATATTGTCGAGTTGCCTTCCCTTGTTCCGTCCCTGACATCATGCCTAACGCCTTAAAGCAATCGACGGTGAGATAGATGGATTCGCTAGGACGACCGCCATCAGGGGTTTTCATCCATTCGGATAAATAGTCTTCCCCTTGTTCAAAGTTGCGGGTTAGCTTCTTTTTGGCAGCCTGTTTACTTGAATATCCTAACCATTGCCAAGCGTCTTCAAAATCAACGGGGTATTCTTTACCGGAACCGAGTAAACTTAAAGCTAGTTCTTTGCTAAAATCAATCATTGTGATCCTGTTATGTAGGTTTACAGCCCTTGGATGTTTCAGCATCGCGAAGGGCGTTTTACTATTAATATTATATCACAATCAATATTAATTAATCTGGCAATCTTCCGATTAACTTAGGTTCAATTCCTGTAAATTTCTCGAATCTTTGTAAGATAATTTCACAGTATGCGGGTGAAAGCTCGAATCCGCAAACTGTGCGATCGCCTTCCATTTTTTGCGCTGCGATTATTGATGTACCGGAGCCGAGAAATGGATCTGCAATTAAATCATCTGATTCTGTCATCGCTTCAAAATATTGTGTAGGGAGTTCTATCGGGTAAATAGCAGGATGTAGTTTTCTAACATCTCCCAACTCTGGAAAACATCTAATAACGCTGTGTAACTGGTGATGAGTGTAAACGGGTGATGCCGTCTTTTCTGACATACTCCCGTCCTGCTTGCGAATAGCTCTATCTGCACCATCTGTTAAAAAGTTTTCACCGTGTCTTTTTGCGTATTTGTCCAATTGATTCGGAACTGTTCTCTCTAATATTTTTCGTTTTTCTCCAAATACAAATATCCATTCATGAGTAAGTGTAAACATATTCGTAGCTTGTGCTACGCTACCAGCTTTCTGTTTATCCCAAACATTCCAACCCAAAAGTTTTAAACCACAATTGTTGGCTGTATCTATATATTCTTGCCAGTAGGGAACTACAGCCCCATCCTGAAATTTAAGACCGAGATTAACTGCATAATAATCAACATATTCCGACCATGCAGGGATGAATGAACATATCTTATCCAGACTAACATCCGTCCCATCTTGATAGGTTCTCATGTCAGAGTACGGCGGACTGGTAAACAATAACTCTATCCTCTCATCCCCCAACAAAGCCCGAACATTCCCCTCAATAGTAGAATCTGAACAACATATTTTATGCCGTCCTAACTGCCATATTTCACCCAACTTAACCCTTGATTCAATCTCATCTACCTTATCTAAAAGCTCGGCAATTTCTTCCTCATCTTCCTCTTTCGGTTCAGTATCGCCAAACCCTTCACCCTTGCCAAACGATTCCAATAATTCATTTAATTTATAATCAGGGAAGAACTCACTAAAATCTACCTCTTGAGCCAAATCATTTAAAATATCAACATCCCATGTACTGAAATCCGAGGCGGTATTATCAGCGATCGCATATTGTTTCCAATCCGACTCTGATAACCCAGGCCGCTTAACAGCAACAATCGTATTACCATCGGCTTCTACAACCAAAACCTTCTCAATCCCTAATTGACCCGCCTCCTCAAAGGTTCCATTCCCCGCACGGATAACGTCATTTTCATCAATAACAATGGAACGGCAAGCCCCAAACTGTTCTAAGGATTTGGAAATCACCTTAGCTGATAACGGCGTTCTTTTGCGGGCATTATTCGGATCGGGAGTTAGTTTGCTGATATCTGTCTCAGTAATTTTAGGTTTACTCATAAATTAGTTTGCAATAAGACTTTTAACCATGTTAACTTTAAAGTGTTGTTATTGCGTCACCATGCGCTAAATAAAACTATTGCTTCAGTACCAAACATTGAAAGGATCAGGGAAGCGGTCAGGGAGGTTATTGAGAACCCTTACCTGAATAACCGAGAGATTGGTAGGCGGCTTAACATCTCAGAAACAAATTTAAGGCGATGGAAAAAACTACCTATTTGGGAGCAAATCAGACATGAACTCCTAACCGAACGGGCAGAAACAATTAAGGCAACAATAGAAAAGGACAGAATGGCTTATCAACAGGATTTAGAGGAAAAACAAAAAACATGGCAAGCGTTCAGGAAAGCCCTAGAGACTAACGGAGCATATTCCCTCACCCTTTCCAACAATGCCTATAAAGCTGCAAATAATGAGCAAGACTCCCTAAAGGCTTGTTCTAAAGCCACCAAGTCAGGAGCGCAAGTTCACTCCCGAAATGGGATGGAAGTTTTGAAGACTTTGGCAATGGTAGATGATCAACTCTATCAAAACAAGGTATTAATCGAATACTTTGAAAACCTTGAAAAAGAACAAACTCAAGAAATCTCAGAAGATTAATTATGCCTAATTTTGAAAGTGTTTTAGTTTTCCTGTTATTGTCTCTTGGTTTAAGATGGTTTTTGTTTAAGTACAAATTGCTTGATAGGATTAGGGAATCACTTAAACAGAAACACCAACTTTTTAGGGAGTTGTTTAATTGTCCATACTGCCAGACATTTGAGAGTTCCGTGCTAGTTTATTTTGTTCTGGGAATGCCATTTAGTCCCGTTACAGGGATTCTTGCGGGTTTATTTAATGCTTATGTTTCGGTGTCGATTGAGAATATAATTGAATCCCAGATAGAGGAGTTAGAGGGAAATTTTAAGACTCCTAAAACTTTGGAGATTCCCGACTACAAAACCCCAATTGAAATATTTAACTTAGGATCTAAATAATGGAAAGAATTGAACTATGCTCAAACAGATGTTGTCCAACCCTTGCTAAACTTGGGGATTTATGGATTATAAATGATGATTATGGTGGGGAGGTTAAATTGACATCTGATCAGCTTGATAATTTAGTAAAAGTTAAGTTGAAATATGAAAAAGATTTGGCATCTACAAGAATGATTGAAACTGAAAAGGCACGGGAAAATGGATTACTTATTCAATCCTAAAACTCAACGCTACCATTACAAACAGGGTGCGGGTCGGGGTCAGTTTGTACCCGCCACTGCCATTAAGTTTATGATGGAGCGCAACATTGAGGCGACACAGGGGGATATTAAGACCATTGGGGAATTATTGGTCAATGGTAAAATATCCCTCTCAACTTGGGAAGAAATGACCGCGATCGCACTCAAAAACTTGCATATTCAATCATACCTACTTGGTCGCGGTGGTAAAGGTTCTATGAATCAACGGGACTATGGATTAATTGGCAATCGACTCAAAAAGGAATACAAATATTTGAGGGAATTTGCTAAGGAAATCCAAACTACCGGAGTTAGCAAAGCTGATTTCTTTAGGCGATTAGAGATGTATAGCAACGCCGGATCAGGTCAACACGAAAAAGCCCGAACTGAAGGACACAAGAAAGCGGGTTATTCTTGGGAACGTCGGGTCAGGACTAAAACTGAGTCGTGCCAGCCGTGTCTAACTTTTGAGGGCATGGGGTGGCAACCTATAGGAACGCTCCCGAATCCAACGGAACAATGCGAATGCAGGTCTAATTGTGGGTGTTATAAGAAATTCGCCAAAGAAAAACCGCGAGATTTTGTCAAGCGGTTTGGAAGTTTTGACTGTGCTAACTTTTCAATACTTATGAAAAAGTTAGGGTGACAGCCGCCGTTGTGCCACCAAGTACAGCCTCGCCCGATGTGGGTACAATGGCAATGGTGGCAACTTCGGGAGTTCCCGCAAAGGTGAAAGTTAAAACCCCAACAGGGGCTAACTGACCGTCGGCTCCGCGAGAAGAAACGATAATTTCTTGGGGGTTATTTTTATCAACATGAACAGCCATAATTTAACCTAGAATTGATTTAATCTTATTATATTAGAAAATCACTATGTTCACGACTTCGACTACTCAAAACACAAGAATCGGGTTCCCTCACCCCACGCCAGAGGAAATGCTAAAAATTAAAAAGTTTTCCAATGCCGAACCCCATCAAGTTGTGGTAGTGGAAATCACCGCAGCCGACAATTTGATGAATCGAGGGCGGGGTAAATGGTCTAAAGATTCCCTCTTGAAATTAGCAATGTTAGCACCGGGAATTACCGTTACTTTAGACCATGACTGGGAAAATATCAATAAAGTTCAGGGGCGGGTTTTTGATGCTAAGTATGAAGAAGAAGAACCGCCGTACAATGAACTGGCAAAAGCTGGAAACTTCGAGTTAAACAGTTGGATTGTTGGGGATGAAGGCTATGCAAAATTAGAGTTAAAAGCCATTATCCCCGTTGATTCCCCTATCTTGGAATCCCTTTGGTTGGGAACAATTAGTTACGTTTCACTAGGAAATTTCACAATAGAGGATCTATGGTGTCCGTTGTGCGACTGCTCATTTTATGACGCAGCTTGTCCCCATCTTATCCCATCCCTAGTAGAATCAGATACCGAAATAACAGCCCCATTTTATATCAGGAAAGGCTCTAAAGATTTGGGAGAAGTTAGTCTAGTTCTAATCCCAAATCTACCAGGTGCTAAGGTTGAGCTACCAGAAAATTATGATCATTGATAGAACCAATCAATTTATTGATAGAACCAATTAATCGGATGATTGACAACCTTGGCTATCCTCTCAAGCCGATCACAAGATGGGACTGACAGGTCATGCTCATATCTATGAATACTCAATCGGGCAATATCTGCCCTTTTCCCTAGCGTTTCCTGGGATAAGTTGGCTCGGTTTCTGGCAATTAATATCAATTCTCCTAAGCTAAATTCGTTTATATTATCCTCGGAGCCACTAGGAATATTGTGGCTTTTGGGCTTCGTTTGCATACCTACCCCCTCAATCTATATCACTTCTGAATAAATTGTATCACTTCGCTTAAACGCTTGGGATAAACTCAGAATTGCATACCTACCAATCTTAAAATGAAGCGTGCCTTAAATATATTAAAGGATACGTTTTCTGATAGTGAGTCGGGAGTGGAACAAGATGCAATCAAACGTTTAAATGCTGCAAAGCAAAAACGCAAGACCGATCAAGCTCCCAAGCCAGAAGACCTTCCAATTGAAAATCCAACTATGGAAAAACCGAGTTTAATTGTCGGAAAAGATAATGCTGAAAGTCCAGTAGATGTTCCCGTTATTCAACCCCAAAAAGATCCTGTGATTGAAGTTGGGGAAGACGGAAAAACTGTTGAACTTGATATGGTGGCACTAAGATCCTTGATTCAGCAGAAAGAAAAAGCGCAAGCTGACAAGGATTCTGTGATTATTCAGCAAGCTCTTGATGAACTTAAAAAAGCCAAAGAAGAAGCTGAACAAGTTAAAGATCAGTTGATTGAAGCTGAAAAAAGACATCAAGAAAGTATTAAAGAGGAGCGCAAAAAAACAGCAGATTGGACTCGGATTTTTGCTGATACAGGCTTTGATTTAAACGTTGTAGATCAAAACGTTCAACAAATTCAGTCAGATTATAAACCCTCACCTTATCTGCAAGTAGAAGGTCGGACTCGCTCAATCTCAGGGCTTGATGCCTATAGAGAAGTTAAGCGTATCCTGGAAAGTAAAGCTGATTGTCCTCTGTCTACTGCTGTTAATCCCTTGTCGGGTGAGATTGTAGAGTTTAAAGATACAGGAAATTTGGATAGATTTGTTCGTCAAAATAGAGATTCTATTATTGATGGATTGGATCAACAAATGAAGCGTGGCGGTTTGTTGCAAGGGCGAAATTCAGATAATACCAGCCCTACAACTATTTCACCGTTTTTCCTGGAAACTTTAAGCGCGCTGACTCGCGTCAACCACTCTCCTGCTTTTATCTTCTGGCAATTTGCAAATCGCAATATTTCCTTGGGATATAACGTCGGAGACACGATTCAAATCCCCCGAGTTAGATATTCTGCTTCGGCAACTTCTACTAATGCTTGGAAGTTAGATCCTTTAGTAGATATCACTGCCACGAATCAAGCTATTGAGGCGGGTCACGTCAAAGCGATTTTAGAGGAGTATGGTCTAGGCAAGGATGCTACCATGCCACCCCTCACCGTTGCTGAGTTCTATATGCGGACTTCCTTGATGGATTTGATGCCATTCATTGAGCGCAACCTTGGCTATAACTACAATCAGTTTGAAGACTTACTGATTCGTGAGCTATGGGGTGGTACTACTCGGATTGTCTACAACGATAACGGTGTTGTGACAACGACCGTAGGCAACGTGAACGTGGGTGACAGTGGATTACTTAATCTCACTTTCTTGACCAACCTCTATGCTTACTGCTATGGGAGTCTCCAAATTCCCCCGCTTGATGATGGGCATTATATTCTAGTGACTAACCCATTCTCGGCTGCGGCACTGACCAATTCCCTACAAGAGAATAGTCGGTACACCTCCCGTGTGGCGATGAATGATTTAACGTCGCTTCTGAAACAGACCACGATGAATGATTTGGGAAGAACAGACGGATATCAGTTCAGCGTTGCCAACTTCCACATCTTTGTGTCAAACGCTTTTGGTGCAGGAATTGTAGGTACTGAGGGTGTGCAATCCGAGACTACCGGAGCGGGTGCTAAAACCACTCGGTCATCCTTTGTCGCAGGGCGTGACACCATCGGGCGTTCAATCGCCATGCCGTTTACCATTAAACGAGCCAAAGAAGACGGTTTTGGACGGATTAACCGATTCATCTGGAACTCGTATGAATGCGCGGCTGCTTTGGATGTAGATCCGGCTTCTAATCCCCCAATGTCTAACGATCAACAATTAAGAGTTGTTGAAGTTCGGACTCTTGACGTTGCTATTTAGGAGCATAAATAAATGGCAAGTTCAGAGAAAGAACCCATCAAGGAAACAATTTTAGATCCGGTACCAACTCAACCCAAAGCGGAGCCAAAACCGGAGACTAAAAAACAAGAAAAAGTCCAGGGCATTAAGCCTATTTATCCAAAATACGCTGGCTATTCCTGTCCCGTTTGTGGGTCAAAAAGACTGACGGATGATTCGGGAAAGTATATTTGTCCTGTCACCCCAAAACCATCTGATTGTCCGGTCAAATAGGGGGATTAAATGCCCTTTACTTTAGAGGAAAAATGGGAAGTTTTGAGAATTTTACAAGTTGACATTTCCGAAGAAACGCCTGTAATGACTCTACTAGAAACCTTAGAAACTCGCTCTGAGGCTTGGGTTCAACAAACCCAAAAGCTAATTCTTAGAATCAAAGATTTTGAGGATAAATCAGACGAAGCGGCTACAGGATTAACCCGAGTAGATGTCATTGAATGGAAAGAACATCGCAGGTGTGACATCGGTTATCACTTGGAAAAACTCAGACGAGAATTAGCCAAAACAATCGGCTACAAATCAATCTCTCAATTCAATCCCTTCTCAATAGGAGAAGATAATAATGGCTACAGGATCTTTTACCAATCTCGCTGCTCAGAAATATCTCGATCACATTTTTGGAGGCAATTCTAAAAGTTCACATTCTCCCTATTTGGCAGCGTTTATCACTACCCCATCGGTTAACGGCCCTGGGTCTGAACCTGCGGGCGGGGGATATAACCGAGTAGCACTGAATGGCACTTATTTTAGCGACTCAACAACGGGAACAATTACCCAGTTACTTGATATTACCTACCCCCGTGCCACCGCTAATTGGGGTCAAATTGTCGGATTCGGTTTGTTCGATTCGTCTGTAGCGGGGAACTGTTACGTCTTTTGGCACGCCGAAGACGTTGAGACGATCCTGGTACGCGATCGCCTAATCGTACTCGCAGGGGGATTGAATCATACCTTTATCTCTGGACTGTATAGCAATTATCTCAAGAATTTAATCTTGAATGACTGCTATAACATCAGTCCGATCCCCGTGTTCCCGACTATTTACGCAGCCCACTACCTGACAGCACCAACAGCAACCGCAGGGGGAACTGAACCCACGGTAGGGGGTTATACGCGTCAAGCTGTAGCCAATAGCGCAGTGAACTTTTCGCCGTGGTCAGGGGGTGAAAAACTCCTAAGCTCGGACATCTTGTTTCCTCTGGCAACAGCTAATCAAGGAACTCAGACCCATTTCGGTTGGCATGATTCTCAAACGGGCGGTCAATTTCTCGCAGGGGGTGCTTTGGATGTTGCCAAGGCTATTGATCTCAATGATCAATTCAAATTCCTAGCGGGTGAGATTACCCATACCTTAATTTAGGAGGGAATTATGCCACTAATTTTAGGTTCGGCAACAATTCCGGTGGTTAGTCAAACCGCAGAAGTCGCGGCTCTGGATTTGGTAAGGGAGCGCGGTGCCTTAATCCGAATGGATGCAGTCACCCAAACAGCATCCGCAACTACAGGGCGTGATCGTTCCCCTTTGATAACAACGGCTTTTAGTTTGTTAAAAATAACTATTAACAAATATGAGAGACACCGCCACGGAATTGCTGAGATTAACCCAGAAACGGAAACCACCGTAGTCCCTTGGGTGTTTTCTCCATCTGTTCCGGCTCCAAAAGTTGAGTTATTTGTTGATGATTTAGTCCCTATTGAATCCTCAACAATCAAGAAAGGTGCTAGTTTCAATCTGACTTATATCTTGACAGGATATCGTCTAGGTTATCTCTTTGCAGAATTTGAGATTTTAACACTAGGAAATACACCCGTTATTAGTAAAAAAGTTGAACTAATGCCCGGTGGGATTTCTGAGGATGACACCACAATTTTAGCCAATGGAGAGGAACAAATCATTGGGACTGTGTTCATTCTCCCTCACGAAACCCAAAATATTCCAGGGGATGAGTGCAAATATTCCTTTAGAGTTGGCAATCAATCAACCCGAAAATATCAACCTGTTTGTGGTTATTTGAGGTTTGATTGCGATGGTTGAATCTTTGCTTGATATGAGTTTCAAGTTTGAAAGAACTGGTCAGGGTGTTAATGACAACGTTAATCCTGAGTTCCCTAGACAAGATACCGTGATTTTAAAGGGAACTATAACCGGGGGAAGTTTAACCGGATTAGTGGTTAAAGGAACTCTTAAACTTGTTCCTCAAAATGTTGTTATCGCATCAAAAACCATCACCGCAGGGGTGACAATTGTTGATGTTAATAACTTCGTGAAAAAGGTAACTGTAATTATTGCAGACCCCGAAGACTCGGAAGGTTTAGAACCTGGGCAACAATTTGTTTTTGATGTTCAGGCAACAACAACCGGAACACCCCCAATCGTTCGGACGGTTAAAGGTAGATTCAAAATTACCGAAGACTACACATTAACCGTTCCAACTCCCACACCTTAATCAATAATAGGAGAACAAAATGTCAACAAATAAACCGTTTTACTTAGCAGGAACTCAAGGTGAAGGTACACGGATCTGGGTTGCACCCGTACCCTGTTCTTTGATTGCACCTCAATCTGGCACTTTCACTGTAGCAACAGGGGGAGCGGAGGCGGGGGATACCTCAATCCCCATCACGGCTGCAACATTTCTAACCCGTCCCGAAGTAACTTCCCCTTTCCTGCTGTTTAAAGACTCAGTTACAGGTGAAGAAACCTTGGTAGAGGTTAATGGAAATATCACGGCGGGTGCTACATCGATCACGGTCAAAGCATTACCCAAAAACATCACAGCCGCGTCAACTGCGGTATGGCCGACTAAATTGGGCGGGCGGTCAACGGTCAACAATAGTTCTGAAGATGACGAAACCGAACTGGAAAACTTTGATAACGACGGATGGAGAGACTATGCTAAAACTTCATTAGGTCAAACCATCACCACAACGGGGATGTTTATGAACCTTGATGCAGGTTATATGAACGTCAAAAAAGCAAGGCTGCAATATCAAGTCGGCGCACCTGGAAAAGTATTTTTAAAAGTAGCTTACCCGACACCGACCTGCCCTGGTGACACCGCCTATACTTCTGGGTTTATTTATTCAGGAATTGCTAATATTACCTCTGATCCGATTGAGTCATCTTCCAAAGGAATCATTATGGGGAATATTGACTTTAAATATTGCGGTATCGTTACCGTAACCTTTAATGGATCTCCATTAGTTGTAACAGTTTAATAAAGGGAGTTTACAAAGGATTTATTATGGGTTTACCGTTTTTTCTTCAGTCAAAACGTAGCAATGAAAGCTATGAAGAAATTCAGGGGGTGAAGTTTTTTGTCCATAAAGGTGAGAAGGGTAAAAACGCTTTACTCGCTAGTGAACAAGCTAGAATTGACGAGGTTTCCGATAAATTTTCCCCTGGTTTTACCTTGGTGGCAAAGTTAGCTCGGACTATTGCCGAAGCCGAAAAAATCAAGCTCACAAAAGCCTACGAAGTTATTACTTCATCATCAGAAGAAAATGACAATAGTGAGATTGACTATCAGGAGATTCGGCTAAAATACGCTTCTGATATTGGGGAGATGTCAGTACAATTAGATCGGGAATCATCTGCTAAGAAAATGGCAGTTTGTACCGTTGCAATTGCTAATCGGTGTTGGCAATCCCTAAAGGATGAATTTGATTTGTTGTCAGATGACAGCCCTGAACGTTCCTCTCTATTAGGTGCGATTCAAGAGATTAAGAAATGGTCTGATTCTGATACCGAAAATCGGTTGAGTTGGGGCTACATTGAGGATGTTTGGGCTTTTATTGAACGGCAACGGAACGGCGGTAAAGACCCCGACGCTGTGACAACAGAAGCCAAGGAAATCACTGAGGAAGATATAAAAAAGGCTTCCGAAGAACCAGTAGAACTGATTGGGGAGAAATCTATTGGAGAATCCAAAGGCTCTGGCCGTCAGAAATCCGATTCAAGTCAGAAAACTTTGGCAACCAGCCAGTCTGGTTGATCCTTAACGCTTTAGAGTACGGGGAGAAATTCGAGAGGGAGCGATTACACTTTGAGGAAATTGCAATCGCTCAACTCTCATCCCTTCTCTATAGATTTAACGTCACGAAACCCCCCTACAAAAGCACTGAGGATTTCTGTTTCTTCAAATCCCAAGATAAGAAATTCTCAACGGCTTGCTGCAACACATTCCAGTCATTGTTAGACTCTCAAAAAATTCCATCATGGGCTATTCCTGAGATGCCCTCGATGGAATTATTAGAGGGAGTTACGGATGGCAAGGCTAAACCTCCTAGGGCATTTATCGCGATGGGAATACTATTGCTTTGTCCTGAGATTATTAATCTTGAGTGGGTACAATGCGACATCGCGGTATTTGATTCCCATATCAAGCCAGGGGTTCATGTTGTCTATGACTGCGACACCCGCCAAGCCTATCGAATTGAAATTCCTGAAGATGCCAAAAACTATGAAGTTAACTTGGCTTGTGAACTAATCAGAGAAGGGGCTATTTATGGTTAGAAAAAGTTACTTTTTGCCACATCTGGACAGGTATCTACTGAAGGCGACTCTATATGTAAAGGTTGCCAGTGATAGCTTAACAACAGACAACTTAGGCAATATAGTTCCCTCTAGCCATAAACAGCCTTTTATCTGTTACCTCAAGGAGACAGGTTCTAAAGGGGATTTGAAACAACAAAGACCAGGGGGAATGGGATTATCTCAAAGCTATATGAAAGGCTACCTTGTGGAGCCAATGGTGTTTCCTGATAGCGTTGTTTTACCTTGCGAGTTTGACGCAGAAATTGACGGCAAAAAGGGGAAGTTTTCAGCTAATATCCATAATCAGCAACCCTGGGAAAAAGGATATACAGGGACTAAAATTGAGGGGTGGTGGATTGATAGTTGAGGTTTTATGAGTATTAAAATCAACAAATCTGCATTAAATAAAGTTTTAAAAGCCGTTGACGATGCTTTCGCTGAGGTTGTCGTGGCTCTTGATAATGAATTTCATGCTGTGATAGAAGATCCTAACGAATTTTCTGATCTAGGGTTAGATAATCAGGATATTATTGACACTGGGCGTTTTAATAATTCTCAGATTTTAAACGTTTCAAAACAGGGCGGTAAAACTGTTGCTAATTACGAATGGAACCCTCACAGTCCCGAAACTGGAGAACCCTATGCAGGACGGATTTTGACGGGCTTTAGAGCTTATCGGGTCGGGCGTTGGATACCAGGTCGGGACTGGACAGAACGGGCGGTCAGGAGGTTAGATCCGGTAGAGATGTTTGAAAATGAGTTAAGATATTTATTGTAAATAACTAAAGAAATTCCAATGGAACTAACAGACAAGCGACTAGAAGAGATGGTTGACGCTATCTATGGAGAAATAAGGAAAAAAATACCTCAGATAACAAGTCTAAATATTGAGTCTTTAGTCAGAAATTTAATAGCTGCTACAATCTCATGGCTTGAGGTTCAGGGCTACTTAGATATAGAGAAAATCAATAAGTAGAGTCATCCTACTCAGATCCCTCTGTATTTACTGTCACAACCTCCCATAAACATTTAGAGCATTTCCACGTTGGCTCCTGACTTTTCCAGTCTGTCAGTGCTTTTGGTTTTGCTAAACCAATAAATTCTAATTCTCCTTCTTTGCAGACAGGGCAAATACCCTCTGAAATAAAGGCTTGTTGCGTCTCGTTTGCAAAGTTGTCCATTTTGATGAATTATGGGAATTAAATAAACTTATTAAATGATATAATAAAAACCCCTCGCGGTGCGCTTAACACCCAGGGGAAGTAATCATCAAGAGGAAATGACCACATGACTAATATTATCAGAGCAGAGCGTACATCCGTCAAGTTTTGTGAAGGTGTCGAAGTTGATGGGTATAGATTACCCGATGGAGAGTTTAGGGTTGGAAAAGTTGGGGCTGCGATCGCCGTTGGATACGCAAAGAACTATTTAACCGAGGTAGAGAAAAAGTCACCGAAACAGCTAAAAGCCCTACAGGATACGGGTTTCACTGGGTTAGAGAGATATGTAGAGTTAGATTCCATCGGTGGCGGTGGCACATCTGCTAATACAGTTAGCATCTCTGACTTCAGAAAATTAATAATCTTTGCAGCAAGCAAGGGAAAACCTCAAGCGGTGGCACTTCTTAACGCCATTGTTGACGTTGGATTAGAGGATTGGTTCAGACTATCATTTGGTCAAATTCAACTTACCCTAGAGGAAAAACGCGACCGCTTTTACAAAGCCTACGCTGCGACAATTGATTGGCTTGAGGAAGATAGGGAAGATTTAAGAATGATTGAGGAACAGGAATTATTCTTAACTGGGATTTGGAATTGAATACTTAAAAGGCACGGGTTTGAATCCGTGCCTTTTTGGTAGTTAATGGTTTAATTCCTGCTCGATTCTGTCAAAAACCTCTTTGATTATTCTTAGGTTTTTAATAGCTTGATTTCCTGTGTAGATTTCTGTTTTCCCGTAAATTGTTCTCACTCTTAGGATTGGTAATTGTGAGTTTGAATTACTGATTTGATATTCTTTAATGTCTTCAACTTTGATCATTGTTTTAGTCCCTATTTAATATGGTGTATTTGTCGCAGTCACCGGATTTGATCCGGTGGCTTGTTTTTTGATTTATGCTGTAATCCCTTGAACTCGGAGCCATTCAATTTTGTTTTCTGCCGCAAAATAATTATGGGCTAGATTTTTAATAACAGTTTTTAACCCTCTCCATGATTTTGCTTTTCCCTTTTTGAAGGGCTTGCCATTGCGACCGTGTACAACTGTGTACTGTCCATTAATCCGAACCGCCTCCCAGTCAAACCCTAATTCATTGATCAATTTGTTACACTCTTTGCGGGTAGACTCTTTAACTTGATGTTTAACCTTTTTCGTAAACACGACCGTCCAGTTAATTCCATCAGTGAATAAATTAAAAGACTGTTTTAGCCCGTCAACCATGATTTCAATAAAGGTATCAATATTGTCGGCTGCAAATTCGGCGGCTAACTCGTAAGAGGGAAAAGTGATTGCGGTGAGTCTGTAGTTCATTGTCTTTGTCCTTTGTGCTTGTGTTTTATCCTTACAATTAATATAGTACAGATATCCAGAATATGTCAAGCGTTTTCTGAAAATATTTTTTATTTCTTCCGTTTCTCCCTCCTGTAGTGCATTTGGCACAATCCCCCTGCGTAGTGTGGTTTACCACAGAGGTCACAAGTCCGACCTTTTGATGTGCCACTGGGTCGCCCTGCTTTTCCCTGTTGTGCGGGATCTGTTAGCTGTTTGTGGCATTCAGGGCATTTGTAGGCTTGACGACCTCTCTTAAATCCGTCTAGCCACATCTTGGCGTTACATTCTGGACAATTCATATTATGATGGGGTTGTGTTTTATCTTTACAGCCACCGGGTTTTATTCGGTGGCTTGTTTATTGATTTCTAAGCAAGAAAGTCAGAGCACACTTCACCATTCAATCGACGGACTAACCATTTTGCTCCATTTACCTTATCTAACCCTTCGCGCCAGCAGAATTTTAGTTTGCCGTTATCTTCAATCCCGTAGGCAATCATTTCAGGATTAACACCTTTTAATTGGCTAGATGCTTTTAAATAACCGCCCCTTGCTAACGCTTCAGATTCTAAGATTTCCTCACGGTTTATTCCCAATCCCATCAATTCCCATTTGACGTAGATTTTGACGTACTCACAAGAAAACCCGGCGTGGTGTAACATAGCAGCCTGCATCCCTACTCGGATTGAGAAGTCTTCTAAGTGAGTGTCTAGTTTGTGGCTGGTATATAAAACTTTTTTAGTTGCGGTTGCGGTTGTCATTGTCTTTGTCCTTTGCTTCGTGTTTTATCCTTACAATTAATATAGTACACAATCCCCCCAACAGATGTCAAGTGTTTTCTGAAAATATTTTTTTGAGGTGTTGCGATCGCCTGCTAAT
>Ga0208359_1000136_pt1 | contig 14971 bp, 37 predicted proteins | sample LakMenEpi26Aug09_FD_150732 | JGI IMG/M metagenome (GOLD analysis project Ga0208359, IMG submission 150732) | Freshwater microbial communities from Lake Mendota, WI - 26AUG2009 deep hole epilimnion (SPAdes) | ecosystem: Environmental > Aquatic > Freshwater > Lake > Epilimnion/Euphotic zone ... | reverse complement strand
AGGGGGACCTGCCTCCGAAGAGGAAGGTCCCCACAGTTAGTTATTACTTGACGTTCTTCTTGTCTGTAAAGACTACGCCTTCTTGTGCTGCCTTGCTGATGACTCCTAGAGCTGCAGCTGAAAAGCGACCACGCTTGCCCACGGCAATTCCCTGGGTCTTTAGGTATTCACGAGTTGTTGTTGGTGTTGACATTAGTTTGATCCTTTCTAGATCGAGTTGTTATATATATTATATCCGAATTTCGGGGTTTTGTAAATAGGGTCGTAAAGCAATATTTTTGCCCGTGTCCCTTAGCTTAATGGCCGTTATGTCCGAATTGTCCATAACGGCCAAAGCTATCTTTATTCAGTTGTTAGTTCTTCTACTTGGTATGGCTCTATCTTGTCCTTACGATTGGCACCCTTTTCCCATTCCTTTTTGGGTGAGGCTACCGCTTTGTACCATGCTTCATCACTGTCTTCGGCTTCTACTACAATGTAGTACTCCTGAATGATGTCTCCGTATACTTTAAATTGTTTACTCATAGTCCTACCTGCTCTATCTTGTCTTTAATTAATTTAGCAATGATGTTGTGTGCCTCAATGTTTTCTGTTTCGGACCCACCCCACAAAAGTTTTTGGGCTTTGCTAAGTTGATCGTTTAGATACTCATCACTCATCTTCATCTTCGTCCTCCTCATCTTCTTCAAACATTGTATCCACAATGTAGTCACGGTTAGTCATCCATTCAAGTACATCTTCTTGGTGCTGTTCTGCGCCATACTCCAAGGAGAACCCTTGGCCAGCCTCCACAGCCTCGCAGAGGTGGTCCCACATCTCATCTATGGTGCAGTTCTGCTTGTAGGTCTCATCCTCAAAGATGTTGTTGATTGTTGACCAAGTCCACAACCAAACCAGGGATAGACCAAGGTCAGTGCTGTCTAGAATCTTTAAACATTCGTTTAGTTTATCTTTATCTTCAGGCTTCATTACGTGCTCCAATCGCAAATGATAGTTGGTATGTTAGATTATATAGTTCTACTAATGCGTCAAGATGTCCTTCAAGATTTAATCTATTAACAGTTTGGTCGTACTCTTCATCATCCTGATTTGTATATTCAGATAGTAATTGCTCGTCAATGAGCATTAGATTCTTTAGTTCTCCATGCAAGATATCAAGGCCTGATACTCCTGCATTTACCATGCGTTGCAAATGGGGCGGGAGCCCAATGTCTTCTGCAGTAATCATTAATATACCCTTTCGTTATCAATCATTATATCATTGGCCACTGACAAAATATGTTCCATAGTATCAATGGCACCAGTGTAATAAGCATCTGATTCAAAATACTCATCTTCATTTAAAGGTACATTATTTCTAGCATCCTCTAAATCTTGATTAAGACTAATTAAATGTATCTTCATGTATTCCAGGAAGTGTGATGATCTAGTCAAAGTAGCCCTCCGACCAAAGCCCGTCTAAAAAGTCTGCTGTCTTTTCTAATCCTTTTTCAGTCGGCAGTCCCTTAGAATCATATAGAGCCTTAGTAACAACAGCCCTCATTTCATCTAAATCGTTTAATGTATATCCTAACATCATAGTAAGAACTCATCTCCCTCTATATATCCATAGTATTCATTGTATGATTGTTTTAAGTTATCAGGAGCAAATTGCATAAATCTCCATTCTGCATATGCTGAGCCTTCATCTAAATTAGCATTGTTCCATTGCTCAAATAGATGTTGCTCAATATCTACTTGAATTGCTCCAAGGATATGTTCTCCAACTGTATCTGTAAATGCTTCCATTATGCTTCCGCCTTTCTATATTCGGGTACTTTAGTGTCTAAGTATATCTTATGGGTCTGACAAATTGCTACAGCCTCTAGGTCAGCATTGCCTAGCCAGTTGCAGTTGCCACAGATTTCACCGCAGTCATTGTCGCAGTATTCCATTTGGTCAGTTGCATCACAATCACGGCACATGTTATCGTATTCTGATTCTGAGATAACTTCACCACGGAGGAATTCCATTTCCCCACCCCAACCTGTTTCTTCTTCATATGATAAAGTAAATAGTAGATTAGGGTATTGTGCAGATAGTTTAGAGATAGCACCAAGAGGTCGTGACCATGCAGTGTTAAAGTTGTAATGGACTACATAGTTCTCGCCATTCTCTGCTTCTTCAATAGTTGTGTCAGGATAAACATTATCCTCGGCTACAGCAACATCCCATTTGGTTCCCCACTCACGCACATTAAAGTTGTACCAGTCATTGGTCTCAAACTTCATTGCCTGAGAAAAGTCGGTGGAACGAGGAGGCTGTCCATGATATACCTCATCAGTAATACCAGCATCTCTATAGTTATAGATATTATGAAAAGCAAAGATAGGATTAACATACTTAGTCTGCTTGACATCATATGACAAATCACCTAATGCAGTAATAGAATAAACAAATGGCTTATTCATCTGCTTGATTAAAGATTTAACTTGCTCAGGATTACCTTCAATAGTTAATCCATTAAATACCCAATTTGGCATTTTATATCCTTTCGTTGATATGTGATAATTATACATTGGACCACTGACAAATGGAATAGGATTGGCATGTGATACATGCCACATGATTCAGCTTTGTGGTCAAGATCACAGCAAATTCCAGGGAATATAATTGACAGTCGTAAAGACAATATGCTACCCTCAAGTCTTTGCGGGCAATAGAAAACCCCCAGCTATGCTGGGGGTTATGAATATGGCTGCTGATTTCCAACGAAAGAAATAAACCGCTTTACTTAGCGCCTGGCCATAAAGACTAAATAGACGCACCATTTCATTTCCTATTAAAACCAGGACCAGAGTCCTAGTCTAATTATACCATAACTAGTCGACTGTATTTGTCTACAAATGCCGCTAATGATGAACTAAATACAACTGTCTTTAAATCTTCCTCGTATAGTGTAAACGTTTGGTTGGTCCAATCAATTACAGGTACCTTGTGTTCGTTGTCTCCCAATTGGTTGACATAGATACCCCACGATAATGTTTGGTTCCAGTCTTCTCCAATTAGATGTGATATAGCAATGCGTGTTGCATATGACTCATCCTGCCAACGGGACTCCGCTGCCTGTACTGCATTGGCCAACTTGGCTAGCATGTCATACCCAGCCCAGTGTCCATATAAAAATACTACATTTTCCTTGGAATCTCTGAATCCAAAGTTTGCTCTGTCGCCCATTTTATTCCGCCGTTTCTAGTTGAGGGATTGCTTCTTCCGTTTTGTTTAATTCTATCATCTCAAATGAGACCTTGTCAAGCGCTTGCTTGTTCTTGTTGTAGTGGTGACCGCAAAAGAACAACTCACCATCTACTAGTTTAATTAGATGCATTGCCTGAGCTGTGCCACATTGGTCACATGCTATCCATCTTGTTAGATCTTCCGTTGTCATAGTGCCCCACCTTCAATCATCTCAGAAAGACGGTCAAGAATCCAAGAATCAATATCGTTGATATCAATTTCTGATAACTTCTCCATTATTTCTTCACGAGCAAACTTATACCCGTCATCCCATCCATCCTTATACTCTGACATAATCTCTCCTTAATAACCTGTGGTTTCGTAGTCTGATACATAAGATTCAGTTAAGTTATACTTATCTCTAAGTCTACTTACTTTCTCAATACTACCAGTTCCAATGTTGAATGTCAATGGAGACATTGCTTGTGGGTCGAGCCCTGTGATTTGTGCATCCCAATAGGCCCTCTCCATGGAGAGCCTATCAGGAGCGGTAAGTTCAAAATACATTAGTCCACCTCTACTGAATCGATAGATGATGACATGTATGTAATAGGCTCATCATAAGATACTGTGTCAAAGTCTGTTTCGTGAATTGCATTGATAGCAGACTCCTCGTCACGAGCATTAACTGTAACTGAATATTGTACAGTTACGGTTAACTCAAATTCATTTGTTAGTTCAAATCCACAAATGCTTGCAATCTCTTCTGCTTGAAACTCAGTCAATGAGTCGTCATCAAGACCTTCTAATGTAAATACCTTCATGTTGTCACGCAACTGATTTAGAACACCTGCAGTGTTGTAATCTCGTTGTGTTACACGCTGGATGTGCTCTTCTAATTGCACAATGCGGGCCTTATTTTCAACTAACTGTGACTCAAGAAATTCTCGTGTCATGTAGTGATTGTCTGTTGTTGTTTCCATTTTATCCTCTTTCGTTGTTGTTGGTGTAATTGTAGCATGCTCCACTGACAATAATGTGGTCTTGCGTCCGCATGGGCATGTGAGCGTTGTCACACCTGAAGGAAAGCCAAATCCATCAGATGATGTTAGTTCTATTAATGAATCGCATTCGTCTGGGTCGCAGACAAAGGTATACTTACTTGATACTAGTTCGTTGGTCATGAGTAGAATTATACAGGATCCCACTGACATTATCAAGGATTTCCAGGGGATTTTTATGTGAGTCGTAACACACTTTTTGCCCCCTTAGCTTTGAGGGCGCTTGGCGATCCATAACGGACTTGAACCGTCGACCTCTACCGTGACAGGGTAGCGCTCTAACCAACTGAGCTAATGGACCTGGAAAAAATTGTGAGCAGTTTTTATTCATGCTCAGGAATTTATTTATTTAGAACGCAGAAATTAATTTCTTAATTTTATTTTTTTCTGCGGTTAGAATTGGGTCAAACCCTGATGCACCCGCCATGAGTGTTTCAGAATTTCCACGACCTGAACGATAGTAATCAAGGCGTTCAGTAAGTGCATTGAATGCACCCCACTTTGTTCCCTTGATATTAGCGTTAGTTGGTGAATTGTGATACAACTCGTCAAGCAACACGACTTTGTTTTCCCACTTAGTCAATGCAACTTTAGCAGCATCCTTATCAGGCTTAGGATAAATTGTCTGAATTAACTTTGAGAATTCAGCATCAGTGATTGATTGAGAATAAAGAGCCTGAGCCTCTTTCTCGAATTCATCAAAGTAACCAAGAGCAAGCCCAAGAGTTTCACGAGCAACTTGGATGCGACCTTCAACAGATTGCGTGTGGCGAATCTTGAAAGATTGCTTAGCATTCTTCATTGCAAGGTTAAGAGTGTTTTGGCACACAACACGAACAGGAGTAACAGCAGCCTGAACAGCAACTGACCCGTCATGAGATGTCCAAACAATTAGATACAACTTAGTTGCATCATTTGCGCCTTGTGGGTCAAGCACCATTGTGCGAGGAATATCCACTGTACCGAATACAACCTTACCGCTACGAAGTGAGCCAGCAGATTCCCAACGGCAATCAGCATTAGCATCATGAATTGCATCAGCGAATGCGAATAGTTCCTCATTCTGCACAGGCTTGTAACGCTTTCCAACAGTTGCAAGAACATCAGTTCCATTGTTGAATGGGTTGTCACGAATAACTAATTGAGCATTAGATACATCATTCCATGTATCTGAGATATGGTCAGTTAGTGGAGACAAGCGAACATTCCAGTTGGAAAGTTTTGCCTCATCTAACATCATTTGAGTTGTAACATCTTCATCCTGTGTAAAGATGCGATTTGCGAGATTGTGCCAAGCGGGTGCGCCACGTAGAGCGAATGCAACTTGACCATTTTCGGTTTCGAGATTATGAGCCATTATTTTTACCTTTCGTTTGATTAGTTGTAAGTATAACAGACCCCACTGACATTGTCTAGGATTAGTTACAATATGTCTGAATTGATCCGTGTGATTAATCTCACAAAATTCCAGGGTTATCCACAAGTGGTCGTAAGCCTGTGGATAACCCCTTAGCTTTGCGGGCCAGCTGCATATGCAACTGGTGTTAGATCTTTACAGACCTAACTCTTCCCTAGTCAATTGGTTTTTGCGATTGAAGTTAATAACTTCGGACGGGAGATAAAGAGCAGTAGTCTTAGTCTTCTTCAATGTATCATAGACATAAGCACGAACATCCCCTAAGAAATTACGTCTATTAGAGAATGCTAACTCAGTTAAGTATTCTTTGTCTACGCCTTGCTCTGAATAAATTGTTAAATCATTTGCTTTGTTTGCATCATAGATTTCTACTCTGAAACGATTTTTCATTTTGTTGCCTTTGTTAGTAGTTGTCCCTAAAGGGAGAGCAGTTTGGCGACATACTCAGGTCGTTGGATTATTTACAGATAACGAGCAACCGCTTGATAAGTTGATGTGGAAACTGTTTCCTCATCTGTCATCTTGAGAATACGAATTGCGTTAAGCATTTCCTCTTTTTGGTCATTGTATGTATGCTGGTGCATAACAACAAAGTCACGCTGAGGCTCTTTAGGCAAGTCCTTTTCTGCAACTGTTAAGTCATAGTCAATGTTTAGTGTATTGTTCCATGAGCGATAAGATGTACGGAAGTTTTCTGCCTTCTTGATGTTGGCAACGGCATAGTCACTAAGTTCCTTCTGCCACTTTTGTCTTGCCTTCTCATACTTTGCTTCGTTTGCTTCTTGTGATGAATAATCTGACTCTAGTTTTGCTAGTGCAGTTTCTAGTGCCTTGATTACCTTTGGTGTTGCGATTTTAACGCTGATTGCTTTTCCTCTAGCCATTTGTTTCCTTCTTTCGTTGTTGGTTGGTTTGATTAAGTAATTATAGCAGGGGGGTCTGACATTTCTGCGACCCCCCTCCCATTAAATTAAACGCCTAGTAGTGTTTGAGCGGATACTGAAGTCCAACGAGTTTCCTTGTTGGGCATTTCTAGTAGCACACGCACCGAGCCAGATGTTTGTGGGTGGATTTCTTTAATCACACCTGTTTTCTTTGACTTAAGGGTAGTGAATAAATCGCCTACCTGATACAACTTGTCGTTGATTGTCATTTATTGCCTCTTTTCTTTGTTAGGTTGGTAATTATAGCATTGGGGTCTGACATTAGTCTAGCCCTATCTCATTATTTGAGAAAGTTATTGTGTGACCTTAGTCACTCAGGTAGCCAAGCGTGTAAGTGGTGAGCCTCGATGATCGCCCACACTGGCGCACATGTCTGCCCCTTGTAAGTAATACCATCAGGCATTTCAATAGTTTCATCCCACATGTCATCATGAGCAAAGTCAATTGCCTCGATACATACTGGCACCATAGAAAGTGGGACGGGTGGGTAATGATTACCCTGTAAGTGATAGCCTAATGCTACTTCTAAATCTAATTCCTCAGATAAATCTAATGCTGTATTGTATCCCATTATTCTGCCACCTTTAGTATTGCGTAAGAGCCATTAGCATTTATTTCATCAAGAATTGGTTGTAGGCGTGGTGCTACTAAATCTTTTAGCATAGACTCTAGCATAAAGATACGAGTGTTTTCATCAAGTGCCATAACCTGTAAAGTTACTGGATGATTGTCTGCAAACTCTGTTACAAACTTTAGATTGTGTTCTACTATCATTTTTTGCCTTTCGTTGTTGGTATAAGAGTATTGTACACTAGGCCACTGACAAATTGTGCAACACGCCCAAGCTTTATCTAATTTATTTTGTGATTAATCTCACAAATTCCAGGGGCTGTGGATAACCCCCGTAACCCTGTGGATAACCCCGCAGTATTGCGGGCCTGCATAGCTATGCATCACTCTGCATATTTATTTTTATGTTTGATCTTTCGAAAATATTTTTTCTTATTGCGAACAGGTTGCGCCGCATTACTGCGACGCAATTCCTGAATTCGCTTTACTTTATCTCGTAGTGAGTTTTGGGACATGATACCCACTCGCTTCATGAAATCTATTTACATCAAATCGGTCATTATCTTTCGCAAACATTTCAGCGAAATCATTTACCATTTTAGAAAATAGTGCTGGGTGCGCTTTATCGCTTGCATACTTTAGAATTTCTGCAACCGCGACATAATCTTTTCGTGTCATCATTTAACTGATACCATTCCATTTCTGTAAAATACTTTGGTGTACATTTTGCCAGTTGGCGTCATTATGTTTACTGTTGAGAATTCGTTAGCCATACCCCAATCAGTAAAGCGAAAGAAACTTTCCCAAGCACCGAATTCCTTTTCGTATTCAGCCGTCCAGTGTGGTGCATTGCCGTCATAGGCGCAAGTTAATTTATACATTAGTCATTTTCTCCGTTCCAAAATAGTGAGCCGTCATCTACGCAATCGCAAGGTTCGCAATCGAAATCATTATCATCACCAAAAAAGATTACTCCGTGCCCGTGGCAATCTTGGCAATCTATTGCTAATACTGAGTTAATCATTAGTGTTGTTCCTCGCAATCTTTGTCATAGTCAAATCCGCAAAAGTAGCAACCCATAAATTCTAGGTGTTCGATACAGTAATACTTAAATTGACTTTCATCACAACAAAAATGTTGCTCGTCTGCGATTTCATAGAAATCGGTTTTGTCGATTATGTTTAACATAGTTTTCCTTTCGTTTGTTTATTTAGTTATTGTATCAGGTAGCACTGACAAATTAGTCAGATACCTTGACCGCCAAATAGCGATAAGTATCTTTTAGATTTAGCGGGGCTGAATAATGAGGTCGAACCTGAACCTTGTATGTATCACAATTTGCATACCATACATCATTATTTTTTTCCGCTGAGATAATTTCACCCTTTAATGATTTTGAGTGATAGGTCTTTCCTACAAGTAGGCTTTCGATAGAATAAACATTTGCTGACATTTGAGTCCGCCTTTCGTTGTTGTTATAAGAGTATTTTACCAGAACCCACTGACAAAAGATAATTACTAGCCAGTAATTCCAAATAATGAGACGCTCAAGTCATGTGATAAAAATCACAAAATCTCGGGCGTGTCGCAAATTCCAGGGGTTGTGGATAACCCCCGTAACCCTGTGGATAACCCCGCTCTTTTGCGGGCGCATCAACTTTTGTCAAGTCGACACGCCTTTACTTATTCGAAATCTTTAAAAATTTCTTCAAGCTTTAAGATTTGCTCATCTGTTAAATGATCAATTTCAATTGCTTTTTCAAATCCAAAAAAATCTGTCATTCGCTCATCAACCTTTCTAAATCATCTGCATTATCTTGCATGTAATTATCTTGAAAATCTAAGAGTGCCTCATTGTATGCAATAGGGTCGCAATCTTTTAAGATTTGGGAGGGATAAAAAACAGCGTTACCCATTTCATACACGGGATAACAATCATCAAGCATTTCATCAAATAATTGTTTAATCGCATTAGTAATTTCGAAATCTAGCATTATGCGTTTTCCTTTTCTTTTAGTATGTCAAGAATTAACTCTAATTGTGTTGCGGTTAGTAGTGCGGTTGCACAACCCCATGACCATGCAAGGTGTTGCTCACCATAGTGCTTTTTAGCAAGAGTGCTAATCTCTTGCGTTAATTCGAAATTAGTTTTCATTTAGATACATACCAATCTGTCCACATAGGGAATTGCTCAGGGTCGCTATCATAGTAGTAACGCTCAATGTTTTGTTCGCAATCTACGCAGAAAGTAAATTGCTCATCTCCTACATTTGAGATAGCGGACACCATAGGGGTATGGTCTTTACATAGTGTGTTTAGTGTAGTCATTTGAGACCACCTTTCTTTTTCGTTATAGTAGGAATTGTACACTAAGGGGCTGACATTTCTCTACTTACTAGCCAGTAATTCCATAATGTGAGACGCTCAGCCTATGTGATAAATCTCACATAAATCCAGGGGTTTTCCACAGATGCCCGTAACCCTGTGGATAACTCCCGCAAGTACTTGCGGGCCAGCTTGACATTGTCAAGCCGACACGCCGTTAGGCTAGTGTGATCTTTCTGACTTTATGTGTTGCCATTCATCTATCCACTCACGCACAACTATGCGCCCCATAATAAGGGCGGGGATAGCGATAGATAACTGCACTAGTGTAGTAAGTAGTCTATTCATGCTGTTACCTTTATGTCCATTACATTAGCGGTAAACTTTTTAACCTTACCTAATTCGCTATCGTTGAGCGATTGTATTACATGGTCAATAGCCTTAGCCTCATGCGCTACATTGTCGATTGAGATTAGTTTAGAGCCTTGCCAAATTGAGTAAGTGATAGTCATTATTAGTTCTCCCATGTTAGTGCGAATAGTTTCGCTAGTTCTTCATCATCTTCATCATTAAAGTCATCTAGTGGAGGTTGTTCCTCATCTACCTCATCAAGGTATGCGTATGCATCTGCGACATCTGATTGGATAGTATCCCACTTAGACACGCTATTAGTTTCGTATGAGTATGCGTATGACATTATTTATTCATCTCCTCTGCGATAGCCTTAGACTTAGTTAGCGCCTCTAGGGCGATTGATAGGGAGGCAAGGCGTTGCGCCTCTACCATTTGCTTGTATTCATCTAGTGTCATTTATTCTGACCTTTCGTTGTTGTTATGTTGTAAGTGTAGCATAGGGGTCTGACAAATTGGGGAGGTTAGCCTAGCGTGTCGGTGTGATACTAGTCACACTCTCCGCAAGGGCATTGAGGAAACTCTTGCTCTTGCTTGATACGATTAGCAAGGCGCTCTACTTTCATGTATGTATCAAATGAAGCGCCTCGGAAAGATACGACCTTTCCTTCAGCGATAAGGTGAGCAGCCTTAGCAATCTTTTGCTCTAGTGTTAGTGAAGTCATTTTTTAACTTCCTTTCTTTTTGTTATACCTTAAGCATAGCAGGGGGGACTGACAAATTAACGCAAATCTCGGGCGTGTCGCAAATAAATCTTTGTGATAAGGGTCACACTCACGCTCAAGGCTCAAAGAATTATGGGCGCACTATCCGAAATGTCCGTTTTGTCCAGGGTATGTATCATACATCATAAAAATATATTAACATTTTATAAAATCTGAAATTGCAGTCGACTAGAATATATGGCGGGGTATAATAGAGCTATGACATGTTCATTTTGCGATAAATACGCTTATACAAGTATGATTAACAACAGGGGTATAAAATACAACCTTTGCGTAGATCATGTAAAAAAGATTAAAACAGAAGATTAACTGTTTCTTTTATTTCTCTAGACAAATTCTCATAAACCTTCTTGTTGTACTCAGGAAGAATTCCATCTACTAAAGTATTTTTTTGTTTTTCTCCACCAGGACGAGCATGCTTTGAAAGCAGAAATTCTTCTCCTATGGCGTCATAGACTATATCCTGAGTAACTGGTGGAAGCAACCCGTATTCTTCAGAAACTTGTCTTAAAACGGCTATGAAGCTCTTTTCTGCTGCAGATCTAGCTTCATAGTCCAACATCGAATAGGCATATGTTTCAACATGTTTAAATTGTGGGAAAGGCTCAATAAATCTTATTTTTTTGGACGGGAACTCAGTAATAAAAGCATGTACATAATCTCTGACTATTTGCTCAGCATTATTGTACTTTGGAATCCAATTGCGACAATCTACATATCCCATAAATGGCATAACAAGATCTGCATCTGTAACATCTGATAGATTAAAGAATAAATCAACAAGATCAGATCCTCCAATAAGATTTGGATATTCAGGATGAGTTAAAGCTAATTCATTTGAATCAATTGCATCTTCTGCGGCAGAGGATAGTAAATTTTGGTTTATATCTTCTCCCAAATCTAGGCCAAAGCACTTATATCCAGCACGTCCCCAGAAGTTAACTTCAATATTTGAGTCGACTAGGAATTTAGAGTTCTTCTCTTGAATTTCTGGGTTAAATCTGGTAAGATTTTCTATTGGGCCAAGATGTGCGTTAATATGTTGACCTTGAAGTCTAGCTGTTTGGCAATCTCCAATTACTTGAACTTTTATTTTTTTATCCATACAAACATTATACTATTAAAGTATTGACATGACAATTTTTGTTATGTTACACTTAGTTTGCTTTGTGGGGGCTTACCCTGAAACTCAATATGTACCAGATAACATCTGTGGATATCGTTTTAGGAACTGCTTTCTCTATCTTTCCAAAAAGTTAAAATTTGGGGGGTAGGGGGGCTTTCCTAAAATCTAATATCCCCAGATAAACAATTACAAAACATAAAGAAAATACATAAGAAAAAGCGGGAGAGCTAAAAAAATGAAAACCCTATATGCCATAATGATAGTCATAGTAATGACAACTATCCTTGGCATAATATATCAGATATGGTCCTAACATAAGGGCCTATAGCTTAATCTGGTTAAAGCATTTGTCTTATATACAAACGACTTTGGGTTCAAATCCCAATAGGCCCACTTTGTTTTAAATATGGAGTATAATCATTACATGTTAGCTTATGATGTTCCTCTTTCTGCCCTCCTTTATATCGTATATGCTGGGGTGCCAGCCGAATATATAGTTAATAAGCCTACTGAGGAAGAAACTCTGGCATATATCGAGATGTTAAAGAAAATACAGGAAAGTGAAAATGATGGTCTCTAATTTTCGGCTCACTTTTCGCCGCACTTTTCACTCAACTGAAAGCATATAATGCAATACGATTCTTTTTATTTTTTACATGTACCTAAAAGCGATGGTAGAAGATTTACCGATAGCATAATTATTCCTTTAAAAAATAGCAACCCAGAATTTACAGTATACAACCAAGAAGAGTATATTCCTGTAAACGAAAACGATCAATCACCTTTTCATCACCAAGGATGGGACTCAAGAATAACTGATAGCACATACATTGTAATGATAATGAGGGACCCAATCGAAAGAGCGGTAAGCTGGTATATAGATAGAATTAAAGCAGATGTCGAAAATACCCCAGGATATAATAAAAATACAAAGGTGCATTTGTTAAAAGATAAGTTTATAAGTTATGTAAATACAGACTCAAGATTTTATAATCCAGTAAGCAAATGCCTAATAAACGACTTAGGAAAAGACAGATCCTTTCTTGCAAACAATAGTCCTATAAAAAATATAGATTTGGTGTTTGAAAGAGCGCTTAGAGTCAATATGATTATCAAAATGAATACTTTTATGGAATGCGACAAAAATCTTATATCTGAAAAAATAACAAAAGATTTATATCTTAATAAGATAATACCCGATCTAGATGTTTTTAAAGAAACAGATTATTACACTAACTCTGAATCAAAAGAGCTATATTTATCTTTAACAGATTCAGATAAAGAAAATATAAAAAAGAATTTAATGTTAGACTACTATATATATAATAACGAGGATCTATTTTGGAAGCCATAAAATATAACTCATTTTATTTTTTACATATGGCTAAATGTGATGGAAGAAGGTTTATAGATTCTATTGTTAAGCCTCTTATAAAATCAAATCCTGATTTAGAATGCTATACTGAGTATTATACTAAACATCATGATTGGATTTCTTCAGACAACCTTGCAATAAGAGAAGAAGATATGGCACACCAGGGTTGGGACTCAAGAATATCAGAAAACACCTATATTGTTTCAATACTTAGAGATCCCATAGAAAGAGCTGCAAGTTGGTATGCTATGGTGGTAGACAATAAAGTAAAGGTTAAAATAGGTTCCAGGAAAGAAACAAATTTACATCTAGATAAAAATAAATTTATTGATTTTGTAGCAAAAAATACTAGGTTCCATAATTACTATAGCAAAATGATTTTAAATGATTTTACAAATAATGGGTCTATTATATTTGACAACTCTTTTCTTAAAGACGAAGAAAATATTAAGTTAATACTATCCAGGCTTAAAAGAATCAATATTCTTTTAAAAATGAAAGATCTTATTAATATTGATAATGTGCAAATATCTAAAAAAATTATAGATGACTTAGGCAGCAATAGTTTTTATCCAGCTTTAGAAAAAAACAAAAACTCAAAACCTTACACTCTTCCTGCCTCTAAATTACTTTATGATTCTTTAACGGAAGATGATAAGGGTAAACTAAAACAGTATATGGATCTAGACTATGCTATATATAACGACAACTCCTTGTTTTGGAAACCATAAGGGCTATGGTATAATTAATTATGGAATTTATAGAGCTCACAAAAGACGTACTGCTTATTAAGAATGCAGTAAAGGACCCACAAAAACTATATGATATTTTAAAAAAATCAAAAACAGAAGAGATTAATTTCTTTGGTCCTTGGACAGACTGGAAGCCTTGGGGAGAGTACTCTAAGGCATATCCAAGGCAAGAAGCTGGGTGGCAAGACTGCCCAACAGAAGGTGGACAGTTTGTAACAGAAGTTATGAACTCATTTTTTGCAGCTCTAAAATACTACAAAGAAAATTGTTTGAATAAAGAATACTTTGAACTTTGGGGAGAAGATCCTAATATACCAACTTCATGGTTAGAGCTAGTTGACCAACCAGGATATTCAAGAGAAGATACTCATATGTTTAAAAATCCAGCAAGATGGGAATACGGAGACCTTCTAATTGCAGAAACTATAAATACAAATCCAAAGAGTGCATATGCTATGGAATTTCATAAAGATAGAAGAATGTGGTTAACTGGAGCCCCCGCATTTTTTAACTATAATGTTTACATAAACGATGATTATGAAGGCGGCGAGATTCAGTTTATAGATGAAGAGTCAGCTGAAAAGTCTTTTTATGTTGATCAAAATGGAGAAGAAAAAGAGTGCTGGATGATTGATGATCCAGTAATATACAAAATGGAAGCTGGAGATGGAATGTTATTTAGAACAGATCACCCACATTCAGTTTTTCCAATAAAAGGTCATAAGTTTTACGTTAGACATTTTTTAATGGCTAAACAGCCACAAGAGTTTAGAGACCTAAGACAATCTCTTTCCGAAGAAGACTTTGCTGCAAAGATGGCACAAATAGAAAAAGATGGATTTGAGAATAATCAGTGGCATGGTAGATTATTTGCTACAAAAGAAGATATAGATGATGCAGGACATCCAAGAACAAAGAAATTTGTTTTAAAGTCTGGTAACCGTGATCTTGTTTCAAAGCCAGGTAGATATTCTTATGATGAAAATGAATCTGCTATGCCTATATACGCAACAGATCATCTTTACGATTTTAATGATAGAAAAGACGAT
>Ga0208359_1000130_pt1 | contig 15468 bp, 14 predicted proteins | sample LakMenEpi26Aug09_FD_150732 | JGI IMG/M metagenome (GOLD analysis project Ga0208359, IMG submission 150732) | Freshwater microbial communities from Lake Mendota, WI - 26AUG2009 deep hole epilimnion (SPAdes) | ecosystem: Environmental > Aquatic > Freshwater > Lake > Epilimnion/Euphotic zone ... | reverse complement strand
TTTTACGCACACTCTGTAGTGTACTTATTTAATCTTTTTTGAGCATACATTAATAGTTCCATACCAGCAGATGGTTCATGGCAATATTCTACTTTAGCTTTAGCGGCATCAATAAAACTTTTGATTAGACGCAACTCTTCAAGCTTTTCTTTAACGTCAGCATCTGGTTCACAGGCTGCCATTTCTAAATCACAAAGTAAGTTAAAATATTTATTTGTTGTTTGTGTAGTTCTCAAATGATTATATTCTACAAAAACATTTGTATTAGGACTAACAGAATAGTTAATCACATAAATACCATCAGGTAATGGTTGTGATGCTTCTGCACATCCGGTACGTTGTAGTCCTAAACTACACGCATTTAAGACAATGTTAAAGTTAGGTAGAACTTCAATTCCTACAGGTAGGTTAAACCCAGGAGAAGTGATTCTTAGTGATCCACAATCTACAGGCAAGCTTGTTGCATATATACTTGTGTCAAAAAGACGCAATACCTTAATATTGTTTGTGTCAGGAAGCTCTAAACTTAGCTGGTGTTTGCTTGCCATAGCTGTAAACTTTAAATATTTATGTAGATCAGAGAATACAAGTTCTCAATAATAATATACTAATTTTTAGGGACATGTCCAAAAACAAAAAGGGAGGGACGTGTGTCCTCTCCCTTAGTGTTTATAAACTAACTATCCTTAAACAGTCTCTAGAGCAACAGCGTTTCCAGCAGAAGTTGTACTAGATACAATGAAGTTAGTAATTGAATCAGTGTTAGTACCAGCAGGTACGTGAATCACGATCAAATACTGATCATTGTCAAAAGTACTAGTAGGATTGTTAAAACGAGGAACATTGTGCAAGATCAAAACTTGATCATACAAAGCCGTTCTAGTTACAGCTGCCAAAGCTGGATCAGCTTCAATCTCACGCATACGTAAACTATCTACGCGAGAGCTATCAGGATATGCATTTTGCAAATAACGTCCATCAAGGATCAATTCACGAAGTACAGTTTCTCCAAGACCAGATGCTTGCTTAGGAGCTTGAATCTCTGCAGATACAAAACCATTTACAGCACAAGGATCACCAGACTCATCTACAAAAGAAGTGTAGATAAACAATGGCTCAAGACCATAAAAATCAGTTGGAGTGAAAGTACAAGTACCAAAAGTAGTTTCAACATAAGCAGCAGTAATTTCTAGGTGAGAATCTACAGCAGCAATGTTATTAGCTACAGTTTGAGGAGAATAAGTACCAGTTGCAACTTCAGTAAAAATTGCAGCGTTACCATCTGCAGAATTTACAGCAGCTTTGCTCAACACAACGTTTGCGTTACCAGAACCAGCTGAATCAGCTGCTCCAACAGAAACTACCAAAGAGTTTGGTGCCAAAGAAGCATGAACTACTTTCTCACCAGCTTGGAAAAGAGCTGCATCAGCGTTAGCTACAACAATAGTTGCAGAAGCTGCAGTTGGGTTAATTGCTACAGAAGCAGTAGTTCTGTTCCATACCTTAGCTACTACAAAGTCTTTCAACAATGGAGCTTCATTAATTTGATCTTTCCACTTAAGCAAGATCACGTTCTGATCTACTGTGTTAGTAGTACCAGCAACAGTATCACAACCACTGTGAGCATCTAGAGTTTTGTAAAGATTGTGGCTCAAAAAACGAAGAGCTGGAGAACCTTTGATGTCTAGACGTAGACGATAAGTAGTGTCACTGTTAATTGTAGCTGCAGAAGGATCTACAGAAACAATCTGATTTTGTGCAACGTCAGAAGTTACTTTAATAAGACGACTAACATACTTAGGGTTAATCACTTTAGACTTCTTAGACTCTTTGTATCCACCATGAACGGGACCAATTTTGTCAGAAGCAAAGCGGCTACCTTCAGCCAAAATAAATGGAGCAGCCTGAGCAGATACTACTTGGAAAGTTTTGGCATCAAAGAAACCAATCTGTCCAGCAGACAAAGCAGCAGTTGATCCTGAGCTAGCAAGTGTAGTGCTAGCAGGCAAGAATGACTTGCGAAATGCATTAGGAAAATACATAATTTTTAAATTTAAGGGTTATAGATAAATAAATAAATTTTAACTTAAGAACATTAACTTATACTTAGTTGAAGAAATCAAACTTTTCACCTCATCTAGTTGGTTTACTACTTCAGAAAAAGGCATAATTTTTTGTAATTCTACAACTTCAGTATATAAATCTTTCATGTGAGAAATTGCTTCCTGTACAGAACTGCACTTATACGCAGCAACCATTGGAAAATCTAAAAGCTTCTCACGAGCTCCTTGATACTGCTCAGCTACAGTGTCTACAAGATCTGGCATTGCATCATAAAATTCATTAAGAGCTTTATGAGCTGAATAAGAACCAGGCCCAGTAATTTTAAGATGCAACTGATGCATGCTAGTTGTCAAAGCTTGTGCATGAGCCAACATCATTGCTGTTTCAGCACATGGTCCCATCATACTAGGTCTTTGTAATTTCTGCATCATTAGCTATTTCTTTGTGCGTTTTGAACTTCTCTTTGGTACTGATTCATAGACTCTATATCACCTGCTAAAATAGCAGCAGCTTCATCTACAATAATTTCACAAATATCATCTTTTAACTCACATTCTACATTAGTTAGAAAAGTTTGTCCTGTAGAAATATTTGTGCATCCAGCAATCTGAATATCTTTTGGTTTTCTGTAATACACTAATTTAGCATCATGGACAGTAAACAAACCATTAGTGTAAATTCTAATCTTGTCTCCAATAATTGTGCAGAAAGTTTCTGCCCACTCAAATGAAGGAGACTTAAAACTATCAGCTAATAACATATCTACGTTAGCTTCTTCAGCTTGATAAATTGTAGAAAGCACTCTTTTTGGACAGCAATCATTCTTTACATTAGCACCAACTCTTACGAAATGTAAGTAATTAGCTGGAATAATTTCTGTTTCAAAGAACTTAAGTTGTTCTATACCACGTAGTTCTGTTTCAGTAAGTAATATTTGAACATCATCAACAACTGTTACACTTTGTTCAGAAGATTCTCTTAAAGCATTTAGCCCATGCAATCTTCTTCTTACCCACTCAAGCTGAGCTTTATTAAAAGCTTCTTGGATCATCCAACATTCAATGTTGTCATAATCAAATGAGCTAAGCTTGTTAAGCCTTTGCTTGATTTTAATTTGTAACAGATTGTTGTTCATATTTTATAATGACCTGGATGCTGTTCTTATAGTAAGCATCCAGGTACTGTTTTTATTGATTCCAATACTTCTCAACCTTCTTAGTTAAGTCTACCAAAATCTCTTCGTTCAAAGGATTTTTCAAGTATTCTACACAATCAGAAGGAGTTCGTCCTAACATTGTTGTAGTTTCCATGTGGTAGATAAACCCATCAGCTTTAGTTGCAATAAACTTAAAATATGATGAATCTTTAACAATTGCTCTAATCTTTAAAGTTTCCATATCAAGTGTAGCAGCATCTAAGAATCTCTGAGCGGTTTTACGCTTATCTTTTTCTACAAGATCCCCATTGATGTATTTATCCATGTTGTCATAGATAATATCATTAGGAGTAGACTTCTTATACTGAGCACTGTTTGCATCTAGCACTTTTGCTACATACAATAACTTATTCTGATTCTTATCAAACAACTTCTGAAGTTCGGAAAGAGCTTTATTACGAAGCTTCTTAACTTCTGTTTGCACTGATGCAGTTTCTTCAAGCTTGTCCAAATAAAACTTTGGAGGAACTGGCATTCTGCGTGCTTCTTCCAAGCTTTTAGCTACAATTGAAAATCCTCCTGCGTCAATAGCATATAATCTAATTAAATCATATGGATCTTTATCAGGTTCTAGATAAGTAGGTTCGTTGCCGCATCTAATTTTAATCTTATCCCAAAACTCTGAATTATCAGGTTTCATTAATTTAATTTTGTTCCAGAACTGCTCATCAGTAGGTTCTACAACATTGGCAGCTAGTTCTCTTTCTAACTGAGCTACTACTACTCTAATCTGTTTGATTTTAGCTTCTTGATCTTCAGCAGGCAAATTTTTAACTTCAGGTGAAAACTCATTCAATCCTGTAATATATCGTTTGATACCGTTAATCTCAAGACAAGCTAGCTGTTCCTCATGAAAAGCTCCATCAAAAAGACTTAATCCATACTTCTGTAGTCCCATGTTATCTACCATTGGATCAAAGAATGGTCTAATGGCAATAGTGGACTTTTTGTTTTGTGGATACTTCTCCACGATTGTTACTCCGCTCATGTTTGGTTTATTTGGTTTTTATTACAACTAGCGGTCGCATTTTGCGACCTCACGTTTAGAACCTATTGAGAGTTGCGAGCTCCCCATGTGATCACCATGGTACGCGTACAATAGGTGGCCCGCAGAGACTATCTACGGGGAGGCATTGGCATATCTTCAGCAGGGAGACCTAAATCCCCCTGCATTAGATATTATTTTATTAGAATGATCCTCCAGTAACTGGGTTTCTCATGACAATCTTCAACACCTTGGTTGGGTCTTTAACCCAGATAGCTGGCATAGTTTGAGTCATGAATACACGGTAACCGTTGAACTGTCCAGAAGACTGGAAGCCTTGAGTACGTCCCATGTAATCCATAGTACCGTTCTGATAGAACCACTTCAATTGATTATCCCAAGAAAGCTTCAACAAGAAGATGTTGTCGTTAGTATTCTCAGTAATATCAAAGATAATGAAATTGTAAGAAGACAATGGGAAACCATCAATAATTGGGTTCTCAATATCGTTAGTATGAATGTTATCAAACGCTGGGTTCAACACAAACTTAACGTTAGCCAAGAAAGGAATAACGTACTGAGTATATGCAAATCCAAAGTTTAGATCCATTCCTTTACCAGTGATAGCACCTACTTCAGAAGCATTGATTACCAAGCCAGAGTTGATAGCCTCTTTCTTAATAGCTTCGTTAACAAGCTTCATACCACCAAGTCCAGTTTGTACAACCAATTGACGCTTAGGATCTGGACCTTGGAATTCAACTTTACCGTTGAAGAAGTTAAAGATCTCAGACTTAAACAAGTCAAGATTGAATGAACCTTTGTTGTAAATACGCTTGTAAGAGTTATCAAGCTGCTTCCAAAGACCTACAGATAGACGGATATCATCAGGACCATCCTGCTTAACTTTACCACCCTGACCCCACATTAGGTAGGTCTCAATGTCATTAGCAATTTTGGTCAAATGAGCCGCTTCCATAGTAGTCAAGAATGTACGAGTCAACTGACCAGACTGGTAAGCTTTCTTTACATAATCTTTACCCATTTTAGAAGCCATGTCTTCTAGAGAAGAAACAGAAGGATCTGAGCTCTTGTCAAAGTTTCTCCAAAGTTCAATAACTGGAACTGTGCCATCAGCTTTCATTCCACCTTTCATCATCAAGTCAGCTCTAGAGCTTACAGAATAATGAACGTGAGCTTCAGCTCCACCTACATAGTTATAGAATTCACGGAATCCAGCGTTGATATTACCGATGTCAGAGAATCTTTCACCATACTCACCACGAGCAGAACCTTTACGGAACACCTTAGTACCAACTTTAAGATACTTGTTATCCAAGAACTTAGCATTGTCATTGTTTACCAACTGAACAGTGTAGATAAAACCGTCACCAGCAGGGATGATATCATCTGCAGTGATGTACATTTCAACACCATTGTACTTGTCATAAGTGATAATATCACCGTGACCAAAAGAACGCTTGTTCAATTTGATCTTGAAGGACTGACCATCAATACCTTTAGTAGCATTGCCTGATTCAATATCTTCAGTTACATAAGGAAGATCCTGGGTAACAGGAATCTGCCACTTGTACTCACCACGTGCGTTATCTACAGAGATAACGTTCTTACCGCCAAAGCTAGACATTTGGTACAAAGGCATTTCTACTTTTTGTGCCATTGCCCACAAATCTACTGGACCAAGGTCTGTAGGTTCTGCTGACTTAAGCAAGTTTGAAAGGTGGTAGCTGTCTACGTGTGAGCTAGTCTGATAGCTGGTATCCCGTAGAAATATACCATTGTTCAAAACCGGAGTTGCCATAAGGCTGTTTAATTTAAAGGGTTAATAATAATTTTATAAGGGTTAATTTTTCTATCTTTTAAATATGTTTGCAGGTCTAGCAATCTTTCTAGATCTAGTATCTTCTTCTTCCTGATAAGTAGAAACATTCTTACGAGCTTGCTCAGTTTTTAACTGTCTCACAGTTTGTTCTACTGCTTGGTTCTTGCCCTGTTTTACAAGATTAGCTCTGTATTCATCAGGATTAGAAAGCAACCAAAGTGCTTCAGCAATAAGTGGATAATTTGGTTCTACAAACTGGTACTTCTCTAGAAGATGGCCTAACTGATTAGTTGGTCTACCGCTAATAGAAGGATAGTTTGGTTGAACTAGTCCACTATATAACTGAGCTTGAGTCTTTTTATCAAGCTTAAGTCCGTTAATCTCGGCTGGTCTAAGAGCTTCAAATACATTCTTCATGTATGCATCAGCAGCTTGTTCCTGCTGAATTTTTCTATTCTCTTGTTCAGCAAGTTGAGCTTGTACATACTCTTCTTGCATTTGATCCAACTTAGGTTTAAACTGCTTGGCTTTTTTCTCTAGTACACCTAGATCTCTCCAAGTAGCTAGTTCCTCATCAATCTCATCTTCTGAACCAAAACCAGTGGCTTGTAAATAACTTCTTACAATTCCCTCTTGGTCATATTCATTAGTAGGATCAAGTTGACGAACTTGTTCAACCTGAGCAAGAGCTTGGAAAAGACCTCTTAGATCTTGTCCTCCATCTGCTACGTACTTAGCTGCATATTGCAACTCTTCAGGTAATGATTCAAAGAACTCTTGAGGAGTTTTAGCAGCAACTTCTTGTTTTAAGTTATCAATGTTGGCTTGCCATAGCTCCTCAACATCTTTCTCTCCAAGACCACTTAAATAGTCTTCTAAAGACTGCGTCTTCTCATCGTAGTCATCAAAGGCAAACATTTCCTTTGACTCAATGCGTTTCTTAAGAAATTCTACTAATCCAGACTTTTCTGTCTTAGGTCTTCCTCTTCTAGACTTAGAAGAATCTTCATCATCTTCTTCCTCATCTACATTTACAAGATCATCAATAAACGTTTTAGCAGCTTCAGGATTAATATCCTTTTTTGCATCTTCAGTTTCATCATCTTCCTCATCTAGAAAGTTTGTATCAAACTTTCCCTGACTAAAGATGTTTGGCTTCTGTTCTTTCTTTTCTTCAGTGGAAGGAGTTACAATGCTTTCCGCACCAGGGGCTCCTAACCAACTATCAATATCAAGATCTACTTGCTGTACAGATGTCTGTACATTTGTTTGATTGTCATTCATTTTTGTTTGGTTTTATGTGTATCTCTACATATTTAATATACAACATAAATCTTAAAAATTTATGTATAACGCATCTTTTTTATCTAAGGTGCGGATAATAGAGCTATAGTTATTTCCCTTTCTTGCCAGAAACTTTTCCTCCTGAGTCATACTTATTTTTATTCTCACGAGCAATCTGTAATTGCTTATCAGCAATCTCACGCTGGGTTTGAAGTCTTTCACGTTCAATCTGTAATTTTTGACTTCCTTGTTCTTTTCTAGTTAGCTCAGATTCACGTTTTAAGTTCATTTGATCTTGATAACGCTGCTCACTACGAATACCTTCTAAAGCATCCTGGTAATCTGACATTTGATTTTGGTTAATGTCCACAGCAGCACCATATCCAGCACCTCTAATTTCAGCTACAGTAATTTGAGTTTGTCTATCAAGATTAGCTTGTTCTGCTCTAAACTGCATATCCATTTGCTTTTGACGTTCTTGAGACTCAATCATTTCTTGCTGCATCTGTTGTTGCTGCTGCATTTCAGACTGTTTAGCCTCCTGAGTTTTCTGTTCAGCATTTTTAAGAACACCAGTAAGTTCTGCAATAGACTCAGATTTAATTACATTACCAAGATCGTAAATAGAAGCACCAGTAGTATTGTTACTAAGAGCAAGTTGTTTAAGTTGCTCCATTACAGCACGAGAGTTTGTTTTAGTTGTACAGAATATATTCAAGTCTCTCATCAATAAATCAGTACCATTAACCTCAAAATTAACCTTCTCATCTTTAGAAGTGATGTACTGAAGACGTAGATTAGGTTTCTTAGAGTGATAATACTGAGCCAAATCTGTACGCATTTGATGCACACGTGGCATTAAATTATCAGAGTGTTGAATAAAATACTGTTCTGTTTGTGCGTAAGAAGCATTCATTGCTTGCTCTACCCCTGTAGCAGTTTGCTGCTGAGATATTACTTGACCCATACGTTGAGGGTTCAAACCAATTACTTCAAAAGCTTGGTTTTTAAAATAACTAGCAAGGTTAACACGAGAAAGCAAACGATTAGTTTGTTCTAGGTTCAACACTTGATAATGCTGAAAGTTAAGAGCATTCTCGGTGTTTGTAATAGATGTATCCAAAGGAAGCATCTGGAAATTTTTCATAGCCACATAAGCTTTGGCTAGATTGTTTTTACCCCAATCTTCTCCCAAAGAATGACGAGGTAGAGAGTTTTGATCTAGTAATATAACTGTTCCTAATTCATCTACTAAAATATCAGCAATTTGGTTATTAACAATATTATAACCAATTTGATAAGGCTTCATTAAGTCTACTAAAGAAATACTTCTTGTGTTTCTATCACCAAATACAGATCCTTCTACAGGAAGTTTACATCCATAAAGTGTTGCATCTCCTTTAAACTGGAAAGGAATCCGTCCTGGTTTACCACCATTGAGACCTAAATAAATAGGATTAATTCCTCCAGGGTTATTCATACCCCAGAATGCCGGTCTGTTAGGTCCAATCTTTATACCACCCCAAGTTTCATTAATCCAAATCCAATCAATGTGTTCACCAAAGATTAGATTATCTTTTGACTTTTGTTTATAAATAGTAGTATTATAAATAGGTTTATCTGTAACCTTGTAGCTTTCTGAAATAATATCTTGAATAATTTCTCCTTCTTCAGTAATCTTAGTCAAGTGTCCAATCTTACGCTGAGACTTCCAATAAATAGTAGCTACGCGTAACAAATGAGACTTACCAAAGTCTACAGTGTCTTCTGAGTCTGCAAGAATCCACTCTACAATATCTCCTGTACCAAACTTAGTATCGTACAAAGACGCATATTGTCTATATCCCAAGGATGGCATTTCTGTGTTCCAATCATGGGATTTGGTAGGATCATAATATGTTCCATCATTCTGGTATCCTTGTACAGCATATCCTGCTGAACGGACCGGATAAATGGCTTCTAGAGACTCTAACTGATCTTGAGTCATCATCCATCCATACTTGTCAATAACGTCTGATACAGACAACATATCGAGCTTACCGACCCAGTTACCCTGAGAGATGTATCTAACGTCTGGAGACTTGTGATAGAACGTAAGCAATGGATTCCATAGCTCAACATCATAGTCGTCCTCATTCATTTTAAAATGCCAAAATTCACGGTCAGTAATAAGCATGTCTCTAAAGCCACGCTCTTCTAACTCCTGCATTTTAAATCTTTCTTCATCTACTGACATCTGGTGGGTAGCCCACTCTTCAATCATAGATCTATAATCTTTTCTAAAAAATCCTTCAATCTCTGGAAGTTGCTGTAGGCTCTCTGGAGCTGTAGCTTTCTGCATTTCCTCAGAATCTAGCTCAATACCCATTGCCATCATTTCCATCATCATCTTCCTCTCAGCGTCTTGTAGAAGAACTTTCTCTATCATAGAACGCTTTTCTTCCATCATTTCGTTGTATGAAATATCATCAACGGCTTTAAACATAATGCGTGAGCTTCTCTTAGAAAACTCATTACACAATACGTTAATTACATTAGGAATAATGGGATAGAACTTAAGTTCTAGTGCAGACTCGTCCTCTTTAGTTAGCGTATCAATAAGATCCGCCATTTCATTGTCTTCCTCAACAATGTAATCTGCTTTGTCAATAATGCCTTTAGCAAGCTTGTAGTTCTTCATTAGTCTACGAGCATTGCGTCTAAGTTGCTTCATACCTTGGAACTCTAGCCAATCTAGGTTCCATGCTCTCCATTCATCATCTTTTTCCTTTTCAGGCAAAAACTGGATAGGCTGGGTAAGTGTACCCATTTTATTATAATCCGCCTTTTTACCAGATTTGAGATCTAGAGCATTATATATCTGCATGATATTTAAGTATTTAAGTCAGCTGAGTTTTCAGCAATTAAGTCAGTTGATGAACTAAAAGTTACAGTTCCATTTGAGCCAATGGTCATTCGACTAGTTGGAGTAGTAGTACCTGTTCCTATTGTACCATTTGCATAAACATATCCTGTAAGAGGAAGGCTTGATGTTTTAATATTTTCTTCTTTTTCTTCTTCCCCTTCTCTTAAAAGAAGGAGAGCCTCCTCTAATGTAAGAGAGCTCTCTTTAATTAATCTAGAAAGAATAGTTACTTTTTCAGCATGAAGTTCTTTATCTAACATAATTATTTTATATTTCTAAAAGGATTTCTTGTTGCTTTTATACCAGAGGAACTACCTTTTGAACCTCCAATATGTCTAAAGGGGCTCAAGTTTAATTTACTAAATTTCTGGGAGTTATCCAAGTTTTCTTTTGTAACTTCCACACGTTTAGCCAAGCCTCTGTTACTCTGCTGCACTTTTGCAAAGGCTATAAGAGCACAAAATGCTACTAACCGGTCAACGTTTAGTCCTTCTCTATAAGCCTGCATTTCTTTAAGAAGCATAATGTCTGGTATACGTTCTACGCCATACACTGTTTTTACAATGTCTCCGTTTTCTTTAGTCTCGTAATCTAGTTCTTCTTTTAAGAATTCAATACCGTAAGATAGTACATTTCCTTTAAATAATGTACCAACGTTCTTCCAACCATACTCTTGAAAAACGTTTCTGTTTGCTCCAATATCTTTTAGGAACAAGATCATATCTTTTGGCACAAGGTATCTTTGTTTCTTTTTACTAATCATGTATTGAATAAACAAAGCTACGTTATTTTCTACTATTGTCCAGGCATTATACCATTCTATAAGAAGCTCCAGTCTTTCATGAGTTTTGTTAAGATCATCAAAACGTCCACACCATGATGCTACAATCATGTCACGTTCTATTTCGTTTTTTACTTTTCCGTTCCCTTCATCCTTAATAATCTCAACAGGGTTTTTATATACATATATAGAACATAGTGATTCAGACGTGGTGGTCTTTCCTTCTCCAACGGGGTCCACAGAAGCGTAGTACATCCCAAATGTAGGATCTTTGTGTGGTCTTTCGTAAACACAAATAACACCTTCTTTATCTTCTGTCTTTTTAGATATAGGAAAATCCATAATAGGTGTTTTCCTAGATGGCTTATCTATTATTTTGCCTTCTGCATTTCTAGAAAGCTCTAAATATTCTATAGGATACTGCCTATCTTGAATCCTTTGCATTTGTTTAGCCACCAAGTGTGGAGGAAATACACTTATCTTACGTGTAGCAAATGCTTCTTCAATACATCTTGGCTGCTGAGATACTGTTAACTGATAAGCTGCTGGATCAAGATCCTTTTTCATCTTATCAAATTCCTTCTCTAAAGCCTCTAAAGCTTCCTCCACTTTAGAGTTGCCGTATTTGTCAATATAAGGGGGCATAGACCACTGTTCAGGAATAAATAGTCCTGATATACCAGTTGTTCCATCCTTGTCTATAAGGTCAGTTTCTACCCCGTAGAAGCCATTCTCTTCTGGGTGTAGAATATACTCCTTCATTGGCTCACATTGATCAAGATCACCGACAGATCCGGCAGCAATAAATTGACCCGTAATCATGTGACCAGACTTAAGAGCTGGTTTCATGAATCCGTATGTATCATCCATCTTTGGAGCAATACCAGCTTCCTCATGAAAGAAATAAGTTACAGGTCCACCGACACCATGGGTTGGATCTTTTTCAAAAGAATAGAGATTAATCGTAGATTTAAGTCCTTTATAAGTATCACGACCACCAATCCTCACTTTAATTTGCTGCTGCCATGCCCCCACCTTGTCAGGTTCAGCTGGTCTATACCAAGCAGTGTGCTCATTTAAGAAGTTTTTATACTCATTAAGGAATTTCCATGAGCCCTTCTCGTTAATATAATCCTTTAGAGAAGCACCAATCTTTAATACAGCTCCTTCTTCAAACCAATATTGGTTTATCAACTTAGCCATGTGGAAATAAGAAGAGGCTATTTGACGCTTTTTTAGAATGATGGCATGCTTGTAATGCATCTCAGCTAGATGTTCGTACAACGCCATGTGATACTGTGCATCTCTTACCTTAGCAAAGTCAAATCTTTTTTCCTCTTTGTCATAAATTGGAAGAAAGTTTAACCACATGTAGTAGTCTCTACTTACATACCAAGAATAATCACCGTCTTTTACAATAATACCGTTACGACATTTTCTTTTCTGATCGTCCCAGTATGCAATAAAATCTTTGGTTTTTACAGGAGCTGCACAATAAAACCCCTGTTTCTGAAACTTTCTACCCTCTTCGTTAAAAATTTTACTAGTCTCATTAAACTCGTATTTTCCAGGCTCCTTAAAAATAGACAAGAGGTAATCCTTAAATTCTTCTCTAGTATCAAATGTTGTTACACTCCAACTACCATTTTCGTATGTAGGTATTTCTTTAAACATTATTTTTCCATTAGTATTAGGAACATTTGCTGTAGAGGATGGAGTCGAACCACCAAGTGGACTTTAGGGATAATTCCTTTATCAGTTGTTCCACACCCACGAGACAGGTGGGTACGTCTGCCAATTTCGTCACTCTACATGGTACTATTTAACAATTATACTCGTATTCTAGTATTTTACCTACAATATCACTACGATGGTTTTCTTTAAGCTTTACCCATTTAATTTCTTCAATCTTTTTAGATAGCTCTATTGCATAACTTAAACCCGTTACCCCATACTTAGTGTCTTGTTGTTCATTATCACCATTGATAATAATCTTTCCAGTTTTACCTAGACGTGTCAAAATAGCTAGCATTTCTGTTTTAGAAAGGTTTTGGGCTTCTTCTACAACAAGAATATCATCAATTGTCTTGCCACGAATAAATTGTACGGGATAGGCAATAATCTTATGTTCTTTTACTAGGTTCTCCACCCTAACTTTTTCAGTGCACTTTACTAAGTTTTCCTGAAATGCTTCTAGATAGGGATTAAACTTATCATCTAGTGTACCTGGAAGAAAGCCTAGTGAAGACCCCACCTCGATAGTAGCACGTGTTACAAAGATTTGATCACACTGTTTTTTGTTTAGGAAATCTAATGCTGTTAGTGCACATACTAAACTTTTACCACTACCTGCTCTTCCTGTAATTATAACTATCTGATTATCAATGATTAAACGCTTTGCTTCTTTTTGCTCATCATTAAGCGTAACATTGTATTTAATTTCTGACTTACGTTCTCTGTTTGGTTCTCTCATAATATTATTGATCGTATGCTAAATTCTGTCCTCCTCTAACTTGTGATTGTTGTTCTTCCATCAAGTCTCTATACACTCCTTTAAAACTTTGTCTAACAGAGTCAAATCTTTCAGCAATTCTAAGAATAGCTGTTGCAGATCCGTCTCTACCAGATGTCACTCTTTCAGTGGCCATAAACCCAGCCATATTATCTAGTGCAATCTTGATGCCCTGATATGCTCTGTATGTAGGTGTTTCGTACAACTTCTTGCACATTCTTAATCCATTTACTACAAGATCATCTTCTGTAGAAAAGTCCCCATCCACCTCAGTTATAATAATCTCTTCTTTATCTGTTTCAGGAACATCAAAAAAAGGATTTAAATCTGGGTTAGGGCAAGTCATATAAAACAAATATGCATAAACCTTTGTAGATTCCTCACCATACTCGTCCATGATGTCTTTTAAAAACTTCAATGTATAACAATGTTCACTAGGAATCACTTTACCATTTTGTACATCAAATAATCTTATCATTTTAATATGTCTTTATAAGAATCAAAGTTATCATCAAAAGTCTGATAATCTACTAATATTTCCTCGTGTGGATAAATGTCTCTTGCAGCTAACATCTTTTCACCTATCACTACAGAATTTGGATTATAACTATGGTTTTGAAAGTTTGAATAGTCACAAGAACCGTATAAGTAATCTCCTTCTTTCCAGAAGTACTTGTCTATAAATGCCTTCTGAACATCATTCAAATTTTTATATTCATCTACGTGCACTTCTATATCAAAGCCTTCTACAAACTCCCATATTACAGTGTCTTTTTTAATGAAGTTTTTAGTAAATAAGCCAAGTCCCATTCCAGGTGACTCTGCTAAATAAGTTTCTATAAGTAACATTATTCTTTAGTTATGTTATAATAATATGAATCCCCATCATCACTTACCCATCTGTCTGAAATTGTCTCAACAGATAGTAGTTCTGAATCAACTTTTATTTCTTTTGGTTCAATAGGAAAAGATTTTGTAACCCAATTAGAGTCTTTCCAAAATATTCTATTGTTTGGCTGGCATAAAAAATAACCATCGTCCGCAATAAGTATATGTCCACATTTATAATCTGTAGGTTCGTCTGAATAAGCATTATTATACCAATCTACAGTGAACATGTAACTAGCCCACACCATACTTCCATCTTTTAGCACCACCTGACATCTTTTCTCACAAAGGTAATCATAACAAATTACAGAGACATTTTCACTAAAACAATCCCATAGCTGTTTAAAATGAAATGGAATATCTTTAGTTGGTTCTGAAAAAAATATCTCACTAATCGGCACCCTGCTTCTCACCATCCCATAATCTGTCATAATATGAAATGTAAGAATCTTTCCCGCTATTGATTGAATAGCAAATGCATAAGCATTGTGGTAAGTGTCTTTATCCTCTTCCCTTTTTGTAAAATGGGATAATCTTACCAAACACTTTATATTATCAATGTTGTGGTTTAATACCATTAGTGTTTTTCTTTTAGCTTATCTCTGTTGTCTTCTAGCCAGTGTAGCAAGCTAATTATCTCACTCTTCAAATAAGGAAGTGTGTATTGAACAATATCCTTTACAATAGGATCTCCATTTGTATCAAGAGCGGTAATTGGGTTACCAAACTTATCTGCCCCTACAGTTTCAAATACAATGTGATGTATAGTGAGCACTCCTGGTTTTAATTTAGGATTGTGCTTTAGTATAATATACATGTACAAACTTAATTGTAATGCATAGTGGTTTACATTACAATCATCTAAATGATTTACAGGAAAATTCATCTTAGTAGTAATTCCTTCCCAGTTTGTAAACCCTTCAGTCTTGATCTCTTTATTGGTCTTGTAATCTGTAATGTGCACATGCCCATCTATCACCTCTACTAAAT
>Ga0208359_1000128_pt1 | contig 15492 bp, 13 predicted proteins | sample LakMenEpi26Aug09_FD_150732 | JGI IMG/M metagenome (GOLD analysis project Ga0208359, IMG submission 150732) | Freshwater microbial communities from Lake Mendota, WI - 26AUG2009 deep hole epilimnion (SPAdes) | ecosystem: Environmental > Aquatic > Freshwater > Lake > Epilimnion/Euphotic zone ... | reverse complement strand
CATTGACGACCGCTCGCTGTCGCATCCAGGCACCCTCACCCGGCCTTCGGCCACCCTCTCCCAAAGGGAGAGGGATGATTGGGGTGGGCGCGCGCCCGGCAGAAGAGGGGTCGTGCCCGTCTGCCGGGAAGCCCGAACCGTCAGGTGAGGTTATCCGCATCGCGTCTTTTGATACGCCCCGCATTCCCTCCGCTTACGCAGCGGGCTTCCAGGCAGCGCACGCCTGTATACTTCTCTGGCAATTTGGCGTTGTCTCCCGGCCAGCATCACCGTTGCCGCTGGCGCGTCACGGGTGTAACATAAGTCAACAACGGCGAAAGGCGACGCCGATGCCTTGGTTCGATATTGTGTGGGATGAATCGTTCCCGCACGGCAACGTGGCCCACCTCGCGGAAAATGGCGTGTCCACCGAAGAAGCGGAGTGGGTGCTGATGAATGCCATCGGACGCGAAAAGAGCCGGTCAAGCAGTCGATGGATTGCGTTTGGCCGCACAGCGGACGGGCGGAATCTCGCCGTCGTGTACGAGATGTTGGACGAAATTACGATTCTTCCGGTGACTGCCTTTGAAATCGAGTGAGGTGCGGCGTGGCGGCCATTCGAAAGCGGATTGTGAGACGGCTCACAGCCCAGGAGACGGCGCGACACCGCCGCATCATCGAAGAAGTCGAGCGAAACAAAGCCCGGATTGCGGCTCGCGGACGAGTGGTGCTCGCGGCACATGATCGGCTGCAGGGGGCTTTGCAGACGCTCAAAGCCAAACGGCAGGAACGCGGCTTGAGTCTCTCCGACGTCCAGCGACTAAGCGGGATTGATCGGGCGAGATTGTCGCGGCTCGAGTCTGCCCCCGACGCGAATCCGACGATCGAGACGCTCGATCGAATCGCGCACGCCCTTGGCGTGGAGGTTCGCATTTCAATCGTCGAGCGGCAGCCGACCGGGAAGGGGTGATCGAAGGCGAACCGCCGCGACCAGTCGGTTCGAGCGCGAGCGGGGCCGCCGACAATCGCCAGAAGGCGTTCATGGACGCCCGCGGCTGGACGTTCCTGGAAGGCAAGATCGGGAAACGGTAGGGTTCGAATCGATGGCCGCGGGTGGCTGACCCGTTTGCCTAGAGGCACACCGGCGATGTACTCCCGCTTCGGACTCACGCTCGTCGTCAATCATGCCTGCAATCTGCGCTGCAGCTATTGCTATACGGGGGAGAAGCTCGGCCGCCCGTTGCCGCCCGCCGTGGGCCGCAAGGCGATCGATCGGGCCCTGCAATCGCTCGCTCCCGGCGGAATGCTCGACCTGGCGTTCTTCGGCGGTGAGCCGCTCATCGAGGCCGAACTGATCCTGGAGCTCGCGGCGTATGCGGCCACGCGGGCGGCAAGTCGCGAGATCTCGCTCACCTTCAGCCTGACCACGAACGGCGCCGTCGATTCGCCGGCGGCCTGGCGGGTGCTGATGTTGCCCGATCTGCAGCTCGCCGTCAGCGCGGACGGCCTGCCGAGCGTGCATGATCGGCATCGCGTGACCATCGACGGTCGGCCGACGTCGCCCACGGTCCTGGCTACGCTCGCCCGGCTGGTGAACGCTGGTCGCGAGTTCCGGGTCGTGATGGTCGTGCGGCCGGATACGGTCTCCGCATTGGTCGCGGGTATGGAGTTCCTTCACGAGCGCGGCGTGCGGCGGTTCGATCCTTCGCTCGATCTGTGGACCGTCTGGTCCCGCCCCGACCGCGACCGTCTCGCCGCAGCCGTCGCCCAGGCGGCCGATTTCTGGGTCGAGCACCTGCCGGAATGCGGCGTGAGCTGGTTCGACGAAAAGGCCGCGCGGCTGGCCGGCGTGCCGCTCGGCGAAACGGCCCGGTGCGGCTTCGGCGCGGGCGAAATCGCGATCACGCCCGCCGGGAATCTCTATCCGTGTGAACGGCTGGTCGGCGCGGATGAACCGCATAACCCGCTGCGGCTGGCGGGCACCGTTTTTCACGGCGAGCACTTTTGCGCGGCCGAACCGGGCCGGGGCAATCAGGCCGCCGAATGCGGGCCGTGCGTCCTGAAATCCCAATGCAGCACCCACTGCCGGTGCAGCAACTACGTTCGCACGGGCGATCCGTCTCGGCCCGACGGGTTATTATGCCTCTGGGACCAGGCGTGCTACCGCGAAACCGTGCGGGCGTTGCAGTCCCGCAGCCTCGTTGTCCGGTGAAAGCGTCGTCATGAACGCATCGCAACCCGAGCCGAACTCCGATCCGCCCGCCGTCGATCCGCCGCAACCGGTGGAGACCTTGCCGCCAGAGGTGAACGCCGCCTTGGGAACCGTCGCCCTCACGGTTGCGGGCGCCGGGGCGCTCGTCCTGATCGCCGGTTTCATGACGCCCACTGTCGGCGCCACCCGCTCGACCAGGCTGGAGTGGCAGCGGCGCAAGCTGCTCATGGACCAGGCCGAGTGCGAGGCCGCCCCTGGCGGCACAAGCGAACCACCCGCCGACCACGGTCGGCAAAACCCTTGAGCCATGAAAGCCCGGCCTGCGTGCTGCCGTCGCCATGCGACGCTGAACGACGGCCCTCGAATCCGGCATGGGCACTGCACACGTCAATCAGCCGCGGCTGACCGCACGCTCGCTCGCCCGCGGCGCGTTCCGCTGGACGGTTCGCGGGCTGGCGTTCTTTGGCGCCGTCGTCGCCCTGTATTGGCTGACACTCGACCTGTCCGTCATCGTGTCGCCTTCGATGTCGCCGACGCTGCAAGGCACGTGCATCGACGACGGCGACCGCGTGCTCACGGAAAAGATCAGTTATCGCTTCCGGTCGCCGCGGCGTTGGGAAGTCGTCACGTTCCTCAACTCCGCCGGCGAAAAACGGATGAAGCGGGTCGTCGGCCTGCCGGGCGAAAGCGTGCACATGCCGCAGCGCGGCGCGCTGCTCATCGACGGCCGGCGGGCCGCACCGCCCTTCGCAGCCGATCACGAATATCTGCGGTACGGCAACCTCACCGACGGCAAGCCCGTCCCCTGCGGCGACGGCTATTACGTCCTGGGCGACGATCTCAAGGACTCGGACGACAGCCGCTTCAACGGCCCCGTGCCGGCGCAGCGGATCCTGGGTCGCGCCTGGCTGATCGTCGGGCCGTTCAACCGCCTGGGCTTCGTGCATTGACCGTCTCGCCTGCGGACCCGCCCGCGGTGCACCCCGCCTGACGGTCCGGCAGGATCTTACCTGCGGGCATCGAGCGTCCGCACCGCCCGATACGCGAGAATTCGCTCATCGGCTGTCACGAGCGTCAGGTCGTGAATTCGCGCCGTGGCGACGAGCATCCGATCGGCCGGATCTTTGTGAAACCGACCAGGCAATGCGTAGGCCTCGACCGCAATCCGGTGATCGACATCGATGCTCCGGGCCTCGATCGTATCGATCGCTGTCCGTATCCAGCGATCGAGACGCCCCTTGAGCTCCAGCAGCCCGCCGGAAACGAGACGGGCGATCTCGAGCGACGAGACGGGCGAGACGCACAACTCGTCGCTGGTCTTCTCGAGCAGGGCCCGAACCTTCGTGCCGATGGCGTCCGGCTGCTCCTGCGTCCAGATCCAGACGTGCGTGTCGAGCAGAAAGCTCACGAGCCCGCTTCCCAGTCGGCCGAGAAGTCGGCGTGCACGATGTCGCCCTTGATCCGCAGGCGTCCCCGTTGCCTGCCGAAACGGCGCATCGGCCCCGGCTCGGAGACCGGTTCGATGCGGGCGAGCGGCCGGCCGCGTCGCGTCACGATGATCGGCTCGGCGGTTTTTTGCGCTTCGCGTAACAGCGCGATGCAGTTGGCCTTGAAGGTGGAAAGAATCACGGTCTTCATGCCTTGATCGTACCAGACCAACAGACCTGGTCAAGTTGGACGCCCACGAACGGGCATGCCCAGCTCATCGGCTTCGCACGTTCCCCAAATCCGTGAGGCAGCCCGTCACCCCCCGGCTCCCGCCGGGGGCTTCTGGATTCTCCGCGTGTGCTCCCCCGAAAGCCCCGGGCGGAAGCCCGGGGGTGACGCGGTCCACTCCGTAAGTTTGTGGATCGGCTTCGCGAGTTCCCCCACATCCGCGCGGACATCACATCCGCGTGGACAGGCATGCCCCCGCGATCCGGCCTTTGGAGCGGCGGTCTCCGACCGTCGTGACCCGTCACTCGTGAGCCAGCAGCGCCCGCGGCGCACCGATTCCGACTACGCGCACGTCACCGAGCCACGGCGCCGCAGCGGGGGCGTCGAAGCCGACCTTGCGGGCCACGAACGTCGCCGTGACGTCGGCTCGCACGCACGGCCCGAGCGGCTCCCCCGTGTCGCAATCGAGCCCCGAGGGCAGATCCACCGCGAACACCTTCGCCCCGTGACGGGCCGCCGCGTTCACCGCTTCGATCGCCGTGGCGATCGCGTCGCGCGGGGAACCTGTCACCCCCGTGCCGAGCAGCGCATCGACGATCCAATCGGCCTCGGCCAGGGACCGCTCCCACTCCGCGGCCGTCGCCGTGGCTAGCGGCGCCGCCGGAATGCACGCCTTATCGGCCACCCGCCAGGCGATCGCGGCGTCGCCGCGGAGCTCGGCCGGGTCGCAGGCCAGAAGCAGCCGCACAACGTGGCCGAGGTTCTCCAGATGGCGGGCGATCACGAACCCGTCACCGGCGTTGTTGCCCTTGCCGCAGACGATCGCGACCGACGCCCCGGGAGCGAGCCCATGCAAGAGCTCCGCCGCACCGCGGCCGGCATTCTCCATGAGCACGATTCCCGGCAGGCCGAACTCCTCGATCGCCCGCCGGTCGATCTCCCGCACCTGGGAACGGGTCAGCGATTGCATACATCTTCTCGATAGGGCGTAAGGTGCAAATCTCGCGACGCAGTTCCGTCAGACTGCCTCATCTGCCCGGTAACGAGTTTAGGGTTTTCGGGCTTGGCGATCCCGTTCCTTGAAGCCCGAGGCGTGAGCCGAGGGAATGTGGAGCGGTTTCCGGTAAAGCGACGCGTATTCCCTCAGCTTGCGCTTCGGGCTTCCCGGCAGCGGCGATGGCGTGGCCGCATCGCTCGCCGCGCAGGTTCTCCAACGCCGAGAGTATGGGACACACCTTCACAGCATGCTGGCTGAACCGGCGTCGCTGGAAAAGCGGGGCATCGCGACGGGAAGCGCAGACGCCTCCGAGAGAGCGAAGGCCTGGAGGGCCGAGGCGAACGTCCGGCGACGGGGCGTGGGCAGCCCCGGCCCATGGGTCGCGCGGATCATCCTCGGTCCACGTCACGTCCCGTTCCCGCCAGCGGCCCGCGACCGGCAGCGGTCGCTGCAATACCGCACCTGCTCCCAGCATCGCTCCCACTTCTTCCGCCATGCGAAGGGCTTTCCGCAGGCGGCGCAGTTCTTCGTGGGCAAAGTCACGCGGCTCCGGTGGCGGCCCATGCGGCAGGCTCCGTTGTGCGACCGGGGGGCGTGGGCGGTGTGAGCACCGCCAACACCGCCTCGACGAGCATCACCGCCGCGAGCGTCAGGAGCACGGCGCCGGCCCAGGGCACCGGGTCGGCGGGCATCGTGAAACCCTCCGCGGTCCAGAACCGCGGCAGCGTCATCGCCGCCAGGGCCCAGGTGCTCATCACATACATGAACGCCGTCGGCAGGCCGGTCACGAGCCACACCCAGGCCGCCCGCCGCGTCCGCCACAGCCAGACGGTCACGCCCAGGAGCGTGAGCGCCGCGAGCAGCTGGTTGCTGGCGCCGAACAGCGTCCAAAACACCCTCCAGGCGGGCACGGCGTTGCCGTTGGCGTCGAGGTTCGGCCGCAGCAGGAAGACCACCGGCACCCCGGCCGTGAGGGCGGTGCCCAGCCAGCCGCCGGCCCGGCCGGAGAGGCCGGTGAGCTCCTGGACGATGTACCGCCCCAGCCGCGTGCAGACGTCGAGCGTGTCGTAGACGAAGGTCGTGAACGCCATCAGGGCGAACGACACGCCGATCGCGGCGGGCACGCCGAGGATCTCGAGAAAGCCCCCCATGCCCAGGGCGTAGACGAAGTTCGGCGACTGTTTCGTCAGCGGGCTGTCGGCCGCGAGCACCATCACGCAGCACAGGCTGACGACCGCCACCATCGCCTCGAGAAGCATCGTGCCGTAGCCGATCGGGCGGGCGTCGGTTTCGCGACGGAGCTGCTTGCTCGTGGTGCCGGAGGCGATGAGCGAGTGGAATCCCGAGCAGGCGCCGCAGGCGATCGTGATGAACAGCATCGGCACGAGGCTCTGGCCGTTCTGCGTCTGCCAGCCGGTGAAGGCCGGATAGCGGATCGTGGCATCGCCGCCGAACAGGCCGGCCAGCGTCCGGTCGCTGACGATCAGGCCGATCGCCGCCCCGGCGAGGGCGACGTAGAGAAAGCAGCCTCCGAGGTGACCCCGCGGCTGGAGCAGGAGCCACATCGGCACCATCGCCGCCACCAGGCAGTAGGCGAGCAGGAGCACGCCCCAGATCTTCTGGGCCGTGGCGTCGCTGGTGCCGAGCAGCTGGGCGAGGTCGAAGGGAATCTTCTGCCCGCCCCAGATCGCCAGGCCGACCAGCGGCAGGAAGACGGCCGTCGCCGCCCACAGCGGCATCCGGGCATACCGCATGCAGGCCCCCATGATCATCGGCAGCGCGAGATAGAGCAGGCTCGACGTGGCGATCCCGCCGCCCGACACGCTCGCGCCGTCCTCGAGCGTCTGTCGGCCGACGAAGCTCGCGGCGGTGATGTCGGTGAAGGCGACGATGATGTAGACCAGCGCGATCCAGACGAAGGCCAGGAAGAGCACGTAGCTGCGGCGGCTCATGTGGTCGCGGACCACCTCGGCGATCGACCGGGCCTTGTGCCGCACGGAGGCGACGAGGGCGGCAAAGTCGTGGACGCCGCCGATGAAGATGCTGCCGACGAGGATCCAGAGCAGGGCCGGCAGCCAGCCGAAGGCGACGCCGGCGAGGATCGGCCCCACGATCGGGCCCGCGGCCGCGATCGCCGAGAAGTGCTGCCCGAGGAGGAGCTGCGGGGCGATGGGCTCGTAGTCCACGTCGTCGCGGAGCGTGACGGCCGGCGTGGACGCGGCATCGTCGAGCCGAAACAGCCGGGCGAGGACCGCACCGTAGACGCGGTAGGCCACGGCCAGCACGACGGCGGCGGGGAGAATGATCGCGAGCAGGCTCATGGGCGGGCGAAAACCGGGAGTTGTCGGGGACGGGTTTTCCCGTGCCGCAAGGTCCGTACCATCATGCCTGTTCGCCGGGCCCCCGTCGATCCTGCGGCCGGGGCCGCGGCGTGCCTTCCTCACCGCTCTGGAGCCATGTGATGTCGTCCCCGACCCTCGAAAACCTCGTCATCATCGGCAGCGGCCCGGCCGGCTGGTCGGCCGCCACCTACGCCGCCCGGGCGCAACTCCAGCCGCTCGTCTACGAGGGGGCGATCACCGAGAAGAACCGGATGGCGGGCACGCTGCCGCTCGGGCAGCTCGCACTCACGAGCGAGGTCGAGAACTACGCCGGCTTTCCGCATGGCGACCTCGGCGGCTTTCTCGATTCGGCCCTTCCCAAGGAGCGGCGGATGATGATGGCCCCGCACGAGGGGAAGGGCGTCACCGGCCCCGAGCTCATGGAGCTGATGCGGCAGCAGGCCCTGAACTTCGGCACGCGGATCGTCACCGACGACATCGCGAAGGTCGACTTCTCGCAGCGGCCCTTCCGGCTGTTCCCGTCCGAGGGGGGCGAGGTGCATGCCAAGTGCGTGATCGTGGCCACCGGGGCCAGCGCCAACTGGCTCGGCCTGCCGAGCGAGGAGAAGTTCAAAAACCGGGGCGTGAGCGCCTGCGCCGTCTGCGACGGCGCCCTGCCGCGGTTCCGCAACAAGCCGCTGGTGGTCGTGGGGGGCGGCGACTCGGCCGTCGAGGAGGCGACCTACCTCTCGAAGTTCGCCGGCCGGGTGCATCTCGTGCACCGCCGCGACGCGCTGCGGGCGAGCAAGATCATGGCCCAGCGGGCCTTCGACAACCCGAAGATCGAGATCCACTTCAACACGGCCCTGGCCGAGGTGCTCGGCGACGACACCGCCGGCGTGACCGGCGTGCGGCTGGAGAGCACGACGGAGCCCGGCAGGCAGACGACGCTCGACGTCGCCGGCGTGTTCCTCGCCATCGGCCACACGCCCAACACCGCCTTCCTCGACGGGCAGCTCGAGCTCACGCCCAAGAAGTACATCGTGTGGAAGAAGCACTTCCGCACGGCGACGAGCGTGGAGGGCGTGTTCGCGGCCGGCGACGTGGCCGACGACTACTACCGCCAGGCGATCTCGGCCGCCGGCACCGGCTGCATGTCGGCGCTCGACGCCGAACGGTGGCTCGCCCACGGCTGATGCCGGCTGGCCCCACAACAAGGCCTTCACGGTGCCGCGAAGCAGCCGGCCGACCGAGCCGACTGCTGCTGAACGGCCATTGACCGCCCTTGCCTGCCGCGGCGGGCCAGGCCGGGGGCCTCCCACGCCCTCCAATCGGTCACCCCCGCAGCGGTGCGCCATTCGCGGCCGGGGACGTAACGCAACCCGAACCGAATCCGCATCAGTTCCGAACGACGGGGCCTTAGCCTACTCCCCGCACTTCGAGAAATCACCGACATGACGTCGCTTCTTCGGGCCCGGGAGTCTCGCGACTCGCTCACGCCGCCGGCGGGGCTTCGCGGCAGCACCGGCCCCGCCCGCCCCCCGAGGGTCGTCGGCCGCGCGCCGGCATCCCTGCGACTGGAGACGCTGATCGCGACGGCCGCCGCGTCGGGCTCGACCGTGCTCCTCACCGGCGAGACGGGATGCGGCAAGGAGGAGGTGGCCCGGGCCCTGCACGCGGCGGGCGCCCGAGCCGCAGGCCCCTTCGTGGCGATCAACTGCGGGGCCATGGCCGCGAGCCTGGTGGAGAGCCAATTGTTCGGCCATGAGAAAGGATCCTTCACCGGCGCCTATGGCAATTCCCTGGGCGTCTTTCGGGCCGGCCACGGCGGCATCGTGTTCCTCGACGAGATCGGGGAGATGCCCCTCGAACTCCAGCCTCGGCTCCTGCGGGTGCTGCAGGAACGGGAGGTGATGCCCGTGGGATCGAATGCGGTGCACGCGGTCGATGTCCAGTTGATCGCGGCAACCAATCGCGATCTCGCGGCGGCGGTCAGCCGCGGAGAGTTCCGGGAAGATCTGCTCTACCGCCTCAACACCCTCGAGATCGAGGTGCCTCCGCTTCGCGACCGCGTCGACGACATCCCGCTGTTCATCTCACAGTTCAGCGAACGGATCGCCGAGCGGCTGCGGCTGCCCCCGTGGCAGCCGGATGCCGACACGATCCGGCGGCTGCAGCGCTACCACTGGCCGGGCAACGTTCGGCAGTTGGCCCAGACCGTCGAGCGGCGTTATGTGCTCGGCTTCATTCCCGGGTTGCCCGACGAGGGCTGCCCGCCGCCGAACCCGGGCACGGGCGCGGAGCGGGAGTCGCAGCTGCCGGTGCTGAACCTCGAGGCGCTCCGCCGGCTGGCGGTGCGTCAGGCGTTGGAGCTCACGGACGGCCACAAGGGGCGGGCTGCGGCACTCCTCGGCGTGCACCTCAACACCATGACGCGGCTCGTCGAAGAGGCCGCGGTGCCACCGGGCCGGCGGCCGATCGGCCGGCCACGGCTGCCGCGCCAGCCCAGGTAAGCGGCTGCGCGTCCGACTCCGTTTCACAGCGGGCGTGAAATTCACCGTGCTGGTGAAACAAAGCCTGTGAAACCCTGGGAGCTCCGCCCGCGGCCAGCCGGTGCGGGCGGATGTCGAGCCGGGGTCGGCCGTGGTGAATCCCGGGCATGGCGCTCACCACACCCGCTCACGAAGAGCTAACCGCGCTTGGCCCGCGGTTCGCCATTCCACTCGGCGGCGTCGTCCCCGCCGGGGGCGGTCGCGTCACCTTCCGATGGAGCATCCGCATGCCGGCCACGTTCTCCCGTTCGATCGCGTCCCTCGTCTGCCTCGCCGCTCTCTGCCACGCTCCCGCAGCGCGGGCCCAGCTGCCGATCACCTGGCTGTCCGGCGTGACGCTCCCCAACGGCGGTGAAATCGTCTCCACGGCCGGCGGCCGGCTCCTCGTCACCAACTCGGGCACCGTCGGCGGCGTCGTCCATCAGGCCTTGTCCTACACGCTCTCCGCGTCGGGCTCGCTCACGCCCGCCGCGACGGCCGATCTGTCCACCGTGTTCACCACTGGCACCGCCATCGCGTCGATCTCGAGCGTGCTCGCCGACGGCCGCGGCTTCGGCGTGGCCGCGGTGATCCCGGTCGCGAGCGGCTCGACCAATTTCGGCCGCATCGCCTTTTTCAACACCGCCACCGGGTCGATCCTCAAGACGCTCGACGTCGGCTACCACCCCGACTCGGTCGCGATCACGCCCGACGGCACGAAGATTCTCGTCGCCAACGAGGGGGAGGTGGCAAGCACTGCTGCAGAAGCCTCGTTCGCCCGCCCCGGATCGGTGAGCGTGATCGACATCTCGGGCGTGACCAGCGGCAACTACGAGTCCACGCTTGGGGGACTCTCCGCCGCCAACGTGGCCACCTACGACTTCTCCGCCGGCAACCTCGCCGCCGGCGTGACGCTCACGGGCCTGCGGAACAACCGCTCGCAGAGTCCCGGCCAGTTTGCGACGACGGCGACGGACATCGAACCGGAGTACATCGCGGCGACGAACGCCAAGGCCTACGTGACGCTCCAGGAAAACAACGCGGTCGCCGTGCTCGACTTCACCACCGGAAAGTACGAGGCGATCCACGGTCTCGGCTCGATCACGAAACTGATCGACGCGTCGGACCGGGAGGACTCTTCCTCCCAAGGGGCGATCGGGATCAACGACTCGATCCGCGGCCTGCCGATGCCCGACACGATGGTGCGGTTCTCAGTCGGCGGCACCGGCTACCTGATCACGGCCAACGAGGGCGACGCCCACCCCAATGACAACGATACCATGCGGGTCTCGCAGGAAGGCGCCAGCGGCCGGCCGGCCATCGACGCGACGGTCAAGACGACCCTCAACGCTCTCTATGGCGGCAACTTCAAGGCCGACGCGGCGCTCGGCCGCCTCACCATCCTCAGGGACCAGGGCGACACCGACGCCGACGGCGACATCGACGTGCCGACGGCACTGGGCACCCGTAGCTTCTCGATCTGGAATGCGGAGACCGGGGCCCTGGCATTCGACAGCGGCAGCCTCATCGAGCAGTGGGTGGCCGCGAACGACCCCACCATGTTCAACGTCAACAAGACCGCGACCAGCTTCGACGGCCGCTCCGACGACAAGGGCCCGGAGCCCGAAGCGGTGGCGTTCGCGACGATGTTCGGCCGCGACTACGTGTTCGTCGGCGCGGAGCGGCAGAACGGCATCTTCCAGTTCGACATCACGAACTTCCTCATGGACCCCGACAGCGTGTCGATCGTGGGCTATTTCAACGCCCTCTCCGGCACCGGATTCACGGGCGGGCCCTACGTGTCGTCGGAGTCGATGCAGTTCCTCGACGCCGCCGATCCCGGCAATCCGACGGGCCGGCACCTGCTGATCGTGGGCTTCGAGGGAGAAGGCGCCACGATCGCCGGCTCGGTAGGGGTGTTCGCGGTGGTGCCCGAACCGGGCACGTGGGCGATGCTCGCGGGAGCGGGGCTGTTCGCCGCCCTGCGGCTGGGCCGCCGGCGGACCGCGGCCACACGGAAGCCGTAGCCGAGAGCATCGTCGCCGATCCTGGGTTCGTACGGGCGCGGCTCGATTTTCTCCTCCGCCTCACGGGCATGGACGGTATGCTCCAGCGGAGGCACGGGACGTCCGCCTCCGGCGGGTGTTCGCCGCGGCCCACCTGATCGTCGTGCCGCCATGCGAGCCATTCCCGCCGTCGTCGCCGCCGCACTATGCCTGCCGTTCGCGGCGGCCCACGGCGTCGCCGCCGATCCATCGGCCGTCGCGCCGCTGTCGGTCGAGGAGATTGCGAAGCGGTCCAAGGGTTCCGTCGTCACGATCCGCTTCCAGGGGCGGCGGGAGTCCGATGCGGGACTGGGCACGGGCTTCGTCGTCGACGACGGCCTCGTCGCCACCAACCTGCACGTCATCGGCGAGGCCCGCCCGATCACGGTCGAACTCGCTGACGGCTCGTCCCACGAGGCCACCGCGGTGCATGCGACCGACCGCGACGGCGACCTCGCGATCGTGCGGATCGCCGCCCCGGGGCTCGTCCCCCTGCCGCTCGCCGCGGCGGGCACGCTCGTCGACGGCCAGGAGGTCGTCGCGGTCGGCAACCCGCACGGCCTGAACCGCAGCGTCGTGGCCGGCCGCGTCTCCGCCCTGCGGGAGATGAACGGGATCGAGATGATCCAGCTCGCGCTCCCGGTCGAGCCGGGCAACAGCGGAGGACCGCTGCTCGACCTCGAAGGCCGCGTGCACGGCATCGTGTCGATGAAGTCGCTCGTCACGCCGAACCTCGGATTTGCGGTGTCGGTCGCAAGGCTCCGCTCGCTGCTCGACCGGCCCAATCCCGTGTCGATGGACCGCTGGCTCACGATCGGCGCGATCGACCCCGCGCAGTGGACGCCCCTCGGCGGCGCGCGGTGGCGGCAGCGGGCCGGCCGGATCTCCGTGGGCGGGGCTGGAAACGGCTTCGGAGGCCGCTCGCTCTGCCTGGCCGTGGCACAGCCGCCGGAGCCGCCCTACGAACTGGCAGCGTGGGTCAAGCTCGATGACGAGGCCGGGGCGGCCGGGCTCGCGTTCGCGGCCGACGGCGGCGACCGCCACTACGGCTTCTACCCGACCGCGGGCCGGCTGCGGCTGACGCGGTTCGACGGCCCCGACGTGCTCTCTTGGAAGATCCTCGACGAGAAGCCCGCGCCCGACTATCGGCCCGGCGAATGGAACCACCTGCGGGTCCGGGTGGAGGAGGACAAGACCTCGTGCTTCGTCAACGACGCGTTGATCTTCACGGCGGCCGCCCCGGCGCTCGCCGGAGGACGCGTGGGGCTCGCGAAGTTCCGCGACACGGAGGCGGAGTTTCGCGGCTTCGCTGTCGGTCGGGACCTGCCGCGGGCCGCACCGCCGGCGGACGTGATGGCCCGCATCGAGGCCGCCACGGCGGCCCTGTCCCGGGACGACGGCCGGGCCGACGACGAGTCGGTTCGGGAGCAGATCGTGCGGAAGCTCCTGCCCGACGGCCCGCTCGCAGGGGCCGGCCTGCTGCGGCAGGCGGCGGAACTTCGGCAGCGGGCAGAGCGGCTCGAGGCGGTCGCGTCGAGCGTGCACGAGCGGCGGACGCTCGACGAGCTCGGCAGGCTGGTAGGGGCCGCCGACACCGAGTTCGACCTGTTCCACGCGGCGCTCTTGATCGCGAAGCTCGACAATCCCGACCTCGACGTCGCCGCCTCGCGCCGGGAACTCGACCGGCTCGCCGCCGACGTGGCCCGGGCGGTGCCCGCGAAGGCCGACGAGGCGGTGAGGCTCGCCACGCTCAACCGCGTGCTGTTCGACGAGCTCGGCTTCCACGGCAGCCGCAGCGACTACTACAACCGCTCCAACAGCTACGTCAACGAGGTCCTCGACGACCGCGAGGGCATCCCGATCACGCTCGCGATCGTCTACATGACGCTGGCCCGGCGGCTCGGGCTGGCGGTCGAGGGGGTCGGGTTTCCCGGTCACTTCCTCGTGCGGTACGAGCCCGCCGGGGGCGAGCCGCGGTGGCTCGACGTGTTCGAGCGGGCGGCCGAGCGGACCCGCGAGGATCTGGCGGCCCGGCGACGCGACGAAGCCGGCACGGAGATCACCGACGACGACCTGGCGGTGGCCGCCCCGAAGGCGATCCTCGCGCGGATGGTCAACAATCTGCTCGGCATCGCGGTCCGTGAGGGCGACCAGGCCGACGTGCTCCGCTACCTCGACGCCATGCTCGTGATCAGCCCCGACTCCGCCCGCGATCGGGTGATGCGGATGGTCACGGCCGCGCGGCTCGGCCGCCGCGAGGCCGCGGTCGCCGACGCCCGCTGGCTGCTCGACCGGATGCCGCCGGAGATCGACCTCGAGCAGGTCCGCGGGCTCCTCGACCGTCTCGAGCGCGACCGCCCCGAGACGGTTCGAGCCGACGCAGATCGGCCGGGCGACCGGCGTTGACGCCGCGGCCCGCCGCCGTCCGCGTGGACGACAAGAACCAGCGTGACGCAACGGATCACCCGCTCGACCACTGGAAGCAGCGGGTCGATCCCGCCTTCGGCCCGGCCTGGGCGACGACCGTCCGCCTGGCGATCGAGGGCCCCGCGGGCTGGGTGCTCAACGGTTGCCGGGCGAAAACGCACCGCCACGACGCTTGCGTCGCCGTGACGAGGGCCGCGCTGGTTTTCGGGCTCTGGCACCGACTTTATACTCTGGTCGTCACGGTTCGCTCCCCTTCGTGGACTCTCTGGTCATGCGTGGGTTTACCTGTCCGCCCCTGACCGGCGCGCCCCTGACCGGCGGGCTGTGCCTGGCGATCGGTGCGGCGTGCTGCCTGGCGCAGCAGCCTGCGGTGGGAACCCCCCGGCAGCCGCTCCCTGATCCGGCCTCCATCACGGCGGCCCAGAATCTCGTACGGCAGGCCTACGCGGACGAGATCGAGAATGCCGCAAGGGATCCGGAGCCGTTGATCCAGAAACTACTCGCGTCGGCCGAGGAGACCCAGGACCCGGCATCCGACTATGCGCTGTTTCTCGAAGCCGAGAAGGCCGCGGTCGCCGGCGGTGCGGTCGGCCGGGCGATGGAGGTGGTCGATGCCCGCGCGAACCAGTTCGAGATCGACGGCCTGCAGACCCGGGTCGAGCGGATCGCGGACTGCCTGACGCCGAAGACCCGCGCCGACGTCGGCCTGCTCAAGGTCCTGTGGCAACACGCGGTCGAGACGGCTGAACGCGGCCTGGAGGAAGAGGCCTTCCCACAGGCCAGGAAGGCGGTGGAGGCCTCCGGAAACGTGGCCAAGGCGATCGCCGCAATCGGCCGAACGCGGAAGGACGAGGCGTTGGTCGCGGACGCAGAGGAGAAGCAGTCGCAGGCCCGGGAGCTCCTCAAGACGATCGGCAGGCGGTCGAGCCTGATCGCAGAATACCGTAGGGCGGTGGAGAAACTTGCGAGCGATGCGGAAGACGCGAAGGCCAACGGCATCGTCGGCCGCTACCTGTGCTTCGAACGCGACGCCTGGGCGGAGGGCCTCCCAGCCCTTGCCAAAGGCGACCAGCAGAACCTGGCCGCCGCCGCGGCCCGCGAGATCGCGCTGTTTTCCAGGGCGGCCGAGCAGCGGGATGCCCGCGAGCTCCTCGCCGTCGCCGACGAGTGGTGGCAGGTGTCGGATGCGGCCGGGCCCAGGCGGCACGCCGCCGCGCTCTACGAGCGGGCACTCCCGGACATCGGCGACCCCACCAAGCGGGCGCTCGTGACCAAGCGAATCGCGGCCGCGAATCCCGAGGCCGAGCCGGAGCGGCCGCCCGCG
>Ga0208359_1000125_pt1 | contig 15731 bp, 13 predicted proteins | sample LakMenEpi26Aug09_FD_150732 | JGI IMG/M metagenome (GOLD analysis project Ga0208359, IMG submission 150732) | Freshwater microbial communities from Lake Mendota, WI - 26AUG2009 deep hole epilimnion (SPAdes) | ecosystem: Environmental > Aquatic > Freshwater > Lake > Epilimnion/Euphotic zone ... | reverse complement strand
ATCTCCCCTGCTCCCCTACTGCCCCTTACATATTTCTAATTTCGCCCCTGTAGCGCAGGCTTCTTCCGCCATTCCTAAAGCCACACCGTCAAATACAGGGGTCGCCCATTGTCTCCCTGCTTGAATTGACCCCGCCCGTTGAATAATTTCTGCGGCTTGAGCAACCTCAATAATAGCCACTTTAGGATTATATTCCGCCGCCCTTTCAATCATCGGATGCCAAGCCAAAGAATGACCCTCACGATTATTTTTTCCCCCACGAACTCTCGGCCCAATATTAACTAAACCCTGCTGTTGATAAAACCCAACTAAACGGTTTTGGATGCGATATTCCCACCATAAATCCCGTTGATGGAGTCCCGTAACTAACATTTGAGCACCAGGACGGGGGTTAGCAGCATTCGCCACATTAGCATCGGCTGTTAAAACCACCGTTTGCACCGAAGAATTTCCCTTATGAACTCCAGCAATAAAATGTTCTAAAGCCTGAAATCCATCTATATTTTCTCCATACATAGAAATCGTCGGAGTTAACACATAAAACCCTAACGCTTCTAACCGTCGTTTCATTTCTTCAACCGTAATATAATTCCAAATTCGACCCACGGAAACACCGTTAACACTGGCTCCAGATTGTACACCATTGCTAGTATATTGCATCGGTAAAATTGCAATCGGTTTGTTAGTATTAATTCTAATGGGAGCCACATCAGCATGAGTCCAATTTTCTCCAGTGTAATTGTAGCGAACTCGATAAATCCCCTGTCCGGCTTCATATTCATAAGACCGACCATCTTCTAAAATTGCCACGGTTTCTGTTGAGTTGGAGTTTTGACAAGCAGAAACAGAAGTCGGACAGTTAAGATTCTGTGCCGTTGCCGGGTAGGAAAAGCCTAAAATTAGGGAAGTTAAACAGAGGGCAATTTTTGTTTTCATAAGTTAATTTAAAGGATGATTCAAGGTTCAACAGAGGACTTTAACATAAATCAGGAAAATTGAATCAAATCAGGCTGGTTTAATCATATTTTTTAGGCTTAAACTGAATAAATAAGCACAACCCGCGACTAAAATAATCGTTGCACCGGAGGTTAAATTAAGAAAGTAGGAAATTCCTAAGCCTAGGGTGGTAAAAACTATTCCTAAAATACTGGATAATAGCATCATTTGTTTTAAGTCTTTAACAAATTGTCCTGAAATTGCCGCCGGAATAGTTAATAAAGCAATCACTAAAATTAAACCTACCACTTTCATCACCATCACCACGGTTAAGGCGATGGCAACTATTAACATTAGATAAAGTTGGTCAACTGGTAAATTTCGAGTTTCGGCAAAAACTGGGTCAAAAGAAATTGCTACTAATTCTTTATAAAATAAAATAATCATCACCCCAATTAAAATATTTAAGATTAACATTAGAATTAAATCCGATTGGGGGACGGTGAGAATACTGCCAAATAAATAACTCATTAAATCAACTTTATAACCAGGGGTTAAGTCAATAAAAATAATCCCAATTGCCATTCCTATTGCCCACATCACCCCAATAATAGTATCTGCCCGTTGTTGGGTTTTACGATAGACTAACCCCATTCCTAGGGCAGAAATGACAGAAAATATAATTGCTCCTAATACGGGACTAAATTTAAAAAAGTAACCCATACCAATGCCTCCATAAGCAGCATGGGCAATTCCGCCACTAATAAAAACAATCCGATTCACAACAACAAATGTTCCAATCATGCCACAGGCAATACTAACTAAAAGTCCTGCTATTAAAGCATTTCTCATAAATTCAAATTCAAACAATTTAATTAATTCTGTTAGCATTATTTTTGATTATAGAAAATGGAATAGATTGTAAAATCGTCAGTTATATTTTCTCCAAATTCCCCCCTTTTTTATGGGGTTAGGGGGGTAACTCCTTAATCGACTCTAGCCTCCTAAGTTAACTAAAATAACGCCCCAATCGAACGCCCCATATTTTCAAGTTTCATCGCTTCTATTGCGGCTGTTGGTTCATAACCACAGTGAACCATACAATCTACACATTTAGGATTTCCGCTTGATTTTCCGTATTGTTCCCAGTCGGTTTTTTCCAGTAATTCTTGATAGCTAGAATAGTAACCTTCATTTAATAAATAACAGGGTTTTTGCCATCCTAAAACACTATAACTTGGACTTCCCCATGGAGTACAATCATAGTCTTTTTCTCCGATGAGAAAATCTAAGAATAAAGGATTATGATTAAAATTCCATTTCTTTTTACCTGATTGATAGGGAGATAAAATTTCACAGAATAAGGCTTTAGTTTGTTCTCGTTTTAGGAAATGTTCTTGGTCGGGTGCCCATTCATAACTATAACCAGGAGAAATCATCATCCCATCTAAACCCAAAGTCTCCAGAAAATCAAAGAATTTCTGCATTTCTTCCGGCTTAGTTCCAGCAAATACCGTTGTATTAGTTGTGACTCTAAATCCTTTTGATTTAGCAACTTTAATCGCTTTTACTGCAATTTCAAACACGCCTTCTCGGTCTACACAGTGGTCATGATGTTCTTTTAAACCATCTAAATGCACACTAAAGGTTAAATAGGGAGAAGGTTTAAATTTTTCTAAACTTTTTTCAAGTAAAATTCCATTAGTACACAAATAAATAAACTTTTTGCGAGCAACTAAACCCTCAACAATTTGATCAATTTGCGGATGTAATAAAGGTTCACCACCAGGGATAGAAACCACAGGTGCGCCACATTCTTCTACGGCTTTAAAACAGTCTTCTGGGCTTAAATTTTGCTTGAGAATTTCTTTCGGATGTTGAATTTTTCCACAGCCAGAGCAGGCTAAATTACAGCGAAATAAAGGTTCTAACATCAACACTAGGGGGAATTTTTTTCGCCCCATTAACCGTTGCATGAATAAATATTTACCAACGGTGATTGCTTGTTCAATTTGAATGGCCATTTTTTGTTCACCTTAAATAAATTTAGAATTGGGTTAATCTAAAATCACCCTAACTCATCAACATACCCTTGTGTTATAAACCAATTAACGGCATCTTTCAAGGCGGTCTTAATTGAAGATTGAGGTAAACCCAATTCTTGAACCGCTTTTGAGGGATTATAATACATCGGTTGTCTTGACATTTTAACGCCATCTAAGGGGAGAGAAGGTTTTTTTCCTAAATTAGCTAAAATCATTTCATCGACCCATGCAATGCCCAAGGGAAGCCAAACTGGGATGGTTTTTTCAGGGGCGGGTAATCCGGTTATTTCTGACAATAAATCTAAGAATTGTTTCAAGGTTAAATTCTGATTACCTAAAATATAACGTTCTCCGGTTTTGCCTTTTTCTAAAGCCAGTAAATGACCTTGGGCGACATCTCTAACATCAATAAAATTCAATCCAGTATTAATATAAGCGGGCATTTTTCGGCGGAGAAATCGTAAAATCAAATCCCCCGTTGGCGTGGGTTTAATATCCCAATAGCCAATGGGTGTACTGGGATTAACAATCACAATATCCTGACCTAATTTTACCGCATTTTGGGCTTCCTGTTCTGCCCAATATTTAGATTTTTTATAATATCCAACTAAATTCTCAACTGGACTTTGATAATTTTCATTAACAGCAACCCCAGGTTTTACTCCAATAGCAGCAACGGAACTGGTATAAATTGTTCGTTTAATTCCCGCTTCTCTAGCGGCGGCTAAAATATTACGAGTTCCGATAATATTATACTGTTCTAATAATAATCTATCCCGTTGCCAAAGGGAATAATGGGCCGCACAATGAAATAAAACTTGACAACCTTTTAAAGATTGAGATAAGTTAGCATCTGTTAAGTTTCCTTCAACAATTTCAACCTCTAAATTTTTCAAGTTATCTAAATTACTCTCAGGACGAACTAACACTCGAACTGCATAATTATTTTGCAATAATAATCTAATTAAATTCGCCCCAATAAACCCCGTTCCACCCGTTACAAATACTTTCATTATATCTTAGTATCTTTGTGGTTTATTTCTATAAACTTTGTTTCTTAAATCGTTTTTTAATCTTCAACCATTCATCTTCCAAAAATGTATTTAAAACCGGAACAACAATTAAACTTAATAAAGTAGAAGTGATTAAACCCCCAATAATCGCAACGGCCATCGGTTGTCTTAATTCTGACCCTGCACCTAATCCTAACGCAATCGGTAACATTCCCAAAATCGTCGAAGCAGTAGTCATCACAATGGGTCTTAAACGTACAACTCCCGTCTCAATAATTGCCTGATTTCGACCCATACCTTTTTGACGTAATTGGTTAATATAATCCATCAATAATAACACATTTTTATCTAATAATCCTAACAGGAAAATCAACCCAATTAAAGAAATAATGCCAAAATCACTTTGAGTGATTAATAAAGCTAACATTGCTCCCACTAAACACAAAGGAAGCGTTAACCCAACTACCGCAGGTTCTACCCAACGACCAAATAATAGGAATAGTAACCCTAACATACAAATAACAGAAAATAAAAGAGTTACCAGAAAGCTATTTAAAACTTGACCAATTCTGGCAGAATCTCCAGTTAATTTTAAGGTAACTCCATTAGAAATTAAAGGTTGAGCAATCTCAATAACTTGATTTGTCGCATCCCCTAATAATTGACCTTGGCTTAAATTAGCAGTAATATAAGCCGCCCGTTGACCGTTAAATCGTTCAATTTGGTTGATAGTATTAGATATATTTTCTTCACCCGTTACCCGAACATCCACAAAACCCGGTAATTTTGCGACTTTTTCTTTAATGGTTTTGGCTATATTATTTAATTGTTGAATATCCTCTCCAACTAACACAATTTGTAGGGGTTTTTCATCCCCTGTTTCTACAAATTGAATATCTTCCACACTGATAGTAACGTTATTAATTTTGGGCAAATTTGAACGAATTTGATCTTGAGATTCTAAGGTTGTTAGTTGACGATTATTTTTTAGTTTGACATAAATTCTACCTTTATTTGGTTGTCCTTTAATTCCAATAATTATTAAGGCTTTTTCAACATCGGGAGTATTCAAAACCACCGTTTCTATTTTTTCGGCGGTCGTGCGAGTTTTTCTCAGAAATAGTTGAATTGGATTTTTGGCTAAATCTGTTAACCAATCAAACGCTCCTTGCTTTTGAAATATATCATTGGAGACTTGTCCTGGTGCGTCTCTGGGGGGGGTATTTGGTTCAGATTTATTCTGAAGTTGAAGATTAGAAATTTGAGGAAGGGGATAGGAATAATTAATCACAAATTCTCCCCTATCGAGTCGCGGTAAAAACCCTTGGGGGACAAAAGGAATTAAGGCTAAACCAGCAACAAAACTCAAAATAGCGATTAGAATAACTCGTTTTCGGTGGCTGAGTGACCATTGCAATAATCGACGATAACTTTCGATAATTGGGTTGGGTTTGGGAGTATAATTTTCCGGTCTATTTTTTGCGGGTTTTAACCAATAAACTGCTAAAACTGGAGATAAAGTTCTGGCGACTAATAATGATATAACTACAGCCGAAGAAATCGTTAAAGCAAAGGGTTTAAAAAACTGTCCCAACGCATCTCCCATAAAGGCTACGGGGAGGAAAACTGCTACAATTGTTAAGGTGGAAGCTGTCACCGTTAACCCAATTTCATCTGTTCCTTTTATCGCGGCTTCTCTGGGTGTTTCTCCAGCATCAATTAATCTGGCAATATTCTCTACATCAACAATAGCATCATCTATAACAATTCCAATTACTAATGCTAAAGCTAATAGGGTTATTGTTTCTAAGTTGAATCCAGCAATTGCCATCACAATGCAGGTTCCTAATAAAGAAGTGGGAATGGCTAAGGCGGTGATTAAGGTTGCCCTAAAATTCCTTAAAAATGGAAATACAATTGCAATGGCTAAAACAATTGCTAACAATAATTCATTAACTGTAGAATTGGTAGCTTCTCTAATATAATCGGCTTGGGTTTCTGCTAAAATTAGCTTGACATCTGTTAATTTATTTTGTATACTATTAATGGTATTTTTAACTTGATTAACTACTTCTAAGGTATTGGCATCACTGCGTTTTACCACCTGAAACGCTAAGACATTTTCCCCATTATATCTAACTAAAGTTTGCGGGTCTTGAATTAACGTTTGAGAACTGGATAAGGAGGCAATATCCTTTTTCGCCTCCCGACTTAATCCATCTCCTAATAGATTAACTTTTAACACCCCTGGTAAATCTTTGAGTTGGGGAATAATTGCACTTTTAGTAATTGTGGTTAATTCTTTTAAGGTTTTGCTTTCGCTTTTAATTGCGTAAGTAATTGCCGTTGATTCGTTTAAGTTTAAAGGAATTATATTATAAGTAGTTTCAGCAGGTAATTGAATAGTTTTTAAAGCTGTTTCTACTTGATTTGTTGAGGATTCTAAACTGGTTCCCACTAAAAATGCTAAACTAACAATACTCCTACCTGGATAAGTCGATGAACGGAAATCATAGACCCCAGGAATAGATTTTACCCCCGTTTCAATCGGTAAAGTAACCTTTAATTCCGTGTCCGTTGCGGTAGAAATGGGTGCAGTGGTACTCACAACTACCACCGGAAATGTCACCTCTGGAAATAAGGCATATTTGAGATGACTAAATGCCAAAATTCCGGCTATAATTACCCCAATCCAAAACCCAATTGCAATTCGAGGATGAGCGATACAAGCGCGAGAAATATTAAACTTTTCTCGCATAGCAGATTTGAGAGGAGACTGAATCATAGCAAAGATTGACAATAAATGATTATTCAAAAAATGATTATCTTCTTTAAGATAAACCTGAAATAATTAATTTGCAAAATTAAGTTTATTGGAGCAATTTTTCAGCACATTCAATCCCAACATCCACAAACTCATCAGGGGATTCTTTTGTCTTTTGAGCTTGAGTATAAATTTTTATAAACTGATCAAAACTGTACCGAGATTGAAATTGATTAATCGTACATTGACAAACAGTTTTTGCCTGTTGCTGGGTTAAACCTTCTTGAACACTGCGTTGACTACAACCACTGATATAAGTATTAACAATTTCTTGGGGATATTGATATTTAGGTTTGGGTTGAGTAGAATTATTTTGAGCCAGGGTGGAAACCGGATAGAGTCCTAAAGCCAAGAATAATATAAAATACAATAGACGAACAACGACGAAAGGACTGATAATATTCATAAAGGATTGGTTTTAAATGAATTGGCGACCATTACAATTAAAACATAAATTGTGCCTAAAAATTTTACTCCTAGGTGTTATTATTCTATTGATCACGTTTTCGAGTAGTGTTTGGCATCAATTCCAGAAGCTATCTGTCGCCTCCGGGCAACCTGTGGATACATTTTTCGTCCTGGGGGGAAGTATTAAACGGGAAATGTATGTCACCGAACTAGCAAAACAAAATCCCGATATTCGGATTTTAATTTCAACCGGATCAGATGATCCCTGTATTTTAAAATTATTTGAACGCGAACAAGCTCCGACGCAACAAGTTTGGTTAGAAAAGTGTGCAAATTCTACTTTTGATAATTTTTTTTATAGTCAACCTATTCTGAGCAAATGGCAGGCTCATCATGTTAAATTAATTACCTCTCCCACCCATTTACCCAGGGCAAAATGGATGGCTCAAATTATGTTAGGATCTCATGGAATTTGGGTAGATGTGGAAACAGTAAAAGAAAGCGGAGTTCCTGCAAATCGGGAATTGTGGCTAAAAACAGGAATGGATGTAACCCGAACTTTTTTATGGGCGTTAGCAAGTCAAGTAATTCAACCCTCCTGTTCTAATCTAACTCAACTTGAGGAGGTAAATCTTAAAAAGTGGTGTCAGGAAAAATTTAGCTGTGAATATCAAAGTGGGATTGATTTTAAGTTGATTTGTCAGGAAAAGGAGCCCTAATTAGAGCTTAACTTTACATACGCTTTTGAAAAAAAAGTCCCTCAACCTTCCATCTCATAGGTCTTACAAGCCATAAAATTTCAGCCATCAATATAAAGATTGAGTTAAAGATTTAATAAAAATCATCGGTATCTGCTTCAAGTCTGGAACACCCTTGATTAAAATATGCCATTATGCCAGGATACCTTACGGCGATAGGCAACTTGATTGAATATCAGAATCCTCTAAATTATCTGAAAAGCAATCGGTGCTGTTAGACCTTGGTTTTTACTCAATTGGTGCTTGACTCTTGTTTTTAGGAGTCTCCCTTATCAATGGGATCTCACCGGACAACTGTTAACCCCCCCCAACCCCCCTTGCTAAGGGGGGCTAGATTTCCATTTGCGAAGGAGGTTTTGAAGGGACTAGAAAAGCCTAATTTGTATTCCTACGGGCTGCTTCATTGATTGCTAATCTACACTATTTATACCCTCAAAACCATGATCAAACCTAACTTAACTGAACGGGATCGGGCGTTTACACCTAGCCCTAAGACTTCTCAATATTTATTGATTGCCACCTTAGAAAATCTCTTAACACAAATCCAAGTCGATACCATTAATCTTGCAGCTTGGAGTCAACATTGGCATCTCCACTCGTTTCAACTAGGAGATTCTATTGATGATATAGCCATTTTTACCAAAAAAACAGTTAACAGTGAACCCAATCCAAAACCCCTGGTTTATTTAGTCGTTGAAGGTCGAGTCCGACTCCTAGCCTGGGACAAAAATCTAAATCGGGAGGTTTCAGTTTCAGTGATTGAACCCGGTGAAACCTTTGGCGGGGATCAAGCCGGATGGGAATACTCAAATTTATCTTATCAAGCGATCGCAGCCAGTGATGTCATTGTGGCTTCGATTCCTCTTGTCGAAATTCCAGCCCAGACCCAACTACAAACCTATCTAAAAACCACCATCGAAAGCCGACAACGGCTATTATTCTTCAAAACCCAAACGGACTGGCGACGGTTGGCCAGTCACCGACTACAAGAACTTTTATCCAACTGCACCCAACATCACATCAACGCCGGAACTCCCGTACTCTCTGCGATCCCAATAGAACAGAGCCGATTTTGGCTGTATCAAGGACAAATTACAGGCGCCGATACCGTTCCCCAGGTGGGCGACAGTTGGGGAGAACCCGATCGCATCTCCCCAGAATGGATCGCCGCCACGGAGTTAGTCGTGTATCAACTTCCCGCAGAAACCTTACAGACAACATCCGTACAAGGCGGGAAATCTCCGATACGGACACAGGAAAAAACCGTTTATCTTCAACCCCCCACTGTGAAACCCTCTCCAGTGATCGCTCCGCCAACGCCCCAAACCCTCAGCTTCCCAAAACCCAAACGTCAACGAGTCTGGCGAGGATTTTGGCAACGCTATCCTTTTATAGAACAGCAAAGCTCCTCCGACTGTGGGATCGCTTGTTTGGCGATGATTAGTCAATATTGGGGGAAATATTTAAGTATTAATAGCCTCCGTAATATTTCGGATGTAGGACGATCTGGAGTCTCCTTAAAAAATCTCACTCTTACCTCAGAAAAATTAGGTTATCAAGCGCGACCAGTCCGGGCAAGTTTGAATCGTTTAGAAACCGAAAAAAAACCTTGGATTGCCCATTGGCAAGGGGATCATTATATTGTGGTCTATAAAGTCCGGCGCCATCAAGTGGTGATTGCTGATCCGGGTGAGGGCAGAAAAACCCTCTCTCGTCAGGCGTTTTTAACCGGATGGACGGGCTATGCTTTACTTTTGGAACCCACCGATCAATTCCATGAACTCCAAGAGCAGAAACGCTCTCTCGGTCGGTTTGCTGGGGTAATTTGGCCCCATCGGTTTTTAGGATTACAAATTGTTTTGTTATCCCTATTAATTCAGATATTTGGGATTGTTACTCCCTTATTAACCCAGATTATTTTAGATCGGGTTGTGGTGAATAAAAGTCTCACCAGTTTGAATGTATTTGCCTTGGGGTTGTTATTATTTGGCGTGTGGAGTTTGGGGTTATCTTCAATTCGACAATATCTATTGAGTTACTTATCAAATCGTTTGGATTTAACTCTAATTGGTGGGTTTATTAACCACGCCCTAAAACTTCCTTTAAAGTTCTTTGAGTCCCGCCGCGTCGGGGATATCATTACCCGGGTTCAAGAAAATCAGAAAATTCAACGGTTTCTCGTCGGTCAAATTTTATTGTCGGCGTTGAATGTTGTGACGGGGTTTGTGTATTTAGGGTTGATGCTTTATTACAACTGGAAACTCACAATTTTAATTTTAGGAATTGTGCCTTTAATTATTCTTCTAACCTTAGCAGCAACGCCAATGTTACGACATATTTCCCGTCAAGTATTTAATGCCTCTGCCGATCAAAATTCAACTTTAGTGGAAATTTTGACCGGAATTAATACAGTAAAAGCAGTAGCGGCGGAACCGGAATTACGTTGGCGTTGGGAAGAACGATTAACCAAACAGATGAATGTTCAGTTTAAAGCTCAGAAATTAGGGATTAATTTAGAATTTGTCAGTGGGTTAATTAATTCAATAGGAAGTACAGCCTTACTTTGGTTTGGTGCAACTTTAGTAATTCAAGATCAATTAACTATTGGTCAGTTTGTCGCCTTTAATATGATGCAGGGTTATGTAATTAGTCCGATTCTTGCCTTAGTAGGATTATGGGACGAATTGCAAGAAGTATTAATTTCCGTAGAACGGTTAAATGATGTATTTGAACAAGAACCGGAAGAAACCCCGCAAAAACCGTTAATTGTATTACCGAGAATCCAGGGAGAAATTCACTTTGATAACGTGACTTTTCGTTATCAGGAAGATGCCGAAACGAATATTTTGCAAAATCTTTCTTTTAAATTTCCTCCAGGTCAAACCATTGCTATTGTTGGGCGCAGTGGTTCAGGGAAAAGCACCCTAGTTAAATTACTGCAAGGTTTGTACCATCCCACAACCGGACATATTTATGTGGATGGGCATGAAATTCGCCATGTTTCTCCCCCTTCTTTACGTTCACAAATGGGCGTTGTTCCCCAGGATTGTTATTTATTTTCAGGAACGCTTTTAGAAAATATTACTCTGTATCGGGATGAATATACTTTAGATCAAGTTATTGAGGCTGCAAAATTAGCAGAAGTTCATGGATTTATTCAAGGTTTACCTTTAGGATATTATACCAAAGTTGGAGAACGAGGATCAAGTTTATCGGGAGGACAACGGCAACGAGTAGCGATCGCTAGAGCTTTATTAGGAAGTCCTAGAATTCTAATTTTAGATGAGGCAACCAGTTCTTTAGATACCGAAAGTGAACACCGTTTTCAACGCAATTTAGAACAAATGCAACGCGACCGCACCACCATTATTATTGCCCATCGTCTCTCAACCGTGAGAAGTGCCGATTGTATTTTAGTTATAGACAAAGGAATTTTAGTTGAACAGGGCAACCATGAACACCTAATGGCAACTCAAGGACTCTATTATCATTTAGCTCAACAACAACTGGCTTTATAGCCCAGGGCAATTGCGTGACCTCTCCCCCAACCCCTCTCCTACAAGCGAGGGGGGAAGAATTCTTACTATTAAATCTTAAAATAAAAAGATTTAAAAATATTAATTACTCCCCCTTCCGAATAAAAATATTCTTCCTTTTCCCTCTCCTTGTAGGAGAGAGCAGGGAGAGGTCGGGAATGGGGGGTTAGGTCTTAGGATTTACCATCAAAAATAAAACCGCCCCAAATCCTAAGCTCATCTTCTCCGATCTGCTATTTTAAAAAATTTCTGTAACAAATGTGCCAAATTGGCAGTTTAAAATCAAAAGTTACCCTAGTATAAATACAGAGGATTTTGATAAAAACAAGAACACTGGTCTGACCGTAAGATCACTATTTCATTTTAAAAAAACAATTAAAACACCAACCTTTGTTGGCTAGGTTTTACATAACCCTATGAAACCGTACAAACTATTTTCCTCTCTCAGTAAAAACACTAATGATGATTCAGACTCCCAATTGTCTGTAACCTCACAGGAGGAATACTTAGAGGATCTGGAATTGGGTATTGAACAGACAAAACACACCGATCATATTTATGGCGGTATAGCGGGTTCTGTTCCCTTTCCTCAACTTGCACCCCCCCAAAAAATCCCCAAAAAATCCCATCCTCCAGCTAGTGTTCCGACGGCAAAACCGGACTGGTCAAATGCCTTACAGTCCCTACTGGATCAACCCCCGGCGTCTTTTCCCCTGCAATTAATGTTAGGAGGATTTATTTTTTGTATCGCCTTTGGTGCATGGGGATATTTCGGAACCGTAGATGAAGTCGGTCAAGCTAGAGGGAAATTAGCACCCCAAGGAGAAGTTTACAAAATCCATCCCGTTGAGTTGGGAAAAGTTTCTCTAATTTCGATTAAAGAAGGGCAAACTGTTAAAAAAGGTCAGGTTTTAGCCGAACTAGATCGACAAATTGCCACCCAAGAATTAGCGGGATTACAACAACAACTCACCGCCTTTCAAGCCGAACTAACTCAAAAAAAAGGGTTAATTGAACGGATTCATTTAGAAGCCCAAACCCAAACGGCGATTGCCACGGCTCAACTTCAATCTCAACAAGCCAGTATTGAACGAGTTGAAAGCCAAATTGTATCGAATCAGCACTTACTAGGTCAACTCAATTTTGAGGCGTCAGCAACTCAAAAACGAGTTGAATCTTTACAACCCTTAAAGGCAGAAACTCAAAGCCTAATTGAAAAATTGCAGGAGGGAGAATCAGCGGCTAAAGAACGACTAGAACGGCTACAACCTCTGTTAGAAAGTGGTGCTATTTCTAAAGACCTATTATTTCAAGCCGAACAAAACTTGCGGGATCAACAAAGAGGCATTGTTCAAGCTCAATTATCAGAAAAAAATAGTACCCAAGAACTGATTTTTCAAGCGGAACAAGGTTTTCGGGATCGACAAAGATTAATCACCCAATCTCAAGGAGAATTAAAACAATCTCAAGTTGAAATTGAACGATTAAATGCGGAATTAGCCCAGAAACAAGCGGAGGCAAAAACAATTCAAGTCGCAACCCAGCAAAAAATTCAACAAACTGAGTTAGAAGTAACTCAATTAAAAGCGCAAATTACAAATACTCAAAATTTAATTACAACGGCTGAAGCTAAACTTCAAGAACGATATCTCTATTCTCCCATTGATGGAGTTATTTCTGCCTTGAATGTGTTTAATGTGGGAGAAGTCATTCAACCCGGACAAACCGTGGCTGAAATTACGCCCAAAAATGCACCCCTAATTTTAACAGCTAGTCTCCCGAATGAGAAAGCTGGATTTGTGAAAACCGGAATGTCGGTTAAAGTCAAATTCGATGCTTATCCCTATCAAAATTATGGGGTATTTGAAGGAACAGTTCGCTCAATTTCACCCGATACAAAAGTCGATCAAGCAGTCGGGTCAGTTTATAAATTAGAAATTGTCTTAAAAAAAGACTACGTTTTGCAAAAGGATCAGAAAATTCAGTTAAAATCTGGACAAACGGCTAGTGCGGATATTATTATTCGTCGTCGTCGGATTATGGATATTCTACTTAATCCCATTCTGCAATTGCAGAAAAATGGCATAGATTTGTAGAACACTATTTACTAATTAGGAGTGCAAGAAATGTCTGCTCAATATTCCTACAATAACTCGAAAGTCGCTAAAGCGATGAGTGAAGAACAATTTGAACAAATCCTAGATGCGATTTTATCGGGAAAGTATTCTTGGGCTTGTGTTTTAATCCTGCGTTTTGCCGGATATAATCCACTGCATTATATTCCCTATCGCACCTATAACCGACTGGCTAAGGATAATAATTCTAATTCTCAGTCTCAAGGTAATCCGACATCTGTTAAGTCAAGTGCTCACACCCAGACTATACCTTCTGGTGCGGGCAAAGTTCGGGACTTAACCTATTTGGAGCCTATTCCTGAATTGAGTCGGGGGGTTTCGGGAGGATTTCGGCATTTAGAGGTTGTCGAGAACTTCTATAGTCCTTAGAAACTGCACTAAACGACCGATCCAACTTTAACCTTCTGTTCGCCTAAGTTTAAAATCATTTTTTTGAGTCTGTTTTTCACTTTTTTAAAAAAATCCGCTTTTCCACATCTTTTCATCTTTTATACAACCTGTGTTCAAGCAGGTTTTTTTTTGGAAAATATAAAAAAACTGCCAAAATGACAACAATTATTCCGAAACGTAATTACAATACCATTTACACGACCTTGAATATTAAAGTTTGAATAAAACGAACTCCTCTGAAAGTTATTTCTGATTTTCAGAGCCTTATTTATGGTCGGTTTTTCAAAATCAATCCTTTTTCATCTATTGATTTCAACTCCAAAAAAATAATCTACAAATATGCCAAAATGGCAACACAGGCAAGAGAAACCAGATTATATTAGAAACATCAACAAACAAACAAAGTTGATACCCAAGTAAACCATTCTTTAGGAAAAAAACCATGTTTATTCAAGATTTAAACCATTTAGAAGTCGTTAGCGAAGAAGCCAATATCAATGGTGGTATTGCTATTGCTCTTGGTAGCGCTCGTGGGTTGGCACGCGGGCCAAATGCTGCTTTGACTAACACCACTACTGTTACCTTTGCAAGCGTATATCCTGGTTTCTTCTTCTTCCCCGGCCGATCCGTTGCTGGCTCTCGTTCTACCAGTCTGTCAGCTGCTAGCTAATCAAATTCCGAATTTAGCTTGGATATAAAGCTAGTTGCAATACAATCGCTGAAAGCTAATTCAATTTAATCATTGAAAGCTTTCAGTGTTTTTATATTCTTTTGGAGAAATTTATGAGTCAAATCACCATTACTGATTTAAGTTTTTGTGAAAATTCCGGTGCTAACGTACAGGAAATAAAAGGTGGCGTTCTTGTTGGATCTGTCCAGGGCGTTATTGATGCCAAAATTAAAGCCACCTTCCGCCTTAAGCCTAATGGTATCAGCTACTCGATAGGTGGCGCTGCGGCTGGTGCTGCGGCTGGCGCTGCTTCAGATGGAAGTGTATATACATCTGTCGGTGTGTTCACCCAAGTCAGTTAACCTCTGGTGGAGTGGTTTTGTCTCTCAAGATTCACTTTTTGATTAAGTAAAAATATTCAACACAGAAAAATCCCTATTCCTGACAAAATAGGGACTTTTTTATTTTAAAATTAATCACAAATTAATTAGGATAACTAGAGGTTGAGGAAGAACTAGAACTCGATTTAGCCTGACTGTAACCATTAACAGATGAAATATTGACAGAAACGCTTTGGCTAATTTCATTTTCTTGATCCTCTGATGTTGAAACTACGCTTTTAGCCTCTGCAATAACTTTACCATCCGGTGAGACTATCCGTTTGAATACGACTTTATAGTTAGACATGATTTTAATACCAACTTATTAGAATGAAGCATAAAATAATTCATTAAGCTAATGTTGCCAAAATGGCAACATTTATCAAAATCATTTAGTTACACTTTGATTTAATAGCTTGTCTTGAAAAAGTTATTAAAGTTACCGACTTTGACAATGATCTTGCTACTACATTACTTAATTTTCTGTAACAGCAATGAGCAATATTACCAACAATTCTAACGATATTCCCGTTATCCTAGATGAACCTATAAATACAGTATCTCCGACCACTACAATTAACTCCCCCGATGCCAATTTTCAAGGGAGTAATTCTAGTTCCACTGCTATTGTCAATG
>Ga0208359_1000121_pt1 | contig 15921 bp, 11 predicted proteins | sample LakMenEpi26Aug09_FD_150732 | JGI IMG/M metagenome (GOLD analysis project Ga0208359, IMG submission 150732) | Freshwater microbial communities from Lake Mendota, WI - 26AUG2009 deep hole epilimnion (SPAdes) | ecosystem: Environmental > Aquatic > Freshwater > Lake > Epilimnion/Euphotic zone ... | reverse complement strand
GCTCGCGCCTCCGGGCAGCCGGCACGGCGGCGGGAGAACGCCGGTGTCGTGCCCGGCACGACCGAGCCTCACGCCTTGCCCTTGCTCACGGCCTTCAGGGCTTCGAGGGCCCGCTTGCGGGCCTCGGCGTGATCGACGAGCGGCTCCGGATAGTCGCGGCCCAGGGTGATGCCGGCTTTGGAGAGAGCCGTCGCGCCCGCCGCCGCCGGCTCGTGAATGTCGGCGGGTGAGAGCTTCGCCAGTTCCGGCACCCAGGTGCGGACGTACGTGCCGTCGGGGTCGAACTTCTTGCCCTGGCTCGTGGGATTGAAGATCCGGAAGTAGGGGGCGGCGTCGGCCCCGCAGCCGGCGGCCCACTGCCAGCCCAGCGTGTTGGCCGCGAGGTCGGCGTCCACGAGCGTGTCCCAGAACCAGCGGGCGCCCTCCAGCCACGAGACCCGCAGATCCTTGACGAGGAAACTGGCCACGATCATCCGCACGCGGTTGTGCATCCAGCCCGTGGCCCACAACTGCCGCATCCCGGCGTCGACGATCGGATATCCGGTCCGGCCCCGCTGCCAGGCCCGCAGGCCGACAGGGTCGGTCGCCCACGGAAATCGGGCGTAGTCGCTCCGCAGCGGCGCGTCGGAGGTATGCGGGAAGTGGTAGAGCAGGTGCCCGGCGAACTCCCGCCAGCCGAGTTCGCGGAGGTAGACCTCCGGGCCGCCCGCGAGCTTCGCCACCGGCTTCCCCCCCGCGGCGTCGCGGACCGCGTGCCACACGCGGCGCGGCGAGATCTCGCCCAAGTGCAGATGCGGGGAGAGGCAGCTCGTGCCCGCGTGGTCGGGGCGGTCGCGTTCGGTGCCGTAGTCCGTCAGGGCCCGATCGAGGAAGGCCGTGAGCCGCTTGCCCGCCCCGGCCTCGCCGGGCGTCCAGGTCTTCTCCATCGTGCCGGCCCAGGGGATCGACGGCAGCAGACCGAGGGCCTCGATCGCCACACCCTTCGCGGGTTTGGAGGCGGGGACGAGCTGCTTGGGCCCGGCCACCGGCGCCGCCGGCTCATCCCGCGCCAGCAGGGACCGCCAGAACGGCGTGAACACCTGGTAGGGCTTGCCCTCCTTCGTGGCCACGTGGGCCGGCTCGTAGAGCAGGCCGCCGTTGAAGCTTTCCACCGCCAGCCCGTCGGCCGCGAGCGCCTTCTTGATCGCCGTGTCGCGGCTCACGACGGCCGGCTCGTAACGGCGGTTCCACACGACGTGCGTGGCGCCCACCTCGCGGGCCAGCTTCCGTAGCGTGTCGAGCGCGGCGCCGCGGCGGATGACGAGCGGGGCTCCGACCTTGGCGAGCGCCGCGGAGAGCTTTTCCAGAGACCGGTGCAGCCACCACCGCGCCGCCGCACCCGGCGGCCAAGGGGCTTCCTCCTCGGGCGACCAGACGAAGACTGGCACCACGGCGCCGCGGGCTGCCGCGGCCGCCAGGGCCGGGTTGTCGTCGAGCCGCAGGTCGTGGCGAAACCAGACGATCGTGGTCGCTGGCATCGGGCTTCAGCCCATCTCGATCTCGTAGCCCTTGCGGTAGGGCCGGGCGAGCATGGCGTTGGCCTGCGCGTCTCCCACGATCTGCTCCGCCGCGTCGTCCCACTTCAGGCTCCGGCCGAGCCGGGCACTGATGCCTGCGAGGTGGCAGATGTTGAGCATCTTCATGTGGGAGTGGACGTCGGAGATCGGCGGCCGGCGGTCGATCGTGCAGAGCAGGAAGTTCGCCCAGTGGGCCGACCGTTCGTTCTCCAGCAGCGGCAGGCTGCTGGCGTAGACCTTGGCCAGCGCGTCCTCCGGCAGCGGGTTCTCGGCGAGCTCCTCCACCGGCTTGCCGACGAGCTTCTTCCGGCTGACGAAGATCCGGCCCTTGTCTCCCTCGATGAGCACGCCGTTTTCTTCGTCGTGGCGAATGATGAGCTGCGTGCCACCGGGAAAGTCGACCGTGAAGTGAAACTCCGTGGCCGTGTTGTAGCGGTCCTTCTCGACCGGCACGCCGTCCTTGAAGGCGACCGGGTGCTTGGCGGTGCCGCCGATCGAGAGCGGCCCGGCGGTCTGGCCGTTGAGGGCCAGCGCCCAGGTGGCGATGTCGACGTGATGCGCGCCCCAGTCGGTGAGCTTGCCGCCGGAATACTCGTACCACCAGCGGAACTCGTAGTGGCCGTTGGTCTTGTTCTGGGGCTTGCGCGGCTTGCCTTCGGCGTCCACCCCGCCGTCCTGGGTCATGAATCGGTAGTCGGTCAGCGGCGCCGGGCCGAGCCAGCGGTCCCAGTCGAGGTTCGCCGGCGGCGGCACGACGGGGATCGCGGGGCTCGACGGCGCATCCCCGATCCGGGCCTCGATGCGGTTGATCTTCCCCAGCCGCCCCTCGGCGACCAGGGCCATGGCCTTCACGAACAGCTGGAACGTGCTCCGCTGCTGGGTCCCCACCTGGACGATGCGGCCGGTCTCCTTCTGCACCTTGCGGATCAGCTTGCCCTCGTCGATCGTGAGCGTCAGCGGCTTCTCGCAATACACGTCCTTGCCGGCCCGCATCGCCTCGACGACGGGCTTGGTGTGCCAGTGGTCGGGCGTGGCGATGTGGATCACGTCCACGTCCTTCCGCTCCAGGACCTTGCGGTAGTCGTCGAACACCGCCGCCTTGCCGTCGGCGAACTTCTGGTTCACACTCTCGCGGTGGCCGGCATCGACGTCGGCGATCGCCACGAGATCGATCCACTTTTTCGCGGCGTTGAGGTTCGCGTGGCAGATGCCCCCGGCGCCGATCAGGCCGAGGGAGATGCGGTCGGTGGGCGACCGGGTTTCGGCGGCGAGCGTCCGCGGCTGCCAGGCGAAGTACGGCACCGCGACGGCGGCGGCGCTGCCGGCGAGGAACGTGCGGCGGGAGGCGGTGAGGCGGGGCATGTCGATCCTCCAGAAGGGATGCGGTCGGCTATCGGCGGGAAGTCTACCGCGCCGCATGGCCGCCCTGTAGTCCCGGCTCTGCCATTGACCGGGCTATCCTTCCCGTGAGTTTGTAGCATGCGGTAGCAGGGCTGTCCGCAGGCGGGCTCCGCGAAGGCCCGGATACCTGCCGAGCAAAAAGGAGAACCGACCAATGGCGCAGAGACATGGCGACGTAAGCCGGCGCGGCGTGCTGTTGGCGACGGCCGCAGGGGCGTTGGCCGCTCCCGCAGCGGCTCGGGGGAACGACGAGGGTGTGAGCGACGGGTTTCGCGAACCGGCGCGAACGCTGCCGGTCGCTGCCGACGCGGACGTCGTCGTCTGCGGCGCGGGGCCGGCGGGGGTGGCCGCGGCGATCACGGCCGCCAGGGCCGGCGCCCGGGTCCGACTCTTCGAGACGCACGGGGCACTCGGCGGCGTCTGGACGTCGTCACTTCTGGGCTATCTGCTCGACTTCGACAAGCCCGGCTTCAACCGGGAACTCGTGCGGCTTCTCCGCGCGCGAGACGCCATCAATGGCGAGGGGATGAACGCGCTGTGCTACCAGCCCGAGGAGATGAAGCTTCTGCTGGAGGAACTCTGCAGCGAGTCGGGCGTCCGGGTGCAACTGCACACTCGCGTGACCGCGGCCTACCGCGACGGCCGTCGCCTCGACACGATCGTCACGGAATCGAAGTCGGGCCGTCAGTCGTGGCGGGCGCCGGTGTTCATCGACACGACCGGCGACGGTGACCTGGCCGCCCAGGCGGGCTGCGAGTTCGAGATCGGTCGCGAGAAATCCTGCCCCTGCCAGCCGATGACGATGTACGCCCTGCTGGTCGTCAAGGACGCGGCGCTGATCGCCGACTGCCTGTACGGCACGGGCATCCATGGCAGGCACACCGGTCGCCAGGCGTTCCGCGACGTCTTGGCTCGGGCCGGCGTCACGCCGAGCTACGGGGCGGCGTGCCTGTTTCCCATCCGGGGCAACCTCGTGCTCCTCATGGCCAACCACGAATATGGGATCAACGCCACCGACGCCGCCGCGGTGACGACGGCGACGTTGCGGGCGCGGGGGGAATTGCACCGGATCGTGCGGGCGCTCGCGCGGCTCGGCGGACCGTGGGAGGGGGTGCAGATCGCCGCCACGCCGGAACAGATCGGCGTCCGAGACGGAAGGCGGATTCGCGGCCGCTCCGTCGTCACGCGTGACGATCTCGTCACAGGCGCGCGGCAGGACGACGCCGTCGTGCGGGCCACCTTTCCGGTCGACATCCACGCCCTCACCGCCGAGGCCAACAAGCTGAAGGCCTACGACGATGCCGGCGTCAAGGTGCAGCCCTACGACATTCCGTATCGCGCGCTGGTGGCGCGGGATGTGGACGGCTTGCTGATGGCGGGACGGTGCATCAGCGGGGATTTCATCGCCCATGCCAGCTACCGTGTCACCGGCAATGCGGTCGCCATGGGCGAGGCGGCCGGGGCTGCGGCCGCCGTGGCCGCGAAACGGAAGGTGGCGCCGCACGAGATTCCCTGGCCCGACATCGCCGCCGTCCGCGACGCGACGCGTCCCGCGTCGTAAGGGCGGGCACAAGCCGCTCCCGCGGCGGCTGTTCCCCACCGCCCCGAGGTAACGGCACACCGAGGCGGTTACTTCTTGGCGAAGTACCGCACATCTGGAAGGCCGCTGAAGTCCTCATCGAGCGTCCAGACCGTGGCGCCGTGCTCTCGGGCCGCTGCCAGGATGATGCTGTCTGCCATGGGCAGCGAGTGCCGCAAACTCAAGGCGGCGGCGTCGAGGGCTCGCGGCACGGTGAGATCGATGATGCGGCCGCGCTGCATGGCCGCCACTCCCTGGATCGCGGCCTCCTCACCGGCCTCGCGGAGCAGCACCTTGAACACTTCATAGACCGAGATGGCGGGCACGATGAGCGATTCGAGCTCCTCGAGCACCGGCTCGAACGTGCGGGCGTGGCGTCCCCCGGCGAAGTATTCCAGCCACCCGGACGAATCGACCACGTTCACAGGCGATCGCCTTCGCGAACGAAGTCCGTCTTGATGCCTTTCACGAACCCCTTGAGCTCACGGATGTTCCGCTCCGGCACGAATTCGACCCGCCCGGCATGCTCGATCACCTGCAGTTTCTGGCCCGGTCGCAGCCCCAGTCGCTCCCGAACGACGCGCGGAATGACGACCTGGAATTTTGGTGAAATCGTGACGTGGTGCATGATGGCCTTTTATCGATCGACATATCGTACAACGGAATCGTAATCGATCGCCGCGGGCTGAACAAGCCGTGAGCTTTTTGCCGCGTCTGTGCGCCAGCCTCCGAGGAGATGGAGGACGCGCAGACGCTCGGGGCGAATCCTCCCCGTGTTCTTGACGCCACGTTCGCGAGGTTCAGCCGGGCTACCGCGCCAGGGCCCCGTGCAGCACCTGCACGGGGTGCAGCGCGGAGCGGCCGGTACCGTCGGCGATCTGATGACGGCAGCTCGTGCCCGGCGCGGCGATCAGCGTGTCGGCCGCGGCCGCCCGGACCGCCGGAAAGAGCACCAGCTCGCCGATCTGCATCGAGACCTCGAAGTGCTCCCGCTCGTAGCCGAACGAGCCGGCCATGCCGCAGCAGCCGCTGGGGATCACCTCGACCGTGTAGTTCCGCGGCAGGGCCAGGATCCGCGCCGAGCAGTCCACCGAGGCCAGGGCCTTCTGGTGGCAGTGGCCGTGGAGTTTCACCGTCCGCGGGGCGGCCGTGAACGCGGCCGCCGTGATCCGGCCGGCGGCCGCCTCACGGGCGAGAAACTCGTCGATCAGCAGCGTCCGCCCCGCGAGCCGGCGGGCGGCGGAGGCCAGCGGCGCCCGGACGAGATCCGGATACTCGTCGCGAAAGCCGAGGATCGCCGAAGGCTCGATGCCGATCAGCGGCGCGTCGTCGGTGACGACCGGGTCGAGCAGCTCGACGTTTCGCTCGGCGAGCGTGCGGGCCTCCCGCAGGAGCCCCTTCGAGATCTGCGCCCGGCCGCTGTCGACGTGCCGCGGAATCACGACCTCGTAGCCGAGGGCCTCGAGCAGCTCCACGGCGGCGGTGCCGACCGGCACGTCGAGCAGGTCGGTGAACTCATCGCAGAACAGATGCACGCGGCCGAGCGGGGCCGGTCCGCGGGCCGGCCGGCGGCGGTGCCAGGCGGAGAGCGTGGTGCCGTGCAGCCGCGGCAGCGACCGCCGCGGCGCGAACCCGAGGAACCGCTTCACCAGCCGCGACAGGCCCGGCGCCGTGACCGCGAGGTTGTAGGCCCAGGGGGCGACGAGCGCCCGCCGCATCGCGGCCGCCGAGCCGGCGATCAGGCGGCTGCGGAGCGGCACGCCCTCGGCGTCGTGGCGGTGCTGCTCCCACTCTGCCTTGAGGCGGGCCATGTCGACGTTCGACGGGCACTCGCTCTTGCAGGCCTTGCACGACAGGCAGAGGTTCATGACGTCGGCCAGGGCCGGGTCGGTCCATGGATCGGCCGACTGACGGCCGCCGTCGAGCGCCTGCCGGAGCACGTTGGCCCGGGCGCGGGTGGTGTGCTGCTCGTCGCGGGTCGCCATGTAGCTGGGGCACATCGTGCCGCCGGCGAGGTGCGACTTGCGGCATTGCCCCACGCCCGTGCACTTCTCGGCGGCCCGCAGTACGCCGCCGGTGTCGGCGAAGCGGAACACCGTCTCGTGCACCGGCGCCGACTCGCCGGGCAGGATCCTCAGGGACGTGTCCATCGGCGGCGCGTCGATGATCTTGCCGGGATTGAAGATCCCCTGCGGGTCGAAGGCCCGCTTCACGCGGACGAGCAGCGCGTAGCAGGCGTCGCCCACCATCGCGCGGATGAACTCGCCCCGCAGGCGGCCGTCGCCGTGCTCGCCGCTCAACGATCCGCGGTACCGCTTGACGAGCGCCGCCACGTCGGCGGCAACGGCGCGGAACATCCGCAGGCCATCCGCCGTCCGCAGGTCGAACAGCGGCCGGAGATGCAGCTCCCCGGCGCCCGCATGGGCGTAGTGCACGCTCTCGATGCCGTACTTCTCGGCCAGCAGCCGGTCGAAATCGGCGATGTAGGCCGGCAGGTCGGCGACCGCCACGGCGGTGTCCTCGACGATCTCGCGCGGCTTCCGGTCGTCCGGCACGTTGTTGAGCAAGCCCTGCCCGGAGCGGCGCAGCTCCCACACCTTCTGGGCATCGGCGCCGAACAACGTCGGGTAGGCGTAGCCGAGCCCGGCGGCAGCCAGTTCGGCGGCGAGGGCGTCGAGCCGGCCGGCGAGCACCGCCTCGTCGGCGTGCCGCAGCTCGACCACGAGGATGGCGCCGGGGTCGCCGACGACGAACTCGCGGTTCTTCGCCTGCTCGCGATTTTCCTTGGTGCAGTCAAGGATCGGCTTGTCGATCAGCTCGCAGCCGGTGGCCCGCGCGTCGGCCGGCCGGTCGGGCCGCATGACGAGCACCGTGGCCCGCAGGGCCTCGTCCACCGTGCGGCAGTGCACGCACAGCAGCGCCCCCGGCGGCGGCATGGGGATCACGTCGAGCTCGTATTCCACGCCGAAGAACAGCGTGCCCTCGGAGCCGGCGATCAGCCGGCAGAAGTTGAACGGCCGCGGGCTCGCGGGATCGAAGCACGAGGCGTCCATCAGGGCGTCGAGCGCGTAGCCGGTGTTCCGCCGGGTGACCTCGGGCCGGGGGAACGAGTCGCGGACCAGCTGCCGGTTGGCCGCGTCGCCGAGCAGGTCGCGGAGCTCGCGATAGATGCGGGTCTCGAGCGTGTCCGGGCCCGCGCACTTGGCGGCGAACTCCGCGGTCGAGAGCGGCCCGAAGGTGACCTCCGAGCCGTCGGCCAGGAAGCCGCGGGCCGCGACCAGATGGTCGCGAGTGGTGCCCCAGGCGATCGAGTTGGCGCCGCAGGAGTTGTTGCCCACCATGCCACCGATCATCGCCCAGGCGGCGGTCGATGTTTCCGGCGGGAAGAACAGGCCGTGGCCGGCGAGAAACCGGTTGAGCTCGTTGCGGACCACGCCCGGCTGGACCCGCACCCGGCGCCGCGCGGCGTCGAGGGACACGATGCGGTTCAGGTGCCGGCCGGCGTCGACGACGATCCCGGCGCCCACGACCTGGCCGGCGAGCGACGTGCCCGCGGCCCGCGGGATCAGGCCCACGCCGTGCGCGGCGGCGAAGCGGATCAGTTCGCGGACGTCGGCCTCGCTTTCGGGCAGGGCCACGGCCAGCGGCCGCTCCTGGTACTCGGAGGCGTCGGTGGCGTAGATCGTCCGCGACGTGTCGTCGCGGAGCAGCCGGCCCGAAAGGCGGGCGGCGAGGTCGGCGAGGGGCAGTTCGCGGGACGGGCTGGAGATCGTGGCGGCCATGGGGACCATCATGCCAGAAATGGCCCGCTCATCCAGTCGCACGGGGCGACCGCCTGATGCGGCTCACGTCGCCACGACCCGGACTTCCAGTTCTTCGGGTTCTTTGCCTTCCTCGCCGCCGCCGCGGCGGACCTTGAAGGTGAAAATGTCACCTTCATTGAACTGGATCCGCAGGGCCCGATCGAAGGCCCTGTGCTCCTGCTTGTTGCGAAGCTGGATCGGCCGGCCGTTGACGGCGAGAATCTCGTCGCCCGCCAGCAGGCCCGCCTTGGCCGCAGGCGTGTCCGCCTCGACTTCGTCGACCCGCGGCGCGAAGTCGTTGCCCCGCGGCCGCGCGAGACTCATCCCGATCTGGCACCGCTTCGGGGCGATGAGCTTGGCTTCGAGCAGGGCCTCGGCGTCGTCACGGCGTACGGTCACCTGCACGGTGTGCCCCTCGGGGTAGATGCCGAGGATCGCCGCGAGCCGCCGAACGTTGGCGACCGGGGCGTCGTCGATCCGCAGAATGAGATCGCCCGGCTTGAATCCCGCCATCGCCGCGGCCGAACCCTCGGCCACGTCCTTCAGCCGCGCGCTCTCTGGAAGATCCGGGTCGCCACCGGCAAAGCCCAGGCCCGGAATCCGACCGTGCTTCACATCGCCGCCGCCGGCCGCCTCCAGTCGCGGCAGCCAGAGCTTGATCTGCTTGGCACTGATCGCGAAGCCGAGGCCGGTGTTGCTCCGCAGGCCGAACCGCGTGCTGATCTGGCCATTGATGCCGACCACGCGGCCATGCATGTCGATCAGCGGCCCGCCGGAGTTGCCCGGATTGACCTCGGTATCGGTGACGATGCACTCGGTGTAGGTGGCCTGAGTGTGGTTCAACGCCGAGACGATGCCAGCCGTGAACGTCGGCGACTGGTCGATCACGCCCAGGCCGAAGGGATTGCCGACGGCCAGGGTCTCGTCGCCGACGGCCAGGGCGTCGGAGTCGCCGAGTTCGAGGAAGGGCACTTGCTGCCCCTCCTTGAGTTCGAGCTGGAGCGCGGATAGGTCGCCGTACGGGTCGGTGCCAAGGAGCTTGGCGCGGAACGAGCTGCCGTCGCCAAGCCGCACGGTATAGGACCGCTTGCCGTTGATGACGTGGTTGTTGGTGATCACGAGACCGTCGGGCCGGATCACGACGCCGCTGCCGCCCTCGACGAACACGAACGCGGGGCGGACCCTGGCGCACAGCTCCATGAGGTCGGCCGCCGCCCGCTGAGCGGTGCATGCGAGCAGCAGGATGGCCATCCAGCGGGCGATCATCGATTCCCTCCCAACGTCACCTGCACGGTCCGCGTATTGTCGGCCGAGAGGACGCCCTCGAACGTCTCTCCGGGCTTGAGCGACTGTTTCAGCCGCTTCAGGTCTTCGACTGTCTCGACCTCGCGGCCGGCGATCAAGAGTCGGGGGCCGCCCCCCTTTCGCTGCATGCGAATCTCCAACACCTGTCCGGCCTTGCAGGCGGCGATCCGCTCCATGAGATCGTTCCAGTTGCTCACTTCCGCACCGTCCAATTCGAGGAGCACGTCCCCGCGCTTGAGACCGGCCTTCTCCGCGGGCGAGCCCGGCGTCACGCCGCCGATCACGACGGTGTCGGCGAAGGCCTTCGACTCGTCGGGCAGCACGCCAAGGACCGGCCCCGGAATGCGGTCGAACGACTTGCCCCCCTTCATCGCTTCGAGGGCGTCGCGGATACGGTCGGCCCTGGCCGCCATACCGACACCCGAGTTCGGAGCCCGCCTCCAGGCCATGAGCTGCTGGGGAACGAACAGCCGGCCGAGGGTCGTGTCGGGCTCGATCGGGGATGTGGCCACGCCGAGGAGGTTGCCCCCGCGGTCGAAGAGCGGGCCGCCCGAGTTGCCGTAGTTGAGCAGGGCGTCGGTCTGGAACTGGTAGCCCCGGAGGCGAGCGGGAGCCGAGATGATCCCCGCGTTGAGCGTGTAGGCCGGCGAGCCACCGGGCAGGTGTCCCACGAGCCCCACCGTGTCGCCGAGCTGCGGCGAGATCGCGTTGCCGGCCACGTCGTACCACGGCAGGTCGGCGGCCTCGATTTTCAAAAGCGCCACGCCCAGCGGCTCGTGCTTGGCGACGATCCGCGCCTCGTGGCGGCCGCCGTCCGCGAGCACGACAGTCACCTTCTTGATGGCATTGGGCTTCTGCTCCACGCCATTGGTGGACTCGGCGACCATCTTCTGAAGCGGCTCGTGGGGATCGAACTCACGGGGCTTGCCGGAATCCTTGCGAACAAAGGCCACGTCGCCGCCGACGTTGAACAGGCTCGTGAGCACGAAGCCGTCGGCGGAGATCACGAGGCCGGTCGCAGCCCCCGGCGGCCGCCGCAGGAGCTGGTTGACCTCGAACACGTTGGCAACGCCGAGGAACTCGTTGAACTTCTGCCGGCGCTTGGGCTCCGGCAGGGAGTCGTAGTCCTTGATGCCGGCGCGAAACTCGTTCCAGGAACTGCGCGGCAGCCGTTCGGCGGGGAACTGCCGCTCGACCTCGATGCCTACCAGTGACGGGGCGATTTCGGCCGCGACCTTCTGCAGCGGCCCGGCGGCGGCGGATGCCGATCCCGATGCGCCGGCCTCCGCCGCCGGGGTGGCCTTCGACTTGAGAGCCGCGAACTTCTCCAGCAGCACCTTCGTCGGCACGGCCGTGCCCTGCCAGCGGAGCGGCAGCGTGCCGAGCGTGATCACGCCGCACACGTCGCCGGCGGCGTTCAACAGCGGACCACCGTCAGAGCCCGGATTGATGGCGGCCGTCGTCTCGATGGCGATGCCGGCATACGCGGCCTCCGGATGCTTCGGAACTTCGTAGATTCCACTGACCAGCCCGCGGCTGAACGACGCCCGGCCGTTGGTCTGCATGGCATCCTGGACGTCGCCCGCCGTGTAGGCCGTGCTGCCGATGGCGGGAAGCTCACGCGAGAACTGCAAAAACGGCAGCCCTGTGGCATCGACCTTGACGATGGTCGCGGCGAGCGCCTCATCGACGGCCACGATCTCCGCGTTGCGAACCACGAAACCCGGGAACGTGACGCGGATCTTCTCTGCCCCCGGCGGCACCACGCTCGTGGCCGTGAGAATGTGGCCGTCGGGGGTGATCACGAAGCCGGTGCCCCCAAACTTCATGAAGCCTTCGCGCTCGGAGTGGATGCCGACCGTGGCTGCCAGCGTGCGGGCCGCGATGTCGCGGGCCGGCGACGGCTCCTCGCCAAAGGCGTGCGCGAAACCAATCGCCAGAGAAAGGGCCGAAAGGCCTGCCAGCCGGGCGGCAGCCCATGGCCGGCGAAAAGTTCCAGACATCGCTTCGGTCCGAGGCCAAGGGATGCGCATAACGGAGAGTGTAAGCGATCAGTGGAGCCGGGGGCATCCCGTGGCGACTTGCGGCCCGGGAGTGGCGGGCTTACAACGGTTTCGCTTCCGGCATGAACTTGGATTCGGGGATTTTTCGCATGGAAACGACCGCTCGCAGATCCGCGTTGCTTCCAGAGGCCAAGAACGTCGCCACGGCCCTGGGAAGGGCCCTCGACGCCGGCCGGGGAGTCCTGCGGCTGTCGCCCACCTGGGTGCCCCGCAGCTTCCTCCACCCCGGCAAGCGGGTACGGCTGCACCCCGACGACTACTACGCCTACGGGCTCGACCGCGGCGGCATCGACGAGCGCTGGTTCGCGAGCACGACCGAGGCCGCCAACGAGGGCCGCGTCCCCGACGAGGGGCTGTCGTGGTGCGTGTTCGAGGGGGAGCGGTTCCTGCTCCGCGACGCCGTCGTCGAGGGGGGCGCCCGGCTCGTCGGCCAGGCGATCTGGGACCGCTACAAGAAGTGGCCCGTGTACTCGAAGTTCTTCGACAACATGGGCCCGATCCCGCACCACATGCATCAGTCGTTCGACGACGCCAAGCTGGTGGGACAGGAGGGCAAGCCCGAGAGCTACTACTTCCCGCCGCAGTACAACAACTGCGACAACAACTTCCCCTACACCTTCATGGGGCTCGAGCCGGGCACCACGAAGGACGACGTGCGGAAGTGCCTGGAGAACTGGAACCGCGGCGACAACGGGATCATCGACCTCGCCAAGGCCTACCGCCTGAAGCGCGGCACCGGCTGGCTGATCCCGCCGGGCGTGCTCCATGCCCCGGGCTCGCTGCTGACCTACGAGCCGCAGTGGGGGAGCGACGTGTTCGCCATGTTCCAGTCGCTCGTCGAGGGCCGTGCGGTGCCGTGGAGCCTGCTCGTCAAGGACATGCCTGGCGAGAAGCACCGCGATCTCGACTTCATCATCGGCCAGCTCGACTGGGAGAAGAACGTCGACACGCACTTCAAGGAAAGCAACTACCTCGAGCCGATCGTGGACGAGAAGCGGAGCGGCCCCGGGGCGACCGACCGCTGGATCGTGTACGGCCATGTGGACGGCCGGCAGCTGTTCAGCGCCAAGGAGCTCACGCTCGAGCCGGGAGCGAAGATCACCGTTCACGACGCCGGCGCCAGCGGCTGGATCACGGTGCAGGGCGAGGGGAAGGTGGGCGTCCATGACGTGGCCACGCCCACCCTCATCCGCTTCGGCCAGATGACGGCCGACGAGCTCTTCATCTCGGCCGACGCCGCCGCGGCTGGCTATGTGGTGGAGAACACCGGCCCGGGCCCGCTCGTCGCCCTCCGCTACTTCGGTCCGGACGTGCACGCCGACCTTCCTAGGCACGGCAAGAATCGCTAGCAAAAAGGGGACATTCTGCTTTTTGCCGGCAAAAAGCAGAATGTCCCCTTTTTGCCCCTTTTTGATGGCACCGGCAACCCCGGCTCGCTGCAAGTGACTTCGTTCTGAACACGCAGGGAACTCCACACATGCACGCCGCCCCGAAGCTTCACAACGCCATGTGGCCCGGCCTCGTCGGCAAGGGCACCGATCCCGGCCAGGAGCCGCCGATCTCGCTCGAACGGATGCTCGCACTCACGGCCGCGGCGAACGTCGACGGCCAGAGGTTCGACGGCATCGACTACTTCCTCTTTCATCCCCACACCGACCCCGACGCCTCCGACGACGACCTGCGACGGATCGCCGACCTGATCGCCGCCCACGGGTTCGCGGTCGGTTCGCTCGTAGCCCCGATCTGGCCCGGCACGGTGGGCGACTCGGCCATGGGCACGCCCGTGCAGCGGGCGAAGTTCATCGCCGCGGTCCGCAAGGCCTGCCGCATCGCGCGGATCTTCAACGAGCACGGCGTGCGGAAGTACGGCGTGATCCGCATCGACTCGGCGGAGTTCGGTGTGAACGCCTGGCGGCAGGACGCGGCCGCCAACACCCGGCGGATCGCCGCGACCTTTCGCGAGGCGGCCATCGTGGCGGCGGGCCACGGCGAACGGCTGGCGGCCGAGGGGGAGATCTGCTGGGCGGGCATGCATTCCTGGAAGGACATGCTCGACCTCCTCGAGGCGGTGGACATGCCCGGCTCGCTCGGCTTCCAGTGCGATCTCGCCCACACCTACCTCTACCTCCTCGGCTACAACGCGCCGGAGCACGCGTTGGTCAAGGCGGGCTACTCCGACGCCGAGTTCTGGCCCGCGTACGAGCGGATGACCGACGCCCTGCGGCCCTGGACGATCGACTTCCACGTCGCCCAGAACGACGGCCAGGTGCACGGCGCCGGAGCACACGACAAGACGGGCAAGCACTGCCCGGCCGACGATCCCAATGGCAAACTTGACATCGTGAAGTGCGCGGGCTTCTGGCTCCGGGGCGCGGCTGAACGGGGCATCGAGCACATCTGCTGGGACGGCTGCATGTTTCCCAACGCCACGCTCGAGAACCCGCGGACCTGGAACACGATTCTCGACACGATGATCAAGGTCCGCGACGCCCACGGCTGGGACTGACACAGAAAGGAATTCACATGGCCAAACCCCTTCGCATCGGCATGATCGGCTACGGCTTCATGGGCCGGGCCCACTCCAACGGCTACAACCGCGTCAAGGATTTCTTCGACCTCGAGTATCTCCCTGTCCTCCAGGCCGTCGCGGCCCGCGACGCCGAGAAGGCCCGGGCCTTCGCCGACCGCTGGGGCTACGCGCGGGTGGAGACCGACTGGCGAAAGCTCGTCGCCGCCGACGACATCGACGCCATCGACATCTGCACCCCCAACAACCTGCACGCCGAGATCGCGATCGAGGCGGCCCGTCACGGCAAGGCGATCCTCTGCGAGAAGCCGCTGTCGATGGACGTGGCCGAGGGGGAGAGGATGTGCGCGGCCGTCGAGCAGGCCGGTGTTCCCAACACCGTCTGGTACAACTACCGCCGCATCCCGGCGGTGACGTTCGCGAAGCAGATCATCGACTCGGGCGCCCTGGGCCGGGTGTTCCACTACCGGGCCGAGTTTCTCCAGGACTGGACGATCAACGCCGACCTGCCGCAGGGCGGCGCGGCCCTGTGGCGGCTCGACGCCGCGGCGGCCGGCAGTGGCGTGACGGGCGACCTGCTCGCCCACTGCATCGACACGGCCATCTGGCTCAACGGCCAGGTCGCCGACGTCACGGCGATGACGGAGACGTTCGTCAAGGAGCGGACGCATCAGCTCACCGGGAAAGTCGAGCCGGTGAAGATCGACGACGCCTGCTCGTTCCTCTGCCACTTCAAGAACGGGTCGCTCGGGCTCTTCGAGAGCACGCGGTACGCGCGGGGCCACAAGGCGCTCTACACCTTCGAGATCAACGGTGAGCACATGAGCCTGAAGTGGGACCTGCACGACCTCCATCGGCTCCAGGTCTTCGACTACAAGGACGCCGGGCCGATGCGGGGCTGGAAGAGCGTGCACGTCACCGACGGCGACCATCCCTACATGAGCAAGTGGTGGGTTCCAGGCCTGGCGATCGGCTACGAGCATTCGTTCGTGCACCAGGTGGCCGACTTCCTCGAGGCGTATGCGAAGCGGCAGCCCTGCCCGCCCACCTTCCGCGACGCGCTGGAAACGCAGAAGGTCTGCGACGCCGTGCTCGCCAGCGCCAAGAGCCACCAGTGGGCCAAGGTTTCCTGACGCCGCGGACCATCCGCCGGGCCGGCGTTCTGGCGGCCCTCGGCCTGGTGGTGGCCGTCGTGCTCGGGCGTCCGCTCGTGTACGACGTGGAGGGCGTTTCGATGGCGCCGGGCCTCGTGCCGGGCGACCGGGTGACCAGCGGATTGTTTCCGCTCCTCGATCGCCTGCGCCGACCGCGGCGGTTCGAGCGGTGGGCGGTCGAGACCGCCGACGGGGAGACCGCGATCAAGCGGATCGTCGGCCTGCCGGGCGAGCGGGTCGCGATCGCGGCGGGCGATCTGGCGATCGACGGCACGACCGTGCTCAAGGAGCCACGGCAGCTCGCCGAGTTCGGCGTGCGGGTGGCAGCCGGCACTCTGACCGGAACGGGAAGCTGGTCGCTGCCGCCGCGCGAGGTGCTCGACGACGTGGCCGGTGCCGCGGGCCGCAGCGTCGTGCTCCTGCCGGTGCGGGACGTGGGCTTCGCGGCGGTCGTGACGGTGGCGGGCGGGCGGGGCGGTGTCGTCCGCGCCCGGACGACCGTCGGCCGCACGCTGATGGCGTGGCGGCTGCCG
>Ga0208359_1000120_pt1 | contig 15976 bp, 12 predicted proteins | sample LakMenEpi26Aug09_FD_150732 | JGI IMG/M metagenome (GOLD analysis project Ga0208359, IMG submission 150732) | Freshwater microbial communities from Lake Mendota, WI - 26AUG2009 deep hole epilimnion (SPAdes) | ecosystem: Environmental > Aquatic > Freshwater > Lake > Epilimnion/Euphotic zone ... | reverse complement strand
AACAGCAAATTAGTGGCCTAGTGGAACAATTAACTAAGATTCAGAATTTTTATGCTAATCAATTAGTTCCATCATTAAGATCAACAATTCAAGAACAAGCCAATTATATTAGCGATCTTCTTAAACAATTTGGTCAAGATCAAGGAGGTAAAAATGGGTAGTAATTTAAACACAATTACTAAACTTCATCTTCAATCTTTTGGTTTTTCTGAATACTATATCAAAGAGCTAGTCAGAGAATTGAAAGCGGTATCAACAAACGGAGGTTTAAAAGAATATTCTGCATCAGATATACAATTATCTGTTGAAAATAGGCTCTCAAATTCAAAAATTAAAGCAGAAAATCGAGAAAAACTTCAGCGATTTTTGACCTGGTTAAAGGGTGAGTCTAATGTTATTGCAGTAGACTTCCTTAAAGGCTTATCTCCTGAAAAAAGGATAGAAGTTTTGATGGGTCGTCTTCAAGAATTAGAAAAACAGGAGCAAACTTTAAAAGAAGAAACAGCATCAATTATTATGAAAGCTCGACAAATGGTTGCCACTCAGTAAATACATCCCATTAACTATCATAAACCCGTTCTCTATACTGATTCAATAAAAATTCATCCCTTGAAACCCGGTTTCCGAATCTTGTGAAGCCGGGGGATACTTTGGGTTAAAATGGGAAAACCACTGTATGTTAAGTGTGCCTAGATGGACAAAATTGGTGATTCTGATTCCTAAAAAATGTCCGATCGGGTGAACAGCAATAGCAACGTCAATAAAAGATGCGATTCTCAAAAATATTAATTGCCAATCGAGGGGAAATAGCTTTACGGATTCTTCGCACCTGCGAGGAAATGGGTATTGCGACGGTTGCTGTTCATTCAACGGTGGATCGCCACGCCCTTCATGTCCAACTAGCCGATGAAGCCGTTTGTATCGGGGAACCCAGCAGCAGTAAAAGCTATTTGAATATTCCCAATATTATCGCCGCCGCCCTGACTCGTAACGCCACGGCCATTCATCCCGGCTACGGATTTTTAGCCGAAAACGCCCGATTTGCCGAAATTTGTGCCGATCATGATATTGCCTTCATTGGCCCCACACCCCACGCTATGCGGTCAATGGGAGACAAATCAACGGCCAAGGAAACCATGCAACGGGTCGGAGTTCCTACTGTACCGGGCAGTGATGGACTCCTGAGTGATGACAAAGAAGCCCTACAACTGGCCTGCAAAATCGGTTATCCGGTGATTATTAAAGCCACCGCAGGGGGGGGAGGTCGGGGAATGCGGTTAGTTAGGGAAGATTCGGAACTCCCCAAACTCTTTGCCGCCGCCCAAGGGGAAGCGGAAGCCGCCTTTGGTAACCCGGGGGTTTATTTGGAGAAGTTTATTGAACGTCCTCGCCATATTGAAATTCAGATTTTAGCTGATAATTATGGCAATGTAATTTACTTAGGAGAACGGGATTGTTCGATTCAAAGACGTCACCAAAAACTATTAGAAGAAGCACCAAGTTCTTTTATTACTCCTAAACTGCGTCAAAAGATGGGAACGGCGGCGGTAAAAGCGGCTAAATCTATTAATTATACCGGGGCAGGAACCGTTGAATTTCTAGTTGATCAGTCGGGCAATTTCTATTTTATGGAAATGAATACCCGGATTCAAGTAGAACATCCGGTTACGGAAATGATCACCGGATTAGATTTAATTGCTGAACAAATTCGCATCGCCCAAGGGGAAAAGTTATTATTAACTCAAAATCAAGTAATTTTGCGCGGTCATTCCATCGAATGTCGGATTAATGCCGAAGATCCTGAACATAATTTCCGCCCCCACCCCGGACGAATTAGTGGTTATTTACCTCCTGGGGGAAATGGGGTGAGAATTGATTCCCACGTCTATACGGATTATGAAATTCCTCCCTATTATGATTCTTTAATTGGGAAATTAATTGTTTGGGGGCCAGATCGTCCGACGGCGATTTTAAGAATGAAACGGGCGTTTAATTGTTTGGGGGCCAGATCGTCCGACGGCGATTTTAAGAATGAAACGGGCGTTACGAGAATTTGCGATTACGGGTGTTCCGACAACGATCGGATTTCATCAAAAAATATTAGAAAATCCCGAATTTCTCCGAGGGGAAATTTATACTAATTTTGTGGAAAAAATGATGAAAAAAGGGGAATAAAAAACCCGGCAATTATGGGATAATGGAAGCAAGGGCAACTCGCCCTCATAACCTAAAATCTAACTCAGACCCTAAGTATCGGGAGTAAGTGAGGCAAAAACAATCAACATCCAATCCTTTCTAGGATATGAAAAACCGCCGGTGGTGGAGGTCGTTTGTGGCATTTTGTTTCAGGATCTACAATTGCTACTAACTCCTCACATTGGCTTGCTGTGGCAAAAATTTCAACACGAGTACCCCGAATTCGAGGAACTTCCCCCTTTAGCACCAGCTATAGAGTTTTTTGACGAATCACCGGATATCAATGTTGTTTTTTCTGAAATCCCACCAACACCGAGAATCTGGTTTATAGAAACTAACGGTAACAAAGATGATGGTGATTACGTTACAGTACCTACTATTCGGGTTTTTACGGCTAACAATAATGTGATTTCAGCCGCCAGACATCAAGGTAAATTAGTAACACGCTAATTTGCCTCTGATTTTTGTAAAGATTTATGAATAAAGTTTAGATTTTGCAAAGATTTCGGGTTCAAATTTAAAGATTGAGTGAAATTAAGACTGATCAGATGCTGAATTGATATTTCATGAGGGTGATTAGAGTATATTAGAGAATATTAAGGGTATTATCAGCACGTTCTCTGATGCGGAAGCGGGTTTTTAGCCAAGATCAGTCACAAATCGGACTAACAATTAGCTCTGCATTCGAGGAGTAAACCGATATCCCACAAACCATAGGGGGTAGACTATGACAGGATTAGAATTAGCAATTTTTATTGTAGGGCCGTTAGTATCATTTGTATTTGCGATCGCCCTAACACCTAACAAAGCTGAAATTATTTCCGATCAAGAACATTCTCATATTTAGTCAAGATTTACGGGACTTAGGGGGAAAGTCTCGTAGTCTATAGTCAGATTATCTTGACGCTTAAAATCAATGATAGGTTCCCTAAATGTTAAACGGTTTTCACAGATTCTACTTGGTGGTATCAGTGGAATATTTATACTGAGTTTTAATCACGGACAAGTGGCTGTTTCCTTGCCTATTGTTGGACTGCAAGCTGAAAATTCGGTGATCACACAACCGATTTATTCTGCTGAAAATGGGATGGAAGATCCGATAATTCCCCCATTAGGAAAACCAGACTCTTTTATTCCTAGAAAACCTTTTCCACCACCAAATTTAAAGAAACCAGAAAAACCCTATTATTCTTTAATTCCAGAACGCTATAAAGGCAAAACTGTTCATAATGTTTCCCCTCGAAATCAAGAAAAAGTTATTGCCTTAACCTTTGATGATGGCCCCTGGCCGGAAACACCCAAGGTCTTAACTATTTTAAGACAGTTTAATGTTAAAGCTACCTTCTTTATTTTAGGTCAAAACTTACTGTTATATCCTGACATTATCGAACAAGTAGTTCAAGAAGGTCATGGGGTTGGGAATCATACTTGGACGCATTCTTATCCAAAAATGGAACCGCAAAAAGCTAAAGCTGAAATTGAAAATACATCGGCAAAATTAGAGTTAATGACGGGGTTAAAAACCCGGTTATTTCGGCCTCCTGGGGGAATTTTAGATAATGGTGTTGCCGACTATGCCCGCAGTAAAAATTATGCGGTTATTATGTGGTCTATTGATACGAAAGACTTCCAAAAACCAACGGCGACCGTATTAGCAAATCGGGTTTTAAATCAAGCCCGTCCAGGGGATATTGTGTTAATGCACGATGGTGGCGGAAATCGTTCTGAAACCATAGCATCGTTAAAAATTATAATTCCTGAATTACAAAAACGCGGCTATCGGTTTGTAACAGTTTCCGAATTATTATCATTATCAGAATAAAAATTTTGCTATAACAGGGAACACCGGAATAGCCCCCCCAAACCTCCCGTGCACGGGGGGCTAGGACAGGGCTGTTTCATTTTCCATTGCCAACCCCTAAGACCTAACCCCCCAACCCCCTTCCCTAGTAGGGAAGGGGGAGTAATAAATAATTTTTTATGTTTAATAGTAATAATTAGTCCCCCCTCTCCCCTCAAAAGGGGTTGGGGGAGAGGTGACACAGTTTTTCCTAGAGAATGAAACAGCCCTCGGGGGGCTCAGCCCTCGGGGGGCTAGGGGGGGGGAGGGAACACCGGGGGAAAACACTTTACCGTCTGGGTTCCAAGATCCGTCTGGTGTCTTAACTACCTTGGCGGTTGCTATATAATAAATGAGGGACTAAATTAGAGGCTAAGAACTCATGATGGTGGAAACCGTTACTAAAACCTATAGCTTTGAAGACTATCTCAATTATAAAGATGATACCGATCTCAAGTCTGAACTATTTAATGGAGAATTAATTCAGATGACTCCTGCAAGTGGATGGCATTCGGATATTGTTGATTTTATACAAGAACAATTCAAAATAGAGATCCGTCGCTTAACATTAGATTGGGTAGTGCGACCTGGAACTGTGGGAGTCAGAACCGGAATCAGAAAATCACGCATTCCTGATATATTAGTAATGACAGAAACTCATCGCCAAATTCTCAGAACATTATCCTCAGCTATTCTGGAAGAACCTCCTTTATTAGTCGTTGAAATTGTTAGTCCGAATAACCCCGATGATGACTACCGTTATAAACGTTCAGAATATGCCGCATTAGGGATTTCTGAATATTGGATTATTGACCCCCAAGCATTAAAAATATCAATTTTAACCTTAGTTTCGGGTTTATATGAAGTTATAGAAATAATAGAAAAAGATCCTATAAATTCTATAACTTTTCCTGAATTAAAATTAACTGTTGAACAAATTTTAAATCCTTTTTAGACTTGTTCCCCCTCGTTTCTAGGTTCTACCTAGAAATGCCAAAAAGGCTCCGTCTCCTATTATAATATATAATAAGATTAGAGGCAGAGCATAGGAACGAGGAAAACCGTAGTAAGCCCTTTAGGGCTGAGTCCTGAAGGACTCACTACGAGGTTAAGATTAGAGGCAGAGCATAGGAACGAGGAACTAATCAATTAAACGGATAAATTTCTTCTTCCCAACTTGCAGAACTTTACCCTTTAATTCATCAATAGAATTAAAGATTATATCAACTTCAGAAATGCGATCGCCATCTAATTTAACCGCCCCTCCTTGAATTTCGCGCCGCGCTTCACTGCTGCCTTTACATAACTTACTCGCACTGAGAATATAAAATAACTTCGCCGGAAATTGAATCTCAGCCAAGGAAAACTCCGGGACAGCTTCTGCTGTTTTAGCATCCCCTTGAACTAAGGTTAAAGACGCTTTTTGAGCTTCTAATGCTGCTTCTTTTCCATGAAATTGAGAAGCGATTTCTAACCCCAATAACTTTTGTTTTTCCCTGGGATTTTCTGGTAATTTATCTAGGGGAAGATTAGTTAATAGTTCAAAATATTGGTTTAAAAGATTATCTTGCACTTTCTCCAATTTAGAATACATGGCTAACGGATCTTCCGATAACGCCACATAATTTTCCAGGGACTTCGACATTTTTTGTACCCCATCCGTCCCAATTAAAATCGGCATTAATAACCCAAATTGAGGTTTTTGTCCAAAATGTCTTTGTAAATCCCGTCCCACGGCTAAATTAAACTTTTGATCTGTGCCACCGATTTCAATATCCGCTTCCACCGCGACGGAATCATAACCCTGCATTAATGGATAGAGAAATTCATGCAAATAGATCGGATTTTCCTGTTCAAACCGCAGGGAAAAACCCTCTTTGGCTAACATTTGTCCGACGGTCATGGTTGCCAATAATTCTAATATTTTAGGTAAATCTAATTTTGATAACCATTCCGAATTGTAGCGAATTTCCAACCCTCCGGGGGTATCAAAATCTAAAATCGGACGCAGTTGCTCTAAATAGGTTTGAGCATTTTTCTGTACATCTTCCGAGGTTAATTGACGGCGAACTTCCGATTTTCCGGTAGGGTCGCCAATTCTAGCAGTAAAATCCCCAATGATTAATACAGCGATATGGCCCGCATCTTGAAAAGCGCGTAACTTGCGAATCGGGATACTATGACCCAAATGAATATCCGACGCCGTGGGGTCAATGCCAAATTTAACTCTTAGGGGTCGATTGGTTGTCAATAATCGTTGACCTAAATTCTCGTCGGGGTTGTGAGAATTGATAATTTCAGGGAAAATTTCAGTAATCCCTCGGCGAAGGGTGGGAAAATTTTGTAGAGACGCCGCCAATTCGATTGGTACAGACGAGGGACTAATAGCCATGATCTTAAAATTCTTTTGCCAATTTGGGGTAAAATCCGTTAACCTTGATCCCGGATAGGAAATTTTTTTGATTTATTATGTAGGTACTTCACCTGCACAATGTCAATCTTATATGCTATCACTCGAAGCTAAAAAAAGTTATATTTCTATTACCAGCCCTAGATGTTGTGTAGCCCTGTTTTCATTGAGGGAGTAAATTAAAGTGTCATCAACTAATGCAATCCCACGCGATGTTAGGGTCAACAACCCCTCAACGTTGTTTGACTTTGTGCAGTCGGTCAGCAAAGTAACGGCCGGAACCTTACTCGGCGTTACGATGTTAACCAGTTCGGTCGTGGCTGGAGGGTTAGTCGGTTTGGCGGTCAGTTTCCGCAATCTTCCTGATGTGCGGGTCTTACAGAACTATGTGCCCACGGAAACCACCCATATCTATGATATTAAGGGGGTTCCTCTGGCCAGCCTCCATGATGAAGCCAACCGTGAAGTAGTCTCCCTCAACGAGATATCTCCCCATCTGAAACGGGCTGTGATTGCAATTGAAGATAGCAATTTCTTCTATCACAAAGGCATTAACCCCACGGGGATTGTACGGGCATTTATCGCTAACTTTGAACGGGGTTCCACTGTGGAAGGGGGTTCTACCCTGACCATGCAGTTGGTGAAGAACCTATTTTTATCCCCGAATCGTACCATGAGCCGAAAAGCCGCGGAAGCGGTGATGGCGATTCGTTTAGAGCAGATTTTATCAAAAGACGAAATTTTAGAACTCTATCTGAATCAGGTCTATTGGGGTCATAACCTTTATGGGGTAGAAACCGCGGCCCGCAGTTATTTTAATAAATCGGCGAAGGACTTAACCCTGGCGGAATCGGCAATGATGGCGGGTATGATTCCAGCACCGGAGGATTATAGTCCCTTTGCGAATTACAAAAAAGCCAAACAAAGACAGTTAACGGTTTTGAAGCGGATGCGGGAACTTCAGTGGATTACCCCCCAAGAAGAAGCCGCGGCCAAAAAACAAACCTTACTGGTGGGCAAAATCACCTCCTTTAGCAGTAGCCGTCTTCCCTATGTGACGGAAGCAGTTGTCCAAGAGCTTTCTGAACGTTTTGGTCGGGAAGCGGTGATCAAGGGCGGAATGCGGATTCAAACCACCATTGATATGAATTTTCAACGGATGGCGGAGAAAACCGTCAGTGAGTGGCATCAGAACTTATACTATCAAGGGGTTTATAACAATTTACAAAATGGTCAAATTGCCCTGGTAGCCATTGACCCCCGCACCCATTTTGTTAAGGCTATGGTGGGGGGGGCTGATTATAAAACCAGTCAGTATAATCGGGCGATTCAAGCCCTGCGTCAACCCGGCTCTGCCTTCAAACCCTTTGTTTATTATGCTGCCTTTGCCAGTGGCAAATATGGCCCGGATTCCACGGTTTATGATAATCCGGTCAGTTATCCCGATGGCTATGGCTATTATTCTCCCCAAAACTACGGGGGTGGTTTCTCCGGGGCCGTGAGTGTGCGCTCGGCTTTAGAAAATTCCTTGAATATTCCGGCGGTCAAACTGGGTCAGGAGGTGGGACTAAATCAGGTAATTGAGGTTTGTCGAGTCCTGGGAATTAAGAGTCCCATTGAGCCTGTCGTTTCCCTACCCTTGGGGTCGGTGGATTTAACCCCGATGGAAATGGCCGGAGCTTATGCCACTTTTGCCAATGATGGCTGGCACTCTGAACCCACGTTTATTGTCCAAGTTACTGATAGTCAGGGCAATATTCTACTGGATAATACCCCTAAACCTCGATTAGTCTTGGATCAATGGGCCGTGGCATCCCTGAATAGTGTGTTACAAGGAGTAATTAATCGGGGAACAGCAACTCGCGCCCAAATTGGACGTCCGGCGGCGGGAAAAACTGGAACGACGTCTTCTGAACGGGATATCTGGTTTGCCGGATATACTCCTGATTTAGCAACGGCTGTTTGGGTGGGAAATGATGATTATACTCCCCTAACCTATGGATCAACCGGAGGAACAATTGTGGCTCCGATCTGGCGTGACTTTATGTTACAAGCCTTAGATGGAAAACCTGAAACTTCTTTTAAACCATCTTCTGCCTATACCAAACCTTAATTCTGAATCGGGTTCTCACCCGGGTGAACAATTTTTCCCTAGAGGAGAGTAGAATCAGAGTAGAACCACTTGCGAAGTATGCCTGTGTCTGGCTCCATGAGAATCGGCTGAAAAGTTATTCTTTGAGTTTTTGATATATGGGAATTTGCTGTAGTCGCTATTCCTTATTTGTTGGGAATTTTTTTTATACGTTAGGATCTAACTTGTTATGGAAAAAAATACATTTTCTTCGCCAAATGTGACTCAGAAAGTAGAAGTTTCAATTCACATTGATTCTGAGTTACTCGATCAAATTAAACATCTCACTAATGACCCCAGCAAGGTGATTGAGACAGCCCTACGCCAATGGCTTAGAGGAGAGCGTCCAGAGGATGAACTGGCTTTGACACTGCAACGAAACCCTCCGGTTCCGCCTCGGGGGGAATGGAACGATTAAATCAGTGATGACTGGTAGAGACGTGCCATGGCGCATCTCTACCAGTTATAAGTAAAGAAGTGAATACCTCCAAAAAACTCGCCATATTGATTATAAAATCCATTTTAATATCTTTTAAACTTGTTTTTTTCAATCAGCAAGCGAACAGAGACAGATTCAGATTAACCCGACCTCCCCAGAATGACGGATTTCCGAACTAGCACTCGAAACCCTTGAGTGCTAAAGTGACTTATTGGTGATTAATGATATTGTAAGATGGCTAAAATTGTTTCGTTTGGTGAAGAATCCCGTAGAGCCTTAGAAAAAGGTGTAAATGCCCTAGCCGATGCGGTGCGAGTCACCCTTGGCCCCAAAGGTCGGAATGTCTTATTAGAGAAGAAATTTGGCGCTCCCGAAATCGTCAATGATGGTATTACCGTCGCTAAAGAAATTCAACTGTCCGACCCCCTGGAAAATACTGGCGCCCGACTGATGCAGGAAGTCGCCTCCAAAACCAATGAAGTCGCCGGAGATGGGACAACCACCGCCGCCATTTTAGCCCAAGCCATGATTCGTGAAGGGTTAAAAAATGTCGCAGCCGGGGCTAATCCTGTGGCCCTGAGACGGGGAATGGACAAAATTACTCAGATTTTGGTCGAAGAAATTCAAGCCATTGCTAAACCCGTGGAAGGGGATGCAATTGCTCAAGTCGCAACGATTTCGGCGGGAAATGACCCAGAAATTGGTCGGATGATCTCCCTGGCGATGGACAAGGTAACGAAAGACGGGGTAATTACCGTTGAAGAATCCAAATCCATCACTACAGAATTAGATGTAGTCGAAGGAATGCAACTCGACCGGGGATATATTTCTCCCTATTTTATCACCGATAATGAACGGATGGTGGTGGAATTTTCTAACGCTAGAATTCTAATTACCGATAAAAAAATTAGTTCCATTCAAGACTTAGTTGCGGTCTTAGAAAAAATTGCCCGTTCGGGTCAACCTCTGTTAATTATTGCTGAAGATATTGATGGGGAAGCCTTAGCAACTTTGGTGGTGAATAAAGCCAGAGGCGTGTTAAATGTGGCGGCAATTAAAGCCCCTAGTTTTGGTGAACGTCGTAAAGCTTTATTACAGGATATTGCGGTTTTGACAGGCGGACAATTAATTTCTGAAGAAGTGGGATTAAGTTTAGATACCGTTTCTTTGGATATGTTAGGAACTGCCAACACAATCACCATTGAAAAAGACAATACAATTATTGTTACGGATAGCAAAACTCAAGCCGATGTGAAAAAACGGGTTGAACAAATTCGTCGTCAACTGGAAGAAACCGACTCTGAATATGATGCGGAAAAACTCCAAGAGCGAATTGCAAAATTAGCCGGAGGGGTGGCTGTAATCAAAGTGGGGGCTGCCACCGAAACGGAAATGAAATCTCGGAAACTGCGGATTGAAGATGCCTTAAATGCCACTAAAGCCGCCGTAGAAGAAGGGATTGTTCCTGGGGGCGGGACTACTTTAATTCATCTGGCGAAAAAAGTTGATGAACTGAAAGCTCAACTGAGTGATGAGGAAAAAATTGGGGCGGGAATTATTGCCAAAGCCCTAGAAGCTCCTTTATTTTATATTGCCAGTAATGCTGGGGCTGAAGGCGCTGTGGTGGTGGAAAATGTCCGCAATACCGAGTTTAATATTGGTTATAATGCCTTAACTGGAACCTATGAAGATTTAATTGCTTCTGGGATTATTGACCCGGCAAAAGTGGTACGTTCGGCGTTGCAAAATGCCTCCTCAATTTCAGGATTAGTATTAACAACTGAAGCCTTAGTTGTGGAAAAACCTGAGAAGAAATCCGCCGATATGGATGCCATGGGCGGCATGGGTGGCATGGGCGGTATGGGCGGCATGGGCGGCATGGGCGGCATGGGTGGCATGGGCATGATGTAACCTATCCCTGGCGATTGGAAATCGCGGCTAAACAGATAAAACCCACCTTTGTGGGTTTAAAAACCTGAATTTTCTCTTAGTCCACGCAGGTGGACTTCGTTTGTGTAGTAGCGAATTATATTCGCCGAATACTATCTGGAGATTGCAAATCGCGGCTACACAGACAAAACCCACCTGGGTGGGTTAAATTTTGGATTAGTAATAGATGATTAATTCTGCCTATCAAATTGGGGGAAGTTTAGCTCAAGATGCTCCGACTTATGTAGTCAGAAAAGCGGATTTCGATCTGTATTCTCAATTACAACAGGGGCATTTTTGTTATGTTTTAAATTCTCGGCAAATGGGGAAATCTTCTCTGTTAGTTAAAACTCGTTATCGTTTACAACAAGAAGGTTTTCAGTGTGCGACCTTGGATATGACTCGCATTGGTAGCGAAATGGTGACGGAACAACAATGGTATAAAGGAATAGTTACTGAATTATGGCGCGGATTTAATCTTTTAGGTAAATTTAATTTAAAAAATTGGTGGAAAGAACAATCAGAAGTTTCTGTGATTCAACGTATTAGTAATTTTATAGAAGATATTTTATTGGTTGAATTTCCTGGTCAAAAATTAATTATTTTTGTTGATGAAATTGATAGTATTTTAAGTTTAAATTTTAAAGTAGATGATTTTTTTGCTTTAATTCGTTTTTGTTATAATCAACGGGCAATTAATCCTGAATATAACCGGATTAGCTTTGCCTTATTTGGAGTTGCTACCCCTTCAGCTTTAATTTCCGATCGCACTCGTACCCCCTTTAATATCGGAAAAGCCATTGAATTATCGGGTTTTACCCTGAATGAAGTTCAACCTTTAATTGAAGGTTTGGAGCCAAAAATTACTAATGCTAAAGCCATTATGCAAGAAATTATCGCTTGGACAGGAGGACAACCTTTTTTAACACAAAAAATATGTCAATTGGTGATAAATTTTACCGAAAAAACAATTAATCAAATATTAATTATTCCCCCCGGAACCGAAGGATTTTGGGTAGAATCATTGGTGCGATCGCAGATTATTTATAAATGGGAATCTCAAGATGAACCCGAACATTTAAAAACCATTCGTAACCGAATTCAAAATAACCCCGATCATATCGGCAGAATTTTAGGAATCTATCAAGATATTCTGCGAAATTTAGAAGTTTTAACCGATGATAGTAACGAACAATCAGAACTAATATTATCCGGTTTAGTGATCAAATATACCGGGTTTCTGCGGGTAAAAAATCGGATTTATCAAGAAGTCTTTGATTTAGATTGGGTTAACCAACAATTGAGGAACCTGCGACCCTATTCTCAAGGCTTTGATGCTTGGATAGAATCTCAACAACAAGATAGTTCTCGACTATTACGGGGACAGGCCTTAAAAGAATCCCAAAATTGGTCAAGTGGTCGCAGTATTAGTGATTTAGATTATCAATTTTTAGCTAAAAGTGAAGAATTAGATCGGCAAGAAGTTCAAAAATCCTTAGAAGCTGCCAGAATGCTGGAAGTAGAAGCCCGACTAACCGAAGAAAAAAAGACCGCAAAACTGCAAAGATTTTTACTTATATCTGTTAGTAGTGCCCTAGTTATTACCATTATATTAGGTCTAATCTCAGGGTTTCAATATCATCAAGCTAGGGTGAATGAACACCAGGCAAAAATCAACGAAGTTAAAGCTATAAATCAATCATCTGAGTCCTTATTTGCTTTAAATCAAAGGTTTGAAGCCTTAATTCAATCCATGATAGCCTATCGAAAATTGCAAACCCTATCGGATGTGGATACAAAAATTCACCAGAATGTACAATTGACATTGCAAAAAGCGGTTTATGGGATTCAAGAATATAACCAACTGTTGGGGCATACCAGTATTATTCATGCGGTAGAATTTAGCCCCAAAGGAGATTTAATTGCTTCTGGGAGTCAGGATAAAACCATTAAACTTTGGAAACCAGATGGCACACTATTGAAAACTCTGATTGGACATCAGGATGGAGTTCTTAACGTTGCCTTCAGTCCCCGTCAACCCCTTCTCGCCTCAGCTAGTAACGACAAAACTATTAAACTCTGGAACACCGATGGCACCTACTTAAGAACCCTGACCGGACATCGGGAAGCGGTGATGGCTGTGAGTTTCAGCCCGACTGAGGATAAACTGATTTCTTCGAGTTTTGATCAAACCATTAAATTATGGACAACAGAGGGAAAACTCTTAAAAACCATCGCCGCCCATCCCGACAAAATTAAAACCGTTGTCTTTAGTCCCGATGGTCAGAGATTCGCCTCTGGAAGTGCTGATCATACGGTTAAAATCTGGAATGCCGATGGCACACTATTGAAAACCCTGACCGGACATCAGGCTGAAATTATGGCTGTGGCTTGGAGTCCCGATGGTCAAAGGTTAGCGTCCGCCAGTCGAGATAAAACCCTGAAACTGTGGAGTCGGGAAGGGGAGTTAATCCAGACTTTCGGCTCCTTTGAGGATGAAGTTTGGGATGTAGCCTTTAGTACCAATAGCAAATTTTTGGCGGGGGCGATTCGGAATAAACAAATCCAAATCTGGCGTAAAGACCTAACAAATTTCTCGTATAACCCCTATGAAACATTCTGGCAACATCAGGCAGAAGTGAGTTCCGTTGCCTTCAGTCCCGATAGTCAAACCATTGCTTCCGCCAGTTGGGATAAAAGCGTTAAACTCTCGAAAACCGAATATTCTTTGGTCATGCCCTTGATAGGACATCAAGATACGGTTTGGGGAATCGCCTTTAGTCCCGATGGTCAAACTATTGCTTCATCTTCCTTAGATAAGACAATTAAACTGTGGACAAACAAAGGGCGATTATTACAAACCCTGACCGGACATCAGTGGCGGGTGAATCAGGTTGAGTTTAGTTCCGATGGTCGTTGGTTGGTCTCAACCTCCGATGATAATACCATTAAATTGTGGCAGAAAAATGAGAATGGACTGTTTAAAACCCATCCCGATCAAACCTTATTGGGAAATAAATGGGGGGTTTGGGGGGTGAAGTTTACTCCCGACAATCAATCAATTGTTTCTGGAAGTTGGGATAAAACTGTTAAAATTTGGGGTATTGATGGCAGACTTCGCCAAACCTTTAGCGGTCATACTGGTCAGGTTTGGGGAATTGCAATTCAGCCAGAGGGTAAATGGATTGCTTCGAGTTCTTATGATAATACAATTAAACTCTGGGGATTTAATGGTCAACTTCTACAAACATTAATTGGTCATAAAGATGGTATCTGGGGACTAGATTTGAGTCCCGATGGACAAGTTATAGCTTCCGCTAGTCGAGATCAAACGGTAAAATTATGGCGCTGGAATCCTCAGCTTAAATCCTTTATTGATCAAAATACCTTAAAGGGACACACAGCCAACGTGATGGCGGTGGCGTTTAGTCCTGACCAAAAGTTATTAGCATCAGCCAGTCAGGATAAAACCATTAAACTTTGGAAACTCGATGGTACTTTGGTTAAAACCCTGAATGGTCATAATGATGAAGTTTATAATCTTAAATTTAGTCCTGATGGTAAAACTTTGGCTTCCGTTAGTGAAGATAAAACGGTGATATTATGGAATTTAGATCGAATTTTAAACTTGAATGAATTCGCCTATGCTTGTAACTGGATAAAGGATTATTTAAAAACTAATTCCCAACTAAGTCCCGAAGATCGAATATTATGTCAGTAGTCAGGGAATAGGGAATGGGTAATAGGTAATAGGTAATGGGTAATGGGAATAAGCACTTAACCGTCAACAAACAATAACAAGGTAAAAATCATGATCAAATTATTAGGATTTTTGGCTATTGCAGGAACGTTTCTGAATGTTGCACCTCAGATAAATTCTTTAGCCTCCTTTGTACCCAATTCTTCCATACAATTAGCTCAAAATTCTAGCCCCGCTTCCTCCATTCAAGGCTATTGTTTTTCTATTGCTGATGATAATATGGACTCCATCGCCCGAATTTATCTTGATGGAAATAAAGTCACGGGTCGGGTTGAAGCTACGATTCATAATCAAAAAGCATCCTACTATACGTCCTATACCCAAATATTACAAGGAACGAAAAATGGCAATAAATTAAACTTGAATATTACCACAAAAATTGAGTTAGATACTCAAAAAACTAAGGAAACTTGGACGTTAAATGCAGACTCTTTAAATACGGGACGAATAGTTTATAAAAAACAACCCTGTTTAGTCTCTCAAATTCGTTTTGCACCTGGGAAAAATTCAGCAACTATGAGTCAGTCGGTGGTGCGAGGAACTCGCAATATCTATTTATTAAAAGCCAACCAAGGTCAAAGAATGGATCTTAAAATTACCGCTTTAGAAAATAACGCTGTTTTTGATGTAATTGCCCCCAATGGGCAGGTTTTGAAAACCGAAGCTACCCAGTCTAGTTTGAAATTACCCGCCACCGGAAATTATGAGATTATCGTCGGTGGAACCCGAGGGAATGCTAGTTATCAATTAACTGTTAAAATTCAATAATTCCAGGAAAAAAAACGGGTTTTTGCCGTAGGTAGGGGGTAATTCATGAATTACCCCTACTACCATAAATCATTTAGGATACAAACCCGGTTTCTGGTTTATAGTTAATCAACGGTTTTGTCAGCTTTCCAACCTGATTGATAATAGACTTTTGACCCGTTATCAGGAACAAAATGACAAGACCAGTAGGATTGAATAAAACTTTTCCAAATCGGTTCATCAGAACAATGATAATAGTCACCCAGTAGGGGTTTAATTGCTTCCGTTGCTGTTTTTAAATGATAGTGGGGCATATTCAAGAAAATGTGATGAGCAACGTGAGTTCCGATATTATGATGAATGGGATTAATAAAGCCATAATCTCGGTCAATAGTTGATAAAGCCCCTTTCAGGAAATACCAATCTTCTCCTCGATACCAGGGAATATCAGCCTCAGTATGATGTAAGTAAGTAACTAAATCTAGCCACATCACAAACACGAAATAGGGCATGAAATAGTATTT
>Ga0208359_1000117_pt1 | contig 16077 bp, 11 predicted proteins | sample LakMenEpi26Aug09_FD_150732 | JGI IMG/M metagenome (GOLD analysis project Ga0208359, IMG submission 150732) | Freshwater microbial communities from Lake Mendota, WI - 26AUG2009 deep hole epilimnion (SPAdes) | ecosystem: Environmental > Aquatic > Freshwater > Lake > Epilimnion/Euphotic zone ... | reverse complement strand
ACACGCCGCCGCGCGCGATCGCTCCCCGCCCGCTCCGGCCTCCGGCTCGAATCCCTCGAATCCCGGGCCATGCTCTCATCCATGCCGTTCATCGCCACGCTCCAGGACGACCTCGCCTCGAGAACCGCCAGCCTCTTCACCGTACAGGGCCGCTACGGCAACAACGCCCTCAACGGCGATTGGGAACTCGGGATCACGAGCAACACCAGCGCCAGGCCCCAACAACAAACCGATCGCATTTGGACCAGTACGACCGGCACGGGCGAGCGATTCACGTTCGAAATCACAAGGCCATCCGCCTCGTCCTCGTCACCCGCCGCGTCCGCCGGGAAGTTCACGATCGGCGGTTCGACAGTGCAAGCCAGCTACGCCGACATCGCCAGCTACGAGCCCAACGCCATCAAGATCTGGGCCCGCTCCACCACCACCGGCAGCGGCGTGACGATCGAGGACCTCAAGATCACGACGCCCGGCCGCACCGACCCGACGGTGTTTCCCGGGAAGGTGATCAACGTCTCGCAGGACTTCGGATCCGTCTTCCAGGAAATCATCATCGCCGGCATCGACTTCCCGTCGTCATCCGGCGGCAAGGTCACGCTCGAGGGCAACGTGGCAATGCAGTTTCGAAATGCTCCCGCGCCCCGCGGCTCTTCTCTTCAGTTCCACGTCATCGCCACCCACATCCCCTGGGTCGACCTCGATGTCGATTCCAACAACATTGGTGGCATCGACCCTCGCAACGGCCGCAGCGGCACCGATGACAAGATCGAGCGCGAGGCACCGGGCCTGATCGTGCCCGTCGGGGGTGAGCGGGCCAAAATGGAGATCACGGTGCCGGCCGGCCGCAACGCCATGCTCGAGATCGACCCCGCGGCGGCAGGCAAGGTGAAGCTTCATACGCAGGCCACCCAGGGCACGCTGCTTTCGTTCGACAAGGTCGGACCGAACCAACAACCCGCAATCGACATGGCGGATGTGCCCGGCGGCGTCACCATCGGGGCGGTCACCACATGGACCCTCTGGGTCGAAGCGACCGCCCCGAGCGATTCTGCGGGAGACATCGTCCTCACCCTCACGGGCGACACCAACGGCCCACCGGCGCAGGACATCGTTCGCGCCACGGCGGTCGGCGTGGACTTGGATGTCGACAGCTTGCCGACGCGGTCTTGCGAAACGGCTTGCTGGCGAACCGCTCCGTCCCGCGGATAGTGTACGGCCGTTTACTCACGCCGTCCACCTGCCAGTCTGCCCATGGTCGCCGCGGTCACGGGGTTTCCCGCGCGAAGCCGACGCCGCCCGCACGGCGGCCCCACGCCGTCCCGCCGCTACGAGCGCCGCCGCCCCGAGAAGACGCCACTCCACAACATCGTCTCCGAGAACCTCGAGAGTTGGCTCCTCTGGCGGAAAGCCACCGAGCGTCCCGTGCCGGACTACGTCGAGGAGGAACTCCGCGCCTATCTCGAGTGTGGGCTCCTCTGCTTCGGCTTCGCCCGCGCGATCTGCATGACGTGCCGCAAGGGGTTCGTCGTGGCCTTCTCCTGCAAGGGCCGCGGCGTCTGCCCGTCCTGCAACGGCCGCCACATGACCCAGACGGCCGCACACCTCGCCGATCACGTCATCCCGCCGGTGCCCGTGAGGCAGTGGGTGATCTCCGTGCCCAAGCGATTGCGGGGCATGCTTGCCGACCGACCGGCGGCCGTCGCAGCCCTCACGAAGATCTTCCTTGATGAGATCGAGCGGGTGCGGCGCCGCGTGATCCGGTGGTTCAGGCTCGCTCGCCTCCTCGACGCCGCGGCCGCCGCCGACATGCTCGCCTGGGAGAACAGCGGGTTTTCAGTCGATGCGAGTGTCCGGATCACGCTCGTCGACCGCGACGTGCCCAGCTATTTTCGGAGTCTCGAACACTTGCTGCGGTATTGCGCCCGGCCGCCCTTCGCGCTCGAGCGATTATCCGTGATCCGCGATGCCGACGGCCGCATCATCCGCATCCGCTACGTGCTGCCCAGGCACAAGGCGGCCACCTGGGTCGGGCGAGGTCGCGGGCGGAAGTCCACGCGGCCGGGAGCCAATGGCGTCGTCGACCTCACGCCGTTTGAGTTTTTGGACCGCCTGGCGGATCTCGTCCCGCCGCCGCGGAAGCACCGGCACCGCTATCACGGGGTGTTTGCGCCGAATCACCCGCTGCGCACGGCCGTCACGGCGCTCGCCGTCGGGAGGGGACTGGCTCGTGTTCCGCAGGAACAGGTGCCTGTCCCCGGCTGCAGGAAAAGGCAGGGAAACAGGAGGGAAACAGGGACAGGCACCGACTGCTGCGCAGCCGGAGCCAGTCCCTCGCACGACACCTCCCGGATTGCCTGGGCGAAACTCTTGGCCCGGTTGGGGGAGGAGTTTCCGCTCGAGTGCCCAGCGTGTGGCGGCGACATCCGGCTGATCGCCTTCATCACCGAACCGGGGCCGATCCGGAAAATCCTCACCCATTTGGGCGAACCGCTCGAACCGCCGCCGATCTCGCCCGCCCGCGGCCCGCCCACCGACTGGGGCGAGTTCGTGCAACTCCACGACGACCGTGACGTCTTCCAATCGTCGCCTGACGAGCTGCCTGCGATCGACATCCACAGCCTCTGACCGCTGCCGGACGCCGGGTCACGACAAAGCCCCGAGGCGGCCGCACTCGGAGAGACTCCGCGCCGACCCGAGAAAATCGCCACTTCAGGGGGGAAGGGCGACCGATTCAGCGAGCCGCCTTCCGGGCCGAGACAGCCTCGGGAGGCGGGAGCTATCCGCTCACGAGCCGCTCATCCGTCGGGCAACGATTGCGGAAGTGCCATTGACCGGACTATCCTTCAGGATACCCGCTGTCGGAGACCTCTTCCACGGCAGCCGCGTCGGGATGGAGGCTGCTCACTGCCGTACGGCCGCCCTGTCCCTCGGCCCGCGGTCAGACGAGCCCCGTGAGCCGCTCCGACGAGTCGCCGAACCTGTCGAGTTCCAGGCCGCCCCAGTCCATGAGGTGGAGGAACAGGCTGCACATCCGCCGATTCGGCGCCTGGAGATAGTCGAGCACGCGGCCTCCCTTGAGCCTGCCGCCGGCCCCGCCGAGCAGCAGCACCGGCAGCTGCTTCGCGTCGTGGTTGCCGTGCAGCATGCTCGAGCAGTGCATGATCGCCGTGTTGTCGAGCAGCGTGCGGTCGCCCTCCTTCACCTCGGCCATCCGCTCGCAGAGGTAGGCGACCTGCGACATGAAGAACTGGTTGAGCGTGATCAAGGACTCGGGCTCGCCATGCGCGAGATTGTGATGGTGGTCGCCGATGCCCAGGTGGGAGTGCACGATGATCGAGGCGTCGTTGCAGTATTTCAGCGTCGCGATCCGCGTCGTATCGGTGCGGAAGGCGAGCAGGAGGATGTCGGTCATGAGCCGCCAGTATTCCGGCAGCTCGGCTGGGATGCCGTCGGCCGGCCGCTCCCGATCGGGGGCGGCGAGGGTCGGCTTCCAGCCGTCGGCGGGCCGCTCCTTGTCGGCCCGCTTGATGCGGCCCTCGATCTCGTGCACGCTGCCGAGATACTCCTCGAACCGCTGCCGGTCCGACACCGAAAGCCGTCGCCTGAGGGACCGGGCGTCGTCGAGCACGGCATCGACCACTCGGCGGTCCTCGCGGCCGTGGTCGGTGCGGAACAGCTGGTCGAAGGCGAGGGCCGGACGGGTTTCCGTCCAGGTGGGCGAGACGGGGGAACTCCAGGAGATGTGCGACCCGTAGAGCAGCGGATGGCCGTCCTGCAGGCCGGGGGTCGGATCCTCGCAGCCGAGGACGAGCGACGGGATCTTCGTGCGGTCGCCGATCCGCTCCGCCATCACCTGGTCGAAGCTCACGCCGGTGTGGACATGCTTCTTCTCCAGCAGCGCGCCGCTGAGCAGGTTGCCCGTCTGCATGCAGTGGATGACGCCGTTATTGGCCTTCTCGTTCCACAGGCCGCGAATGAACACCATCCGCTCCCGCCAGGGCTCGAGCGGCTTGAGGCAGGGCCCGAGTTCCATGCCGCTGCCCTCGCCCTTCGCCCACCAATGCTTCGAGTGGAAGCCCATGCCGGTGAACGTGACGAGCGTGCGGATCGGCGGCTGATCGGCCCCACCGGTGACGGCCGCCGCCGCCCGGGGGAGCGATTCGAGCCAAGGCAGGGCCATCGACACCCCGAGTCCGCGAAGCATGGAGCGACGCGAGCAGGCAACGAAGGCTGTCGTCATGGGAATGTCCTTTCGTAGCGGAATGGGAGTCTTCAACGGGATGTCGAGGTCACGGAGGCGGCCGGCCGGATGCAGCGGAATTGCTCACTCTTCACCAGCACGAGCAGGATGTCGGACCAGCGGCCGCCGGCGGCCATGGTCTTGGTCAGCGAATCGACAAGGGCACGGTCGGAGGGGAGCGTGGCCCGGCCGAGCGCGTAGCCGGTGAGTTTACGGGCCAGCGACCGGAGGAAGTCGTCCCGCCGCGGCCCGGCGATATAGTCCCGCAGGCCGGCCACGTCATCGAGCACGGTGCCGTCGCGGAGGGCTGCCCGCGACTCGCCCTGCTTCAGCGCGGCGGCAGGCCGCAGCCGGCCGAGAGCGTCGAACCGTTCCAGCGACATGCCGTAGGGGTCGATGCGGCTGTGGCAGCCGGAACACCGCGAATCCTTGGTATGGAACTCGGTGATCTCCCGCGAGGTCAGCCCGGCGGGTGGCGTTTCGGGCAAGGGCGGCACGTCGGGCGGCGGGTTGGGCAGCCGCTCTCCGAGCATGTGGGCCACCCACGCCCCGCGCTTGATGGGGCTCGTGCGGGAGGCCGCGCAGTGCTTGGACAGCACCGCGCCGAGGCCGAGCAGCCCGCCGCGTCCGGCGGCTGCGACCTTCTCGACACGTCGCCATTCGGGGCCGGACACGCCGGGGATGCCATAGTGCTTCGCGAGCACGTCGTTGACCACGACGGCGTCGGCGGCGATGAGGTCGACCACCGGCCGGTCGCTCACGAGCATGTCCTCGAACCAGCGGACGGGCTCCTCGGCCAGGGCGTCCCGCACGGCCGGCGTGAACTCGGGGAAGTCCTTGACGCTGCGGCCGTGGTTGGCGACGAAGTCCCGCACGCCCAGCCAGCGTGCCCCGAACTCCTCGGCCATGCCTCTGGCCCGGCGGTCCTCGAGCATGCGGCGAAGCTGGGCCTCGAGGACGGCCGGCTCATGGAGCCGCGGAGCCGCCGCCAGCAATTCGTCGTCGGGGATCGAGTCCCAGACGAGAAAGCTCAGCCGCGTGGCCAGTTCCAGGCCGGTCACCGGCTGCCATCGCGGCCCGCGGGCCGGCTCCTCGACACGAAACAAAAACCACGGCGAGGCGAGCACGCGGGCGAGGGCCGCGCGGAACGCCGGCTCGTGCTCCATGCCGTCGGCGCGGTCGGCCCGGTAGCCGGCGAGGAGCGCCGCGCGTTCCTCGTCGGCGAGCGGCCGACGCCAGGCGCGGGCGGCGAAAGACACCAACTGCTCGAGCTGCCGCGGCTCGGCCGCCGCCTGGGCGGCCCGGAGCTCCCGCTCCGACTGTTCCACCAGATCGACCGCGCCAGGGATGAAAAAGAAATCCGACGCGGGCCCCTTATCGACGCGATAATACCGACTGTTCGCCTCGTACATCTGCCGATTCGAGACGGCGTCTTCGCTGATGAGGTGCAGTTCGGCCCACAGCCGCTCGAGCTCCGCCCGGCCCGCCTCGTCGAGCATGAGCCGCTGCAGCGGCGCGTCGTAGCGGCGGTAGAGGAACGTGCTGCCCTGGGCGTCGCGCGGCGTGAGCGGCGCGAAGAACAACGCGGGCGGAAACAGTTCACGAAACTCCGCCGTCGGGCGGGACCGGTCGGCCACGACCCGGCGGTGCACGATCTGCGCGACCCGCGGCTCGGGTTCCTGCAGGACGAGAGGGCCACCGGGCTTGTGTGCGGTGGTGGGCGGCTTGCCGGCGTCGCCCAGGAGCAGGGCCTGCACCGTGGCCGATTCCGGGCTGCCCTCGTCGAGACGGACGTCGGCGCGGACGATACGCGGCACCGCGAGCGTCTTCAGGAGCTCCGCAGGGAGTTTCGTCAGGTCGACGACCACCTCCGCCGGCGCCTCCGTAACCAGGGCCGTCGGTGGCACCGGACGGCCCAGCGGATGGTGGCCGAAACGCAGCCCGCGGGCCTCGATGGCCGCCCGCAACTCCGGCTGCTCGGCCAGCACGAGCGACGCCGCACCGCCCCCTTCCAGCCGCAGCCGGTCCCAGATCACGAACGTTCCCGGTTGGAGTGGGGCCACCTGCCGGGCGACGAGACGAACGATCGGCGTGATGACGTAGCCCTCGACCCGTTCGTCGGCGACCACGCGGAGCAGTTCCTCCCAGACGGGCATGCCGTTGCCGACCGCCTGGACGTTGTTCTTGCCATAGTTGTTCTGGAACAGGCCGTCCTGAAAGGTCTTGATCGTCTGGAGGAGCGGCCGCACGTCGGTCGTCGCCTCCCGCCACATGCTTCGCACGACGGGCATGGCCGCACGAGGGCCAACAGCCGTGGAAGTGCCGCGGACCTTTCCCAGTTCGGCGAGCGCTGGCCCCGTGTCCGGAGCCGCGATGTGCGACAGTTCGAATGCCACGCCATCGGAACTCGAGGGGTCCATGTCGGCGAGCCGGCCCACGACAGACACTTCGGCGTCGATCGGGCTCGTCCACGCCACGGCCACCAGCCGCTTGTTTCCCGGATGCACGAAGAACGACCGAGCGGGCAAGGTCGGCGCGGCTGCGTCAGCGGAGTTGACGAATACCGCCGGTTCGGAACCGAGACTCCAAGCCTGGACACGGGCCTGCCCTATCTGCTTGACCTCCAGGTTGGTGAGGAAGGTCGGCGACGTCGTCGTCTCCAGGAAACTCCAGCGGTCACCGGCCGCGTCGCGCCAGGGGTTGCCCTTTTTGAGGTCGGAGATCAGATCGGCGACGCTCCACGACCGCTTTTCCCCGGTCATCTCGCTGATCGTCCATTCGACCTTGGTCGTGTCCTGCCCGTAGTTGCCATTCGGGGATACCGTGAGGACGAGCAGTTCACCGCGGCGGATCGTGACTTTCTGCTCGAAGGATTGCTCGCCCTTTTCCGCCACCTTGGCCTCCGCGAGCACACGCTTCGCGGTGGTCCAGCCGGCGTTGATCTTCTGCTTGATCGCTGCCACAGCCGCCTCTTTCGCTCGTTGCGGGGCTTCTTCTGCGGCCACGGCGGAGGGCCGCGTGAGTCCCGTCCACAACGCGGTCAGGTAGACCGGGTTCAGCTTCTCCTCGGCGGCGACCGCGGCGAGGGCAGCGGCACCTTCCTTGGTGAGCCGCTCGCGGTGGCGGAGCGTCGCCGCCAGGTGCCGCTCGAGCGGCGGCTCACCGTTCGGTCCGCCGTGGCGGGCATGGAACGCCCGCAGGGCCTCTTCCGCAGCGGCCGTCCAGGCCGGCCGATCCGTCGAGGCGGAGAACCGGAAGCCCGTCGGCAGCAGCACCGCCCGTGCGGCCACGTCGCGGGCGGCCTGCAGGTACCGCTTCACGAGCACGGGCGATACGGGCATCGCCTCGCCCACGTTCGCAAAACCCTCGCCGCCGACGGCGTCGGGTGGAAACTCACGGGCCTGCGTGGGCCGCATGTCCACGCCGGTGAGATCACGCACGGCGTTGTCGTATTCGACGTTGGTCAGCCGCCGCAGCATCACCGGGCCGGGGTCGCCGGCCCGGGCGGCCGCCTCCGCTTCAAGCGCCGCGGTGAACCAGCCGAGCAGCTGCTGCCGCTCGACGTCGCTCGGCTGCGGAGCCTCGCGGGGGGGCATGTCGCCGACGTGCAGTCGCTCGATCACGTGTTCGAGCACCGCGGGCCGGGCGAGGACGGCATCGGCGGTCGCCAGGCCGACGAGGTCGAGGTCGTTGTCCTTCGGCCGGGCCCCGTGGCAGCCCCCGCAGGTCTTGGCCACCAACGGATGGATCTCGGAGGAATACGTCCGGCCGAGATCGCCATCCGCCGCGGTTGCGGTGGCAAGCAACGCGTGACCGATCACCGAAACAGCTGCAGCTTTGCCGAATGCCCGCATCGGAACTTTTCTCGGTGACCTCCGGCGAGGTGATCTCCGGCGAGGTCTAGCCGCTTGAGAACTCCTGCCGCGTAAATCCAGCAAATTATAGCCCCCAAACCGTCGCGGTCGCCTCCCGCCAGAGCGACGGGTTTTTTTTCGGTCCCCGCGCGGCGGGGTGTGGCCGATCGACCAGGATGCCGCCGAGCCGCTCGAGCCTGCGGCCGTCGCCGAAGTCGACGAGCGCGGGATCGGGGCTCACCGCCGTTTCTTTCCCCGCGACCGTTTGCCACGCTTCGTGGACGCCGGCCCCTCGGCTTCCTCGGCCGTCGCGGGAGCGGCTGCAGCCTGCGTCGGCTGCACGATGATGCAGTTCTCGCCGAGATCGAGCTCGTCTTCCTCCTCGATCGGCCGGCCCCGTTCGTCGAGCTTCACGTCAAAGACAGGGGGGAAAGGGGGGAAAGGACAGGCATAATCGTTCTGGCATAATCGTTCTCTAATTCTTCTCTTGGCCGGGCTATCCTTTCGCCATCGAGCCGACTTTTCGGCGCCGCGTGCCATCACGGACCGACCAGGAACCCCTCGCGGCCGGCGGCCTCTCGCAGGCGGTCATCGAATGCCAGAAACCCCGCCTGGGACGGTCGTCCCGCGGCCATGACGGTCGCGGCCGCCAGTTGGATCGCTTCGGCCGCCCGCAAGGAGTGCACCCGCAGCAGCCGACAGGCCGTCTCCCGCAAGAGTTCCGCGGGGAGAATCTCGTTCCATCCGACCGCGAGCGTGCGGAGCACATCGATCGCCTGGGATGCCTGCCGGTGAGTGAGCGATCCGGCCCGCTCCAGCCGCGGTCCGCCGGCTGCATGGGGTTTTCGGCGGGGTTTTTGCCCGGCGCCGAACCGCGAACTAGGCTTGGGGCGATTCCCCTCGAGCCTCGTGGAGCCGCCCCCATGCCGGAACGCATCGCCGACCCGTTGGCGTCGAACATTCCCACCCCGGTGCTCATCGGCGGCGGCCTGATCCTCGCCCTGGTGGCGCTGACGATGCTCCTGCTCGTCTTCAACTACGGGCAGCTGTGGTTCCAGGCCTATTGGTCGAAGGCCCGGGTCTCGTTCGTGGAACTGCTCGGGATGAGCCTCCGCAAGGTGAACGCCCGCACGATCGTGCAGGCCCGGATCATGGCCACCCAGGCCGGCCTCGGCCCCGACATCACGCCGCGGCGGCTGGAGGCCCACTACCTCGCCGGCGGCGACGTGCCCCGCGTCATCCGGGCGTTGATCGCCGCCCAGCGGGCCGACCTCGACCTCGACTTCGACCGCGCCTGCGCCATCGACCTCGCCGGCCGCGACGTGCTCGACGCGGTGCAGACCAGCGTCAATCCCAAGGTCATCGACTGCCCCGACACCGCCAGCGGCAAGTCCACGCTGTCGGCCGTGGCGAAGAACGGCGTCGAGCTCAAGATCCGCGCCCGGGTGACGGTGCGGACCAACCTCCAGCAGCTCATCGGCGGGGCCACCGAGGAGACGATCATCGCCCGCGTCGGCGAGGGCATCATCACCTCGATCGGCTCCTCCGGCAGCCACTTCGAGGTCATGGAGCATCCCGACACCATCTCCAAGGCGGTGCTCCAGCGGGGCCTCGACGCCCAGACGGCCTTCCAGATCGTGTCGATCGACATCGCCGACATCGAGGTCGGTGAAAACATCGGCGCCCGCCTCCAGGCCGACCAGGCCGAGGCCGACACCCGGGTGGCCCGGGCCAAGGCCGAGGAGCGGCGCAGTGTCGCGATCGCCCGCGAGCAGGAGATGAAGGCGGCCACGGCCGAGAACCGGGCCCGCCTCATCCAGGCCGAGGCCCTCGTCCCCAAGAGCATCGGCGACGCCTTCCGGGCCGGTCGCGTTTCCACCCTCGGCCCCGCCAACGGCCAGGCCTGACCGGCGGCGGGGCTCGATCCGTTGCCCCGCCCGCCCACCTTGCCGATCCTGACGGTCAGGCCAGGCAATCCCCGCACAAGCCGGGAAATCGGCCAAACCTTGCGGGCTGGTCCTGCCGATGTTGTTCATGGCGGCGGTCGGTGACCGTCATGATGACGCCCGGTCGCGAGACCGGGCACGCCGGCCGCCACAGCCACGAACAAGGGAGTGTGCCATGGCGCTGCGAAACCTGCGGATTTACAACGGTCCGGAGCATGGTGCGGCCGGCCTGTCGGTCGTGTCGGCCCCGCGCGAGAACGCGGTGCGGATTCCGCTCGGCGAAGTGCTGCCGCTGCTGGCCGACGCCGTCGCCAGCAACCGCACCTGGCTGACCGACTTCGCCGACGACGAGATCGAGATCTCGTCCGATCTCAACGACGTGCTCCAGGCCTATCGGCATTTCCGGCGGCCCAGCGCCTGACGCCCGGCGCCCGGCACCTGACGACGGGCGCGGGGTGGCGGCGGTGCGACGGGGCCAGACCGGACCGGGCGGGCGACCGATTTCGCGCGTTGCTGCGGCCGATTAAAATCGGTCGCACGTGCGCCAGCCCACCCTCCAGGACGCCCCGCCATGCCGCTGCACCGTCGCGATTTCGTCGAATGTGCCCTGAGTCTCGCCGCCACGGCCCTGGCCGGGGTCGAGGTCCGTGCCGACGCTCCGTCGAGCCCGACCCCGGCCGCCCCGAACGACCGACTCCGTGTGGCCGTGATCGGTGTCAACGGCCGGGGAAAGGCGCACGTGCGGGCGTGGCTCGCCCAGCCCGACGCCGACCTGGTCGCCGTCTGTGACGTCGATCCCGGCGCCTTCGTGCGGCTCTTCGAAAAAGGCTTCGATCCCAGCCGGCGGGTGCCCGAGTTCACCACCGACTACCGGCGGCTGCTCGACCGTAAGGACATCGACGTCGTCTCGATCGCCACGCCCAACCACTGGCACGCCGTGATGGCCATCTGGGCGATGCAGGCGGGCAAAGACGTGTACCTCGAAAAGCCGTGCAGCTACACGTTCGAGGAGGGCCGCGTGATCACGCAGTGGGCCCGCAAGCTCGGCCGCATCTGCCAGATGGGCGCGCAGAGCCGGAGCATGACCGGCATGCGTCAGACGATCGATTTCGTGAAGAGCGGCAAGGTCGGGCCCGTGAAGGTGGCCCACGCCCTGTGCTACAAGCGCCGCCAGAGCATCGGCCTGGTCGACACGCCGGCCCCGATCCCCCCCGGCATGAACTTCGACCTCTGGGCCGGCCCCGCCCCAGCCGTGGTGCCGGTCCGGGAAAAACTCCACTACGACTGGCACTGGAACCAGGCGACCGGCAACGGCGATCTCGGCAACCAAAACCCGCACGAGCTCGACAAGGCCCGCTGGGGACTGGGCAAGCAGGAGCTGCCGAAGCGGGTGGTGAGCATCGGCGGCCGGCTCGGCTACGTCGACAACGGCGACGTGGCCAACAGCCAGATCACCCTCTTCCAATGGGACGACGCCCTGCTCATCTCCGACGTCCGGGGTTTGGAGATCAAGACACCCCTGAAGCTGGCCCCGCAGACCGAACCGCTCCGGGTCGCCAACATCTGGTGGGGCACGGAGGGCTTCGTGGTGGCGCCGAGTTACACGTCGGGCGCCGCATTCACCTACGACGGCACAGAATTGGGCAAGTGGGCGGGCGGCTCCGAGCAGGCCCACTTCGCCAACTTCGCCGCCGCCGTCAGGAGCCGGAGGCACGCGGACCTGCACCTCGACATCGAGGACGGCCATCTCTCCAGTGCCCTGGCCCACCTCGGCAACGTCTCCTGGGCGCTCGGCAAGCCCGTGGAGCCGGGCACGCGGCCCCCGCTCGCGGCCGACGACAAGCGGGTCGCCGCCACGTTCGACAGCTTCGCAGCCCACCTCCGCGAGAACGAGGTCGACTTCGCGCAGACCCCGCTGAAGCTTGGCCGGGAGCTGGTAATCGATCCCAAGACCGAGAAGGCCGCCGACCCCGAGGCCAACCGCCTCTTCACCCGCGAATACCGCGCAGGCTACGAACTGCCGCGGGTGTGACGCTCACCCGTCCACCGGGTTCTCGGGCGTCGGCAGGATCAGCTGCCAGAACTCGAGGTCCAGCCAGCGGCCGAACTTGAAGCCGGCCTCGCGGATCGTGCCGCAGCAGCGAAAGCCGGCCGAACTGTGGAGGGCGACGCTGGCGACGTTGCTGGCGTCGATGCCCGCCACGAGCATGTGCAGGCCGCGGGTCTTCGCCGCGGCGATGATCGCCTGGAGAAGCTGCCGGCCGACCCCCTCACCCCGATACCGCTCGTCGACGTACACCGAGTGTTCGACCGAATACTTGTAGGCCGGCCGCGGCCGGAACGGCCCCCAGGTGGCGAAGCCCGCCAGCGCCCCCGGCTCCCACTCGATGCCGAGCACGGGAATGCCGTCCCGCTCGCGGATGGCGAACCACTCGCGCATCACCTCGTCGGTCCGCGGCGCGTACTCATACAGCGCCGTGGAGTGCTGGATCGCGTGGTTGTAGATCGCCTGGATCGCCGGCAGGTGGGCGGTCGTGCAGGCGATCACCTCGCGGCGGGGCGGCGGCGGCTTCTTGCGGGGCATGGCGGACGGCTACTGGCGGGTGGGCGGTGGCGTGCACAGTGATACCACGACGAGCACCAGAAAGCCCAGCGGAATCGTCACCAATCCGGGCTGGCTGAAGGGCATGGGCGCCGCCTCGCGGGCCAGGCCGTAGACCTTCTCGAACGTGTCGGCCGAGAGCAGGATCCAGCCCAGCGAGGCCAGCATGCCGACCGTCACGGCCGCCACGATCCCTTGCTTCGTCGTCCGCGGCCAGAAGAGGAGCATCACGAGCGCCGGCAGGTTCGCCGAGGCGGCGATGTTGAAGGCCCAGCCGACGAGGAAGCTGACGTTAAAGTTCTTGAACAGGATGCCCAGGGCCATCGCCACGACTCCCAGGCCGACGGCGGCGATCTTTCCGCAGCGGACCTTCTCGTGATCCGTCATCGCGACGCCGCACACGTTCTCGATCAGATCGTGGGCCACGGCGCCGCTGCCGGCCATGATCAACCCGCTGACGGTGCCGAGCACGGTCGTGAAGGCGATCGCCGAGATGATGGCGAACAGCGATTCGCTGAACGACCTGGCGAGCAGCGGCGCCGCCATGTTCGAGTCGGTGAGGTCGAGGGCCCCCGACGTCATCGCGCCGAGGCCCAGGTAGAGCGTGAGCACATAGAAGGCCCCGATCGCCGCGATGCCCACCACCGTGCTCCGCCGGACCGCGGTGGCGTCCTTGACGGTGTAGTAGCGGATGAGGATGTGGGGCAGGGAGGCCGTGCCACAAAACAGCGCCAGCATCAGGCTCGCGAAGTCGAGCCGGTCGGCGAGCTTGCCGGTCTTCAGGCCCTTGAAGGCGCCCCCGGGCTGGAGCAGGTCGGCCCCCTTCCGTTCCGTGGGCGTGAAGGTCGTGTGCACGCCCGACTCGTCGGCATGCTTCCGCGCGGCCCAGGTGACGACCGTCGAGTCCTCGAGGACGCGAAAGTATTCCAGGGGGCGGAGCGGGCCGGTCTCGCGGCGGCCGGCATAGTCCGGCGGCAACGCCTTGATCGTGCCCACCGGCCGCAGGTCGTGGTCGCGGCCCTGCGGGCGGCCGTCCACGAGCACTGTGCCGTCGGGGCGGACGGTCCGCACCTGCGGGGTGAGATCGACGTCGCCGGGCCGGCCGGCGTTGACGGCCAGCCCCCGGTTGAGAATCAGCACCGTGAGCACGCCGCAGAAGAACACCAGGAGCGAGCCCTTGATGAACTGCACCCAGGTGGTCGAGACCATGCCGGCCGTGACCACGATCAGCGTCACCGCCACGCCCACCAGGAGCACGCCGGCGGTGTGCGGCAGGCCGAGCAGGGGCGTGACCAGCGCCCCCGCGCCCACCATCTGCGGGATCAGGTAGAACACGCTGACCACGAGCGTCGAGATCGCCACGGCGAGCTTGATCCCGCGGCTTTGGAACCGGGCGTCGAGGGCGTCGGCGAACGTGAACCGCCCCAGGGCCTTGATCGGCTCGGCGATCACGAACAGCGCCACGACCCAGCCGGCCAGGAAGCCGATCGAGTAGAGGAAGCCGTCGTAGCCCGAGACGGCAATCATCCCGCAGATGCCGAGGAACGAGGCGGCGGAAAGGTAGTCACCCGCGAAGGCGATGCCGTTGACGAACCAGTGGATCTCCCCGTGGGCGGCATAGTAGCCCTGCGCGGTCTGCCCCTTGCGGCCGAGCCAGAAGGAGAGGCCGATCACGCCGGCCACGAAGGCGGCGAAGATCGCGATCGCGGCGCCTGATGTTTCGTAGAGCATCCTGCTTCCTCCGGGTCCCGCGCGGCGGCTTCAGTCCCGCCGGCCGACGGCCATGGAAATGACGGCCAGCACGACCGCGGCGGCGATCAGCCCGAGGCCGTAGGCGATCGCCAGATTCATCCCGCCGAACGGCCGTGCGGCGAGCCAATCGGGCCGCGCCAAGACCAGGGCCATGAAGCCGGCGTACAGGGCCACGTAGAGGGCGAACAGGACGAGGCCGATCCGCGCCCGGGCCGCTCGGCCGGAACCATGCTCGTCAGACATTGCATCCTCACTTGGTCCCCGGCGGCCGGGGCGACGCCACGACGCCCCCGGGTGGCCGCACGCCCCTGCCTTTTCGATCGGTGAGCGCGTCGCCGAGCTCCGCCCGGGCGGCCTCGGCCACCCGCTCAAGCTCGGCCACGACCGCCTGGTGGGCGGCCGCCACGTCCTGTCGCTCGCCGGGGTCTGCCTGCAGGTCGTAGAGCTCCGGGCCGACGGCCAGGGGCACGGTTTTGCCGGCGCGACCATCCTGACCGGCCTCCTGCCCGGCGGTACTGTCCGCCCGGTGCGGCAGCAGGAGCTTCCACCGCCCGCGGCGAACCGCCTGCAGTTCACCCGTCCGGTAGTGGTACCAGTGCGTGACACCGTCGCTGACCGACGCCGGCTCGGTCGCCGTGAACGCGGCCCGGCGGTCGTGGCCGTCGATCCGTTTGCCCGCGACGAGGCAATGACCGGCCTCATCGAGCGGCAGCGGGTCGCCCGTCAAGGCCGCGACAGTCGGCAGGATGTCGATCGAGCAGAGCAGCGCGTTGCTCGTGCTGCCCGCCGGAATCACGCCCGGCAGCCGGGCCACGCAGGGCTCGCGGATGCCTCCCTCGAACACCGTGCCTTTGCCTTCGCGGAGCGGGCCGGCCGACCCGCCGTGATTGCCGAACCGCAGCCAGGGGCCGTTGTCGCTCGTGAAGATCACGAGCGTGTCCTGCGCCCGGCCCGTGCGGTCGAGGGCGTCGAGAACAGCCCCCACCGAGGCATCGATCTCAGCCACCACGTCGCCGTACACGCCCTGGCCCGACTTCCCCCGGAACTTCTCGCCGACGAACAGCGGAATGTGCGGCATCGTGTGGGCGAGATAAAGGAAGAACGGCCGGCCGTCGTTCGCCTTGGCCGTCTCGATGAAGTCCACGGCCCGGGCCGCGTAGCGGCCGGTGAGCGTCGCCTGATCCTCGGCCGTGACCTCGGCGTCGATCACATGCTCGCCGTCGAAGAGCGGCAGCGGCGGATACCGGCCCTCGGGGGCGGGCCAGGTGGGCCACATGTCGTTGGAGTAGGGCAGGCCGAGCCACTCGTCGAAGCCGTGCCGGGTGGGCAGAAACTCGGGCAGATGGCCGAGGTGCCACTTGCCGACGCAGGCGGTGCGGTAGCCGCGGTCGTGGAGCAGCTCGGCGAGCGTCGTCTCGGCGGCCGAGATGCCGTGCGTCGCAGTCGGCATGAGGGCGCCGTGAATCGACACCCGCGGCGCGTAGCAGCCCGTCAGCAGCGCCGCCCGCGAGGCCGAGCAGACGGGGTGGGGCACGTGAAAGTCGGTGAACCGCATTCCCTCGCGGGCGATCCGGTCGATGTGCGGCGTCGGCACCTTGCCGCCGTAGCAGGACGGGTCGCCATACCCGAGGTCGTCGCAGAACACGAGCACGACGTTCGGCGGCGGCGGAGCGGCGGTTGCGC
>Ga0208359_1000108_pt1 | contig 16530 bp, 13 predicted proteins | sample LakMenEpi26Aug09_FD_150732 | JGI IMG/M metagenome (GOLD analysis project Ga0208359, IMG submission 150732) | Freshwater microbial communities from Lake Mendota, WI - 26AUG2009 deep hole epilimnion (SPAdes) | ecosystem: Environmental > Aquatic > Freshwater > Lake > Epilimnion/Euphotic zone ... | reverse complement strand
GCCAAAGGATCGCCAGTTTGCACATTCGCGCGAGACGTGGCTTCGCAGCCCGGGCGGTTGGCGAGTCGATCTTCACCGAGGCCGACATGCTCGAGGAATTGCGAGCCAACGGAACGTGTCAATGACTTTGAGACACCTGCGGAACGAATTTACTGTCGCGCGGTAGCTCCAGTGTGCGGACTAGCGGCTTGTTTTCGGGTGGGTTGATCCAGACCTCGGCAGCCGGCTTGAGCGGCAGTGGAAGTCCTCTGACGAACCGCTCGGGGTGGCGGGCGTGGGCGGCGGCCAGCACCGAGGCGCGCGATGCGATGGCTGCCAGTGCCTGACCGGCGTGGACGACGGCCGGCGTCAGGAGCCCGATGCCCCAGTGGCGGTGCACTTCGTTATGCCAGTTGAAGAACCGGCGGCAGAAGTCGAGGCCCTGATCGAAGGTGGCGAACCGGTCCGGGAAGTCGGGGCGGTACTTGAGGGTCTTGAACTGGCTCTCGGAGAAGGGGTTGTCGTCACTGACGTGGGGTCTGCTGTGCGACTTGGTCACGCCGAGCGTGGCCAGTAGCTGGGCCACGGCCTGGGATCGCATGGCTGGGCCGCGGTCGCTGTGGATCGTGAGCTGGTCACGGAGAATGCCTTCCTTGACGAGCGTCTCCCGAATCAATCGTTCGGCCAGGTGCTGGGATTCGCGGTGCGCGAGCATCCATCCCACGACGTACCGGCTGTAGATGTCGAGGATCACGTAGAGGTAGTAGTAGGTCCACTTGGCCGGTCCCAGGAGCTTCGTGATGTCCCAGGTCCAGACCTGATTCGGAGCCGTGGCCACAAGCTGCGGCTTGGCGTAGGCGGGGTGGCGCAGCTGATTGCGGCGTTCCCGGACCTCCTGATTGGCCTCGAGGACGCGGTACATCGTGCGGATGGAGCAGAGATAGGTGCCCTGGTCCAGGAGTTTTGCGTAGGTTTCGGCCGGGGCCTGGTCGGCGAACGACTCGCTGTGGAGGACGTCCAGCACTTGCTTGCGTTCCTCCCCGCTCAGGGCGCGAGGGGGTGCCGGCCGTGGCTTGGGGGCCGCGGGAGCTTTGGGCTGGCGATGCCGGTAGACCGTCGCCCTCGGCACGCCGACGGCCGCGCACGCGACGGATGTCCCCACGGTGGGGGCGAGTTCCTCGACCGCTTTCATGGCTCTTTCACGTAGTCGTTTGGCGGCAGTTCGATCCCCAGGATCTCGGAGAGTTTTTTTTGGACTTCGAGAATGGCCTCCGTCCGGCGCAGCTTCCGCGTGAGCTTCGCGTTCTCCCGAACGAGCCGCTGGTTCTCGGCCACGAGCACCGCGTTCGGATCGGGCTTCCGGCCTCGCCGCTTGGGCCCGAGGCCGGCAATCGCCGCTTCGTCCCGCTGCTTTCGCCACACGGACAGGTGCGATGAGTAAAGACCTTCCCGCCGCAGCAGGGCACCAAGCTGCCCGGGCTCGGTGACCTGGTCCGCCTCTCGGAGGATGCGGGCCTTGTATTCGGCGTCAAACCGTCGCCGCACGGGCTTCTCCAGCACCGCCGGATCGGGCCGCCCTTGCCCGTTGACACCTGTTCTCGGGCCACTCCCTCTCGCCGCCTCGGCGGCCGCGGTGGTGTTCGGAACTCCAGTCGGGCCAGGCCCTCCTTCCGTTCCGAACACCACCGCTCCTTCGGTACCCAACATCCTGTGGTTCTCCATCTCCTGTCCTCCTGGCCCTCTACTCTAATAGGGGAAGGGCAGGTGTCTCACCTATCATTGGCACAGAGGGATGGCGCGATCAGCGCCGCGTGTTCATCGCTGCTCCCTTGAACGGTGCTGCCTGCCGACTGCCGAGCGGCAGGCAGCACTTGTTCCGAGACGTGATCCACTCCGCTCGACGGCTGCCTGCCGAAGTGCCGTTGGGTCGTCGAGGCGCAGGCTCAGGCTTAGGCTCAGGGCACGCAGGCGAGGAACAGAAACGTCGCGAACAGCACGACGTGCACAGCGCCCTGCATCATCGACGTGCGGCCCGTGCCGAGCGTGACGGCGCTCACGAGCAGCGCCGTCGCAAGCAGCACGATATCCTTCGGGTCGAGTCCGAGGACGAGCGGCAGGCCGTAGGCGGTGGCAAAAATGACGACGACTGGCACCGTGAGCCCGATCGTGGCGAGCGCGGAGCCGATCGCCAGATTCATGCTGCTCTGCAGCCGGTTGGCATGGGCTGCCCGAACCGCGGCCCAGGTCTCGGGTAGCAGCACCACCAGCGCCACGGCGATCCCAACCACACCGCGTGGCAGATCACATGCCTCGACGAACTCCTCGAGTGGGTGCGAGAGCACCTTCGCAAGCCCGACGACCGCGACAAGGGAAACAAGGAGGAGCACGAAGCTCAGCGTCGCCTGCCGGCGTGACGGTGGCGCGGCATGCTCGTCGGGATGGGCGTGGTCGTCGTGCGGCAGAAAGTAGTCGCGGTGCCGGACGGTCTGGACGAAGACGAAAATGCCCCATAGCGCTGCCGAGACGAAGGCCGCGAACAGCGTTTGGGCACGGCTGTAGGTGCCGGCGGCGGTCGTGATCGTGACGTAGGGGAGCACGAGCGTGACGACCGCGAGCACGATCAGCGCCGCGAGCCCCCCGCCCGCACCCTCGACGCGAAACGACTGCTCGCGGTGGGCCAGGCCGCCGATCAGCGTGCAGAGGCCGACGACGCCCGTCGTGATGATCATCACGGTGGCATAGACGGTGTCGCGGGGCAGCGTCTCCATGCCGGCTCCGCCCGCGACGAGCAGCGACAGCAGCAGGGCCGCCTCGATCACGGTGACGGCGAGAGCGAGCACGAGTGTGCCGAACGGCTCGCCGACCCGGTGGGCGATCACCTCGGCATGGTGCACCGCGGCGAGCACGGCCGCGATGAGCACCGCACCGCAGCCCACGAGCAACCAGGGCTGCTCGCCGAGGGCGGCCGTGAGAACCAGAGTCGCCGCGGCTGCGATGGGGGCGAGTATGGTCCAGCTGTTCAGGAGGTGTGCCATGGCGTCGGCTCTGAGGAGGGAGGGCCCGGGGGGTATGGGGGCATCAGTCTAGCTAGTGCGGAACCGATGAGGGCGGGTGGCGGCGAGGACTGGGCAACCTGCGATGTCGAGGCTGAGTGATTCTGCGAGGGGGTTTGTGCCGATAAACAGGGCTGTGACGGCTAGCAGCACGGCACGGATTTCTGCCACATGGATTCAGGCAACCGCGACTTCGTATCGCCGTGGCGGCGTGGGCTGATGTCGCGTCGGCGACTGTTCGTCGCAGGCGTGGTGGCATGCCTCGCGTGCTCCCTCGACATCGCCGCCTGCATCGGCCGTGCCCAGGAAGTGCTTCCCACGCCCAGCCCCGTTCTGGATCCGAGCCAGGCTGGCAATATCGACCTGGGAGCAGGCGAGCCGCTGGATCGTGGCACCCGCACGGGGCCCGGAACCGTGCTCGACCCGAACCAGGCGGGCAACATCGATCTCCGCCTCCAGCAATCCAACCGCTTCGATGCGGGGAAGGGAGCGGAGGACGAGCTGCCGATCATCCGCCTGAGCGGCTTCTTCCAACTCGATGACGGCCTCTTCAGCCAGCCACAAGCCAGCGAGCAGCGCATCGGCAACGCGCTCGACGGGGTGAGCTTCCGGCGGGCTCGACTCCAGGCGTTTGGCAAGCTCACCGATTTCACCAACTACTCGATCATGTTTGACTTCGCGCAGGCCGGGCGGCCGAGCTTCATGGACGTCTGGGGAGAGCAGGAGCAGATCCCCTTCTTCGGCACGATCCGGATCGGCCAGTTTCGGCAGCCGGGCACGATGGAGAGCTGGACGAGCATTCGACACTTCCAGTTTCTGGAGCGGAGCGTGGCCTTCCAGGCCGTGGAACCCTTTCGCCGCGTGGGGATCATGGCCTACGCGATGACCGAGGACGAGCGGACCCAGTGGGCGTACAGCGTCTACGCGACGGGGCTCACGTTCTGGAATGGCCAGGAGACCTTCTACAGCACCATCGGTGAGAACCGGAACGGAGCCCAGATCGGCGACAACGGCGGAGTCGGCTTCGCATCCCGACTCACACACCTGTTGTATTACGACCCTCTCGCCGACAACCGCTACCTGCTGCACATCGGGGGTGGCTATCGCTACGGCACGACGGGCGGTTCGCCCAACACCAGAGGCGCGTTCGCCAAGACCTACCGTTCGGCGATCATCCCGGAGTTTTTTGTCGGCGACTCGACTGGGCTCGGCTTCGCGGGCGCGGGCACGCCGATCGTGGCCGACACGGGCCGGTTTCTCGCGACCGACTTCAACGATTTCCATCTGGAACTCGCGGGGAGCTATGGCCGGGCGCACTTCCAGACCGAGGCCATGCTCACGACGGTCAACCAGTTTGGCGGGCCCACGATCATGCAGCCGGCGGCCTACTTCCAATGCGGCTACATGCTCACGGGCGAGTCCATCGGGTATCTCAAGCAGGTGGGCGCCTTCGATTACACGGTCGTGCCCTACACGCCCTTCTTCGGAACCGGTCGCAAGGGCCGCATCCGCGGGTGGGGCGCGTGGGAACTGGCGGCACGGTGGTCGTACGTGGACCTGTCGGGCGTGAATCTGCGTGCCGAAAACCAGCTCTCGAACACCGTCGGCCCGCCCCCGTCACCGAACGCCGCCACCGTCAACCAGACCACGGTGGGCGTGAACTGGTACTGGAACAAGTTCGCCAAGGTGCAGTTCAACTGGATCCGAAGCATGCCCGACTACATCGGCTACGGCGCGGCGCCATTCGACATTTACGGCACGAGGTTCCAGATCGAGTTTTGAGGGGCCGCCCTCCGAGACCGTTTTGCCAGGAGGCTTTCATGCACGATTCCACTCGCAAGACCCGCGCCGCCGCCTGGACGGCCGCCGGACTGGCCGGCATCGCATGGTGTGCCGTGGCCATGGCCGCGATCACCGACTCAGGCGGCCCGGTGCGAGACGGCCGCTGCGACCGCTGCGGCGGCTGCGACCGCGTCCAGACGACCTGCGTGAGCAGGATGACCGAAAAGGAGGTCACCAAGGTCTGCTGGGACTACCGGTGCGAACGGGTCTGCATCCCGGGCCCGAGCATCTTCTGCGGAACACGTTGCCAGCGGGATGACTGCGGATGCTGGGCTTGCTGGCTCTGGAAGCCGACCTGCGCGGAGGTCATCAACAGGCGGGTGCCCGTCAAGAAAGAGGTTCAGCGGAAGGTGCCGGCCGTGGAGTGGAAGGTCGAGGAGCATTGCTGCCAATGCCGGCACGAGGCCGACGACCGTCCCTAGCGAGAGACGCCTGGCGGCGGTTGCCCGCCATGCTGCGGCCCGCGCCACGTGTCATGGCAGCGGCGTCACTTCCCCGGAGCGGAGATCGTAGTAGGCCCCGACGATCTTGATCGAGCCTTCGGCCTCCATCGTGCGGAGGATCTCGCTGCGTTCACGGATGGTCTCGACGGCCAGCCGCACGTTCTCGCGGCAGACGTGGGCCACATAGGCGGGGTTGTCGCTTCCCTTCTTGCCGTCGAATGGCCTGCCCTTCTCGATGGCCGGCCGAATCTTGGCGAGCATGGGTGTAATGTTGCCCAGCTTCACGTCGTCGATCGCGGCCTTCACGGCGCCGCAACTGGTGTGCCCGATCACCATGATCAATTTCGCCCCCGCGACACGGCAGCCAAACTCCATGCTGCCGAGGATGTCTTCGTTGACGAAGTTTCCGGCGACGCGGGCCACGAAGATGTCGCCGATGCCGAGATCGAAGACGTCCTCCACGGGAATGCGGCTGTCGAGGCAGGAGAGAATCACCGCCTTCGGAAACTGGCCTTCGTAGGCCTCGCGGATCCGCTGCGAGTGGTTCCGCTGCGTGAGATCGTCCGCCACGAAGCGACGATTGCCCGCCAGCAGTTTGTCGAGCACCTTCTGGGGCGTGTAGGCAGCCTGCTGCTCCCGCGTGAGCACGCCACGCAGCGCCTCCTGCTCCGTGGCCTGCAGCGTTGCCGCATCGGACTGTGGTTCATCGGCGACTGAAACGACGGCCGCACCGGCTGCGGACATGACCACGGCAAGCATGACGAAATACGACACACCGCAACGGGGCCGGCACGGGAGGACGAGCATCATGAGTCCCTTTCAAGGAGCGAGACGACCGAAAGAACAGACTACACAAGAGGATTCGGCGATCGAAAGGATAGGATGGTCAATGGCACTTCCACAAGCGCGCGACCGGTCACGGGTCCGCGGCTCGCCCACGACCATCACCGCCAGGCCACCGACGACGAGATACCGCGTGCCCCGATCGTCGAGAAACGCGAAGGCAAAACGGCAGAAGTCATCAAACTCGCTCTGCGCCACCGGCACCCCCGCTTGTACTACGGGCGTCCCGCGGTTCGATCCCCAGGGCGATCGCGAGGCTGCGGGGCTCGTCGTCGTCGGGAAACACCGCCAGGCTCATGATCTCGGAGGTCAGGAGCGCTTCCCCCACCGCGATCGACTCCTCGGGTGTCATTCGCCGCAATGACTCCCAGCGTTCGCGCTCAGACTCACGGCGGTAGGTATCGACATTCCTGATCATGCGTCAATCATACTCGGCCGCCCTCCATCCAACACTCGCCAAAAGACCCGCAGCTGGAGGCGCCTACCTGCAATCCGCGTCGCACACGCAACGGAGTCCTCGCGGCCGATGTCTTCGTGAAATCATCATTTCGCCATCGTGAGCCAGCAGGTCAATACTGCTGACACGACTGCATATACTCTGACTCCAAGGTCTTCCAAAACCGGGACGTGTCGAAGAAAAAGGTGCCAGCCACCAAATCTAGGTAATTTGCACAGCGTGATTGCCTGGGTTCTCCAGATTTGGTGGCTGGGACCTTTTCTTTCATGCTGACGCACTTCCGGCTGTGGCGGTGTCCGCGCTGCCTGTCTTCGGCATATACTCGCCGCATGATCGACCCCGAGCCTGCCTTCGATTCCGTTCGCCCCGACCGGCACTCGGCGGGCGACCGGTTTGATGCGTCGCTGGGGAATGCGGCGCTCGTCATTCTGGCCGTGCTGGCCATGGGCGCCGCGGCCACCGTCTTAGGGCCGGTGCTCAAGCCCTTTCTCGTAGCGCTCTTTCTCTTCTATGCCACGCAGTTCGGCGCCAAGTCGTTTGCAAGGCTGGGAATGCAGCCCTGGACGGCATACCTCGTCCTGATCAGCCTGGCTTTGATCTGCGCAATCCTCACAGCGCAGTTGGTCTACCGGGAGGCCGAGGTATTTCAGCGGACCTGGCCGCGATACGAAGACAGAATCTCGTCTTCTCTGGCCATGTGGATGCCGCAGCTGGCGGCGCCATTGTCACCCGATTCTCCATCCCAAACTGGTGACCGCTCACGGCCGACCGTCTCCTCGCCCTCGCAAGACTCCCCTCGGCAGGCAGCCGCCGACGCCCTGCCGTCTACTGCCGCCGAAGAGACTGCCGCTGGAGACACGACAAAGACCGCTGCCGAGGCACAGGTGGCCCTGGAGCCGAGACACGAAAAGCTGCCGGAGCAGACCGCGGACCTGTTTGGTAAACCTGCGACGGCGGAAACCAGTTCAGATTCCGGTGCAGAGGCCGGCTCCGAGTCCAACTCTGGGGCCACTTCAGAGTCTGGTTCAGAGGCTCGCTCGGAGTCCGGCTCAGAAGGCAGCGACGATGCCGTGTTACCGCGGCGCTCGGGCGGCGACATTCGCGGCCGCACCTCCCTGACGGATGTCTTTCGGATCACGTCGCAGGACGTGCTGAAATACGTCTTCTCGCACAGCCTCGACGTGGCCGAACTGATCGTCGTCGTGTTCTGTTATCTCGTCTTCCTGTTTCTCGGCAGCCGCAAGCTGAAAGCCCGAGTGCTCCGGGCGTTTCCCGGAGAGCGAAGCACGCGGCTGGTCGCCATCGGCGACGGCATCACCGAATCGATGGAACGCTTCATGGTGGTGAAAACCCTGGCGGGCGTGGGGATGGCGGTGTCGGCCGCGATCATCATGTACGGATTCGGCCTCGATCACTGGATGCTCTGGGCGTTTCTGTTCTTCGCCCTGAACTACATCACCTACATCGGCAGTGCTGTCGCCTGCGTGCCGCCGTTGATCATGGCCTACCTCGACCTCGACAGCCACGTGATGGCCCTCGTGCTCTCCACGCTCGTCGTGCTCAATCGCGTCTTCTGGATCGACTTCTTCGAGCTCCGCATGTCGGGCAAGCAGCTCAACCTCGACCCCACCCTGCTCTTCCTCTGGCTTTCCTATTGGGGCTGGGCCTGGGGCATCCTTGGCCTGATTCTCGCCTACCCGATGCTGGCCGCCCTGCGGATTGCCCTCGAACACATCGGGGGCCTGAGCGGATGGGCGGTCTTGCTCAGCGACGAATAGCCGCTGCGTGGGCCGCCGGGCACGATCCGGCCGATTGCCAGTCAACCGGCGTCGACGATCACGTCGGCCGTGGTGATGCTGATCTGGCCACCGTAGGCGCACGTGCACTTCGAGGCGGCATCGAGCGCGGGGGCATTCCGCACGAGCACCGTCGGCACGCCCGGAGCCCACGGCGCGGTGACTGGGATACAGGGCATCGGCGTCAGCACACCGAGCGCTGCGGCCGTCGCGGCCGCCACCGTGGGGTTTAACGCCGAATTGCACATGCCAAATGTCGGGATATTGGTCACCGGAACACAGTCATTGATGTTCGCCGCCGGCGGCCCCTGCGCGGTGGTCGTCGTTACGACCACCGCGAGCGTCGCTGGCGCAGTGCCCTGCGTGCAGTTCAGCAACGATCCTTGATTCACCTGCTTTCCAGCCATCTCAAAACCCTCCCGGATGAAAGACACGGTCCCGCACATGCCCATGGGGTCTGGGTGAGAGCAGACTTCAGTTCAAGGATATGGAATCCCGCGGGCACGTTCAACGCGAAGGCTGCGGCGGACGAAAGCGCCCCGCAGTTTGTATCGGTTGCCGGGCCTAGCGCTCGCCGTTATAACCGCGTTGCGTCTGAACCATAAGGCACTTCTCGCGCGAGGGCCGACTCCTTCGGTATAAGGTGTTCGCATGGCAGGGCCCGTGGCTAACCGATCGGCAGGTCTCGAACGCGTGGTCGTTGACTGCAGCCTGGGCACTGATGCCTTCAGGCCGCGATCCTTTCGCTACAGCGAATCCCTCGGGCAGCCGTTTACGGGGATCCTCGAAGCCCACAGCCAAAACGCCAACATCGATTTCGGCCAGCTACTCGGCAAGCCGCTGACCGTCACCGCCACGCTCCCCGGTGGAGGCCAACAGCACCGCAGCGGGCTCGTCCGCCGCGTGCGGCAGACGGGGTTCGAGGGCAACCTCGCCGTCTATCGCCTGGAAATCGTCCCCTGGATCGCCTGCCTAGAGCTGGGTTCGAACTGCCGCATCTTCCAAAACATGTCGGTGGTCGAGATCCTCGAGCAGGTCTTCGGTGATTTTGGGTTTTCCGACTACGACAGTGGGAAACTCGTTGGCAGCTACGATCCGATCGAGTTCTGCGCGCAATACAACGAGTCTCACGGCAATTTCGTGCATCGCCTGATGCAGCGGTTTGGCATCTACTATTTCCACAAGCACGAGGCCGGAAAACACACGCTTGTGCTGTGCGACTCGAGCACGGGCCACTCGCCCTTCCCGGGCTACGCAAAGATTCCCTACCGCTCCGCGAAACAAGCCGCCCTCACTGAGGAGCATGTTTTTCTTTGGGACTCCGGCGAGCAGATGGCGCCGGGGAAATATTCCGTGAAGGACTATGCGTTCACGAATCCCAAGGCAGAGCTCATCGCCACCCGCAGCGCGTCACACGCCTATCCGCATGGCGATCTGGAGCAATTCGAGTATCCCGGTGGCTATGCCACGCAGTCAGACGGTGACACCGTGGCGGTCGTCCGTATCGAGCAGGCCGAATGCTGGGATAAAGACTCTGATGGCGAGGCCCATTGCCTGGGGCTGTCGGCGGGCTACACGTTCACGCTTGAGGGGCATCCGCGAGGCGATCAGAATCAGGCGTACCTCACCCAGGCGATCGATTTTTCCATCACGGCCGACGCCCCTCCGGAGCCAGGCCAGGCCGGAACGAGCGCCGTCTTCAGCCATCGCTGCCGCTTCAGGGCCATCCCCGCGAGCGTCCAGTATCGACCGGAGCGGACGGCTCTATCGCCGCGCATCGACGGTGTGCAGACGGCCGTCGTGGTAGCGCCGGCCGGCCACGATCCCAACGTGCCCTACACCGACGCCCATGCCAGTGCGCGGGTGCAGTTTCGCTGGGACCGTGCGGGGAGCAACGACGAGAAGAGTTCGTGCTGGGTGAGGCTGTCGCAGCCTTCTGCTGGGAGCGGGTGGGGCAGCATCTTCCTACCGCTGGCCGGCAACGAGGTTGTTGTGGCGTTTCTCGATGGCGATCCGGATCGGCCGCTGATCGTAGGAAATGTCTACAACGCGGACAACAAGCCGCCGCGGGATCTGCCCGAGCACGCTGTCAAAACGGTGATTCAAGACGTGGCAGGCAACCTGATCGCGCTCGACAGCGAGAAAGACAAAGAGTCGCTGTCACTGTGGTCGCCTTGGAACAAGATGTGGATGGTGTTAGGAGATTATTCGGTCGGCGACTAAGTCGCTGAACGAAGTTCGATACTTGTATCATTCATTCAGGAGTTCATCCCGTGGCAAATAATCAGTTCTCAAAATTTGGCTCTTACAGCATTTCAACGCACAACCAAAACAAAAGAAATACAGGGTACAACAACGCTCTCTACGAGGATTGGAATTTTTCGACCACGCTCGGCGCTAATTTCTCTACCGTTGTGGGTTCGAGTGTGTCAACGACCGGCGGCCTTAGCAACGGGGTTACCCTTGGCGGAAAGATTGACTTGATCAGTCCGTTCTCCATCAAGTCGGTCGCCGGACGTTATGACTATGACTTTAAGGCTTGCGTAACGCAAGTTAAAAAGAATTACGGTACGGTCTATAACACCACCGAAAAAGCAGCCATAGAACATAACCTTGACGGGTCGGTCAAAGTTGACCCAGTTGAAAAGTGCTTCATTAAGGAATCTGAGAATTGGAATGACCAGCAAACCACAGTCGCGAAGAAAACTATTCGAAAAGTTCTGGAAGGCGATATGACTTACGAAACCGTGACGACAACGGTCACAGGTACTTGCAAGACCACTGCAGGCGGAGGGGCTTCTAAGATGCAGATGGACATCAGTCAGATTAACTTGAAAACAATCAATTTTGCAGTTGATGCCACGGTGGTTTCAATTAAGGGAACCGGAAATGCCAAAATTGAAGCTGCTACCATTTCAATCGGGTGAGACGCAAAACTGACGATGAAAGTCTCACCCAAGCAACCGGTCGGTCACTCGCTTGGGTGGTGCGTTCACCGAGGCTCTCGTGGATCGACGCAGTCCGGGTTTCAGGCCAGTTTTTTTGTTCGTGCGATGTATTCGTTCGGGCCATCGGGGCCGGCGAAGTTGTCACCCGCGGAAAAGATCGTGCCCTCCGGCGACACGTCGCACGAGGACGCGTTGCACGGCCTTCGCTACCCGTCGGACTTCGTGCCGCGAAAGCCATTCGGCGAGGTGATCGTCGTCGGCACGGCCCATCCACCGGCCGGCCAGGGTGCGACGCGGTATGCCGTGCGTGTGGCGGTGGGCACGTGGGGGAAGGCGGTGACCGTGCATGGCGATCGGGCGTGGAACAGGGAGGGGTTGCTCGACAAGCCCGGGCCGGCCGAAATCGCTGGTCCGATCCCGCTCTCGTTCGCCCACGCGTGGGGTGGTGCCAGAGTGGCCGGCAACCCGCTCGGCTTTGGCGCTGATGGGGAGCGGGTGCCGAATCTCGAACTTCCTGACCGGCCGATCATCGGCCGTCACCCGGGCGGTAATCCGGCGGGGTTCGGGCCAATCCCGCCCGATTGGCCGCAGCGGAAGCAGCATGCCGGCATGCCAGGAAAAAAGGGCGTGGCATCGTGGTGGCCGTGGGCGCCGCCGCAATTCGACGAGCGATTCTGGATGGCGACGCTGCCCGATCAGTGGGTCGAAGGCTATTTCCGCGGCGACGAACCGGTCGAACTCGTTCATCTGCATCCGGAGCAGCCTGAGTGGCGGACGGCGCTGCCGGGGCAGCGGGCCCGCGTGTTTGTCCTACGACTGGCCGACGACGCCCCCCTCTCGTCGTTCCGCCGCGGCCGGCTCTCCGATGCCAGGGCGACGTTCGAGGAGCTTCCGCTCGTTCTCGACACGGTGTTTATTGACGCCGATGCCGGGGAGATGACGCTCGTGTGGCGCGGCAGCACGCCCGTCCGCAGTCCGAAGCTCCTCGACATCCTCGGCGTTTCGTTCGGCCTCGAGCCGCTCGGCGAGCACCGCGATCCGCAGCACTACTTCAGCCTGCTCTTTGCTGAGGAAAACGAAGCAGCCGCGGAGCCTGCGGCCACCGGCCCCGCGGTCAGGGCCGAGATCGAGGCGGCGATCGCCGCCGGCGAAGCCAAGCGGGCCCGGATCGTGGCGGAGATTGAGGCGGAGGTGGCGAAGGCCGAGGAGACGGCGCGGGCGGCCATCCGGGATGCCGAGGCCACCGCTGCCGCCGAACGGGCCAAGGCGACCGCCGAACTCGCGGCGGGGGGGATCGCCGCTCCGCTGCCATTCGACCTGCCCGATCTTGCCGCGAACGCCTCTCGGGGCGACGCCGCTGAGATACTCAAAATGGCGGCGGATCTGCGGGCGAGCGCCGCCACCGCTGAGGTGAAGCTGCCTGCCGCCATGCAGGAGGCGATGAGCGAGCAAGCTGCCCGTCTCGAAGAGGTCGCCGGTCTTGTCACGATGGCCGAGGGGATTCCGGCGGAGATAGAGGCCACGATCTCGGCGATGCGGGCTGAGATCGAGTCGGCGTTTCCACCGGGGTTTCTCGTCAATCGCGTCTTGAGGCCGGGCGAACCGCTCGATGTCGAGGCGATCCGCCGCGACGGGCTCGCCCAATACGACATCCGCGGTGTCGATTTTTCTGGCCTCGATCTGGGTGGCGTGTCGTTTCGGGGCGCGGCAGCGGCTGGAGCGCGGTTCTGCAAGACGCGGCTCGCCGGGGCGGATTTCACCGGAGCCAATCTGAGCGGTGCCGATCTCAGCGGCGCCGACCTCTCTGGCAGCCTGCTTGAGGGTGCGGATCTCGCCAATGCGAACGTGAAAGGCGTGCGGTTCGCCGGCGCCCGCATCGGCGGGGCACACCTCCGCGGCCTCGCGCTCGCCACTGCTGATTTCAGCGGCGTCACCGGCCTCTACGCCGACTTCACCGGAGCCGATCTGTCGGCCGCCATGTTTCGCGAGGCGAGGCTCGACAAACCCGACTTCACGGCGGTGCAGGCTGCCGGGGCGGATTTCTCGGGGGCCGTTCTTACCAAAGCCGATTTCCGCGGTGCCGTCTGTCACGGCGCGATTTTCGACGATGCGTCGCTCCCCAACCTGCGGGCCCGCGAGGCGGCCGACTTCACCGAAGCGCGGCTGCATCGCGTGCGGGCCGATGATGCGTCGTGGATGACGTCGATCCTCGACCGCGCTGACTTCCAAGACGCCGACCTCAGGCGTGCCGACTTCTCCGAGTGCGTGCTCGACGGCACGAACTTCGACCGCTGCGACCTGGCGAACGCCGTCTTTGTCGACAGCAAGCTCCATGCCGCCGCGCTCACCGACGCGAATCTGCTGCGAACGTCGTTCGACCGGGCGACGATCGTGGCTGTGCGGTTCGACGGCTCGAGCCTGTTCGAGGCCGGGTTTTGGGATGCTACGCTCGTGCAGGCGACGTTCGCCGGCGCGACGCTCGATCGTGTGACACTCCCGACCACCGGGTCGGGCTCGGCGTGAGGCGCATTCATGGAGTTCATCACGCCGGAGGAGGCCCGGGCCCGAGTCGATTCCGGACGGAATCTCGATGCCGTCAGCCTGCACGCGGCCGACCTTGCGGGGCTCGGCCTGACCGGCCGGAGTTTTCGCGACAGCGTCCTCGTGCAGGTCGGTTTTTCACATGCGTTGCTCGACGGCGCGTGTTTCGCCGGTGCGAGCCTCACGGAGTGCGACCTGTCGGGGACGACGCTCACCGGTGGCGACCTGGCCTCCGGGCTGTTCGCCAGGTGCAAGCTCGAGCGGTCCGTCGCCGACCGTTGCCGCGGCCATCAGCTCAAGCTTGTGGACTGCCGGCTCGATGGAGCCGCCTGGCGTGACTGCGATCTTGAACAGGCCGTCTGCGGCAACTCCACGGCCGATGGGATCGTGCTGACGGGCTCGCGGTTTGTGCAGGGGCTGCTCGTCGACGGGGCGATGCCGAGGGCGACGTGCGAGCGAGTCGACTTCACCGGCAGCCTGATCGCCAACATGAATTTCACACAGGCGCTGTTCGCCGGCGCCACGTTCGAGGGTTCGCACTGGTTCGACTGCGTCCTCGCCGAGGCCGATCTCTCAACCGCCCTGTTCGCCGACGCCGTCTTTTCCAACTGCGACCTCCGCGGCGCGAAGCTGCCGGCCATCTGCGACGCCTTCAAGCTCCCCGGCTGCGACATGCGCGGGCTCGTGCTCTCAGGCACGTCGTTCAAGGGGACGTTTCTCCAGAAAGCCAACCTCGAGGGGGCCGACCTTTCCGGCTGCGACTTCTCGGGCGCCGTGCTCGACGGCTGCCGGCTCGTGGGCGCGAACCTCGAAGGTGCAAACCTCGAGGGTGCGTCGCTCTTAAACGCCGACCTCACCGGGGCCAAGATGGCGGGGGTCAAGGCCCCGCGGGCCGCATTCCGCAAGGCCACGCTCTCGGCCGCCGTGCTGCAGCAGGCCGATCTATCCCGGGCCGATCTTTCCCGCGCGGTCATCACGGGCACGCAGCTGACCACGGCGACGCTCGACGGGGCCCGGTTCGAGCAGGCGGATTTTCGTCGGTTCGTTGGGCGGGAGCGGAGGTTCGAAGACGCGGAGTTCAGCAACTGTGATCTCTCGGGGGCCGACTTCGGCGACGCGGTGCTCGAAGGGGTGTCGTTTCAGGGCTGCCGGCTCGTGGGAGCGAATTTCCGGGGGAGCCGCCAGAATCGCACGGTGTTCCGCGGCGCCGACCTCACCGGTGCCGACTTCACCGGCGCCGAAGTCGCGTGGGCCGAACTCCGCGACGCCACGCTCTCCGACATGATCCTTGCGCAGACGCGGTTTCACCGGACAGACTTCGACGAACTGCCCCTCCGCACGGCACGGCTCGAGCGGCCGTCGTTTCTGATGTGCGAACTACGGGGAGTCGATCTCTCGGGTCTCGACCTCTCGGGCGTCGATTTCACCGACTCGATTCTCGACGGGGCCAACCTCGCCGGCGCGACCCTTCAGGACGCGAAGCTCGTCCGCTGCGGGCTCGTCGGCGCGAACCTCGCGCGGGTGCGGGCCTCGGGGATCGCCGCGGAGGCGGCGCGGTTTGGCGGCGCCACTCTTGTAGAAGCGGACTTGTCGAGGGCTGACTGCACGGTGGCCGCTTTCACAGCCGCGGACTGCACCGCCGCAATCTTTTTCAGTGCACGTCTCGACCGCTCGAACTGGGAGCGGGCGATCTGTGCACAGGCGGTGTTCGACCGCGCGAGTCTGCAGTGGGCAAATTTTTCGAGCGCCGACGTCTCGGCGGCGCGATTTATCGGTGCCGACCTCCAGGGGGCAAACCTGCACGCCATCAAAGACACAGACACGAACTGGTCGAACGCGACGCTCAAGAAGGTGCGTCGCACCGACCAGGCGCGGCTCAAGGCCGAGTCGTGGACCCGCCCGCCCCGTCGACAGCCCTGACGCAGCCCGCGTCAGCTGTTACGAACGCTCATCCCTCCAGCGCGTTTGCCGAGCCGCACCGCACGTCGGGCAAGCCGCTCAGTTAGCCGCCGGCGTTGCTGCGCCCAGGAATTCGACGCGTCCGGTATCGACGTCGTAGATGCCGCCGATGATCCGCAGCTTCCCCTGCTTCTGGGCCTCGGCGAGGATCTCGCTCGTGTCGATCAGAGCACGCATCTGAAACCGCACGACCGCCTCCACCGCCGCGTTGACCTTGCCGTCTTTGGAGAGATTCCCGCGGATCGCTCCGATTCCCGGCCGCAAGGCGTCGGTGAGCCTCGACATATTGCCAGGGAGGGGCTTCCCCTCGAGCGTGGCCATGACGGCGCCGCATCGCGTGTGGCCGAGCACGAAGAGCGTGTGCACGCCGAGAGCGGCGACACCGTATTCAAACGTGCCATTCACCTCAGGTGTGTCGAAGCCGCCGGCGTTGCGGCAGACAAACAGGTCGCCGACGCCCATGTCGAAGATCATTTCGACGGGTATCCGCGAGTCGGCACAGGTCAGCACCCCGATCGACGGCGACTGCCCTTCGACGCCGGTCTTGGCGACCTTCTCACGCTGCCAGGTGTGGGCGACCGCCTTCCCGTCGAGAAACCGCCGATTGCCGGCCTCCAATGCCGCCTGTGCCCCGTCGGCCGGAATTTCGGCCTTGCAGATGGAGGGATG